>Ga0302314_10017976_pt1 | contig 11817 bp, 9 predicted proteins | sample III_Palsa_N2_3_FD_200533 | JGI IMG/M metagenome (GOLD analysis project Ga0302314, IMG submission 200533) | Peat permafrost microbial communities from Stordalen Mire near Abisko, Sweden - III_Palsa_N2_3 | ecosystem: Environmental > Terrestrial > Soil > Palsa > Peat permafrost | place: Sweden...
GTTCGGCGCGCCGATCATCCTGACGCCCTTCAACTACGCGAAGGGCTATCAGGAAGGCATCGAGTTCACCACCAACTACAGTCAGGGGCCCTGGACGGTCTATACCAACTTCGCGGCCCAGACCGCCAAGGGCAGGGACATCATTTCCAGCCAGATCAATTTTGGCCCCGACGACCTGGCCTATATACGCGACAACTATATAAACCTCGATCATAGCGCCAACATCACGGCGTCCGGCGGGATCTCCTACGTCTGGCGGGGCACGCGCCTCGGCGGCGACTTTCTCTACGGCAGCGGCCTGCGCGCCGATCTTTCCCTGCCCAACGGCGGCGCCATCCCCAACGGCGAGACCCTGCCCTCCTATACCCAGATCAATTTCTCGCTGTCGCATCACTTCGAACGCGCGCCCTTCGGTCCCTGCCTCGTGCGCCTCGACATCATCAATGCGTTCGACAAGGTCATCGAACTGCGCGACGGCAGCGGCGTGGGCGTCTTCGCCCCACAATATGGCCCGCGGCGCGGCGTCTACGCCGGCGTCACCAAGGAGTTCTGACCGGAGCGCCTTGCGGCGATGCCGACCAGCGGGCGGAATCGAAAGCGCCGCCTTGGCTGTGCCTTCTCCCCAACGCGGGAGAAGGTGGCCGACGGCCGGATGAGGGGGCCGCACGGACAGAGCCGTTGCGTGTCAGCGCCGTGCGGAAAGGCCGGCAAGGCGCTTATTTCCTGACACCTCCGAGCCCAGAGGGGCTGCCGGACCGCTTGGGTATCGAGCGGGTGAATTCCACCACTAGATCGTGACGTTCAGCCCAAGGGCTCGCTCCAGCTCGGCGGCGAATACCTCGTCGCTGGCGGCGCCGAGCGCGACCCAGCTTTCGTCCGAGTGGCCGCGCCGCCAGGCGATCACGGGCTCGGCGTCGGGCCCCGTGGGGTGGCGGAGAAGCGGGCTATCGGCCGCCACGATGTCGCAGATTCGGTCGGCAACCACCGACGGCGGCACGGGAGTCGCCAGCGCGGCCGCGAACAGCGCCCTCAGGCGGCGACGTTGCGGATAACGTGGGTCATCGACCGGCGGCGGGTTCTTGGTAAGGGCCGGGGTGGCGATGACTCCCGGCTCGACGAGCGCGACGCGCACGCTGAACGGCGCCATTTCCTGCGCCAGGCATTCGCTGAACGCCTCGACCGCCCACTTCGATGCCGAGTAGGCGGCCTGCGGGGCCATGGCGATACGGCCGGCGACCGACGAAATGTTGACGATGCATCCGTCGCGTTGCTCGCGCATGGACGGGATGACCGCCTTGGCGCAGCGGACCAGGCCGAAGAAATTCGTCTCCATAATCTGCCGGAAATCGGCAAGGTTCGTGGTTTCCACCGGCCCGCCGAGGCCGATGCCGGCGTTGTTGACCAGGACGTCTATCCGGCCCTCGGTCGCGAACACACGGGCGAAGGCGCCATCGACCGAGGCGTCGCTGTCCACGTCCATCTGTATCGCCGTGATGGCGAGGTCCTCGTCGGCCTTGGCCGGCGGCGCCGCGGCGCCGGGATTGCGCATGGCGGCATAGACCTTGAAACCTCCGCGGGCGAGGGCGAGCGCCGTCGCCTGCCCGATGCCCGTGCTAGCTCCCGTTACGACCGCGATCGGCATCGTTTCCCTCATTGGCTCAGCGCGCATCAGGCCGCGTCCTCGAGAAAGTCGGTGATCGAGTCGCGGCTCGGCTCGAGACCCCTCAACTGAAGAAGGGCGCCGGCATTGCCCCGATGATAGGTCCCGTGCAGGCAGACATGCGAAATGATCTCGCCCTTGCGCATACGCGCCGGCTTGCCGCTGGTGAAGACGAAATCGATCGGCTGCTCCAGATCGGCCTTCGCCAATCCGCTCACATAGTTCACGTACCAGTCGTCGACGGCGCCGACGCTGTCCGCGAGCGCCGCAAAGGTCGGCAATTCCTCCGATCGCGGCTCGTGAAACGAGTGTGGCAGCCCTTGCAGGTGATGCTGGAAGATCCGGTCGACGACATGGATGTGGTCGAGGATGCGAAGCATGATCGCGCCGTCCTCGCCAGTCAGCCGGTCGAGATTCCTGCCAACCACATCGTAGAGGCCGCGATCCGCCCATCGCTTGATCTCGATGAGCTGGAGGTAGGGTTGGCAGTCCATGAGGGGATCCTTTCCGTGACTCGAGGGCGGCGCTGTTTCATGCCCCCTCCCTCTGGCTCCCAGCCTGCCTCCACCGATGTCGGCTTGGCCGGTCCGGAGGTGTGTAGAATATGAGCGATAGCTCGTGTTGAATACTCGCATTCGAAGCAATGGTCGGTGGCCGCCGGGCGGCGGCGAAGATACTGTGTGTTTCGGTGGGCTCGCCTCTCGGCGAAGACCCGGCTCGCACCCATAGCTCGCGTTCATGGCCACCGTGCCGGATTTCGAACGGCGCCGCGCCGCCCCTGGCGTCGGGCTCGGTCAAAATGTAAGCTGTCGCTCATATTAAGCCGGATCCGCCGGAAACAGGCTAGCATTGGCCCGCCGACCACAGACCAGTCCAAGGAAGACGGCCTCTCAGGGGCGGTCACGTTCGACCGTCGATGCGCTGATCGAGGCGACTGCCCGCCTTCTGATCGAAGAAGGCTACGACCGGGCGAGCACCAACAGGATCGCGACCTTGGCCGGCGTCAGCATCGGCTCGCTCTACCAGTACTTTCCGAGCAAGGAGGCCCTGGTCGCGGCCGTCATCGAGCGCCACACGCGTGAACTCTGGCAAGTGGCCATGGGCGCCTTTCTCGAGATCTCCGAAAGCCCGATCGAAGTCGGCTTTCGTGAACTCGTCATGGCCGCGATCGACGCTCACAGTGTCGACCCGGCGCTTCATCGTATCCTGGCCGAGGAGGCGCCCCGCATCGGGCCGCTCAGGGATATCGACACCATCCAGCGGAACGGTCGCGCACTCATTCGAGGTTATCTCGAGGCCCATCGCGGCGAGATCGACGTCGCCGACCTCGACCTGGCGGCTTTCATCCTGGTGACGACAATCGAGGCCCTGACGCATTCCGCGGTTCTGCACCGCCCCGATATTCTTGCTGACGGCAGGGCCGGCGAGTTCGCGGACGAGGTGGCCGGCCTTGTGCTGCGGTATCTGCGCACGCCCGCGACACAGTCCAATGGCGTAAGCCAGCCGATTCGGCGCAACACTGCGGTGGATTCCTCCGCCTCGGCCAAGACCTCCACGCCGGCCGGATAGTGCGCGCGAGGATATTACAACCGGGGACCGAAGAACGCCGCAATGAATGCGTCCGGCAGGTCGTGATACTGCGTCTTGGCGTCGCCTACGTGATCGGCGATTGCGAATTCTGGAAATGGGATTCCCGTAGGCGGCATCGTCATCCGGCCGACGGCGCAGGACTGACCAGCAAGCAGCGAGCGGTGCGCCCCTTATGAACTCGATCCCGGCCTTGCTTCCGATCGCCTCGGTGGGACGCGCGCTGGCGGATATGACGCCGTCCGGATGGGCCCATTGCGTGGCCCCCATCGACGACCATTTCGGGGAGTTGTTCCTGGAGGAGCAGGCAATGCTTCACGACTGCGTGGAGCAACGTAGACGGGAGTTCGCCACCGGGCGGCGGTGCGTTCGCCAGGCCCTCCAGGCCCTCGGCGCCAGGTCGGCGCCGATCATGGCCGGCGCCAACCGTGCGCCGATCTGGCCCGACGGGTTTCGCGCCAGCCTGTCGCACAGCATGGGGCTGTGCGCGGCGGTCGCCGCCACCACGCGCTCGGCGCGCGCCATCGGGCTGGATATCGAATGGATCGCCGGCGTCGACCCCACATTGCTCGCAACCGTCGCCAGGCCCGACGAGCTCAGCGCCCATAGGCGCAAGACGACGCCCGGCGAGTTGGCCGCTTGTCTCTTTTCCATAAAGGAAGCTGTATTCAAGGCTTACAATCCGGTAACCGGCGCCTTCCTCGAGTTCTTCGACATCACCGTCCGATTGAACGTCGTCCAAGGCGCCTTTCGCGCCGAACTTACGAACAAGAGCTCGCCGCGTCTCTTTGGCGGAAGACGAATAAACGGCCGTTTCGCCACGGCCGGAGGCTATGTGATTGCCCTGGCAAGCGTTTGATATCACCAATTCTCCTAAGTACTCACCCTTTTCCCTGCCGTCATTGCCGGGAATAAGTCTGTATACCAACTCTCTCCACGAATGATTCATCACAGCCGTCGCCGCGACTGGACCGGGGGCGTCCTCGCCCCCGCCGCCACCGGGCCGGGGACGGCCCGGGTCCAATGGATCAGCGCTAAAGCGAGTTGGCATTGCGCCCGGCCATGACGTTGGGGGGGTGAGTCGAACTCGGCGCGAACTGGTATAAAACCCTACTTTCGGCGACCGCGCGCCGCCGGCGCGGCTTGGGATGAAAACCATGGAGCTTTGATGGGTTCCTTATAAGGAAGCCATGCTTTCCGCCGGCGGCGATTGGCGGCACAACCTGGAAAGAGATTGGCGAGTATCTGAACGCACACGCCGGGGTCCTCATCGTCGCATTGGTCGTTCCACCTCCTGGCAAACCCGAATTGGCGGTATCAGCCCGCCGATCGCCCCAACCCGATTGACCAATATGGTTTGTCTCGAAGACAATAGTATGTCTAAATAAGTCGGCGTCACTTGAGTTACCCTGGATCGACCCTTCTCTTACTTCCGTACGGAGCCGTTGATACAAAGTAAGATGCGTATATCTTGATCCAAAATTAAGAGCGACGCGCCGGCATACGTCGCGAGAGAAACATAGGCTGTCTTCAAAACTTGGTTCACCCATGTCCAAAATAGAGCATCGGGATGCATTTCTCATCCCGATATTGCCGAGCGCCACACCCTACGGCGTCACCGTCGCTTCCAGGGGCGAGGTTCTGCACGACCTGTTCGCCGAGGCGGTCGAACGAGACCGCTCCAGCGTCGCCGTCAGGCTGGCGGACCTGGACCCGGGGATCTCGGATCGTACGTTTCTGACCTATGGCGAACTGGACGAGAAGGCGAACCGGTTCGTCCGCTACCTTCTGGGTCTCGGTGTCGGAACCGGCGACCGCGTCGCCCTCTGTCTTCCGAGGAGTTTGGAGCAATACTGGTGCATTATCGGTATTCTCAAGGTCGGAGCCGCCTATGTTCCAATAGATTGGAACGCTCCGTTGCTTCGCGTCGCGGACATCGTCTCTGACTGCGGAGCGCGAGCGATCGTGACCCGCGGCTGCTTGGGGCCTCTCGACCTTGCGGCGGACATGATCATCGACCTGGACCGCGAGTTGTTCGCCTCGGCGGAGTTTGCCTCGCACGCGTCACGCCCGGCGACGCCGATAGTGACGCCGGATGATCTGGCGTACATCATCTATACCTCCGGGTCGACGGGCGGTCCCAAGGGGGTGATGATCCGCCACCGCAACGCCTGTCATTTCGTGCGCGCCGAGAGCGCGATCCTGGGTGTGACCGCGACGGATCGTGTCTACGGCGGCTTTTCGCTTGCCTTCGACATGTCCGTCGAAACCATGTGGACCGGCTGGTTCGCCGGCGCCGAAGTCGTCTGCGCCTCGGAAGCGCTGGCCTTGGGGGAGCCTGACATCGCCGGCGTGCTGACGCGGCTCGAGGTAAGCGTCTGGCATGTCGCGCCCACTCTGCTGTCGATGGTCGAGGCCGATACGCCCAGCGTGCGTCTGATCAACCTGGGAGGCGAGGCCTGCCCGGCGGCCTTGGTCAAGCGCTGGTGGACACCCGCGAGACGCATCCTCAATACCTACGGGCCAACCGAAACGACGGTCACCGCGACCTGGGTGGAACTCTCGCCGGGTGAGGCGGTGACCATCGGCCGCCCGCTGCCTGGCTACAAGGCCTTGATCGTCGATTCCTCGATGCGGCCGGTGCGGTCCGGCGATGCGGGCGAACTGGTGATCGGCGGCGCCGGCGTCGGGGCCGGCTATGTCAACCGTCCCGAACTCACCGCCGAAAAATTCGTGGCGGCGGCCTTCTCCCTCGGCGATGCAACAGTCGAAGCCGCCTACCGGACAGGCGATCTTTGCCGTTTGGACGTCGATGGGAACATCGAATACCTGGGGCGTATAGATACACAGGTCAAGATACGCGGACATCGCGTCGAACTGGGCGAGATAGAGAATACGATACTGCTGGATGACACGGTCGCCCAGGTGGTCGCCGATCTGCAGCGGGATGATCGAGGCTGTGAGCGGCTCGTCGCATTCGTCGTTCCGCGTGTGGGCGTGGATTTCGATATCGACAGGGTGCGCGCCGGTGTCCACGCCCGGCTTCCGAGCTACATGCGGCCGCAAGCCTATGAAGTGAAGCGCGGCCTGCCGACGCTCGTCTCCGGAAAGGTCGATCGAAAGGCTTTGACGCGATCGGCCCAGGCGTCCGCGAGAAAGGCGGTCGAACCGCCGGCCTCTCCGACCGAAGCGGAACTGCTCGACGTCTGGCGAGCGGTGTTCGCGCCGCAAGATATTTCGGTGCTCGACAATTTTTTCGATGAACTCGGCGGCCATTCACTGCTGGCCGCGCGCATGGTCTCCCTGGTCCGCGCACAACCCGAGCTGGCGGCGATCTCCATCCAGGATATCTATCGCAACCAGACTATTCGCTCATTGGCCGAAAGGCTCGATCAGGCGCGGGGCAGGCAGACGCCCGCCGCCGAGGCGGCCTTCATCCCTCCACCGCGTCTCCGGCGGGCCCTTTGCGTGGCCGCGCAGGGCGTGTCGGTCGTCATCCTGTACGCGATGGCCGGGCTGCAATGGGTCTTGCCCTATCTGGCCTACTTCTGGATTGCCCCGGTCCATGGCGTTTTGCTGGGCCTCGAGATGGCCTCGGCGGCCTTCGTCGCCATGCCGCCGATCACGCTCGTCCTGTCGATCGCCTTGAAATGGGCGGTCATCGGACGGGTCAGGCCCGGCGAATACCCCTTGTGGGGCCTGTACTACTTCAGGTGGTGGCTGATGCGCCGGTTCCTGGCCGTGACGCCGGTTCGCTATCTGGTCGGGACACCGCTTCTCAACCTGTATTTTCGGCTTCTTGGCGCCAAGGTGGGGCGCGGAGCTTTTCTCGGCGTCGAGTACATCGACGCGCCCGACCTCGTGGCGATCGGCGAGGGCGCGATCGTCGACCACGGCGCCCTGCTGTCGGCGAGTCGCGTGGAGAGCGGGCTGTTGCGCCTCGGGACGGTGAGCATCGGGCGCTCCGCCTGCGTCGGCGTGCGGGCGGTCGTGGAACGCAATGCATCGCTCGGCGACCGCGCCGTGCTCGGTGATCTGTCCGCCCTACCGGCGGGAACGAGCATTCCGCCCGGCGAGCATTGGACCGGCTCGCCCGCACGTCCCGGCAGGGCGCGCGAGCGTGGCGACGCCCCGATCCCGGCCGCGCCGCTCCGCCGGATGGCGGTGACTGCGGGCCTGTCCGTCGCCGCCTTCCTGTTGCCGCTGGCCGAGTTCCTGCCGATCGCTCCGGGATTGGCGACGATTGTGGCGAACGACATCGATGGGTGGGCGTATCTGGCGGCGACGCCTTTGCTGGCGCTGTCCTACGTGGTGAACATGTGCCTTCTGAGCGCGGCCGTGAAGTGGGCGTTGCTGGGCCGGATCAAGGCGGGTCTCTACCCGATCTGGAGTGGATTCTATATCCGATACTGGTTCGTCGAGCGCTTGAACCATCTGGCGCTGGATCTTGTGCATCCGATCTTCGCCACCCTCTTCGTGGCGCCGTGGTACAGGCTGATGGGCGCCAGGGTCGCCGCCCGGGCGGAGATCTCCAGCGCCTCCACGGCCGCTCACGACCTGATCGAAATCGGCGAGGAATGCTTCATCGCCGACGGGGTGTCGTTCGGTTCGGCGAGTATGGAGCCGGCGGGTCTGCATCTGGCGACGACCCGCGTCGGCCGCCGCGCCTTCATCGGCAATTCGGCCTTGCTCCCCACCGGCTCGGACATCGCCGACGATGTGCTCATTGGCGTCATGTCCAGACCCTCGGATGAGCCGGAGCAATCCCGCGAGGAAGGCGCGACCTGGTTTGGCTCGCCGGCTCTGCGTCTGCCCAACCGCCTGGCCTCGGAGGCGTTCGACGAGACCGTCCTCTTCAAACCCTCCAGGAGACTGGTCGCCACCCGGCTGGCGATCGAATTCGTGCGCGTGGTCCTGCCTTTGACGGTGGTCCTGACACTCTTCGAAGTGATGTTCCTGATACTGACCAGTGTCATATCGCGGCCCGGAGGCTTCGCGTGGCTGACGATCGCGTTTCCCATGGTTTACCTGGCCTTCAACCTCGCGTGCGGCGCTGTCGTCGTGGCCTTGAAATGGCTGGTGGTGGGCCGCTATCGGCCGATGACCGCGCCGCACTGGTCCCTGTTCGTTTGGCGGACCGAGCTCGTCACCTCGACCTACGAGGCCCTCGCCTCGGAGTTCTTGCTGGAGCCGCTGCGGGGAACGCCGTTCATAAACATGTTCCTGCGATGGCTTGGCTGCAAGATCGGCGATCTGGTCTACACCGACACCACCGACATGACCGAGTTTGATCTGGTCAGCATCGGCGAGGACGCGGCGCTGAACACCGATTGCGGACTGCAGACCCATCTGTTCGAGGATCGGGTGATGAAACTGGGGTCGGTCCTTGTCGGCGCGCGCGCGGTGGTGGGGGCGCAGTCGGTCATTCTCTACGACAGCATTCTCGAAGACGGCGCGCGGCTGGGCGAGCTCTCGGTCGTCATGAAGGGAGAACGACTGCCCGCCGACACAGCCTGGGCGGGCTCACCGGCCCAGGTCTGTCCGAATTGACGAGACCCGCCCAGGCTATGCTCGGGGGCGGTCGCGTATCGTGCAGGGGCGCTAGGCCTCGTCGTTATTGACGCCACCCCTGCACCCGCACCCCCCTTCCCGCCCAATACCCCGCCGTCGCCCCCATCGCCGTCACGAACGTCCCCCACATGAGATCCAGCACGGTGACCTTCGTCGCCCACACGGTCAGGGTCGCCTGGTTGGTCAGGTCATACGTCGCGTACGCGAAGAAGCCGAACATCGCGCCCCGTCGGGCCGCCACGCTCCAGCGGCCGGCGCCAAGTCCCGGCGCGACGGCGAACACCATCATGCCAAACAGGTAGACCAGGTAGAACGCCACCGCCGGCGCCGGCCTGAACCCCTCGATCAGGATGCCGTGCAGCGTCGGCCTGTACAGCGTCGCGCTGGTCGCGGTCAGCCACACCGCGTCGAGGCCGGCGAACGCGATAGCGGCGCCAACATAGGCGGCGGCATACCGGGCGATCATCGGTGCGTCGGCGTGAGGCGGTAGCAGCTCACGCCCCAGTCGCGTCCGCGGCCGGCCGCGAACAGCACGGAGGTGAGCAGAAAGAACAGTCGCCACCGCCGCGACCAGATGCGCCATTCGCCTCCGTATATCTGGAGCAGCACCGGCCTGATGCGCCCGATGTTGCGGTCGAAATTGGCCAGCCAGGCGTCGGCCGTGCGCTGATAGTGGTGGCCGCCGAGGCGCCACTCCTCTTCGACCTCGAACAGGTCGCCGAACTGCCTGATCAGGCCGTGGCTGGGCATCATGCCGCCGGTGAAGAAATAATGGCCGATCCAGTCCTCGCCGTCGGTGTGGTCGAACCGATAGGGATGCTCACGGTGGGAGAACACGTGCAGCAACAACCGCCCGTCCGGCGCCAGCCAGGTGCGGATGCGCGCCAGAAGGCCGCCCCAGTCGGCCATGTGCTCGAACATCTCCACCGACACCACGCGGTCGTAGAGGCCCTCGGCCTGGAAGTCGTTCATGTCGGCAGTGACCACCGTCAGGTTGGCGATGCCGCCCGCTCTCGCGCGCGCTTCGATCGCCTGGCGCTGCGGCGCCGAATTGGAGACGCAAGTGATCGCCGCCGCCGGGTAGTGCTCCGCCATCCATAGGCCCAGGGAGCCCCAGCCGCAGCCGAGCTCGAGGATCCGCTGGCCATCGGCGAGGCCGGCCTGGGCGCAGGATTGCGCCAGGGCGATCGCCTCGGCCTGCGCCAAGGTCTCCGCGCCGGTCGGATAGTGGGCGCAGGAATATTTCAACCGGGGGCCGAGGAAAGCCCCGATGAATGCGTCCGGCAGATCATAGTGCTGCGCCTTGGCGTCATGTACGTGATCGGCGATCGGATAGTCGGCCATCTCGGCGGCGAACCTCGCCTCGATGTCGGTCGGTGGGTGCGCCAGCTCCGCCCTGGCCCGCGCGACGAACAAACCGATGACCGCTCTTGTCAGAAAATCGGGGATCGGGACCTGTTCCGCGATCCTTGTCGCCACCGTGGCGAAGTTCATCCGGTCGCGCCCTCCGCGATCAAGGCGTCCGCGCCGCCTCCGGGCTTCAGCCGATAGTGGCTGACGCCCCATCGCCATTGCGCCTCGACCTCGAGCAGGTCGGTGAACTGCCCGATCAGGCCCTGGCCGGGGATGACGCCGCCGGTGAAGAAATATCGGACGATCCGGTCGTCGGGATCGGAGCGGTACGGACGGCCGGTGTGCGAGAAGACGTGAAGAAACAGCCGCCCGTCCGGCGCCAGCCAAGTAGCGACGCGCGCCAGAAGGGCCCGCCAGTTGGCCATATGTTCGAACATCTCCACCGAAACAATACGATCGAAAACGCCCGCGGCGTGAAAATCGTTCATGTCGGCGGTGATGAGGTCGAGGTTGCTCAGGCCGCGGGCACGGGCGCGCGCCTCGATCTCCTCGCGCTGCGAGGTGGAATTGGAGACGCTGGTGATCCTCGCGCCAGGGTAGCGCTCGGCCATACACAGGCTGAGCGAGCCCCAGCCGCAGCCGAGTTCCGAAATCCGCTGGCCGTCGGCGAGGGCGGCATGGGCGCAGGTTTCGCAAAGGGCCCGCACCTCCGCCAACGCCAGATCTCCTCTCGTATCGCGGGCGTCTCTCGTCCTGGAAGCCCGCTGGATGATAGACTCATAGAGCCCGCTGGAATATTTCAGACGCGGACCAAGGACGAGGCGGAAGAACTCGGCCGGGACCTCGTAATGCTGGGCGTTGGCGTCGCCGGTATACCGGCGATCGACCGCCCGGCCATCTCGCGCGCGAACGCGGCGTCAAACCTCAGGCCCACCCCCCGCCGGCTCCCGCCGCGCCCGCTCGACGAAAAGGCCGATGGCGGCGCGCGCAGCAACGTCCGGAATGGGCGCGCGCTCGCCCAGTCGCGTCACCAGGGAAGTGAGGCCCATCGGCTAGAGATAGGGGAAGCGACGACGCCGCCAAGAGCGATCACCGCAAGCCGCCATCCCCCCAGCGGTCGGGACCGCCAGACCGAGGAACGCGGCCAGCGCCCGCTCGGCGAGCCCCATCAGATCCCGACGAAGGGCTGGAACAGACGCCCGACCCAGTCGCGTGCGATGAGGGAGGCGTCGACGGCGATGAGGCACACGCATTCGCCGTCCGCGGTGACCCGCGGCTGATGCTCGACACTCTCCCCGCTCTCGCAGAAGTCACCGGGGGCGTAGACGACGCCGTCGTCCTCGAACGCGCCCTTCAGCACACAGACCAATTCCACGCCGCGGTGAGTGTGGCGCGGCACGGCGATACCCGGGCCGATGCCGAGCAGATAGCTGCGCCGGCCGAACGGACCGCCGATCACCGGCGCCACCCATACGCCGGGAGCGGCCCATCGGCGGCGCTTGCGGGCGGCGCGGACCGCCGGCGGCGGGATGAGCGCCCAATCGGACGTGAAAGCAGTCGCGGGGCGGGCGGGTGCGGGGCGCTCGATGCGGGCCAGGGCGCGGGCCAGGGCGTCGGCGTTCATCGGCGCCGGAGGACGCGCGCTC
>Ga0302314_10017978_pt1 | contig 11816 bp, 15 predicted proteins | sample III_Palsa_N2_3_FD_200533 | JGI IMG/M metagenome (GOLD analysis project Ga0302314, IMG submission 200533) | Peat permafrost microbial communities from Stordalen Mire near Abisko, Sweden - III_Palsa_N2_3 | ecosystem: Environmental > Terrestrial > Soil > Palsa > Peat permafrost | place: Sweden...
GACTTGGCATGGGGCCTGCATTATGCAGCGTGACACACTGTTCCGATGGCCCTGACCAACAAACATCACCGCAGCCTCGCCGGCACTTCGATCACGAAGGCCGTCCGATTTGGCTGCGCCACGATGCGTCAGGTCGCCATTTCCAATTGGAACAAAACGGCCAGCGCGGGCTTCACGGCCTAAACCCTCCCAACCCGGAAGACGTTTAGAAGCCAAGAAGCCCGGAGGCCAAAAGCCCCCAGGAGGCAACTGCCATTTCCCACCATGAACACGAGAACCCATACCACGAGCACACCCAGCCGTCACCGCAAGGCCTTCGAGGCGTCCAACGCCACGTTCCGCCAACCGAGCTACGACTGCCGTGAGCACCCGGACGCCGTCTCCATCGTCGTCTACGTACCTGGTGTGGGCGCCTCCGGCGTGGAGATCGAGGCTTACGGGGCCGACCTAGTCATCACGGCGCACAAGACCCGTTTTGTGCGCGTGAACTGGGAGGCCCTCAACCTCGAGGGAATACAGCGCGACTACCGTCTGCGCCTGCGGCTGGGAACGGGCTTTGCCTATTCCCAGATGCAGGCGTCGATCGAGGACGGCGTCCTCACGATAACGGTGCCGAAGCGCCAGGACATCCCGGCGTCGGCGCACCGCGTGAGGCGCGTCGCCTAGACCGACCCCCTTCGCGCCCGCGGGCAGCCCCTCCGTTTCGACGGCGGTCGCCACCTGCGGGCGCAGGGCCGGGCTCGGGTTTTTCAAAAAACCCGAAAATTTTGGCACAACTTTTTGGCCAACGGGTCGTAGGAAGCACCATGACACCCCACGCGCCCACTTTCCGTGCGCGCCCGCTGCTTCCTGAGGCCGCGGTAGTGAGCGCCGTTCCCCGCGAGGACGTCATGTGGACGAGGCCGAAGTTCCGGCCACCGCCCCTCGACGTCCAGCCGTTCCGCCCCGTCTTTGGCTATTCCGGGACCACCCAGCGCACCGAGCCCTGGGCTTCCTGGCCGCGGCAGAGCACCCTGGCGAGATAGTCGACGATTCCCCGCGCCTCCCCCTCGAATTTCCAGGGGGGATTGGCGACGATGACCCCGCATCCCTTCATCCGGGGCGCGTCCGGATCCACGACCAGGTCGACGGCAAGCGTCGGCACCCTGACGGACTCGAGCAGCCTGACAAAGCCCTCCGCCCGCGCGCGCTCGGTCAGCGGGTACCAGACGGCGAAGGTCCCGGCCGGAAGCCGGGCCAGCCCCTCAGCCAGCGACGCCGAGACATCCGCCCACTCGCTGGGTGACTCGAAAGGCGGGTCAATGAGGACCAGCGCCCGGCGCTCGGCCGGCGGCAGGCACGCCCGGACGGCCCCATACCCGTCCTCCTCGTGGAGCGAGACGCGCCTCTCGCCGCCAAACTCGTCTCGCAGGGACGCGAACTCGGAGGGGTGCCTTTCCCACAGTTCCATCCGGTCCTGCGGCCGGGACAGGATCCGCGCGATCCGCGGGGAGCCCGGGTAGAAGCGGGGCGCCGGCGCCAGGTTCCCCCGCCCCCGGTCGAAATCGCGGATGAGGCCGACATAGTCGGCCACCTCCGCAGGCGCGTCCGCCCGGTCCCATAGGCGCCCGATCCCGTCGGGCCACTCAGGGACGCGCTCCCGGCTGTCACCCTCCGACGCCCGGGACAGGTCGTAGCCGCCGCGGCCGGCGTGGGTGTCGACGAAGGCGAAACCACGCTCCTTGCGCTGCATGGCCCGGAGCAGGCGCACCAGCAGGGCGTGCTTGAGCACGTCGGCAAAATTGCCCGCATGGAAAGCGTGCCTGTAATTCACGCCATAGGGCTTCTTTCATTGCACCGGCATGCGGCAATCCGATAATCAACGGCGCCATGAAACTCCTCCACGCGTTGCTCCCCGCCTGCGCCCTGCTCCTGCCCGTCGTCGTCTGCGCCCAGACATTTGAAGGAAAAGTCACCATGAAGATGTCGTCCCCCTCCATGAAGGATGGGAGTCAGGTCATGGACATGAGCATCAAGGAGGGGTACATGCGGATGGACATGAACTCCCAACGGGGCTCGGTGGCCATGATCACCGACTTCAAGAACCAGCAGATCCTGATCATCATGGCCGCCCAGCACATGTACATGGTCAGGCCCATTCCGCAGCCGGGGTCAGCCCAGGTGGCCCAGGCCCAGCAGCAGGCCTCGGGCGCGACCCTCCAGGACACCGGCACGACGGAGACGATCCTCGGCTACACCTGCAAGAAGTACGTCGTGACAGGCAAGGAGGGCACCTCCGAGATCTGGGTCACGGACCAACTGGGCACCTTCGGCGGCCTCTTCCATGGGGGCGGCCCGGGCCAGCGGTCGCAGGCCCCCGCGTCCTGGGAAGCTGCCCTCCAGGGCAAGGCCTTCTTCCCGCTGCGCGTCGTCACCACGTCGAATGGCGGCAAGACCTTCACGCTCGAGGTGACCGCCATCGACAAGGAGAGCCTCTCGGACTCGCTGTTCGCGGCCCCGGAGGGCTACCAGAAGTTCGACCTCGGCGCGCTGATGGGTGGGTTTGGGCGACCGCCTGGCGGCAACTGAGTGGGTGCGCCCCTCATCCGCATTGTCTCAGACGTGCATTATGCGGACCACTCAAGCCGCGTGCGCTCGCTCGAGCAGCTCCGCCCCCTGTTTGAGGGCGCGACCTCCTTCGTCTTCAACGGCGACACGCTGGACACGCGGCCCTCGAAGCTCCCCCACCACACGGACAAGGCCCGCAGCGAGGTCCTCGCGTTTCTGGCCTCGGCGGGGATGCCCGTCACCGTCCTGACCGGGAACCATGACCCGGACCTGTCCCCGGAGCACGCGATCGAGTTCGCCCACGGCCAGGTCCTCGTCACCCACGGCGACGTCCTCTTCGACAACATCGTTCCCTGGTCAAAGGAGGCGCCGTTGATCCGCACCAAGATGATCGCGGCCCTGGCAGCCCTGCCAGACGGGCAAAGCGGCCTGTTCGAGGGAAGGATGCGGGCTTTTCGCAGCGTCGCTGCGTCCATCCCCCAGAAGCATCAGTCGGAGCGCGACCCCCTCAAATACGCCATCCGGCTGGCCGGGGACACGGTCTGGCCCCCGCAGCGCGCCTTCACAATCATGAAGGCCTGGCGGGAGACGCCAGGCCGCGCCGCCGCGTTCGCCGGCAAGCACCGGCCCAAGGCGAAGTTCATCGTCATCGGGCACACGCACAAGCCCGGGGTATGGCGGACGGCCTCGGGAGTCGTGGTCGTCAACACTGGCTCCTTCTGCAAGCCCTTCGGGGCCATGACCGCCGACATCTCTGGCGATGCCCTCCGCGTGCACCGCGTGGTCACCCGCAAGGGCCGTTTCCATGTCGGCAGGACCGTCGCCGAATTCCCCTTCGCATGAGCATGGAATTCGGATGGTGGGTCCGCGATCCCGAGGAGGGAAAATACCAGGTCAAGGCGATCGTCCACGGGGGCAACCTGCAGTGGATGCGCAAGCAGGGGCACTTCACATCATGGATGCCCCACCTGCCCAATGAGGAAAACTGGGACAAGCTCATCTACGAGGCGGAGCGCCGTGTGCCGCGGCGCCTGCTGTCGCCGAAGCAGTTCGACGAGATCAAGAAACTTAGGGACATGCGCTGATCGGAGCGCTCAATAGGGCTCGGCGCTGGGTGCCGAGATCACCTTGAGTTCACAGAACTCATTGATCCCCTCCTCTCCCCCTTCTCTGCCGAGACCGCTGTACTTGATTCCCCCGAAGGGAATCTCGGCCCTGAGGGGTCGCCATTCGTTTACTCCGACAATGCCCGCCTCAATCGCCTCAGCGACTCGGCTGGCCGTTGAGAGGTCGCGCCCATAGACGTAGGCGGCAAGGCCGAAGGGCGTCGCATTCGCCCTGCGGACGACCTCGTCGACCGTGTCGTAGCGGAGGATGGGCGCGACCGGGCCGAATATTTCCTCGGCTACCAGGGGCATGTCATCGCGCACGCCGCGTATGATCGTGGGCGCAAGGAAACTCCCGCCGGAAAGGGCTGGGTCGTTCTCGTGCCCCCGGTTCTCGGCCACGATCTCGGCCCCCGCGCTCACCGCCTTCTCGACAAGGCCCCTCACGCGGTCGCAGGCCCCGGCATGGATGAGCGGCCCCGCATCGACTCCCGCCATGAGTCCGTTGCCCACGCGGATGTCCTTCCAAAGAGCGGAAAGCGTCCCAATGAACTCCCTCTCCAACGAGGCGGGCACGAACACGCGGTTCGCCGTCACGCACACCTGGCCGGAGCAAAACAGCTTGAGCTTCACGAGTTCGGAGGCGGCCAAGGCCAGGTCGGCATCGGGAAGCACGATGAAAGGGGCATTCCCGCCAAGCTCGAACGCCAGGCGGGGCAGGTGCCGCGCCGCAGCCTGCATCAGAGCGCGACCGGTGGCCGTCGATCCCGTGAGTGAAAGGACGCGCACCCTGGCGTCGGAGGTGAACGCGGCCCCTGCGACCGGGCCGATGGCCGGTAGGATCTGGAGCACGCCGTCCGGCAACCCGGCCTCCTTCATGAGGGGCCCCATGGCGAGCGCCACCAGGGGAGTGAGTTCCGACGGCTTCCAGACGGCGGAACACCCTGCGGCAAGGGCGGCGGCGACCTTCTTGGCCCCTTGCGCAATGGGAAAATTCCACGGCGTCACCATGGCCGCCACTCCGGCAGGGACGGGCCGAACGATGAATTCCCGGCCGCGCACCGGGTGCGGCTGCAGGCGCCCGCAGAGGCGCCTGGCCTCCTCGCCGAACCATTGGAAAAAACTGGCCGCATAATCCACCTCGCCCAGGGACTGGGCGAGCGGCTTTCCCTGCTCCGTCGTGAGGAGTTCCGCCAATTCATGCCGCTTCGATATCATCGATGCCGCCGTCTTCTTGAGGATGTCGCCTCGGTACGCCGCCGGTTCCCGGCGCCAGGAGGCGAATGCAGTCTGGGCCCCGTCGACCGCTTTGGCGAAGCTGGCCGCGTCCCCCAGCGAGACCCTTGTGATTTCCTCCCCGGTGGCGGGGTTCCGGACGGCGAGCTTCTCGGGCCCCTCGGCCCAAGCGCCGTTCAGCCAAAGGCTGGGGCTGACGCCCGCTTTCGACATCACGCTTGGAATGGCTTCGCTCATGTCACCACGCTGCCACCTCCGAGGGCCACGATCGCGTCGTCCTGTCCCGATCCGCGGATCAAGGCGACGGCATCCGCGACGCACGAGAAGGGCGGCTCGGGCTCCGCATTGTCAAAGGCGGCGATCCGCATTCCCGCCGCGGCAAGCGGGGCCGTCACGCGATCGAGCAGTCCAGCCTTAACGGCGCCGGCGTCAGTGACGCTGAACGGCTTTGAGCATTCCAGCCGGCCCAGCTCGGCAAGACGCTCGCCGCTGATGCCGCGGCCGAACCGCAGTCGGCGCGGCAGGTTGTTCTCGAATACGTTAGGCACGGCAGGAAACGGGGGCGGGGTTGTTCGACGTCACCTGGCTTTGCTCGAGCCGCGTCGTCGCCGGAAAAGGTGCCTTATGACGGCCCAATTACAAGCCCCGGTGGCTCCCTCATTCGCCCCCGCACAGCGGGATTTTGCGTCAAAATTTAGTTTGGTTTCCATCGCTCGTGAAGTTGACTTCCTCCCGGCCCGGCTAAACAGCCGGGTTTTCGCGCCAGCGGATGATAACCCAGTCCGACCCCCTTTCATGCCCCCCAAGAAAGCCCCGCCGCAAATCCAACATTTCACGAACCTCTGGACGCTTTGGGATTACCCCCCCTCACGAAAAACCTGGAGCCTCGAGCGGAGCATTGCCGCCGTCGGGGAGGCGGGATTCGACGGGTTCTCCTCAGCGGTCGGCCGGGAGCACGCCCGCCTCGCCGCAAAGTACGGCCTGAAGACGATCGGCTACATTTCGTCGTCGAAGCCCTCCGAGTTCCGGACGCTCATCAAACGCAACAGGGAGGGTGGCGCCCTCCGGATCAACGTGCAGCTCGGCAACCACGACACGCCGGTGGCCAGCGCCGTCAACATGGCCGCACGGATAATCGAGGACGGCGACGACCTGGGCGTACCCTGCGACATCGAGGTCCACCGCGACACCTGCACCGAGACCCCGGAGAAGGCCTATGCGATCGCCTCAGGGTACAAGAAGGCCACGGGCAGGGTGCTGCCCATGACCTGGGACTTCTCCCACATCGCCGTCGTGAAGCACCTGGCGCCTCCGTATTGGGAGCGCCTCCTGATCAACCCGGGGCTCATCCAAGGAGCCCGCCAGTTCCACTTCCGCCCCTTTAACGGCCACCATTGCCAGGTGCCGGTGACCGGCAAGGGAAGGGGTCTTTCCCCCGAGCTCGTGCAATGGCTCCCCTTCCTCAGGAAGACCATCGAAACCTGGCTCGCGGTGAACCAGAACGGCCATGTGATGTACGCGTGCCCCGAGATGGGCCCGGTCCGCGGCGGCTACAATCTGGCCCAGCTTCCCAACAGCTGGGAGGACGCCAAGGTCCTGCGGAAGATCATTGCAAAGACGTGGAAGGCCGCCGTCGCGGATCATTCCGAAGGCTAACTCCCACCCCGCCCCTTTACCATGCCTCCCCCATCCTCAAATGGAAAACCCACACTATCTTTCGTCGGCACCGGCCGCATGGGCGCCAATATGGCCCGCTGCCTCAGGGAGCGCGGCTACACGGTCGCGGCGGTATACGACCGCGATGCCAAGGTCGCCCAGGCGCTCGCGGACGAGCTCAGTGCCAAGGCCTGCGAGACGCTCGCGCCGGTGACGGCATCAGCCGACATCATCTTCACGGTCGTCACCGATGACAATGCCCAGCGCGCCGTGTTTGCCACAACGGGCGACAGCCTCCTCGTGGGCGCCTCGGGCAAGACGTTCGTCAATTGCGCGACCATAACCCCGTCGGTCCATGTGGAGATCGAGGCGCTGGCCGAGCGGGCGGGGGCTTCCGCGCTGGAGGCCTGCATGGCCTCGAGCATCCCCCAGGCGCGCAACGGGACCCTGTACCTCATGTGCGGCGGCAAGAAGCCCGTCTTCGACCGGCTGAGGCCCGTGCTCACGGAGCTGAGCGACCAGGGGAAGCTCCTGCGCTACATCGGCCCCGCCGGTACTGCGGCGCAGGTGAAGGCCCTGGTGAACATGGTCATGAACATCAACACGGCCGGCCTCTCGGAGGGCCTCGGTCTCGGCGCGGCGCTGGGCCTGGACCTGAAGATGCTGATCGAGGTGTTCTCGCAGACGGGAGCCGCGTCGCGGATTGTCGCGACAGACGGCGAGGACATGGTCAACCGCGACCACACCTGCTTCTTTTCGGCGGCCCATGCCGCAAAGGACAGCGGAATCGCGCTGGCCCTCGGTTCGGAATGCGGGCTCAGCCTCCCGCTTGCGGCGGCAACAAAGGCGCAATACGACCGCCTTGTCTCCCTCGGCCTCGGGGGCCTCGACAAGAGCGGGATCGCGGAGCTCACCTTCCCGGGAAGGGGCACGCCCCAGGCCTGATACGGACCTGCGTCGCAAGGCCACGCCCAGGACAAACTTGGGCAACGGCGGCACTGCGCCATTGACCCGATGCCTTCATACGGGGCACAACCTACCTCCCCATGGCGAAAATTGACGTCAACAAGGTCGCTGAGATCCTGAAGAAGAACCATATCGACCCGGCGGTGCTCCGCAGGGTCGTTGAGGAGATGAACCTCGCCGTGCAGCCCGACCCGGGAGAGGGGGACCAGCCCCCGCCCGTGAAGAAGCAGTTTGTCATCCTCGTGAGCGACCCCAAAGGCAAGGTCCCGCGGGGCGACCTGGTTGGCTGGGTCCTCCAGATGCCCGAGAGCGAGAGCCCGGCCTCCGTCGAGGAGAGGCTCCTCAAGGCGACCTACGACTACAACGCCTCAAAGAAGGGGCGCCTCTACCCCGCCAAGACGGTCGGAGACGCCGTCGAGAATGTGCCTGGCAAGTTCTTCAGGGAGGTCGAGCTGTGGGTGAAGACGAAGACGCCGGTCATCGTCCTGCGGACCGACAACGAGATCCCCAAGGGTTGACCGGGAAGTTCAGGGCAGACCCAGCTTGCCCGGCTCGAACCCGCGGTCCTTGAGCGCGGCGCGCACGGCCGCCATGTCGATCTGGGAACCCGCGCGGACGCCGTTGGCCGCGAACCATCCCTTCGGCATCTCAAGGCCGATCTGCAGGTCCGAACGGTGCGAGTAGACGATCCGCTCGTCGAACGGCAGCAGGTCGTAGGTCTCGACGACGACGCCGTCGGCCGTCGCGTAGGCGAGGTCGAGGGGCTCGGGGGTGTTGTGCATCCAGAAGCTCAACTGATGGGGCCTAGCATCCACGAAGATCATCCCCTCGTCCGGACCGAGGTCGGGGCGCTGCATGAGGCCCCGCTGCTGCTCGGACTCGAGCACCGCCAGCTGGAGGCTGGCCGGGTGGCCCCCCACGCTGATCGCAAAGTGGTCAAAGATCGTCTTCTGGCCGGCGGATGCGTCGGGACCCTTGTCCGCGCCGCAGCCCGCGCCGAGGAGCACCAGGGCCACGGAGGCCATCCACGCCGGCAGAAGATAAACCGGATTTGCATTTTTCATCCATAATCAGGTTAATTCCCGAAGGATTCGTTAGACAACCTTAGTCTGCTTCATGCCCACGCACAAAGCCCGCAACATCCTGCTCTATGCCGACACGGACCGCAGCGCCGATGTCCTCTACTTCGGCGGTGTCGGCGCGCCCGACCCGTTCATTTCCTTCAGCCACCGCGGCAAGAAGTACGGCGTCGTGAGCGCCCTGGAGTTCGGCCGCGTGCGCTCGACCTCCGACTTTGACAAGGTGCTTTCCCTGGAGGCGTGGCTCGAGAAGGTGAAAAAGAAGTGGCCCGACCAGAGGCCGAACATGGCGCGGGTGATCGCCCTCATCGCCCGGGAATTCAAGGTCAGGTCCTTCACGGTGCCCGAGGATTTCTATGCCGGGCTCTTCGCCAGGCTCCGGGCCCTTAAGGTCGGGCTCGCGATCTCCGAAGGCCCCCTCTTCCCGGAGCGCGAGGTCAAGACCCCCGCGGAGGCCGAGGCCGTGCGCGACGGCAACAGGGCCAGCGCCGCGGGCATCGGGGCGGCCGAGGCGCTGCTGCGAAGGAGCAGGATAAAGAAGGGCCTCCTCTTCGCCGACGGCCGCCCGCTCACCAGCGAGCGCCTCAAGATTGCCATCGAGACCGCCTGCCTCGAGAGGGGCGCCGTCTCGTCGAACACCATCGCCGCGGGCGGCGACCAGGGATGTGACCCGCACAACCGCGGCTCTGGCCCGCTCCGCGCCAACGAGCTCATCGTCGTCGACGTCTTCCCCCGCGTCTCTGCCACCGGCTTTTTCGGGGACATGACCCGGACCTTCCTGCGCGGACGCGCCAGCGACGCCCAGAGGGACCTCGTCGCCGCCGTGCGCAAGGCCCAGCGCATGGCGCTTTCCACGGTGCGTGCAGGCGTCAAGGGCAGCGATGTCCACCGCGCCGTGACGGATGTCTTCGCCAAGCGCAAATACGAGACGCGGCACACGGCGAAGGGATCCGTCGGCTTCTTCCACGGGACGGGACACGGCCTTGGCCTCGACATCCACGAGTTGCCCCGCATGAGCCCCGCGGCGGACGCGCCCCTCAAGAAGGGCGCCGTCGTCACGGTGGAGCCGGGTCTCTACTACCCCGGCATCGGCGGATGCCGGATCGAGGACGTCGTGCAGGTGACGGCGGCCGCCCCGCGCATGCTGTCGAAGTTCCACTACGACTGGGAGCTCAGGTAACGCATTCATGTCCATTCCACCCAACAAGGCCAAGGCGCTCCTCAAGCGGATCACCGGGCTGCGGATCCTCGTCATCGGGGACCTCATGCTCGACCACTACATCTGGGGGGACGCCACCCGGATCTCTCCCGAGGCGCCGGTCCCCGTGATCGACATTGCGCGCGATTCCTGGACCGCGGGCGGGGCCGCCAACGTCGCCCTCAACATCGCGGGCCTGGGCGCGCACTGCACCGTCCTCGGTTACGTCGCCAAGGATGAGGCCGGGGCAAAGCTTCGCTCGATCCTCAAGGAGAAGGGCGTCGAGACCGTGGCGACGCCCGGCGAGGGCATGACAATCCTCAAGACGCGGGTCATGGTCCAGCACCAGCAGCTTTGCCGGCTGGACCGCGAGTCGCTGCCCGAGAAGTACACCATGCCGGCCAAGGCGGCCTCCCGCCTCCTCGCAAAGGCCATCGCCGCGTGCGACGCCGTCATCCTCTCGGACTATGCGAAGGGCCTGCTCACGGACGAGCTGGTCGAGCAGGCCACCGCCCTTGCCAGGGCCGGGCGCAAGTTCATCGCCCTCGACCCCAAGCCGAAGCACCCGCTCGCATTCCACGGGCTCGACCTCATCACGCCCAACAAGCGGGAGGCGCTCCAGCTCGCGGGCATGGACGCGATCCCGGGAAAGCCGTTCCCCGCGACCGCCGTGTGCGCCCGCCTCAACGAGAAGTACGCGACGAAGAACCTCGTCGTGACGCTTGGCGAGGACGGGATGCTCCTCGCCGCCGAGGGAAGCGTCCTAAAGACGATTCCCACGGCCGCCCGCGAGATCTACGACGTCTCCGGCGCGGGCGACACGGCGCTGGCCGCGCTCGTCCTCGCGCTCACCTCGGGCGCGGGCCTCGAGGAGTCGGCGCATTTCGCAAACGCCGCCGCGGGGGTCGTTGTCGCCAAGCTCGGCACGGCCACGGTATCGCCCGACGAGCTCCTTGCGCACCTTTCCCACGCCTCGTGAAGCGGGCCCTCTTCCTTGACCGGGACGGGACGCTCATCATAGACAAGGTTTACCTGGCGGATCCCGATGGCGTCGAATTGATCGCGGGCGCGGCCGAGGGCCTCGAGCGCGCCCGCCAGCTCGGCTTCAAGCTGTTCCTCTTCACGAACCAGTCCGGGATCGGCCGCGGGCTGCACACCCTGGAGGACACGCACCGCGTGAACGAGCGCATGGAGGACCTGCTGGGTCTCAAGCTCCCGGTCTTTGACGGTGTCTGCATCGCCCCGGAGGCCCCGGGCCAGCCCTCCGCCTACAGGAAGCCGTCGCCGCGCTTCATCACCGAGATGGTGAGGGAGCACGGGCTCGACGCCTCCGCGTGCTGGATGGTGGGCGATGCGCCCGCCGACATAGGCGCCGCCCTGGCCGCCGGCATCCGCGCCGCCGCCGTGCGCACGGGAAAGGTTCCTCCCGAGGCGATGCCGGAGGTCGCCGACGGAACGGTCCCCGTCTTCGACAGCTTCGCGGCATTCGCGGCCACGCTCAAATGAAGCAGCGCCTCGACGAGATCCTCGTCGCGCGCGGCCTCGCCGAGACAAGGAGCCAGGCAAAGGCCCTGGTCATGGCCGGCCGCGTCTTCCGCGGGACCGAGCGCCTGGACAAGCCTGGGCGCGAGCTAGATCCCGCCGCGGACATCTCCGTGACGCGGCCGCCGCGCTTCGTCAGCCGCGGCGGCGAGAAGCTTTCAGCGGCCCTGGACGAGTTCTCCGTCGATCTGAAGGGCGCACATGTCCTCGACGTCGGCGCGTCGACGGGAGGCTTCACCGACTGCGCGCTCCAGGCCGGCGCGGCTGACGTGGTCTGCGTCGATGTCGGCCGGGCCCAGCTCCACGCGAGGCTCAGGGCCGACCCGCGCGTCACCAACATCGAGAAGCTCAATGCGCGGACGCTCGCGCCGGCGGACCTTCCCCGCGCGGTGTTCGACGCCATCGTCATGGACCTCTCGTTCATCTCGCTGCGGTCGGTCCTGCCGGCCGTCTGGCCCTTCCTGCGCAAGGGCGGGACGATGGTCG
>Ga0302314_10017979_pt1 | contig 11816 bp, 7 predicted proteins | sample III_Palsa_N2_3_FD_200533 | JGI IMG/M metagenome (GOLD analysis project Ga0302314, IMG submission 200533) | Peat permafrost microbial communities from Stordalen Mire near Abisko, Sweden - III_Palsa_N2_3 | ecosystem: Environmental > Terrestrial > Soil > Palsa > Peat permafrost | place: Sweden...
CGGCGCCTACCAGGCCGATGAGACCTGGTTCAACCGCCATGGCGACACCTTCAGTCCGGCGCTCCACTACTATGTCGGCGGTAATTCAAAGGTCTACGGCGCGGCGCTGTTCCGCCTGCGCCAGCGCGACTTCGGCGAAGTGATTCACGCCGCCGGCGTTTCGCCCGCATGGCCCCTCGGCTACGACGCGTTCGAGCCTTACTATACCGAGGCGGAGAAGCTGTTTCATGTCCACGGTGAGCGCGGGGAAGACCCCCTCGAACCCTGGTCCAGCGCGCCGTACCCCTACCCGCCGGTCTCGCATGAGCCCAAGATTCGCCAGCTGAGCGACAATCTCGCCCGTATCGGCTTGAAGCCCTTCCATCTTCCACTCGGCATCCTGCTGGACGAGGTCAACGGCCAACCGACGCCCACGAGCATTTGCATGCGTTGCAGCGCGTTTGATGGTTTTCCTTGCCTTCTCAACGGCAAGGCGGATGCGCAGGTGATCTGCATCGACCCGATGCTCGCCCTCTACCCCAACGTTACGATGCTGACCGGCGCCTATGTTTCACGCCTGGACACGGACCCTAGCGGACGAAGCGTGCAGACCGTGCGGGTGATGCGGCAAGGGCGCGAGGAGCGGTATTCCGCCGATATCGTGGTGGTCGCGTGCGGCGCCCTTTCCTCGGCCCTGTTGCTGCTGCGCTCCGCGGATGAAAAGCATCCCAATGGCCTCGCCAACGGGTCGGATCAGGTTGGCCGCAACTATATGCGCCACGAGATGAGCGTGCTGATGGCCATCATGCGCGAGCCCAACGAAACCGTGTTTCAGAAGACCCTGGCGCTCAGCGACTTCTACTTCGGAGCCGACGACTGGGACTTTCCGCTGGGCTTGATCCAGATGTGCGCCACCTCGCACGCGGACCAGATCAAAGCCGAGGCGCTCCCGGCCTGGTTGGAGTGGTTGCCCGAAATGCCGTTTGAGGAGATGGCGCGGCGGTCCATGGGTTTCTGGCTTCAGAGCGAGGACCTGCCGCACCCCGAAAACCGTGTCTACTACAAGGGCGACCAGGTCCATCTCGACCTCAGGGAGAGCGACCGAGAGGCGCCCCGGCGGTTGAAGCGCAAGCTGGAGGACATCCTCAACCGCGCCGGCCATCCACACGTCATGCTGGAACGCTCGCTCTACCTGGGTCAGAACATCCCTCTGAATGGAACCGCGCATCAGGCGGGGACAGCGCGTTTCGGCGTGGAACCCACGACCTCGGTTTTGAATCTGGATTGCCGCGCGCACGAGGTGGACAATCTGTATCTGGCGGACGCCAGTTTCTTTCCTTCGATTGGCGCGGTGAACCCGACTCTCACGATCATCGCCAATGCGCTGCGCGTCGCGGACCGGATCGCCGAGCGACTCAAATGACTGTGCAAGCCGTCACGATCTTGGCGGTTCGCTGCGGTTTGGTCGTGCTGTTCTTCCCGGCGAGCGCGCTGGACAAGGTCATGGATTTCCAAGGCGCGGTCGCTCAGGCCTCGGAGGTGTTCAAACCCCGTCTCATCGCGATCGGGACCATCCTTGCCGGTCTGACCATCGAAACGCTCATGCCGATCGGCATCCTGACCGGCGTTTGCGATCACCTCGCGGCCCTGGTGCTTGCCGGCTATTCCGTGGTGACGGCGGTCCTGTTCAAGCGGTTCTGGCAGGCGACAGACTTCTGGAAGCGCGGCCAGAGTGAGGGAAGAAATCTGTTTTGGGACTTCCTGAAGAACCTCTCCCTCGCCTCCGGGTTTCTTCTGATCACGTTCGGCGTCGACGGGACGGGCCTAAGACCGTTCCTGGCCAATCCACTTGCTTCCAGCCACCCCTACGCCGCGAGCGGCCATCATGGCGCCTAGTCCGGACCTGCAAGAGACCGCCGCCACCGGGCCGCGTCCAAGCGCGCCCTATTGGCACCTGTGGGTCGACGCGCAGGGCGTCAGTCATCAGACGCCCTGCCGATTGACGAGCTATAGCCTGGCCGGCGTGGGGGCGGCGGCCGCGCAATGGAACAACCGGCAGCCGACCTATCCGTCGACCGTGGTGTTCACGGTGCAGCCTGTCGGTTGGGTCGGAGATTGGCACGAAAACCCAGCGCCGCAATGGATCGTGGTCCTCTCTGGTCGCTGGTGGATCGAGAGCATGGACGGTGTGCGGATCGAGCAGGGGCCGGGCGAGATTTCCTTCGGCGAGGACCAGGGGTGCCAGGCCGATAGCCACGGTCGCAAGGGCCACCGCTCAGGTACGATCGGCGACGAGCCGGCGGTGCTGATGACCGTGCAGCTCCATGTCGAGCCCGTGCGCGCGGCCTGCCACATCACGTGATCGGGGGCCGCATGGATGGTTTAGAGATCATCGATGAGCGCTTCCGATCGATGGTGCTCCCCAACGCTGGGTTGGAAGTGTTGGGAGAAGGTTTCCGCTGGCTCGAAGGGCCGGTCTGGTTCGCCGACCAAGATAGCCTGCTGTTCAGCGACCTGCCCAACGACCGGATCATGCGCTGGACGCAAGCAAGCGGAGTCTCGGTCTTTCGCGAGCCTTCGGGTTTCGCCAACGGTCATTGCCGCGATCGGAAGGGCCGGCTGATCGGATGCTCCCATCAGCATCGGTGCATTACCCGGACCGAGCTGGATGGCGCGGTCACCACCTTGGTCAGCCACTACGCCGGCAAGCGGCTCAACGCGCCCAACGATGTGGTCTGTCGTTCGGACGGCGCGATCTGGTTCACCGATCCACTCTTCGGCATCAATACCGACTTTGAAGGCGGCCGCCAGACGTCCGAGCTGCCCCCGCGCGTCTATCGATTCGATCCGGCGGTGAGCGCGCTCGATATCGTGGTGAGCGACTTGGAGGGGCCAAATGGATTGGCTTTCTCGCCGGACGAGCGGACCCTGTATGTCACCGAGGCCGGTCGTCAATTCGCCGCTGATCCGCGTCAGGTCATTCGCGCGCTCGATATCAGCGAAGATGGTCGCCAGATCGTCGACAGCCGCGATTTTCACAAAATCTCGCCAGGCTTCGCGGATGGGATACGCGTCGATGAGGGTGGAAACGTTTGGTCCAGCGCGGCGGACGGCGTGCACTGCATTGGCCCCGACGGCACACTGCTCGGCAAGATCCTGACGCCAACGGTTGTGTCCAACCTCGCGTTCGGAGGACGACACCGCTCGCGCCTCTTCCTCTGTGGGTCACACACCCTGTACGCCATCTACACCAATGTGCGTGGGGTGGTGCGGCCGTGACCAGCGTCGCGTCGCTACGCCAGATCCTCGCCTTCAGGCTCCCCACGTCCGATCCCGAGCGGCTCAGGCGGTTCTACGTCCAGGGCCTTGGCTTCGAAGAAATCTCCGAACGCCCCATTCCAGCGGACGAAATGACTTTGCTTGGATTGAGCCGGTCGGGCCGGCGGTGGACGCTGGGGGTCGGCGACGAACGCCTCGACCTGGACAAGTTCGATGAGCCCGGCCGTCCCTATCCGCCAGACAGCGACGCGGCGGACCTGGTCTTCCAGCACTGCGCCGTCGTGGTGACCGACGCCGCCGCCGCATTCCGGCGCGCGCTCGACCACGGCGCCGCCGCGATCTCGACAGCAGGTCCCGTCAAGCTGCCGCCAAGCGCGGGCGGGGTCATTGCGGTGAAGTTCCGCGATCCCGAGGGGCGCCCCCTGGAATTCCTCCAGTTCCCCCCGGGCGCCGCGTCGCGTTGGGGCGCGGCCGCGCCGCGAGCCGGTCCGCTTGGGGTCGATCACTCGGCGATCTGCGTCGCGGACGCTGGAGCGAGCACTCGGTTCTACGGGGCGCATGGTCTCCAGCGCGGGCGCGCCACCTTAAATCACGGGCCCGCGCAAGCAGCGCTGGATGGGCTTGAGGACCCCCGCGTGAGCGTCGTTCCCCTCCTACCGGAGACCGGCGCGGCGCATCTCGAACTCCTGGGCTATCAGGTTCCTCGGCCGCGCCCCGGGGCGCTCCTTGCGGCCAATGACATCGCCGCGACCCGAATTGTCTGGGCGTCGGATCGCGACGGCCTGTTGCGCGATCCCGATGGTCACCTCCATCAGTTGAAGCGCCGAGTCTAGGCGGACAGCCATGCCTCGTTCAGGCCCGAACGACTGCGGCGGATGACCTCGTCGAGATCGCCCTCATAAAGGGAGTCTGAAACGTCCAGAGAGAAGATTTCCACGGTGCAGGCGCCCCGGTATCCCGCCGCTTGCGTCGCCTTCAGCAGCCGTCCGAGGGGAATCGAACCATCCCCCGGCACGACACGATCGGCAAAAGAGCGGGGGGTGCGCCAATCGCTGGCCTGGACGGTGAATATGCGGTCGCCGGCCCGCCGGATATCCGCTTCGATGTCCGCGTTCTGCCAGATGTTCCAATAGTCGAGGCAAAGGCCAATTTCATCTCGGCCCGTCGCTTCGATGATGTCCAACGCCTGGGCGACGGTCCAGATCGCGCTCTCGACATTCACCGAGGTTGGGTTGAGCGGCTCCAAGGCGATCCGCACGCCGTGTTCGGCGGCGATCGGCGCCAGCGCTTTGAGCTCTTTGACGACCACGGCGATGGCTTCGCCCATGTCGCCTCTGGGATGGGCGCCGGTGTTGCAGATGAACGGCGCCCCGGGGGCGAAGCGCGCCAGCCGCTCGATGGACCGGCGAAAGGACGCCGCCCGGTCCTGCACCGAGACAGGATCGGACTGCATGCGACTGGCGAAAAAGGTGCGGACGAGCGGCTGCACGCCGCTGATGCTCATGTTGTGGCCGGCGATGGCGGCGAGCTGGTCTCCATAGCGATGCGCGTCCAACTTCTGCTCGCACACCTCGATCGCCGGCACGCCGAGCGCGGCGTAGCGCTCAACGTCCTCCTCAAAGCTCCAGGGTATGGTGGTGAATTCGCTGACGCCGAACGCGAAGGGAATCGTGTCGATAAGGTCCGGCATGCGTGATCTTTCAGGTCGGCCCAAAGCGACGATACGTCGCGTCGGCGTTGACGCTGATCATCAACGGCTCAACTCGACTTAGGCTGCGCCACGACCCCGCGCGCCGCATATGCGGGGGCTGGAGAACGCGAACAGTGGGCGTGGACTTGGTCTAACCGCCGCCGCTCAATAACTCCGGCGCCAGCGGATCGCGATTTGCGAATCTCCCTGGCTGCCGAGCTTACCGACCAGTGAAAGCCGCTTGCGCACCCGCCACTCGAGTTGGGCGCCCTCCCCTTCGCGTCCGCCGCCGGTGAGCTCGATGTAGAGCTTGTCGGTAATGTACTTGCCGCCGGAAACGGTTGTGCCGGTGATGGCCGAATCGGCCACGGCCAGACGATCGAGGTGAGCAAGGCTTCTCAGGCCGCCGATAAGATCGAACCCGCCGCCGCCCGACAGCCCGGCCACCGCCGAGGCCAGCTGCGCCGCCTCTAGACCCGAAAGCTGGGAGGCCGACGCCCCGAACAACACCTGCGAGAGGATCTCGTCCTGCGGCAGCGACGGGTTCGAAGAGAGGGTGATGGTCGGCTTCGCCGCCGTGCCGGCGATCTTGATGACGGCGGTAAGCGTCGGGTCCTCGCGGGTCGCGGTCAGGTCCAGGCGGATGGTCTGGGGCGTCGAGCCCAGGCGGATGACACTGCGGTCATCGAGCTGGAATCTCTGGCCGGCGAAGTCGTAGTCCCCACGCACCACCCTGGCCTGGCCGGTCAGCACCGGGGCCGCCGCCGTGCCGCTGACGTGGGCGTCCACCGACAGTTCGAGATTGAGCCCGCGGCCCTTCAGGAACACCCGGCCGGGGGCGCGAATCGACACGTCCAACCCCACCGGCGCCTCCTTCGCGGTGACCACGGCGTTCGCCGCCGGCTGGTCATCCAGTTCATCGGGACGATGGATTTCCACCACATCCATGGGCGTCACGCCGCTGGCCACCGGCGGATTGGGCGATATCTGGGCGTTGTCGATGGTCAGCGTGCCGGCGATCTGGACCTTGCCGCTGGCGGCGCGATTGACCGTGATCGGTCCCGAGGCCGTGGCCCGCGCCAGGTCGGTGTCGATCAGGCGAAAGCCCGTCAGATCGGCGCGGAAGCTGGACGCCCCGTCGCGCGCCAGGCTCGCCCGCCCCGAGCCGACGATCTGGCCCTTGACGCCGTCGACCGCGGTGAACCGACTCACATCAATTAGATTGTCCGCCAGGGCGGCGCGCAGCGAGATATTCTGCAGCTGCAGACCAGTGTCCTCGTCCTGGAAGCGCCCGTTGTCGAGCGCTGCGTGACCCACGGCGCGCGGATCAGCCAGAGTGCCGGCAAGCGTCATCGAGGCGTCGACCTGACCTGACAGGGTGTCGGCGCCGGTAAGCAACAGATCCCACAGCGGCTTGATTTCGCCGTTGACCGCGAAGCGGCCCGCCAGCGGCCGGTGGGTGTCGAAGGCGAACGCGAACGGTTCGGCCGAGGCGTTCACCGGCAGAGCCACATCGCCCGTGGCCTTGAGGCCGGCGCTGTTGCCAAGGTCGAAGCGGACATTCATCACCTGTCCGGCGAGCTTTGCGGACACCTCGCCGTTCACTGGCGGAGCGCCGCGCAGATCCCGGCCGCCAGCGCCGGAGAGGCGAGCGTCCAGACCGCCGGTCAGCACGTCGCCGCGGCCGGACAGGGCGAGCTGGCCCGAGAGCTTGCCGACGTAATCCTCATCGAGGAGCGCCATGTCGATGTCGGTGAGCGTCGCCTTCACGCTCGCCGCCCCGGCATGGTTGGCGATGTCGACGTCGGCGTGGCCCGAGCCCGCGCCCAGCGCCGCATGGACAGCGAGCCCCTCCCGGCCCCACCGGATCTCCGCCGGGCTGAGCGTGCGAAAGTCAGAGCGGCGCAGGCGCGCGACGCCGGCGAAGGTCGCCGTATTCTCGGCGGCGCCGGCGAGGATCAGATCGCCCGCCCCGCTCACCCGCCAAGGTCCGCCGGCCGAGGGACCATTGGCCGCCAGCCGATAGGGCAGCTTCGCCAGCGGACCGTCGGCCGCCAAGGTCAGGGCCTTCACCCGCAGGCCGCTGTCGCGCATGACGATCTCGCCCGCCGTGAGGGCGATGTCGGCCGTGGCGCCGTTGTGCGCCTGCATGATCTTCACATGCCCCTGGGCGCGTCCCTCGGCGAGCAAGGCGCCCGGTTCTATAGCGATCGCGAGATCCGCGCTGGAGGGCTCGCCCTGGCGCAAGGCCAGCGTCCCCGAGGCGGTGACGCCGCCGCCCTTGACCTCCAGACCGGTCAGATCGACACCGTCGCCAGTGAAGCGAAAGTTGCTGGCCGCCGCGGCCGCGCCATAGGCGCTGGCCGCCATGAGGGCGAAATGTCCGTCGCCGCCGCCCTCTTGACGCTGGAAGGTGAGCACGAGGCGCGCGTTGGTGAGCGGCACGCCCGGCGCGCTGAGCGAGGCGAAGTCAGCGAGGAGATCGATCTTCGGCTGGGCGAGCGAGCCGCCCAGATCCCCGGTTCCCTTGGCTGTGCCGACGATCTCCAGCGGACCCACCTCCAACGGTCCGTTCGCTTTCCACGCAAGCTTCAAGGCCAGGGCGCCGTCCCCGCCGACCATGCCGGCGCCGCTCGCCTCCGCCGCCTGGCCAGTGAGGGTAGAGCCGCTGAGCGCCAGGCCCGCGGCGGTCCAGCTGGCCTGGGCGACCAGGTGCGGCGTTCGGCCGAGCAGCCGGTCCGCGTCGGCCAGGCCGGTCTCGAAATTCTGGCCGCGCGCGTCGACGCTGAGCAGCCAGGGCGCCTTCCCCGATTGGCTGGCCGTCCAGCCGAAATTCACCACCCCCTTCGCGCCGGGGCTGGCCATGGCGAGATTGGCGAAGGTCGCTGTTCCCTTGAAGCTTAGGTCGCCCAGGAGGCCGCGGCTGCCGCTGCCGGAGGCGTTGAGCCCCACGCCTTGCAGGGTCAGACGGCGCATCAGGAACCGACCGTCGGCGAACCTGGTGAGTTCGGCCGAGCCGCTCGGCCGCGCGCCGAGGATGGCGGCCAGCACCCCGCGACCGGCGCCGCCCTGGCCGCCCGGGCTCGCGGTGATCAGCAGATCGGCCCCTTGGTTTTGCACCGTGACGGGACCACTGACCTCGGCCAAGGCGTAGGGGCCGTCGGCGACATTATCGATCGTCGCCGAGCCGGCGAAACGCCAGTTCCGGCGATCGCCCGTGACCGTTCCGGCCAGTCTCGCGGCCCCCATCTTCGGGAAGCTGGTCAGGCGGTTGGCGTCCGCCACGCGGGCGTCGATGGCCACGCCCTTCGGGCCGGTCGCCATCGTTCCGACATTGGCTTCGCCGCGGGCGGCGAGCGATGCGCTGTCGCCGTTCGCGGCCAGTCTCAAATCATAAAAACCATCCGCCGCCTTGCGGCCGGAAACGTCGAAACGCACCGCTGGCCCGACCACGTCGCGGTAGTGGGCCAGCAGGCTGGAGGCGCCCAGGTCCGCCACGCCTTTGGCGTCGCCGCCCGCCGGGGTCCACGCGCCCCGCACCTCGAGGGGGGCCGTCCGGCCGACCCGGGTGTCGACAAAGATCTCGCCCTGGCGCATCGACCCGCCGGCCCGGGCGGTCAGGGTGAACGGCTGGTCGGCCGCCAGGCCCATCATGCCGGCCAGGGCGCCGCCCCGGGCCTCGCGCGCATCGATGATGACCCCGAAGGTCTTGTCGCGCTCGAACGCGATCCTGGCGTTGAGATGATCGCCGGCGTGCAGCCGGCTCTCGGCCGCCGCCGACGCATGGAGGACGCCCGAGCGCTCGACGTCGACCGCGCCAGTGAGGTCATAATCGCCGGGGCGAAACGCGAACGCCGGGGTCATCTGAACCCTGGCCCGCAGGGCGTCGATCCGCACCGACACCGGTGAGGCGCCGCCGCCCTTACCCGCCGAGATCGTCGGCCGGTGCGAGAGGGTCAGGTCGTCGACATTGAGCCAGGAGATGCGAACGCGCCGCTCGAGCAATTCGGCCGGACGCAAGCTCAGCGAGACGCCGCGGGCGTCGAGCCAGACGCCGGTCCGGTCGGTCAGGGTGAGCCGCGCCAGGCGCGGATCGGTCCAGGGATCGCCGCTCAGGCCCTCGACGTGCAGCCGGCCGAGCGACCCCAGATCCAGCCCGTCGGCCTGCCGCTCGATCAGTCGCCGGCCGACGTCGGTCGCCGGGCCGTATCTCGCCAGGGCGACCAGTCCCACGGCGGCCAGCGCCACGCCGCCGAGGATCCAGAGTCCGGCGCGGCGCCGGCCGCCGCTCACTGCCGGCTCAGCGGACGCGGCCATCAGAAGCTCTGCCCGATGCTGATGTACACCTCGACCGGAGAGTCCCCCTGCCGCGGGTTCAGCGGGGTCGCCAGATCCAGGCGCAAGGGTCCGAAACCGAGGTTGTATCTGACGCCCACGCCGGCCCCGATGCTGCCGGTCCGGAAGTCCGGCGCCTGGGTGAGGCCCACCGACCCGGCGTCCACGAAGGCCACCACGCCCCAGCGTGCGTTGATCTTGCGCCGCACCTCGAACGAGGCTTCGGCGAGGGAGAGGCCGCCTTCGGGCGTGTTGTTCGAAAGCCTCGGGCCGACCGCCTGATAGCCAAATCCGCGCACCGAACCGCCGCCGCCCGAATAGAAGCGCCGATCGGCGGGCACGGCCGGAATGTCGCCGCCGAGGATCGACCCCAGCTCGAAGCGTCCGGCCAGCACCGTGCCGTCGTTCGCCGTCACCGGCAGATAGCCGCTGATCTGGGCCTGCGTCTTGAGGTAGGTGACGCTGCGATCACCGGTGACCCAGGTCGGCTCGGCCCGGATTTGGAATCGCCAGCCGCGCGTGGGGTCCAGCACATCGTTGGAACGATCGAGCGCGAACGCCACCAGGCCCGTGGGAATGAGCAGCTTGAGCTTTTCCCCCACCGGCGTGCCTTCGGGGTTGATCGCCTCCGACTCCGACAATGCGACATAGTCGAGGTAGGCGCCCAAGGTGACATAGGTGGTCTTGGTCCAATGGCGCTCGACCGCCGCGCGTATCCCGCCGCCGGCGTCGTCATAGGCGGGCGTGCGCTCATTGAGCGCATCGGCTCCGACCTTGAGGACCTGATCCGGGCGCATCCAGTCCGGCAGATCGAGTTCGAGATCCAGCACCTGTTGAATGTCATAGAGGCGGGCGGTCAGGGTCGTGGTGTCGGCCACACCCAGCAGATTGTAATGCGTCCATTTCGCGTCGGCGCCCGAACCTTCGATGGTCGAATAGGCGCCGAAACTCGAGCCGCCCATTGTGGCCGAAGAATCGAAACCCGCGCCGGCGGTGGTCGAATAGGCGGCGCCCACCTCCAAGGTCCGCCTCGGCCGCTCGACGAGGCTGACATCCACCGGCCGCACGTCGCCTATCGCCTGGCCTTGAGGCGCCAGGGTGGCGGACGCCGATTCATAGACCCCGGTGTCGGTGAAGCGCCGCTCGAGCCGGGCCAGCTTTTCCGGCTTGTAGACATCTCCTGGCTTCCAAGGGGCCAGGCTGCGCACCCACGCCGCCTTGGTGCGACCCTTGCGTTCGATCCGCAGCTCACCCAGGCGCACCACGGTCCCGGAGTTGAAACGGAACGTGGGCCTCACGGTTCGATCGGCATGGTCGACGATCACCTGGCGCGGCTCCGCCGTCGCGTCCGCGTAGCCGAGATTTGACAGCGCCACGACGACCCGCGCCTCGGCCGCCAGGATGTCCGCCGCCCGGCCGGGCGCGCCGGCCTTGAGCGCCAGAGCCTTGTCGGCCGCCGCCGCCGCGCCGGCGGCCGGCGCCTCGCCAACCCAGGCGATCGTCGGCGCCGCGAGCAGGAACCGCGGCCCCGGCGTCACGGTCACGGTGGCCCGTGGCGGATCGGCGTCGTTGACGTCGGGGCTGACGTCGGCTTCGTAATAGCCCTCCGACCGCAACAGCGCCTGGGCGTTCGCGGCGGCGTCCCGGGCCCGGCGCCGCGCCTCGACTCTGGTCTGCGGCGGGGTCTTCACTTCGCCGATCGTGCGCGCGATCGCCGCGCGCAGGGCCTTGTCCATGTCGCCATGAATCTGCGCGGCCAGTTCCGCGGCGCCGGCGGGAACAGCGCATGGCAGGGCGATACAGGCGAATGACAGGGCCAGGGCGAAGTCGAAGCGTTGCAAACTGGCGATTCCCGCGGCGCCCCACCTTTCATAAAGCAAGCCCGGCGCCACTGTCACCCAAGGCGGCGAATGCCCAATCGACGTATTCGGGATTACGGTATTACGGTGACACCGCACTTAACTAGTGCGAGAGTACGCCGATCGCGGAGGGAGGGTAACCGTGACACGTCTGGCGCGGGTGGTGATACCGGGTGCGGCGCATCACGTGACCCAGCGCGGTAATCGGCGGGAGCGGGTGTTCTTCGGCGACGACGACTACCGTCTCTATCTCGGCCTGATCTCCGAGGCGGCCAAGGCGAGCGGCACGGCGGTGTGGGCCTATTGCCTGATGCCCAACCACGTTCATTTCATCATGGTTCCGAGAGAGGAGGATGGTCTGAGGGCCACTTTCGCCCAGGCGCATCGGCGCTACACCGGCGCCATCCACGCGCGCGAGAGGTGGACCGGACATCTGTGGCAGGGCCGTTTCGCCTCCACGGCCATGGACGAGGCGCACCTCTACGCGGCGATCCGCTATGTCGACCTGAACCCCGTGCGGGCGGGCCTGGTGGCGCGAGCGGCTGACTGGCCTTGGTCGAGCGCCCGGGCGCATCTGGCGGGCGGCGACGACGGCGTCGTCGCCGTGGCGCCGGTGCTGGAGCGCACCGGCGACTTCGCCGCCGATCTCGACGAGGTAGAGGACCCCGCCCGCA
>Ga0302314_10017981_pt1 | contig 11814 bp, 10 predicted proteins | sample III_Palsa_N2_3_FD_200533 | JGI IMG/M metagenome (GOLD analysis project Ga0302314, IMG submission 200533) | Peat permafrost microbial communities from Stordalen Mire near Abisko, Sweden - III_Palsa_N2_3 | ecosystem: Environmental > Terrestrial > Soil > Palsa > Peat permafrost | place: Sweden...
GATGGCGCGGCCGCCATCGCCACGGTCCTGCGCGACCCAGGCTCCGCCTATGCGGAGAGTCTGCGCAAGCTCTACGACAAAATGCATTCGCAGCGCTGGACGCAATCGCCGAAAGTCATCGCCATCATCTCGGCCATGCCGGGCGAGGGCCGCTCGACCCTGGCGGCGTCACTGGGGCGGCTGCTGGCCAGCGAGGGCGGACGGGTGCTGCTGGTCGATTGCGACTGGCGCCATCCGGAACTGCACACGCTGTTCCGCCTGTCCAACGACACCGGCCTGACCTCGCTGCTGCTCGATCCGCACATCGCCATCGACGACGTGATCCATACCGACGCCTTGTCGGGGCTCGACATCATCACCGCGGGGCGGCGTAACCGCCTGGCGGTGCACAAGCTGATCTCGGATCCGATGAAGCAGATCCTGGCGACGCTCGCGACAGGATACGATCTGGTCCTGCTCGACATGCCGCCCGTCCTCGCCGCCGACGAATCCCTCCTCTTGTCGGGACTGGTGGACAAGCTGGTCTTCGCGGTGCGCTGGCGCCATACGCTGCGCTCGCGCGCCACCGATGCGATAGACAAGATTCTGGCGGCGCGCGGCGATGTTTTAGGCGTTGTTTTCACCCGCGTCGATCTGCCCCGCTATAGAAAACATGAGGCAGGTCTCGTCACCACAAAATGACCACATGGTGAGCACTTCCGTGGTTTCACCACCACAGAATGGCCACACCACCCCCCTCCCCCAGGTTGCTATCCTTTCAAAAGTCAAAACAATTCAGGCGCAAATAATTGCGCTATTTTTACAACAATACTTTCGATCAACTAACTTTACACGGAGTGGCCCAATGGGGTTTCAACATTATAGCGGCAATATGCTGCAAATGTCTGGCAGCCGGTTCGACTGGCGCCTCCTCAGCGCAGCCGCCATGGACCGCGCCCATCTCGATCGTTCACGGGTCGCCGCCCTCAAGGAGCCGGCCAAGCGCCTCAGCAAGCGCGGGCTGGATATTCTCGGCGCGTCGGCCCTGCTGGCTCTGCTGTCCCCTCTGCTGCTGGTGGTCACTCTGATGATCCTCCGCGACGGCAAGCAGGTGCTGTTCGGCCATCGCCGCATCGGCGTCGGCGGCCGCCAGTTCAAATGCTGGAAATTCCGCTCCATGGTCCCCAACGCCGAGCAGGTGCTGCGCGATGTGCTGGCCCGCGATCCGGAAGCCCGCCGCGAGTGGGAGAAGGATTTCAAGCTGCGTAACGACCCCAGGATCACGCCGATCGGCAAATTCCTGCGCTCGACCAGCCTCGACGAGCTGCCGCAGCTGATCAATGTCCTGATGGGCGAAATGAGCCTGGTCGGGCCCCGCCCGATCGTCACGGACGAGATCGCCCGCTACGGCGCCGCCTTCCACGATTACACCCGCTGCCGTCCGGGCATCACCGGCGTGTGGCAAGTCAGCGGACGCAATGACACGGGATACCGTCGGCGCGTCCATCTCGACCAGCACTATGCCCGCCATTCCTCCTTTGGCGGCGATATCGCCATCCTGCTGCGCACGCCGGTCGCCGTGCTGCGCCGCAGCGGCGCCTACTGAGGGGACGCATCCATGTCTATTCGCACTTTCTTGGCCTGTGCCGCTTTTTCCGGCGCAGCGATCCTCCTGGCCGGTTGCGCTCAGACCGAAAGCAGCCTGCCGCCGATCCCGCAGGTCTCGACGCCGATGGCCGGCGGTCCAGCCACCTTGCCGCCCTACCGGGTCCAGGTCGGCGACCTGCTCGACGTCAAGCTGTTCCTCAATCCCGAGCTCAACGAGGAAGTCGTGGTTCGTCCCGACGGCCTGATCTCGACCACTCTGGCCGAGGACATTCAAGCTTACAATCACACCCCGGCGGAAATCTCGGCGGCGCTGCGCGATCGGTATCGCAGCACCCTGACCGACCCGCAGATCTCGGTGATCGTCCACACCTTCGCGCCGAACCGCATCTATGTGGCCGGCGAGGTCAATAATCCGGGCGAGTTCGTCACCGTCGGACCGAATCTGACCCTGAGCCAGGCCATCGCCCGCGCCGGCGGCGTCAAACTGTCCGCCGCCCAGGCCCGCGTCTTCGTTCTGCGCCGCGGCGCGGGCGACAAGCCGGAGGCCCTGCAGGCCAATTATATCGACGTCATCTCCGGCAAGGATCCGCTCTCGGACGTGCGCCTCGCCCAGTACGACGTGGTCTATGTCCCGCGGACCGGCATCTACGAGGCTTACACCTTCTGGAACCAGTTCGTGCAGCAGTTCATCCCGATGAATTGGGGCTTCTCCTACAACATCAACCCGGTGGCGACAGGCCCGTAATCGCCTCGAAGTACCCCTGACGGAGTATGACTATGTCGGTCCAATTGATTCCCTACAGCGCGGTGTCCGTGCTGTCCAAACAGTGGCGATGCTTCGTCGGCGTCTTCGCGACGGTGATGATCCTCGGCATCGGCTATCTGGTCTTCGCCACCCCGAAATATGAATCGGTGGCCGAGCTGGTGGTGACGTTCGGCGACCGCAACGCGCCGGGCGTCTCCCAGAACCAGTCGACCGAACTGACGCCGTCGGACCGCCGCGAGATCGTCCTCTCGCACGCCGCCATCCTGGAAAGCCACGACCTGGCCCAGGCCGTGATCGAGTCCTTCGGCCTCGACAAGGTCTATCCGAACATCGCGGAAAACCCGCCGTCCCAGGGCACGCCCATGGACGCCGCCGTCAAGCAGTTCCAGGGCGATCTGGCGGTGGAAGTCGGCGCCCAGGACAACATCATCTCCATCACCTTGCATCACCCGGACAAGGATCTGGCGCCGCAGCTGGTGCAGAAGATGGTCGACCTCTACATCACCCGTCAGACCACGGTCTATCGCGACCCGCACTCCAACTTCATGGCGTCCGAGGTCCAGCAGTCCGGCGACCGCCTGGCCAAGGCGCAGACCGCGCTCGAGGATTTCAAGGGCCAGTGGCACATCACCGACTATGACAAGGAGGTCGAGGACCTGCTGTCGCAACGCAGCGATCTCGACAACGACCTGCACACCGCCAAGGCCAATCTCGCCCAGGCCCAGATCCGTCAGAAAGAGCTGCAGGCCCTGATGACCAAGGTGCCGGAGAAGCTGCCGGACGCCGCCAGCAGCGAAAAATACCGCGCGCTGGACGACGCCCGCTCGCGCCTGGCCGATCTCAAGACCAAGCAAAGCCAGATGCTGGCGACCTACGCCCCGAACAGCCCGGCCATGGCCTCGCTGAACGCCGGCATCGCCACCGCCGAAGCCGAGCTGAAGGCCCGCGGCAGCGAATTGAACAACCGCAATACCTCGCAGGAAAACACGGTCTATCAGAGTCTGCAGACCGACTTCCTGCGCACCAGCGCGGAAGCCAACAGCAATGCCGAGCCGGTCCGCGTCCTGACCGAGCAGATGGCGGCGCTGGACCATCGCCTGTCCGACCTGCAGAAGAACCGCGGCACCTTCAACAATCTGCAGCGTGAAGAGCAGATCTCCGAGGAAACGTACCACACCCTGTCGCTCCAACTGGCGGACTCCCGGGTCAAAGGAAACTTGAACGACCAGCATATCTCGCCGGCCATGATGATCAGCGCCCCGACCCAGCCCTACAAGACTGCGCGGCCCCGCAAGCTGATCACCCTCCTGGCCTGCTTCTTCGGCGGGACCATCCTGGCCGCCGGCGCCGCCCTGCTGCGCGAAGCGCAAGACGACAAATTCAGCTCGGCCGAACAGGTTGCTTACCTGCTCGACCTGCCGGTGCTGGCCAGCTTCGAGAAACGTCCGAGCCGCATCCCCCTTGAACTCATCGCCTTCGGAGGCCATGAATGAAAAAATTGAGCTTTGCCCAGGAAGACTTCGCCGATCTCGGCCTGCTCCGCACCGGTCTCGCTACCCGCGAGACCGAGTGGGAGGTGCCGGAAGATCTGGCGGTGGTCGATCTCATCGAGCTCTATCTCGAGACCGAATCCTCGCTCGACATGGAACGCGGCACCGTCGTCCAGTTCATCGGCGCCTCCGGCGGCCCCGGCAGCGCCCTGATCGCGCTGGACATGGCCTGGGCCGCGGTCAGCGTCCTCGGCAAGAAGGTTCTGGTGCTGAACTGCACCCGCAACCGCTGGACCATGGAGAACAGCCACACGGTCCAGGACGATGGGGACTCGATCCATCCGATCTCGACCAATGGCGATCTGGTGAAGGTATCGGGTCACGAGCTCTACATGGCGGATATGCTGAACTGGCACGGCAAGAGCCTGTCGCGCTCGAAGAATGAGGAGATCTCGGCGCACTTACGCGAGTTCTGCCACTCCTTCGACATGGTCGTGGTGGTGCCGCCGCCGGCGGACAGCGACCCGCTGGGGGCTATCCTGGCCCGCTGCGTCGACGGCTCGATCCTGGTGATCGAAGCCGAGCAGACCCGCCGTTCCGCGGCGATCCGTCTGCGCGAGATCCTGTCCCGTTCCGGCCGTCCCATCGTCGGTGCGGTTCTGCATGACCGGCAGAACCACATTCCGCCGTGGCTGGCCTCGGTGATGTGATCCATGCACGTCCTCGTCGTCAATAATCTCTACCCGCCGATCATGGCGGGTGGAGCGGAGCGGATCGTCGCTTATTTGTGCGAAGGTCTGGTCCAGCGCGGCCACCGCGTCACCGTGGTCTCGACCTGCGGGCCCCAGATGGAGCCTTATCCGGTCGAGATCCGCAACGGCGTCGAGGTCATCCGCTTCTTCCCCCCCAATGTCTATTGGTCGTTCGAACGGCCGATGGATGCGGGGGCGAAGAAGTGGGTGTGGCACGCCAAGGATGCCTGGAACAGGACCGCGGCCAAGCGGTTCCAGCAGATCCTCGACGAAGCCAAGCCCGACCTCATGCATACCCATCTGATCGACGGCTTCTCGGCCGCGATCTGGGCCCGGGCCAAGCGCTCGGGCGTGCCGGTGATCCACACCGCGCACGATTACCATCTGATGTGCCCGCGCGCCTTCATGCTGACGGGCGACTGGAAGCTCTGCACCACGCCCCGCATGCATTGCCGGCTCTATCGCGACTGGCATCTGCGCACCACGCGCCATGTCGATCTGTTCGCCAGCCCGTCGCGCTTCCTGCTCGACCTGCATCGCCGCGCCGGCCTGCGTTCGGCCGCGGAAGCCGTCGTGCATAATGGCATCCCCCTGCCCGAGGATGGCGACATCATCCGCAAGAACCGTGAACCGGACGCCTCGCGCCGCTTCCTGATGCTGACCCGTCTCACTGTCGAGAAGGGCATCCAGACCGTGCTCGACGCGGTGGCGCAGTTGCCGGAAGATCTGCCCATCGAGATCGCCATCGCCGGCAAGGGACCGCTCGAGGAGCAGGTAAAGGCCGCCGCCGCGCGCGACAGCCATATCCGATTCCTCGGCTTCCTCGACGGCCGCGCCAAGACGGAGGCACTGACCCGCGCCGGCCATCTGCTGCTGCCCTCGCTGTGGTACGAGAACGCCCCCGTCACCATCGTCGAGGCCGCCGCTTACGGGCTTGGCACCGTGGGGTCCGAAATCGGCGGCATTCCCGAATTCGTCGACCCCGGCCAGACCGGCTTCCTGTTCCCGCCGGGCGACGCGCGCGCCCTGGCCGGACTCATTACCCGCCTGGCCCACAACCCGAACGCCCTGCCCCATCTGGCCATGCGTAGCCAGGCCCTGGCCGAGCGCTTCTCGATCAGCCGCATGATCGACGCCTATGAGGCCCACTACGCCACCCTGACCGGCGGCAGACTGGCGTCGTCCGCGATGGCGGCGCAATGAAGCGCCTCGCGGCTCTTCTGCTGGCGACCGAGATGATTACCTCCGCAGCTAGTGGGTTAAGAATGGCGGCCTACGCCGCCGACGCACAAACATTTCCCAAGGATGCCGGCTACATCGATGTCAGGGCTTTCGGCGCGAAAGGCGACGGCAAGACCGACGACACTCAAGCGATCCTCAAGGCGCTGGCCGCCAGCGGCGAGGATACCGGGCCGAATTTCTGGCATGACCGGCTGGTCTACCTGCCCAACGGCACCTACAAAGTGTCGGGCACCCTGTTGAAGCGCTATCAGAGCGGCGCCTTCGCCTCCGGCCTCAGCCTGATCGGCGAATCGCGCGACCACACCATCATCAGGCTGATCGACCATGCCGCCGGCTTCAACGACCCGCAGCATCCCCAGGCCGTGATTTTCACCACCTCGAAACTGCTGGGCGGCAATGCCACCGGCGGCGGCAAGGATTACGCCGCCAAGGGCGAAGGCAACGACGCCTATATGAATTTCGTCGAAACTCTGACGGTCGATGTCGGCAACGGCAATCCCGGCGCCATCGCCATCGATTTTCTCGGCAACAATCTCGACGGTATCCGCGATGTCAGCCTGAAGGCGCCCTCCGGCAGCGGCGCCATCGGCCTGTCGATGACGCGCAAATGGCCGGGCCCGACCCTGGTCAGCGATTTGTCGATCGACGGCTTCTCGATCGGGCTGGCCACCGCCCAGACCGAATACGGCCTGACCTTCGACCATATCCGCTTGCGCGGCCAGTCCCAGGCGGCGATCCGCAACGAGCAGAATTCCCTGGCCATCCGCGACCTCGACATCGAGGGCGACAATCCGGTCATCCTCAATGCCGGCGACAAGGGCTTCCTTGCGCTGGAGGGCGGGCATCTGTCCGGGACCGAGCCCGCCGCCCTGTTCCGCAACGAGGGATACGTAACCCTGCGCAAGGTCGGCCTGACCAAGGGCCAGGCCAGCGGCGTGATGCACGGCCAGGATTGGCAGGCCGGCGCGGTGCCGGACTGGGTCACCGGGATCGGCGAGGCTCCGCCCTTGCCCAAGGTCGCCGCCGAGCAATGGGTCAGCCCGGCCCGTTTCGGCGCCAATGGCGATCCCGACCAGGACGCCACGCAAGCCTTGCGCGATACCTTTGCAACCGGTGCGGCGGTGATCTATCTGCCGCACGGAACCTATGCCATTTCGGACGGGCTGGAGATTCCCTCGACCGTGCAGCGCATCGTCGGCATGAATTCGACCATCCGCGTGCTGTCCAGGCGCCAGCCGACGTTCCAGCGCACCAGCGGAATGATGCGGGTCGTGTCGGCCGGCTCGCCGCTGATCATCGAGCGGCTGGCCTTCGACAACACCAATCAGGGCGACCAGTTGGCCGTGGAGCAGAGCGGCGGGCGCGATCTGGTGCTGCGCGACATCGTCTCGGCGGGCACGTCCCTGCTCGACCGCAAGGTCTCGGGCGGCGCGGTGTTCCTCGAGGATGTCTGCTGCGGCAAGATCTCGGTGGCCGGCCCGCAGCCCGTCTCGGCCCGCCAGTTCGATACCGAGGGCAGCGGCGTGCGCATCACCAACCGCGGCGCCCCCCTGGCGATCCTCGGCCTCAAGACCGAGGGGGTCAATGTGGTGCTGGACAATGGCGCCGGCGGCCATTCAGACATTTTCGGCGGGCTGCTCTATGTGGTGCGCGACGGCGCCGATACCAGCATTCCCGCCTTCCATAACAGCGAGGGCTGGCTCACCGCCGCCCTGGTCGAGGAATCCTTGCGCGCCGCCAGCCACTACACGGTCTATATCGGCCCCACCGGCGACGCCCAACGCAGCAGCGTGCTCGTCACCGGCTTCCCCGAACGCGGCTTCGGCCGCTTCGTGCCGAACCTGATCGACGAGCCGTAAGATAAGACCACAGCTGAACAACGCGCCGGAGTTTCAAGCTCCGGCGTTTTGTCATGAGAACACGGATTTAACTGATTTAACGGATTATACGGATTTCAAGCGCCGCTGCCGATAAACTCCGAGTGCGAAGGCTACTGGATTGAGGGCTGCGCCCTCGGAAGCGCGATCCGCTAAATCCGTGTTCTCCTGGCGTGACCTCGAACCGGTCCCCGTTTCCGCGAAACCGTTTATCAAAACGAAAAGAAGAAGTTCGCCACCCCGAGCACATGGCCGTCATAAACAGACGCCACCACCAGATTGACCCGCGAGACCTCCGGAGCCTTGTTCCACAGACGATAATCGTCGGGGGCGGGGTTGGTCAGAGCCAGGGCAAGAGCCAGCGCGCTGCCGGTCACCAGCGCTTTCGCGCGCACCATTTCCGCTTCGATTTCAGAAATCATGCTGGGCCTCCAAGATCAGTAGGGTCGCTGCACTCTATTGGGGTCGACGCCCGGCGCGGGGGCCGGAATGGTCGGATCCGCGGTGTTGGCCTGGATGCAGACACCCTTGAGACGGATGGCGTCCCGGTCACAATCGGCGCGGTCCGGATAGGTGCAGGTCATGGCGTTGCCGGCCGTCACCATGCAGAAAGCCTGCGAGCGCGGCGGCGTCTGCAATTCGTTGGCGTTGGCCACGCACTGGCCATGCTGGCGTAGCGCCTCCGCCCGGCAGGAATTGGGGTCGACGAACAGGCACTGCTGCGGCAGGCCGGTGACGTCGACGCAGAAGGGCGCCGCGAAGGCACCGGCCGAATAGGCGGCGCCGAGGGCGACAATCAGCAGTTTGCGAAAGGTCATCGTCTTACCTCTGGACTTGTTGGATCTGGTTGATCGAGCGCGCCATCATGCCTAAGAAGACGGCGCAAGCCGCCGCCTGCGCCACGCTATAGGCGGCGATGACGGTGGGAGCGGGAAAATCGAGGGCAACGCCGGCCGAGAAAACGCCGACAGTCAGGATCAGCCGGCCGACCTGCCAGGCCGCCGCCATGCTCTGCCTCTCCAGCAGCTGCAGGGTGTGGAACACCGGCAGCACGACGGCTTGGGCGAGATAGGCGATGCTGATCGCCTCGAGATAGGGCACGCCGTCGCGCCATTCCTCGCCGAACATGATCGGGAACAGCAGGATCGCCACCAGATTGGCCAGCAGGATCCAGACCGCCGCCATGGCGAACTGACGGGTCACTACCTGATAGAAGCGGCGTTTGAGCAGCGCCGGATCGCTGGTGATGGTCTTGCCCGCCTCGCCGACGAACACTTGCAGGATCGAGGTACCGATGATCGAGAGCGGCCGCGACACGACGCGTTCGGCCAGGAAGATGAAGCCGGCGATGCGGGCCGAATAGGTGATCGTGATCAGCAGATAGAGCAACTGGCTGCTGCCGATCGCATCGATCAGCGCCGCCCAGCTGCCGACCAGCGGAAACTGGCGGAAGCGCAAGGCCTGCGCCTTCATACGCGGCCAGGAGATGGCGTGGAGCAGGCGGCTTTTGCCTGACGCCACGGTGCCGAACAGGCCGAAGGTGCCGGCCGACTGGCCGAGGATCGACCCGAACAGCAGTCCCGGCGCCCCGGCGCCCAGCAGCGCCAGCCCGATCTGCGAGGTCGGACCGACCACGCCCTGGGCCAGACGCGTGCGGGCGATAGCCGTGTAGGCATTGACCCGGGTCGCGACATAGAGAGCGACGAAATAGCCGCCCAAACAGGCGTAGCCGGCAACCAATAACAAGCGATAAATCACGCTGTGGGCGGGATCGAGTGGGATCGGCCAGAAACGCTCGATCCAGATGTCGGGGGAGAGGAACGAGACCGTTCCGACCACCATCGTGGTTCCGGCCAGCGCCAGCAGGCACACCGCCATCAGATTGACGGCGTCCTCATCGTCGCGCACCAGCGGCAGGGCCAGTTCGTAACGCAGCGAAGCCACTACCACCAGAATCGCGATAACCGCCGAATAGACCGAAAGGATGCCGAATTCCTGCGGAGAATAGAGCCGGGTCAACAGCGGCGACAGCAGCAGGCTGACAGCCTGACCGCCGGCGGACCCGGTCAGCATGATCGACACGTCCTTGAGAAAAGGACGGCTGGCCAGCATGCCGCGCAGCTTTCCGAACAGGGAATCCGTCTCCACCGCAGCCGCGTCCTGCATCATGTCTCCTGTCGTCCCGATATCTCCCCCGAGACTCAAGGCATAGCACCGAGTTTTGCCGCTGTACCGCGTAATCCTGCCTATCACAGCATGGTCACCGGAGGCCTTGCTGCACCGCCACAGCAAGGTCACGAGGCACGCCTGTCAAAGAATGGCTAAATACAGTTGGTGCGGCGTGGGGCCGGAACCGTGATGGTTTACCTTGCGCAACCGAAAGAAAATCATTCGGACACCATGCTTAGTGGAATCAACCGGATATCGCTTTTCTTTCGACTTGAATCGGGAAGGTCACAGGGCGGCCTTCGGCAGTTCGGGACGTTGCGCGCCGGCGCGAGGGCGCGAGGAGATTTCTGATGGACGACAGACCCGTCCTGGTGATGCAAGAAGATGAGGAATGCTGGTTCACGCCCTGCCGTATACCCCCCGGAGCGGACGTCGCCGCGACCGTCATCATTCCTAATTACAGCGCCGAGACGACCCTGCTGCGCGCGGTTCACAGCGTGCTGACCCAATCCATGCGCGACCTTGAGGTGATCATCATCGACGACGCCTCGACCGACCAGTCCTGGGAGCTGATCCTCGACCTTCTGCCGCGCGACCAGCGGGTGCGCGCCGTGCGCCACAAGGCCAATAGCGGCAAGCCGATCGCCATGAATCGCGGGATCGCGCTGGCGCGCGGCCGCTGGCTGGCGGTGCTCGACGCCGACGATTGGTACCATTCCGACCGGCTGGCCGCGCTGATCGAGCTGGGCGAGCAGACCTCCGCCGACTTGGTGTCGGACAACCAGTTCCTCTACGACGCCTCGGCGGCCCGCGTGGTCGGCACCGCCTGGCCCGAGCGGGTGGCCGCCTGGCCGCTCGATTTCGACGATTTCCTGCGTGGCTCGAACGCCTATGACAGTTTCAATCTCGGCATGCTGAAGCCGGTGATCCGGCTCGATTTCATGCGCCGGGTGGGCTTGGGCTACGAGGTTGAAGCCCGCCATGGCCAGGACTTCCTCCACCTGCTGCAATTCTATCTGTCGGGCGGCCGCGCGGTGGTCAGCGACCAGCCGCTTTATTTCTACACCCAGCCCTTCGGCCGCATCTCGCGCCAATGGTCGCACAGCGCGCGCAAGCGCTACGACTTCCAGAATGCCTATCGGATCAACGAGCGCTATCTGAACCGGGCGATGGAAGTGCTGCCGTCCCGGCAATGGAAGCGGCTGCGGGCCCGCAACGCCCGGCTGCGCCTGCTCGAAACCTATTTCCGCGCCCGCGAGGCGTTGGGGAACAGCCGCTATTTCGGCGCGCTAGGCCTGGTGGCCCGTCATCCGGCCATGCTGGGGTATCTGCTGGGCCGCGTCGCCGAAAGAATGCGACCCAACCCCAGCTACTACTCGACCATCAGACATATCGCCTCGCGCTCGAGCCGGCGCGCGGCCACAGGAGGTACGGATGCCGGACAGTACGGGCGGCAGTGACATGCGTGAACGGAGCGATTATTGGATCAGCACCCAGCCGCCCGCCCCCTCGGTGCGGGCCACGGTAGTGATTCCGACCTACAGCGCGGCCGAAACCCTGCCGCGTGCCATCGCAAGCGTGCTGAACCAGAGCCTGCGCGATCTCGAGGTGATCGTCGTCGACGACGCCTCGACGGATCATTCCTGGGATCTGATCTCCGGGCTGATGCAGAAGGACGGCCGGGTCCGTGCCGTACGCAACAAGACAAACCGCGGCAAGTCGGTCTCGATGAACCGCGCGCTGTCGGTCGCCCGCGGCCGCTGGCTGGCGGTGCTCGACGCCGACGATTGGTACCATCCCGACCGGCTCGAGGCGCTGATCACCGAAGGCGAGCGGCGCCATGTCGAGATGGTGGCGGACAATCAGTTCTTCTTCGACGCGCGGGCCAATCAGATGGTCGGCACCGCCTGGCCGGAAGGACAGACCTCGTG
>Ga0302314_10017984_pt1 | contig 11813 bp, 9 predicted proteins | sample III_Palsa_N2_3_FD_200533 | JGI IMG/M metagenome (GOLD analysis project Ga0302314, IMG submission 200533) | Peat permafrost microbial communities from Stordalen Mire near Abisko, Sweden - III_Palsa_N2_3 | ecosystem: Environmental > Terrestrial > Soil > Palsa > Peat permafrost | place: Sweden...
AGGTGCTGCTGTGGTGCGCCATCGCCATGCCGGGGGCGCACGCCGCGCTCGATGCGCGTGTCACCCTGGCCATGAACCACTGCTGCCGCAACCTGGCTGACGACATCACCCTGCGTTCGCTGGCCGCGGTCTGCGAGATCTCGCCCTCGCGACTGTCGTTCCTCTTCCTGAACCAGGTCGGGCTGCCACCGATGCGCTGGCTCGAGCACCAGCGCATCGCGCGCGCCAAGGATCTGCTGGAAGTCACCAGCGAGCCGGTGCATGTGATCGGCGAGCAGGTCGGCTTCCACGACGCCTTCTACTTCTCGGCGCGCTTCCGCAAGGCGCTCGGCACGTCTCCGCGCGCCTGGCGCACCGCCGCCCAGGCGCGGCGCGCCAACCACCCGCCGACTCCATGACCCGACCGGTCCCGAGACGTGCTGGCGCTGCCGGCAGGCGGCTGGAGATGACCTGCTACCACAGACCGATCGAGCTGATCGCGATGTCCCCGCCGAAGCAGGTGGCGATATCCCTGCCGGGCAGGCGCTCGCGGGTGTGGTAGTTGCCGCTGTAGCGGTAGGCGGGCGCGTCGCGGTAGGCCAAGGGCAGCGGCGAGGGATCGGCCAGGCAGCGCACCGCGCGCGGTTCGCCCGGCAGCGCGGTCGTGCCGTCCGCCGCCAGGCGGTGCGGCAGGTTCACGTTCCACAGCTGGTGCGGATCCTGGGCCTCCTGCAGCAGCTGCGGAATCAGCGCCGAGACCCAGCGGGTCGCCTGCTCCCAGTCGATGGCGCGTCCCGAGCGGCGGTAGTGCGAGAAGGCCATGCCGTGGCGGCCGTGCAGGACCGCCTCGCGAGCCGCGGCGACGGTGCCCGAATGGACGATGTCCGCCCCCAGGTTGCCGCCCTCGTTGATGCCGCTGAGCACCCACTGCGCATCCGGGACCAGCACGTGCAGGCCCATGCGCACGCAATCGCCCGGCGTGCCATCGACGCAGTAGCGGTCGGGACCGAGCTGGGTGATGCTCAGGCTGCGTCCAGTCGTGACGCGGTGGCTGATGCTCGACTGGTCCTCGCGCGGCGCGACCACCACCACGCGCCCGTGCGGATGCGCCGCCGCGATCAGCGCCGCCAGGCCCGGCGCATCGACGCCATCGTCATTGGTGATCAGCAGCGTCATGCCTCCTGCCAATCGGGCGGAAAAGCGTAGTCGACGCGCTCCAGCACCAGGCCATGCGCCGGGGCGACATTGCCCAGGCGCGGTGCTGCGCGCCCGAGGCGCACCGTGGTCTCGAACTCGGCCAGGGGCCGGCGGCCCTGCGCCACCACCAGCATCGCCCCGACCATGCCGCGGATCTGCTTGTAGAGGAAGCCCGTGCCGATGATGCGGAAGGTCCACCCCAGCCCGCCCGGGATCGGCTCGGCGGTCCACTGCGCGCAGCGCACCGCGCGCACCGGATCGTCCGCATCGCTTTCATCGCGACGCAGGCAGGCGAAGCCCGAGAGGTCGTGCGTGCCGACCAGGGTGGCGGCGAGCTGGCTCAGGCGTTCGGGATGGTCGATGCGCCGCACCCAGGTCGCCAGGGACGGCAGGGCCGGGCGGGTCGGGCGCTGCACCAGGCAGTAGCGGTAGGATTTGCCCTGCGCGTCGTGCTGCGCGGACCAGTCGTCGTCGACTGGCGCCACGCGGCGGATCACCAGATCGCGGGGCAGGCGCGCATTGAGCGCGGCAAGCAGCTCGCGCGGCTGCCAGGCGGTGGCCAGGGTGATGTCGCAGGGCAGGCTTTCGGCCGAGACGCCCTGATCGAGACGACTGGCCGGGCGCGGCATCACCGGGGATTGGACCAGCGCGCTGACCGCCTCGGCGAGCACGCCCTGCAGGGTGCGTCCGCTGGCCTGGATCTGCGAGCCGAGGAAGGCCCGACCGTCGAATTCGAGATCAAGCGCGTAGCGGGGCATGTGCGAACCCTCGCGAACCCCAGCCTAGCCGGCGGATTCGCCGTCCAGGGCCGCCTCTTCGACGCCATCCGAGCCGTCGACCGCGTCCACACCGCTGAGCGTCCAGTCGCCGTCCTCGTTGTCGCCATCACCGCCACGGCCGCCGCGGCGGCCATTGCCGCCCTGGTTGCGCCCGCCGCCGGTCTTGCCGCGGAAGGAGAAGATGTCGCGCTTGTCCGGGCCTTCGACGCAGCCGCCGATCGGCCGGCGCACCTGGTTGCGGGCCTTGAGCCAGATGTCGCGGATCGCCTGCAGCTCCTCGAGGTGCGCGAAGGCCAGCTGGTGCACGCGCCACACCGGATCGAACCAGTCGCTGTCGACGAAGCGGGTGACGCGCTTGTTCATGTGATGGAAGAACAGCAGGTAGAGCTGGCCGCGCAGCAGCTCGATCGCGGCCATGATCAGCCGCTTGGGCAGATCCATGCGCAGCCCCAGGTCGCGGACTTCCGCGGTGACGCGCGCGGCCACGCGGTTGTACTGGTCGGTCGACAGGTCGACCGAGTCCAAGAGCGGCAGGAAGAGCCCGGTGGTCAGGATCTCGAGCGGGAAGAAGCGCTCCTCGGCGGCGGCGCGGTCGACGGTGGCGAAGAACTCCAGCACCTGGCCGAAGCCGCTGTCGCCGATCGCATCCAGCCACTCCGGGTAGAGCACCCCGAGGATGCCGAAGTCATAGAGCATGCGCAGGCCGTTCTCGCGATTGGCCTGGGTGAGGATGCGGAAGATCTCCTCGGTGACGCGGAAGCGGCTGGCCTTGAGGATCTCGGCCTGCATCTCGTGGATGGCGGCCTCGGTCTCATTCTCGATGTGGCAGCCGAAGCGCGCCGCGAACTTGATCGCGCGCAGCATGCGCACCGGATCCTCCTGGAAGCGCACGCGCGGATCGCCGATGGCGCGCACCAGGTGCTCCTGCAGATCCTGCACGCCACCGGTGTAGTCGATGACCGAGAAGTCGCGGATGTCGTAGAACAGGGCGTTGATGGTGAAGTCGCGGCGGAAGGAGTCGGACTCCAGGTCGCCCCACTGGTTGTCATCCTCGATGTAGAGGTCGCCGTCCGCGTCGGTCGGTTCGGCCTCGCTGCGCAGGGTGGCGACCTCGACGTTCTTGTGGCCGAAGAAGACGTGCACCAGGCGGAAGCGGCGGCCGACGATGCGCGAGTTGCGAAACAGCCGGCGCAGCTCCGACGGCCGGGCGTCGGTGGCGATGTCGAAGTCCTTGGGGCGGCGGCCCATCATCAGGTCGCGCACCGCGCCACCGACCAGGTAGGACTGGTAATTGGCGTCCTTGAGCTTGTAGAGCACGCGCAAGGTATCGGGGTCGATGTCCTTGCGGCTGATCGGATGTTCAGTGCGGGTGAGAATGCGCGGCTGGCCGGTGCTCATATGCAAAGTGTTCATCCACTCAACGTTGGCTCTACCCGAGCGCCCCGACCAATGAGGCCGTTGGGAACCAGGGGTAGGCGGGGTACGCCTGTGATGGTAGGCGACCGGGTATGCCAGGCAATCACGGAGCCTTGGGATCTCACCTCGTCACGGGGTCGCGGGCCCGCGCCTGGGCCCGCCAGGTCCCCGGCGGCAGGCCATGCGTGGCGCGGAAAACCCGCCCAAAGACCGTCGGATCGGGATAGCCGACCAGCGCTGCGACCTCGCTGATGGCCAGCTCCTCACGGTGCAGGAGCGTGCAGGCCAGGCGCATGCGCGCGGCGCGCAGGTATTGGCCCGGGCTCTGGCCACGCAGCTCCTGGTAGAGGGTGCTAAAGCGCGACCGGCTGTAGCCCGAGGCCGCGGCGAAGTCGGCGACCGTGAAGCCCGCGGCCAGGCTGCGGTCGGCCACGGCCTCGGCGCGGGCCAGGCGCTGCTCCAGGGTCGCGTCCACGCCGCTCTCGGCGCCTGCGCGGACCCAGCCCACCAGGCTCAACAGCAGCCCGGCCAGCTGATGATTCGCCTCGAGCAGATCCATGGGGGTGCCGCGCTGCCAGGTCGCGATGATGCGCGGCACCAGGCCCTGCACGAGGGGGGCCAGCTCGGCGGGGATCATCACCGGCAGCTCGCAGTCCCAGACTGCGCGCGGGCCCGGCTGGAGCAGGCTGGTGCGCGCGCCGAGCTGGGAATCGTAGGGCCCGGCATGCGGATGGTGCGCGCGGCGGCTGTCGAATTGCACGTCGAAATGGATCCAGGCCGGCTGGTTGGCCGGGGAGCGCAGGCTATGCAGCTGCCCCGGGCAGATCAGGTAGCTATCGCCCGCATGCACGACGTGATCGCGGCCCTCGACCGTGATCCATTCCTCGCCGGCAAGATTGGCCACCACCAGGTAGTGGGCCAGGCGCCGCTGCGGGATCGACCACGGCTGCGGACGGCGCGCGTCGTGGCCGTGGTGCATGTAGACGCAGTACGGTCCATCCCACGCCACGCTCATCTCGGCTCCCACGCCTCCGGCCCATATCTCATGGGAACAGTAGGTTGTAAAGACGACACGAGAGTGGCATTTTATCGCCGATATTCAACGACGATTCGGGTTCATAGGACAAAAAGTCGAGTCCATGGCCATTCCATCGACTGCAGGACGCCGGCCACCGCTTACGGTGGTGCCCATCACCCCAAGGACGCTCCCCATGGCCGGCTGGACCTCACCGCTCAATCTCCTGACGACCGAGTTCGAGCAGCGCCTCGATGAGGGCTGCGTCATCCCGGGCACGCTGCGCCAGCGCTTCAATGAGCTGCATCCGGTCCACGACCAGTGGAACTACCTCAAGGTCGATCCGATCTACAACGACCTCATGGCCCTCGAGGAGGACCCGGTGCGCGCGGCCGCGGAGCCGAACGATCTGGCCGCCATCCGCGCCCTGCGCCCGGCCGGTCCCAGGGATCTCACGTACCAGCCCAGCGATGCGGAACTCCTCGACCGCCTGCATGGCGCCTGGACCGGACGCTGTGTCGGCTGCGCGCTCGGCAAGCCCGTCGAGGGCATGGGCATGGGCCGCGACGCCAACCAGCAGCTCAAGGGTCGGCAGGAGATCAAACGCTACCTCCAAGGCCGCGGCGACTGGCCTTTGACCAACTACTTCTCGAACAAGCCGCTCGATGACGGCCTCAAGCTCTGGTGCGACCTCTCGCAGCGGGAGAACATCAGGTTCATGGAAGGTGACGATGACATCCACTACAGCCTGACCGGGCTGGGGGTGATCGAGGAGTCGGGACCGGCGTTCACCTGGCAGGATGTCGGCCGCTACTGGCTGTCGCACATCCCGGTCGCGCACATCTGCACCGCCGAGACCCAGGCCGTGACCAACCTGCAGATGGTCTCGGCGCGCGGCACCGAGGGGTGCGCCTCGCCGTACTTCACGCGCCGCCACCGCAATCCCTACCGTGAGTGGATCGGTGCCCAGATCCGTTCCGACGGCTGGGCCTGGGTCTGCGCCGGCAAGCCGGAGCTGGCCGCGGAATATGCCTGGCGCGACGCGCACTGGACGCATGAGCGCAACGGCATCTATGGCGAGATGATGTTCGCGGCGATGCAGGCCGCGGCCTTCGTCGAAGGCGATGCGCTGCGCCTGGTCGCCATCGGCCTGTCCGAGATCCCGGCCGACTGCCGCCTCGCGCAGTGGACCCGCGCCTGCCTGGGCTGGATCGCGCAGGAGAAGGACTTCGAAAGCTGCATGGCGCGTCTGGAGAAGGAGCTGCAGACCATGCATGCGGTGCACACCATCAACAATGCGCTGATCTGCGTCATCGCCCTGGTGTATGGCAAGATGGATCCGAATGCCGCGACGTCGATCGCAGTGATGTGCGCGCTGGATACCGACTGCAACGGCGCCACGGTCGGCTCGATCACCGGCGCGCAGACCGGCAAGAAGCGCTTCGGCGGCACCCTCGCCCCGCAGCTCAACGACACCATCTGTCCGTCGATGGTCGGCTTCCAGAAGGTCACCATGCAGGACCTTGCCGCGCGCACCCTGGTGCAGTGGAAGCGCGTCGATGCCTACTGGAAGGAGCGCCTGGCCAAGAGCCAGGAGACGACCCCGAAGGCGCGCGTCGCCAGTGCCTAGATGCAACTCCCTTCGAAAGCTTGGCTCCTGGGCGGCCAGCGAGCGCTGAGGATCTCCGCTCCATGATTCACCGGTAAGGCGAATGGCGGGATCAGACGGCGCTATCGTATCGAAGGAACCGCTCCTTGGGCCGACGATCGGGCGGTTTCCCGCAGAGCCGTCCATCTCGGGTGGAGACCAATCATGATGCGTACGCGGTCAGCAACCCCGTAAAACGCAGTCGTGCAACATGGTGGTGGGTGTCTGCTGATGCAGCACACCATGGCCAAGGAATACGTGGATTCATCTCTACCGAGATCATGGCGTTGCAGGACGGTCCACGATGCGCTTCAGATCCGAGATCACCAGGATCTGATAGCGGTAGATGGCCATGTGGTCCTGAGACCAAGCGCACGTAGGAGGATCAACAGCGGTGCGATCACCGGCTTCTCGCTCCGCCCGGTGGGCTCTGTTCTCGAGCATGACCACATCACCTGGGGCTGGGGAAGGCTGCGTGAGCGTTGACGGCATTCTCGAGTTCGTTGATCAACGATCCGAGGTCCAGCATGAATGGGCAGATGCGGGATCCAATGACGGAATAACTGCATAAGCGGATTTCCCATGGACCATCGTTGATAGAAAACTCGTCGTGTTCAGGACAAAGAATCCTGGCTGATGGTCACGATCAATAACGTACCATCACCGACATTTTCATGAAATCAGCTGACCGTCATCGCACTAGGTTTGAGATAGAGCATGCAGTCTCCGTAACTGAGGAATCGATAGTGTTCTGCAACAGCGATGGCGTAAAGTTCCAGCAGGCGCTCTATCCCGGTCAAGCACGAGACCGCCATGAGCAGGCTCGAGCGCGGCATGTGGAAATTAGTCAGGAGCCCATCGCAGACCTGCAGGGTCTGTGGCGGATGCAGAAACAGCGACGTCCACCCCTCATACGGTGCAAGACCACCAGGTTGTCGCGCCGCGGACTCGACGGTGCGCAGCGCCGTGGTGCCGATCGCGACCACCCGTCCGCCCCGAGCGTGGCACGCGGTGATTGCCGCCACCGTCGCTGCCGGGCACACGCAGCGCTCGGCATGGATGACGAAATCCTCCAGCTGCTCGCAATCGACCGGCTTGAACGTTCCCGGGCCGATCGCCAACTCCACGCGCGCCAGCTCAACCCCCCGCGCCTGGATCGCTGCGATGAGCGCCTCCGTCAGGTGCAGTCCTGCGGTCGGTGCAGCCACTGATCCGGGACTGTCGGCGAAGACGGTCTGGTAGCGCTCACGATCCGCGGGCTGGTCGGCGCGCGCAATGTAGGGTGGCAGCGGCACATGCCCGATGCGTTCGCACAGTGCGAGGACATGGATGCCTGGAGGAAACCGGACCGTGCGGGTGCCGTCGGCGTGCACCGCCTCGACCGTGCAGGTGGACTCCGCGAAGCCGATGACCGTCCCGACGTGGACCTTGCCGCGGACCAGCGCCCGCCAGCGCTCTCCGGCCGATGCCTGGGAGGCGCCCTCCTCGGGATGCACCAGCAGCACCTCATGGGCCCCACCCGTGGCACGGTGCCCGAGCAGGCGCGCCGGGAAGACGCGCGTGCGGTTGAGGATCAAAAGATCGCCGGGCTCCAGCAGCCCCGGCAGGTCGGTCACGTGCCGGTGCGCATGGCCCTCTGGCGTGGCATGCAGCAGCCGCGCCTGATCGCGGGCCGCGAGCGGCTCCTGCGCGATCAGTTCCGGCGGCAGGTCATAGTCGAAGAGCGCGGTCTGCATGGCCTGACGTGGACGGGACGAGCCGGGATCCCGGACTAGGCCAGATCGGCGAGCATCGCCGGTCGGAAACTCGGATCCAAGGCCATCGCCGCGCGGAAGTGCAGATGCGCGCTGGGCTCATCATTCTGGGAGCGCGCCGCCATGCCGCGGTAGAAGCGCAGCTCCGCCTGCTGGCGGGCAGTCAGCGTCGGCCACGCCGCGGCGCGCTCGAGCAGCACCAGGCCCCGTGCGGGGTCCTCGCCATTGCGGAATGCCATCATCACCTGGAACTCGCCGGCGCGCAGGAGCGCCGGCCCGTACGCGGGATCGATTGCCAAGGCGCGTGCCAGCGCCGCCTTGGCGGTCGCGAAGCAGTCGCCCTTCTCGAGCACCGATGGGATCGAGCGGCTGCAGGCCATCACGGTCTGCGCCAAGCACGTCCAGGCGCCGGGCTCCTGCGGATGGGCCGCTGTGGCGGCGCGCGCCAGCGCCAGCGCCTGAGAGGGATCGCCGCCCTCGAGTGCCTGCTCGATGGCCTCCTGCCAGCGCTCGCTGAGCGTCACGGGGGCGGCGTCCGGAAGGCTGCTGGGCTTGAGGTGCTGCCAGCCCGGCTCACCGAGATCGCTCAGTCCCGCCCAGACGCGCAGGATCGCATAGCGCGGCGTGCCCCAGACCTGCGGGATGCGCGTGATCCAGGCCGGCATCTCGTCTTCCATGAGCGAGATGGTCTCGGTCAGCGTGCGGCCCGCGGCGTGGTGCCTGGGCACCTGCTCGAGGAAGTAGCGGCAGATGCGCTCGAGCGTCTCCAGCTCAGCCGCCTGCGCGACCGGTCCATGGCCGGGCGTGACGAACACGGGCTGGAAGCTGCGCACCTCCTCCAAAGCGGTCAGCCACGCGCCATCCTCCAGACCCTCGCGCTGGCTGGGCTGGCCGAAGATCGGGAAGCTGCCGGTCATCACCGTATCCCCGGCCGCCAGCACCCGCTCCTGCGGGCACCACACCAGGGTCGGATCAGCGGTCTCGGCGCGTTGCCCCGGAACCAGGCGCAGGGTCAGTCCACCCAGGTCCAGCTCCGGATGCTCCTCGGCGAAGGCGTCCGGAGGCGTGGGATCGGGACCGAGCTCGAAGCCGCGGCCGCTGAGGAAGGCCTTCTGGCGCGGCGCGCGCTCGATCATGGCGCGGGCGGTGCGTCGGCTCGCCAGCAGCGTCGCCCCGGCGGCCTGGAAGACCGGATTGCCGTTGGTGTGGTCCCAGTGGTAGTGGGTATTGATCACATAGAGCAGCGGCTTGCCGACCTCGCGCTCGATCGCCGCCAGCACCCGCCGGGCCAGCGCATGGTTGACCTGGGTGTCGACCAGCGCACAGCCGCGCTCGCCGACGAAGAGGGTGGAGTTGACGATCGAGCGCCACAGCCGCACGCGCGGCGTGATCGCGACGAAGTGCCCGTGGTCGCGCGGCGCGAAGGGGTTCTCGATGCCCGGCCTCATGGCGCGCTCAGCCCCCGGCTTCCGCCAGCACGTCCTCGGCGATCTCCAGCGCCACCCCGGGCAGGCGCACCAGGAGCGCCACCGCATCGGATGGCCGGCAGTCGATGATCAGATCCGTGCCGTCGGCGCGGGTCAGGTGCAGCTGGGCGAAGAAGGTGCCTTCGCGCAGATCGACGATGCGGATCAGCCGGCAGTGCGCGCCCAGCTCGGTCAGCAGCGTCACCAGCAGGTCGTGGGTCAGCGGGCGCGGGAAGCTCTGCTTCTTGATGACCCGGTCGATGGCCCCGGCCTCGAGCGGCCCGATCAGGATCGGGATGCGCCGAGGGCCACCGACCTCGCTGAGGTAGATGAACTGGTTGGTGCTGCTCTCATCGATGAGGATCTGCGAGAGGTAGCAGGTCCGGAATTCCATGCGACGCGCAGCATAGCCCAGCGGGAGGGGCATCCAGTCCGCGCTCGGTCCCGCGACCGCCTCCGGGTCGGCGTCGCCGCGCTCCCCGGGCCGGCCTAGTCGGAGGAGGTGCGGATCGAGACCTTGCCGACCAACGCCTCGATGTCGGCCGGGCGGATGCGCGCGACCTCGCCATGCGCGGCATTGGCCGCTCCGGCCGCGGCCGCGTAGCGCAGCTGCGCGATCAGGTCCCAGCCGCTCAGGCGCGCATGCGCCAGGGCCGCCAGGTAGCAGTCGCCGCTGCCGACCGGGTTCTTCTCCAGGACCGGGGGCGGGGTGACGCGGAAGCGGCCCTGCGGATGGCGGACCCGGATCTCCCGGGGACCGTCGGTCAGGTGCAGCTCGCCCGCCGTGACCCAGCGCAGGCCGCTGGGCCCGTACTCCTCGAGATTGGGCTTTGCCAGGCCTGGCGGATGCGGCGCGGTCAGGGCCTGGTCCATGGCCATGCCGTAGCTGTCGATCCAGCACGGCACATGGGCCAGGAAGCAGGCGTCCAGCACCAGGCGGTAGAGGAAGGTGCAGGTGGGATCCGGGACGCTGCCACCGGCGATCACCAGGTCGACCTGCGGCAGCAGCTCGCGGATGCGCGAAACCAGGTCCTCGACTTCCTGTTCGGTGACCGGGAAGCCGTCCTCCAGGAGCGAGGTCTTGCCGCCGGAGGGGTGCTGGCAGAGAAAGCCCAGGCGGGTGCGCGCCGCGGTGGGCACGAAGTGCGCCTGCATGCCGTCGGCCACCACCAGGTCGGTCAGGGTCTGGCCGCTCGCGCCGCCAGCGAAGCCGGTGGCCAGGACACGGTGGCCATGGCGCGCCAGGACGCGTCCGACATTCAGGCCCTTGCCGCCGGCGACGATCTCGAAGCGCTCGATGCGCGTCACCGCCCCCGCCGGCAGGGCGCTGCGCGCCAGGTGGTCGAGCAGCGTGTTGGCCGTCAGGGTGAGGATCGTCGCCATGGGCCCTCAGCGGTTGAGGATGTCCGCGTTGGGACGCTGGTCGGTGAAGAGCGGCGCGTCGCGGATGATGACGTTGTCGGGCGCGTGCAGGGGGTCGGTGTAGGCCGGATCGCCGACCAGCGCATCGCCGCCCTGGCGCTTGACGTCGTGTCCGACCGTGACGCTGGAGAGGTAGGTGTCGCGCGCGTTGGCGACACAGTCGGTGGTCTGCAGGACCAGGGCGTCGTCGCTGGCGTTGTCCCAGCCCACCGGCAGCTCGGTGCGGCCGCTATGGGCCGACCAGTCCTGCACGGCCTTGCGCGCGGAGGCCATGACCTGCTGGTCGGAGCTAAAGCGCATGGTGATGCTCGGCAGCTGCTTGGAGGGATAGGCGGTCAGGTGCTCGACGATCGAGGGGTCGGCGGCATCGATGATCGCGGCGTCGATCTTGGCCGAGGAGGTGTGCGTATCGAAATCCTGCAGCAGGTACCAGTGTGTGGTGTAGATGCCGGTCGGCACCTCCGGGAACAGCACGAAGGATTGCAGGCGGTTCCAGCGCACGTCGGTCTCCGCCTCGCCGGTCGGTTCGATGGCCTGGCGCGAGCAGCAGACGATGTTGTTGCGGGTGCGGTCCCAGTTGAAGGTGCCGGAAGTCTCATCCTGCGAGAGCACCGGGAAGTTGATGACGTGGGTCAGTCCCGCGGCGCGGAAGGAGCGGATCGCGCCACCGAGCACGCGGTGCTTGTCGCCGACCAGCTGCCCGTCGATGTCCTGGCCGTAGCAGCCGATGACATTCGCCAGGACGACGCCCTGGGCATCGAGCATGCGCGCGCAGTCGGCGAAGAACTCCACCGTCATCAGGTGCGGCGGGATGGTCGAGCCCGCGGTATAGGCATCGAGGATGATCGCATCATAGGGGGGTTGGTGGTGCTCGCCCTGGAAGTGGATGAACTGGCGCGCATCACCGATGTGGAACTGCAGGCGCGGCTCGCCGTCGTCGCGCTTCTGGGTCGAGAGCCAGTCGATGAGCGGGAAGTGGCCCTTGACGATGTCCACGACCTTGTGGTCGATGTCGACCACGGTGATCGCGAGATTCGGGAAGTGGTGCGCCAAAACCGCGATGCCAGCACCCGAGCCGAGCCCGACCACCAGGATGCGCGCCTTCACCAGGCGCGGGTCGGCCACGGTTGCGCACAG
>Ga0302314_10017985_pt1 | contig 11813 bp, 9 predicted proteins | sample III_Palsa_N2_3_FD_200533 | JGI IMG/M metagenome (GOLD analysis project Ga0302314, IMG submission 200533) | Peat permafrost microbial communities from Stordalen Mire near Abisko, Sweden - III_Palsa_N2_3 | ecosystem: Environmental > Terrestrial > Soil > Palsa > Peat permafrost | place: Sweden...
CGCCGTGCTGCATCGCGTGTTTCTTGATGAGCTTGCCGTTGACGTACGTCCCGTTGGTGCTGTTCAAGTCCTCCAGGAAGGAGTCGTTGAGAATATTGATGATGAGCGAGTGATGACCGCTCACCGCCGGGTTATCGATGCGGATGTCGTTATCCGGGAGGCGCCCAATGGTGTAGCGCTCCTTATTCATGTTGTATTCCGCGAGGATTTGACCATCCAAGCTGAGCATCAGACGCGCCACTTAACTCTCTCCTAACCAAACCATCCCAATATTTTGTCAAATATACGCCGTTGCGCTGGGAACGGCTCAGTCACGTGCGCCATGATCACGGACACGTTGTCGCGCCCGCCGTTGTCGTTCGAGAGCTGAATCAATTGTTTAGCAACCGTATCAAGATTAGCACTAAAGGTACTGATTGTTAAATGAATATCCTCATCCTCGATCATGTCCGAAAGGCCGTCCGAGCAGAGAACGTAGTAATCGCTCTTCTGCACGGGCTCCTCATGGATCTCGACATCGACGTTTTGCTCGACTCCCAGGGCCCTGGTCACGTAGTTCTTGTTGGTCGCCCGCTGCGCCTCTTGCTGGGAATAAAAGCCCCGGTCGACGAGCTCCTGCAGTAGCGAATGATCCAAGGTCATCTGCTCGAAGCGGTTGTCCCGAAGCCGATAGAGGCGGGAATCCCCGACGTGGGCTATGGACATCTTGTTATCGTGGAACAAACAAGCCACTACCGTTGTGCCCATCCCCTCACATTGAGGCTGTGTCTTGGAGGTGTGGTAGATGATTTTGTTGGCTCTGTGAATGGCGTCACGCAGAATGATGCTGGGCCGCGTCAAGCCGGTCTCAGGGTCGCGCACCGACAGGTCCTCGCGGTTCACTGCATCGCGCACGAGATTGATGATGGTCTTCACGGCGATGCCGCTCGCCACCTCACCGGCATTGTAGCCGCCCATGCCGTCGGCCAGCACGAACAGGCCGATGTCGACTTCGGTGCCGATCATGTCCTCGTTGTGCTCGCGCACCTTGCCTGTGTCGGTCAGGGCGACGCTCTGGATTTTGTTACGCAAGGTCATGTGCGCAAGCTTTCTTTGATCATCTGGCTCGTGCACCCGATCATGGCAATCCCGTCGGCAGCCTCGACCGACAGTCCTCCAGAGCCGCAGCCATCTGCGCCCCCGTTTCGAATCGCGCTTCGGGAGTCTTGGCCAGCGCCCGATCGATGATGGCGTCGACGCATGGCGGTAAATCCGGCCGCAAGGCGCGCAACGGCGGATGCGGTGCCTCTGCGATCTGTTGCATCAATCCGGTCATCGAATCGGCCGTGAACGGCAGCTGACCGGTCAATAGCTGAAACAGGCTAACACCCAAAGAAAACAAGTCCGAGTGGCCGGTCACGGTTCGCCCCTCGAGCTGCTCGGGAGACATGAAGGACGGGGTGCCGAGCACGATCCCAGTACGGGTCGTGCCGGCACCGGTCAACCGCGCGATACCGAAGTCGGTGATCTTGAGCACGTCCCCGCTCGGATCGTACATAATATTCGCGGGCTTGATGTCCCGATGCACGACCTGCTGTTTGTGCGCAAAGCCGAGCGCCTGTGCGGTGCGGGCGACGAGATCGAGTACTTTGCGGGGCTCGAGCAGGGTGTCGGGCGTCGTATAGTCGCTTAGGTGCCGCCCCTTCAGATATTCCATGGCGATGTAGGCCAATCCCCGCTCTTCGCCGACATCGTAGATCGTCACAATGTTCGGATGATTGAGCCGCCCGGCGGTTTCGGCCTCCCGGAAGAAGCGCGCTCGAGCCTCGGCCAGCTCCGACTCGCTGAATTCGCTCGCGAGCGGAATCGCCTTGATCGCTACCATACGGTTGATCGCGGTATCGCGCCCGAGATAGACGGTGCCCATGGCGCCGCGGCCGATTTCACGCTCGAGCTGATAGCGGCCGAGGCGCTGCAGATCGCCGGCCGCCCCGACCGTCGCGCGAGCGGCAGGCGTCGCGGACGCTCCCCCGGCGATGAACCTGGGCGCGGCGGGCGCGGCGGGCGCGGAGGGCACCCGGACGGGGCGGTTGGTGCGGCCCGCGGGTGCGGGGATCGCCGCCTTGGCGGCGGGTGCGGCGGGTGCGGCGGCCGGCGGCGGCTTGCGCTCGGCGTCCATGAGTCGGCGCAGTCGCTGGCCCACGTCTTTATAAGTGTTGTCGATACGTATCAGGTGACGGTACACGGCGGTCGCCTGAACGTTGCGGCCGCGCTGCTCGAGCTGGGTACCCAGACTGTAGAGATCGCCGAGGACGCTCGTGGTTGCCTTGCGGGCCTTCAGCTCGGCGAAGCGCTGCTCGAAATTGTCCAAGAGCCGCCCCGTATCCGCACCCAGGGGTTGCGGGGGTTTGGGGGCCGAAACCGGTGCGGGCGCGGCCCAGCGGGCCATCACGAACAGGGCGCCGCCGCCGCTCAGCAGCACCGCGCCCGGCAGCCAGGCCCAGGGACCCGCATTGATGTGCGCTCGGAGCAACACGGCGATGCCCAACAGGCCAAAACCGGCTATAGCCGAGATCATCCCGAATTTGCGCATGCTCCAGACATAATCCAACCAGCGAAGCGACGAAGTATAGGGGATCGGGCAGCCCGAACTGCAATGGTAAGCTCACAGATTCGCTGCCCGGGAGACGCATGGCGAGGTCCAAAGAGGTTTTTGTTTGCCAGTCTTGCGGGAGCTCATCGCCCAAATGGCAGGGCCAATGCCCAGCCTGCGGCGAATGGAACACCCTGGTAGCGGAGATTCAGGGACCGCGTGCCGCAGCGCGGAGTGTTGCGAGCGCCCCGCGGTCGTCCGGCTCGACTTCTCTGGCGGAGGAGGCGAGCATCGAGCAGCCCCGTCTGCTTACCGGCTCCGGCGAGCTCGACCGCGTGCTCGGCGGCGGACTCGTCGCGGGGTCGGTGACCTTGATCGGGGGTGATCCGGGCATCGGCAAGTCGACCCTGATGCTGCAATCGGCGGCCGCTTTGAGTTCGCCCTATCCCTCGCTCTATGCGACGGGCGAGGAATCGCTCAAGCAGGTGGGGCTGCGCGCCCGGCGCCTCGGGCTCGATTCGGCCGGCACGCGCCTCCTTGCGGAGACCCAGGTCGAAGCCATCGTTGCGGCCGCGAAGACCCTCAAGGCGGGCGCCCTGATTATCGATTCGATTCAGACCATGTATTCGGACCGCATCGAGGCAGCCCCGGGTGCCGTTTCGCAGCTGCGCGAATGCACGGCCGAGCTGGTGCGGTTCGCAAAGAGCAGCGGCACGGCGGTTCTGTTGGTGGGCCACGTCACCAAAGAGGGGCAGATCGCCGGTCCGCGCGTGCTCGAGCACATGGTCGACACGGTGCTCTACTTCGAGAGCGACATGGGCAGCCGCTACCGCGTACTGCGGTCGGTGAAGAACCGCTTCGGCGCGGCCAACGAGATCGGCGTGTTTGCGATGCTCGAGCAGGGCTTGCGCGAAGTCGCCAATCCATCGGCAATCTTCCTCTCCCGCCATGCGGAGCCCGTGTCGGGGAGTGCCATCACCGTGATGCGCGAGGGTACCCGGTCGCTGCTCATCGAGGTCCAAGTGCTGGCCGACGGCAGCGTGGGCGCGAATCCGCGGCGTGTCGCCGTCGGCATCGACGGCAATCGGCTCACCATGCTGCTCGCCGTGGCGCACCGCCACGGCGGTCTGCGTCTGTCGGGACAGGACGTGTTCGCCAATGTGGTCGGCGGGGTGCGCCTGCAGGAGACGGCGGGGGATCTCGCGATCGTGCTCGCCGCCCGATCCAGTTTGAACGATGCACCACTGCCGCAGGCATTGATCGTGTTCGGCGAGCTCGGCCTCGCGGGCGAGATCCGGCCGGTGCCGTTCGGCGAGGAGCGCCTGCGCGAAGCCGCCAAGCATGGATTCAAGTCGGCCTTGGTTCCCGAGGCGAACGTGCCGAGGCGCAGTATCGAGGGGATGACGGTGCGCGGCGTCGGCCGCCTCAGCCAGGCGCTCGATGCCTTATAGCGAACGAATGAGGGGGTGCAAGGTGACGTTGCGGGAGTTTCCAAGATACGCGTTCGTTCTGCTGCTCGCCGCTCACGCGGCCCCGTCCATGCCGCAATCCGGCGACGCGCATGCCGCCCATCCCATCATCCTGCATGCCGCCCACTTGCTCGACGTCGAGACCGGCCGCTTGCAGACGCCGGGCGAAGTGCGGGTCGAAGGGGACCGCATCGTGGCGGTAGGCGCCGCGGTCGAGCGCGGCCCCGATGCCGAGATCATCGATCTCGGGGGAGCCACTTTGATGCCGGGCCTGATCGATGCGCACGTGCACCTGTTCCTGCATCCGGGCGCCGAGGATCTGCAGACGGTGCGGGAGTCCGTGCCGAAGCGCACCCTGCTCGCGATGCGCGCCGCCCGCGACGATCTCATGGCGGGCTTCACGGCCGAACGCGATATGGGCACCGAAGGTGCGGGCTCCGCCGATACGGCGATCCGCGATGCCATCGACTCAGGACTCATCGTCGGCCCGCGGCTGCGCATTTCGGGCAACGCCATCGACATCCTGGGCGGTCACGAGGATGCGAATCATTTCAATCCCGCGCAGCATGTCTTCTCGAACGCCGACTATGCCAACAGCGCCGAGGAGATCGTCGCGGTCATCCGCGAGCAGCACAAGCAAGGCTCGGATTTCGTGAAAATCTATGAGACCGGGCCGGATACGATGCGGGATGGGGTACTGCATACACCCTACCAGTACACGACCGTGCAGCTGAAGGCGGGCATCGAGGAGGCAGCCCGCTGGGGTGGCCGGGTAGCGGTGCATGCCATGGGTGAACCCGGCACGCTGTTCGCGGCGCAGGCGGGGGTCGCTTCCATCGATCACGCCACACAGCTCTCCGATGAGACCATGCGTCTGATGAAAGCAAAGGGAATTATCGCCGTCCCCACCTTCACGATATTCGAGTACTTCGCCGCGCAGGACCGCTCCGCAGAGGATGAGCGGCTGCAGTTCGATTACAAGATCAAGGAATTCAAGAAGCAGATCGCGGCCGGCATTCCATTCGCCGTCGGTTCGGACGTCGGGCCCTTCCCGCATGGCACGCAGGCCCGCGAGCTCGAGCTCATGGTCAAGTACGGCATGACACCGCTCGCGGTGCTGCGGGCGGATCTCTTGAATGGTGCCCGCCTGCTCGGTTGGGAGGGCGCGATCGGCGCCGTGAAACCCGGCTACTACGCCGACATCGTCGCCGTTCCCGGCTCCCCGCTCGACGACATCACCGTGGTCGAGCGCGTCTCGTTCGTGATGAAGGGCGGGGTGATCGAGCGGCGTTGAGTGAGCCCCTGAACTCAGGCGAGGGCGCGTGCATTGATGCCGCGAGAATCGAGATAGGCGCCGAGCGCGGCGGCCTCTCGGCGGGGCTTCGCGAGCCCCACGTATCCGTCCGGACGCACGAGATAGACGGCGTCGCGCTCGAGCCCGCTCGCGTGCGGCGCCTGGCCCCAGAGAAAAGCGTGCAAGGGCAAGCCGCGTTCCCGGCAAAGCGATTCGATGTCGGGTGACGGCTCTCCGTACACGTGCACCTGCCAGCCGAGGGAGGCGAGCGAAGCGAAGTTGTCGACGTCCTCTGCGAGAGGTACCCACGGAAGCCGGTCTCCGCCGTGCACGGCGCCGGCGCGGCCCTCGCTCAAAGGGCTGCCGCGATAATTCACCGCCGTCTGGGACACCGTGCGGAACAGCAAACGGCGCATCGCCCGCAGCGGAAAGAGGAGCGTCACGAGCCGTGGAAATACCTCGAGCCGGAAGAACCGAGCGCTCCAAGTCGGGCTCGTCACCAGGCTGAAAGCGCGATCGGTGGTGCGCACCAGGCGCCGGGCGAAGGCGATGCGCTCGGGCTCGTAGCTGTCGAGGATCGACTCCGGCGCGCGTTCCCCAAGCACCGCCGCGAGTTTCCACGCCAGATTAACCGCATCGCCGATGCCGGTGTTCATGCCTTGCCCGCCCACGGGGCTGTGAATGTGCGCGGCATCGCCGAGCAGGAACGCGCGGCCTCGACGGAACTGCTCGGCGACGCGATGGTGCACCCGATACGTCGAGAACCAATTCACGCATCCCACCTCGATCGGCAGCCATCCCATCACCCGCCGCCCCACGTCCTCCCAGGAGAGTTGCTCGGGCGATGCGCGGATGGCCTCATCGCGCACCGTTCCCACCAGGCGCACCGCGCCCGCCTGGCGGCGCGCAAATATCGCGAGGAAATCCGTCGAGTCGAGGGCGACGTGGATGTTCCCGTCGACCACCGCCCCCGCGGCCTGTACATCGGCCACATAAAAGAGGTGGTCATAGGTGCCGCCGCCGAATCCGATGCCGAGCGTGGTGCGCACGGCCGAATGCGCGCCGTCGCATCCCGCGATATATGCCGCCTCGACGCTCTCGTAGCCGCCGTCGGGACGCTTCAAGCGCGCGCGCACCTCGCTCCCCGATTCCTCGAAACTCGCGAGCTCATAGCCACGCTCCACCACGACGCCGAGCGCGGCCAGTTGCTCGATCAATAGGCGCTCGTGCTCTTCCTGCGGGAATACGAGGGCGAAGGGATAAGGACTCAACGCGGCGCCGAGATCGCCGAGCATCGCGCTCGCGCGGCGTTTGCCCGCAACCCATAGGTTCACCGCCCGCACGCGGTGGCCGCGGTCGATGACGCTGCGAGCCAGATCGATCTGCCCGTAGAACTCGAGGGTACGGGCCTGGACGGCGAGCGCCCGCGAGGTCGTGCCCGGCTCCGCCGCCCGGTCGATGAGGCGTACCGGCACTTTCAAATGGGTGAGCCACAAGGCGAGCACCAGGCCGGTGGGTCCGGCCCCGACGATGAGTACTCGGGGGCTGGGCATGAGATGCCTTTCTGGTGGTCCGCTCGTATGCTAGGTCCTTCTTGCCGGGGAGGAAAGATGAGCGCAACCGTGCCGTTCGAGGCAACCGTCGATGGATCCATCCTGTCGCGCACGGCCCGGCGCTGCTGCGCCTGGTCGGAACGCTGGTTTCCGGACGCCTTTGCCTTCGCCATGCTCGCGGTTGCCATCGTCTCTCTCGGGGCGCTGTGCATCGGGGCGCCGGCGCTGTCCATCGCAGAGAGTTTTGGTTCGGGGTTCTGGAGCGTGATCCCCTTCACGATGCAGATGGCGTTCATCATCATCGGCGGCTACGTGATCGCCGATTCGCCGCCGGTCTTTTCACTGGTGACGCGCCTCGCGGCCATTCCGCGCACCGGCCGGGGAGCGGTCGCGCTGGTTGCGCTTTTCTCGGCGATGATGTCGTTGATTCACTGGGGCTTCAGCATGGTGTTTTCCGCACTGCTGGTCCGCGCCCTGGCGCGGCGGACCGACCTGCCGGTGGACTATCGTGCGGCAGGCGCGGCGGCGTGTACCGGCTTCGGATCGGTCTGGGCGCTCGGCCTGTCATCCTCCGCCGCCTTGTTGCAGGCGAATGCCGGCAGCATGCCGCCGGGTCTTCTCGCCGAGACGGGCGTCATTCCTTTCAGCCAGACCATCTTCTCGTGGCAGTCGATGCTCTGCGCGGTGATTCTCACCATCGTCAGCACCTCTATCGCTTGGAGCACGGCGCCGGCGGCGGCCGAGACTCACACGGCGCAGGCGCTCGGCATCGATTTGCGGGATCGCCGCGACCGAAGCATGCGCAGCCGTCCGGGGGAGTGGCTCGAATACAGTCCCGTCGCGGCGCTGTTCATCGCGGCGCTCGGAGCGGTATTTCTCGCGCACGAATTCGCGGTCAAGGGGTTCGCCGCCGCGATCTCGAATCTCAACACCTACAATCTTCTGTTCATCGTGGCGGGGCTGGTGCTGCAGTGGCGGCCGCGGCGTTTCATCGACGCCGTGGCGCGCAGCGTGCCCGGCACGGCGGGGGTGCTCATGCAGTTCCCGTTTCTCGGCGCCATTGCCGCGATCCTGACGGGCGCCAAGAACGGCGCCGGTCAAACTCTCTCCGCTCTGTTGGGTTCGGCGTTCACGCACTTTGCGAGTCACGCGACGTTCGCCCCGATCATCGGCGCCTACTCGGCCGTGCTCGGTTTGTTCGTGCCCTCGGGCGGCGGCAAGTGGATCATCGAGGCGCCTTACGTCATGCACGCGGCGAATGCCTTGCACTACAACCTCGGTTGGGTGGTGCAGATCTACAATGCGGCGGAGGCGCTGCCGAATCTAATCAATCCTTTCTGGATGCTGCCCATCCTGGGGATTCTCGGGCTCAAGGCGCGCGATATGATCGGCTTTACCGTCGTGCAGTTCGCGATCAATCTACCGCTGGTGCTGCTGCTGTTCTGGGCACTCGGCGCGACGCTTGCCTACCTGCCGCCGCTCGCGCCGCGCTGATCGCTAGAGCCGGAGGCAATCCTCGAGCCGCCCGGGTGCGGGGACTAACGGCTCGCGGCAGCCGGATCCGAAGTCGCGGCCGCGAAAGTGCCGCGAGTTGGGTCTTGCTCGAGCGCCAGATAGGGCGCACAGCTCGCCGAGGCGGCGACCACTTCGTACTTGGCCTGCGCGGTGAGGTACCGGCAGACGAGGATGGGCGAGCCGGGGTAGGAGGTGATCGTGCGCTGGCCGATGAGCTTGGCGCGCGGGCCCTCCGCGGCGCTCGCGGCGAGGGCGATCGATAATCCGAGGGCGAAGGCGATGATCTTCATGGCGGCTCCCAGCGACTGGCGCCATTGTGAGCGGAGCACCCGGTCTAAGACCGCTACCGAGTTCTCAGATACGCGCGCCTGCGCCAAGCGCCGCGCGATATGTCACACGCCGCGCCCGCCCTCGGGCCTTTCGAGCCGGACGCCGGGTGGGCGGATACGCACGGTCTTGATGGCATTGTCGCCGGTCTGCACCACCTCGAGCATGTAGTCCGCCAGCTTGAGCGTCGTGCCGGGCTCGGGAATGGTTTCCAGGTACTCGACAATCAGACCGTTCAGCGTCTTCGGGCCGTGCGTCGGCAGATTCCAGCGCATGGAGCGATTCAGGGCGCGGATCGTCGTCGCCGCGTTGGCGACGAAGCTGCCGTCCGGTTCGCGGTGCAAATCCTTGTGCATCATGGTCGCGGGGTCCGTGGTGAACTCACCCACGATTTCCTCGAGGATGTCCTCGAGCGTCACGAGTCCCTGAATGTCACCGTACTCGTCGACCACGAACGCCATACGGCGCTTGTCGCGCTGGAAATTCAGCAGCTGGGTGTTGAGCGGTGTCCCCGAGGGAACGAAGTAGGCATCGCGCGTGCTGGCGGCCTCGATCAGTTTCTCGCGATCCCAGCGGCCGCGCGCGAGCTCGTGCACCACACGCTTCATGTGCAGCACTCCGACGATGTGCTCGATGTCCCCTTCGAACACGGGCAACCGCGTGTGCTGGCTCTGGCGCAGCTGCTCCAGGATCTTCTCCCACGGATCGTCGACGTCGATGCCGACGATCTCGACGCGCGGCACCATGATGTCCTCGACGGTCGCCTTCTCCAGATCGAGCAGGCTCACGAGCATTTGCTGGTGGCGTTTCGGAATCATCGCGCCGGCCTCGGCGACCACGGTGCGCAGCTCCTCGGTGCTGAGGGAGTTCGAGGCTTGCTCGCGCGAGACGCCGAGCAGGCGCAGCACGCCGTTCGCCAGCAGGTTCGTCGCCCACACAAACGGATATAGCACCCAGAGGAGCAACGTATATACGTAGGCCGAGGGCAGGGCGAGCCGGGCCGGATGCAGCGCGCCGTAAGTCTTCGGCGCCACCTCGCAGAAGATCAACACCACGGCCGCAAGAATCAGCACGCTGAGCGCGAGCAGATAGTCGCCCCCTAATCTGATCGCGATCACGCTCACCAGCGCGGGCGCGGTCACGTTCACGATCGTGCTCAGCAGGAGGATGAGCCCGATCAGCCGGTCCGGGCGGGCGAGGAGGGTTTCCGCGAGACGCGCGCCGCGATTGCCCGCCTTCGCTTGATGGCGCAGCCGATAGCGGTTCAGGCTCATGAGCGCAGTCTCGCTGCCCGCAAAAAAAGCGGCGAGTACGAGCAGCACGCCCAGCGCACAGAAGAGGACACTGAGAGTGGGGTGCGGCATTCCCTTTTAAGTCAGCCCCAGTGGCGTCCGAGCAGGTACTCGAGCACGAACTTCGATCCGAAGTACGACAGGATCAGAAAGCCGAACCCGCTCAACGTCCAGAGCACCGCGGGGCGTCCGCGCCAGCCGTAGCGCGTGCGCCCGATGAGCAGCACGCCGAACAGCACCCAGGCGATGCAGGAGAGAATAGTCTTGTGCTCGAGATGCTGGGCACGCAGGTTGGTGACGAACACGAAGCCGGTGAGCAGCGCCAACGTGAGGATCACGAAGCCCGTGCCGATCAGCCGGAACATCACCTTCTCGAGAGCATCGAGCGGCGGCAAGACCGTGGACAGATGCGCGACACGCCGCGTGCGCAGCCGCCGATCGAGAAACACCAGCACGAGTGCGGTGACGGCGGCCGCGAGCAAGAGGGCCGCGGCCGCCATGGACAATAGGATGTGCGCTGTGAGCTCCCACCCGGGCGCCGCTTCCTCGGCGAAGCTATGTCCGATGCCCGTGAGCGACGAACCGACCGCCGCGAGACCGAGCAATATGGCGGCGATGGCGCGGTTGCGCGGCTCCGCGGCGATGAAACACGCCACCACGGCGAGTGTCCAGGCGAGCATCGAGATCGCCTCGAGCAAGCCGATGGAATAGGGTCCGAGGTAGAGCATGAGCCGCACGATCTCCTCGGTGTGTGCGGCGATCGCGCCAAGCGTGACCACCCAGGCCAGGGTCCCGAGACGGGAATTGCTCACGCTTCGCAGCATCAGCCACGCGCCGGCGGCGTACAGCGCGAACAGAACGGTGCGGAAAATCACGGCGGGATGCGAAGGATCACGGCTGAGACGGATCATGACACAAGCACTGAGGGCGCGCCTAGCGCGTGCCCATGCGCTATCATTTGCCCATGTTCGACCGTCTGACAGAGGGCCTCACCCGCGCCCTCAACGCTCTCTCAGGCCGCGGCTACCTGAGCGAGGACAACATCGCCGATACCGTCCGCGAGGTGCGCCTCGCGCTGCTCGACGCCGACGTGGCGCTCCCCGTGGTAAAGAGCTTCACCGAGGCGATCAAGAGCCGCGCCGTCGGGGTGGAAGTCACCAAGAGCCTCACCCCGGGACAGGCCTTCATCAAAGTGGTGCACGAGGAGCTCGTGCGCCTCATGGGCGAGCCGAGCACGGGTCTGAACTTGCGGGCGCAGCGCCCGGTGGTCGTCATGCTCGCGGGGCTTCAGGGCGCAGGCAAGACCACGACGGTCGGGAAGCTCGCGCGCTGGCTGATGGAGAAACAGCGCAAGAAAGTGCTGCTCGTCAGCACCGACGTGTACCGTCCCGCGGCCATTGCGCAGCTCGAGACCCTCGCGGCGCAAGTGGGCGCGGGGTTCGCCCCCGCCGATGCGGCGGAGGCGCCCGTAGCGATCGCGCGCCGCGCGCTCAACCAGGCAACGCTCCAGGCCTACGATGTGCTCATCATCGATACGGCGGGGCGCCTGCACGTCGATGCCGACATGATGAAGGAAGTGAGCGAGCTCGAGACGGCGCTCGCTCCTCACGAGCGCCTGTTCGTCGTCGACAGCATGGCCGGCCAGGATGCCGTGAACGCAGCCCGCGCGTTCAACGACACCTTGAGCCTCACCGGCGTGATCCTGACCAAGGCCGACGGCGATGCCCGCGGCGGCGCGGCGCTGTCCGTCCGCCAGGTGACCGGGAAGCCCATCCTGTTCGTGGGCACCGG
>Ga0302314_10017986_pt1 | contig 11813 bp, 13 predicted proteins | sample III_Palsa_N2_3_FD_200533 | JGI IMG/M metagenome (GOLD analysis project Ga0302314, IMG submission 200533) | Peat permafrost microbial communities from Stordalen Mire near Abisko, Sweden - III_Palsa_N2_3 | ecosystem: Environmental > Terrestrial > Soil > Palsa > Peat permafrost | place: Sweden...
CCAACTCCCGGTTTCGGGTCTTGCGCAGCGACCAGCGCACCACCAGCGGCAGGTACCGCCTGTAGAACACGGCGAAGGCCGCATCATCGCCCTTGGCGACCCGCGCCACGAGCACCGCGTCTTCGTCGTCCGTCTCAGCCATTCATCAACAAGTTGACGGCTGGCGCGGACTTGTGACGAAACCTAAATCCGGATCTCTCGAGGCTCGCCGGCCGTCAGGGCCTCACCGACCTGCTTCGCGATGTCCGCCTCGTACAGGCGGACCCACTTGCGTACCGCGTTGTCAGAAACGCGGTACTTGTGGCCGACCGCCACCATGGTCATCTCCGACATGTCCTTGATCAGCTGCACGTAGGACGGCCATTCGAGTCGCCGGCTTTCAGGGCGCGGTCCTCGGCGGCGGTTGTCATGTCGTTGGCCGCATTCGCGCGAGCAGTATTTGTGGCGGCTGCTCCGAGGCGTGAACTCACCCCCGCAGTGCCGGCACTCCCGCAGAGCTGGAAGAACCTGGTTCTTACGACCACAGTGCGTAGGGAGCGTCGCATTGCAGTTCGGACAGAGGATCCGCAGATTGTCGAACCGGTTGTCATCCGGCACTCCGTTCGCATGATCGAGAATCAATGCGAGTCTCTCTCCTCGCCAAGTCTCACCCTGACCGCACATCTCGCAGCGTCGTTGCTTCAAGCCTGCCTCGTAGAGCCGTAGCTTGAGCTTGTGCCGACTGTATGTGGAGCCAGGTACGAGAACCTCGTCAAGCGGCTTTGCTTCCAGTGGTCTCAACGCCCGGTTGGCGGGCCCGCGCTGGGTCGAAGTGCGACGTCGGGATCTCCCACACGACATCCACGTAGCGGCGGAACTCTCGATGGTTTGACCCGACGGGCCTCAGGCCAAGCTTCCGAAGTGCCTCGGTATAGCTGAATGAGGAGGCAACGGCTTCTCTTGTTGTTTGTTCGTCGTATCTGGGCACGAACATATGTTCGCACCTGAGCCGGACGGAAAACCCCGCAACTACAGGCGATTTCCGACTCTGCGGAGCTCGAACCGAGACCTCGCGATGAGAAACTGGGGGGCTCGGATTCGAACCGAGACTTTTCAGCTCCAAGGGCTGACGGGCTACCGTTACACCACCCCCCAAACGCAGCTACCACGGTACTTTACGGCGAGCCGCGGGCCTGGGTCGATACACGGTCCGATGCAGTGACGATCACGGTTCGAGCGGTATCTGCGGGCCTACTTCCGCCCCAGCGCCCTCGCCACAGCCTCCGGCAACAACGGATCCGCCAACGCCGCACGCACATCCGCGGGGCGGTGCAACGCTCGCTCCCCACGCAGCACTCCGACCTCCAGCCCCGCCTTGTTGGCGGCGAGCAGCACCTGGTTGAAGGAGTCGGGGCCACGCCAGACGTGCTCGGGCATGGCGAACAGTGATGGCAAGGGCCGGGCCAGGGCGATCAGGTAGTAGCCGCCGTCGAAGACTGGGCCGAGCACCAGGTCGGCACCGTCGATCAGATCTATGCGGGTGGCCTGAGCGTGCATTTCACCGAACCGCACCAGATCGGGCCAGACGATGAAGATCGGGCCCGCCGAATGGGCGGACACGCGACCGACGGCGTCGGCGACGCGGCCGGCGATGCCGTCGCCGTTCTGAGGGAACAGGACGACGTCAGCCCCCGCGAGTCGCTGCAGGTCACGCCCGGCGTCGGCCGGATCATGCGCGACGTAGATCGCGCGTGGTGCCACCGAGTGCGCCCAGCGCAGCGCCTCGACGATCAGCGCCGCCTGCAGCGCGACGCAGCCATCCAGCCCGATCATCGGCTCGAGGGCACGACGCACTTCGCCGCGGCGCGGCGCCCGGGCCATGACCAGGACCGCCGGCGAGAAGTCGCCGCTGATACTCGTGCGGGTGTCAACGCCCGCGGCCGCACGGGGCATCAGCCCTCACCCTCCATCGAACCGAACCGCACCACGGTGCCGGCAGCGGACGGCGGTGGGTCACATGCGACGATTCGCGGCAGCGCCTCCCGCAATAGAGAAGCGAACACGCCCGTGGAACGTCCGATCAGCTCGTACAGGGTCGTGATCGGCGTCGGTTCGCCCGGCACGACCTCGTTGGCGTAGTCAGTCACGAAGCCGACCAGTGCGAAGGGCAGTTCGAGCTCGCCGCAGAGCACGGCCTCGGGCCCGCCCGTCTGGCTCACCGCACAGACACCGCATTCGGACAGCTGAGCGATCTCCGCGGGCGTGTTGAAGCGCGGCCCATCCACGTGCCCGTAGACCCCACCGCCCTGGAACGCCAGGCCGGCGTCGAGCGCCGCGGTGGTCAGCAGATCGACCAGCTGCTCCGAGTAGGGCCCGCCGTGCAGCACCCAGTGCCCGCGCTGGGGATCGCCGATCTCGTCAAAGAAAGTGCAGAGCGATCCATCGGGCAACCGGTTCGACAGGAAATGCATGTCGTCGAAGACCACCAACGAACCCAACTCGAGATCAGGATCGACCGCCCCGCAGGCTGTCAGGCCGACAACGCAGGCCGCGCCGCGCTCGCGCAGCGCCCAGATATTCCCGCGGTGGTTGACGTTGTTGGACAGCCGCGCATGCCCTGTGGCGTGCCGCGCAACGTGTCTGACATCGACGCCAGCCCAACGGCCTTCTGAAACCTCGACATCACCGTAGGGCGTGCTCACCAGGACGGTCTGCGCCGCCTCGAAGCCGGGCAGCGCGTAGGTGCCCGAACCGGTGAGGATGCCGACCTGCATCAGCGCGGTACGCGACCGCCCTCGGCCCCGGGCTCGCTGGCCGGTCCCCGCGGGTGCGCGATGCCGAGTACGCGCATCGCCTTGAGGCCCAGTGACAACTTCTCGCGGCCGTCGGTCGACTGCACGTCGAGCCCGGTGAGCTCGCGCACGCGCTCGAAGCGGTAGCGGACCGTGTGCCGATGCGTGATCAGGCGGGCCGCGGTCGCGTTGACGTTCGCATCGCAATCGAGGAACGTCGAAAGCGTGCCGAGCAGGTCGGTTTCGTACTGCTCGTCGTATGCGACCAGCGGCCGCACGGTGTCGTGGTAAAAGCGCTTGAGCTCGGCCGGATCGCTCATGTACGGCAGCAACAGCTGATAGGTGCCGGTCGCCTCGAACGCCAGCTCCGACTCGGGCTCGCCCTCGGCGACGTTGACCGAGAGCATCGCCTCATTGCCTGCACGCTGCAGGTCGCGCGGATCCTCGACCCGGCGCGAGCGCCCGATCGCGAACACGAACCCCGACAACCCCGACTCGAGCTCGCGCAGGATCGCGGAGGACACGCGCCGTCCGGTCTCGCCATCGCCGTCGGGGATCACGATCAGCACGGTGCCGCCATCGGCCTCGCTCGGCGCCGCGATCGCACCGGGCGCGATCGACCGCGCCCCGCGACCCGCGACCGCCAGCAGCCGGCGGCGCCAGTCGTCCTCGGTCGGGTTGCGCGGGTGGGCCCGCACGACCACCGCCGTCGCGCCGTTCGAGACGTCGGTCCCGAGCTCTTTGCCACGCGCGATCAGATCATCGCGATCGCCGATCTCGCGTCGCAGCAGCGCCCGCAGGAACGCCGTGGCGGCCTCCTCGGAAGCGCGCTCCGGCGCGCGCACGCGCTCAACCTCAGAGGCGATCAGCGTCGTGACCAGACTCAGCATCGACGGGTCCGGCTCGCGTTCGCGCGTGCGCATGCGCAGGTGCCCGACGGTCGTGTCGGCGACCTTGAGGTCGATCGTGTTGACGTCGTCGGCGTCACGCATCAGCGAGCGCTCATCGGCCGGCGAGCGTGCCGTAACCGCGAGGATCGAGCCAGAGCGGTCGATCAGGATCAGGCTGGTGTCGAGCGCGCGACCGGCGGCGCGAAGCACCTCGGGCAGGCCGGCGCCGCCCTGTACGGCCTCGGTGATCGCAGCGAGCGCCGACAGGTTCGGTCCCGCGCCGACACTTCCGGTCGTCGTATCGTCGTCAGTCATCACGACCCGATCCATGTCCGGGTTAGAACCAGTTCGGCCACTGAAGGACGATCCATGCGCCGAGCACGACCCCGCCTCCGGCAAAGGCGGCGAGCACGTACCCGGAGAGCACGACGACCACAACCCGCTCCCACGGGCGCCGGTGGCTCTGCAGCGCTGGAGCGAGAACCAGGGTGACGAAAGCGAACAGCGCGATTAAGCCGCAGCCGGCGCCGACTAAATAGGTGATGTGGCTGTTGCTCATACGCTGATGCCCGGTCGATAGCCCCTCATGACCCGTGGTTAGCCCCTCAGGTTAACGATGGAGCGGCGAACTCAGCAGTCACAGGCTCAGAGGCGACCGCCAGCGGGTGTTCGTCACGCAGCCTCTGCGCCGCCGCGAACGCCCGCCCGACAGCTCCCAGACCCCACCAGATCCCCACAACCGTGGGCCCCGAGCCCGACACCATCGCGTGCTCGGCCCCCGCCGCGCGCACGGCGTCGAGCGCGTGGCCACACCAGGGGCACAGCGAAACGGCAGCCTGCTCGAGGTCGTTTACGAGCAACTCCGAGGCCAGCCGCGGTTCGGGCGCGAGCGCCCTGACCAGCCCCTGATAACGCTCCTCGAGCTCGGCATCCGAGCGCGCCAGCCCCAGCCGATCAGCCTCACGGAAGACGTCGGGCGTCGAGAGCGAGAACTCCGACGGCAGGATCACGAAGGCGTGCTCGGGCAGCTCCCCGAAGTGCTCGACGATCTCACCGGCACCCGTCCCGAGCGCCAGCCCGGGCAGCAGCTGGCTTGGCACGTCGGCCCCGAGCTCGGCTGCGAGCTGGTCGATCTCCTCGGCCCGTCCTGGAGCGAGTGCCATCGCCAGACGCAGCGTCGCCGCGGCATCGGCCGATCCGCCGGCCATTCCGGCCGCGACCGGAATCCGCTTCTCGATCGTGACGCGCACCGGCGGTCCGTCCCACCCGCGCGCGCGGAGCCCCGCGAGCGCGCGCGAGGCGAGGTTCTCGCCCTCGACGCCGGGACACACGACGAGGTCCTCGGTCCCGGTCACCTCGAGCTCGAGCTCATCCGCCAGCGACAGCGACTCGAACACAGTCACCAGCCGGTGGCGCCCGTCCGCACGCGTGCCGCCGAGGAACAGCGACAGGTTCACCTTGGCCGGCGCCAGCGCCTGCAGCTTCATCCGTACAACCTCGCGGCCAGCTCGACGAACTGCTGCGGACTCAGCCGCTCGGCGCGCACATCGGCGGGCAAGCCCATCGCGACCAGCGCCTCCCGTGCGGGCTCGCGCATCCCCGGCTGCGCCAGCGCCAGCGCCCCGGCAAGCGCCTTGCGCCGATGGCGAAAGCCATCATGGACCAGCCTCACCTCCGTTTTGGTGGCCCGCTGGCCACCAATACGACCTAGACCGAGCAGCACCGAGTCCACATTCGGGACGGGCCGGAAGACCTGCCGTGAGACCGGCCTCAGCACCTTGACGTCGCACTCGAGCTGGGCGAGCACCGATGGCACGCCGTAGGCGGAGGTGCCGGGCCCCGCGGCGAAGCGCTCACCGACCTCGCGCTGCACCATCACGACCCACGACTGGATGCTCTCAAGCTCGGCGACCGTGCGCAGGATCACCGTCGCCGCGACGCCGTAGGGCAGGTTGGCGACCATCTTGGTGGGCGCCGGGTCAAACGCGCTCAGATCGAGATCGAGCGCGTCGCCCATGTGCAGCTGCACGTTCTCGTACGGCTCGAGCAGGCCGCGCAGGTTGCTCTCGAGGCTGCGGTCGAGCTCGACCACGTGGACCGCTGCCGCCCGCTCGGCGAGGCGCTGCGAGAGCACGCCGGGCCCGCCGCCGACCTCGAGCACCACATCCTCCTCAGACAGCGCCGAGAGGCGCTCGATCACGTCGAGGATGTTTCGATCCACCAGGAAGTTCTGGCCGAGCTTCACCACCCGACCATCACCAGCCGAACACCGCGGCAGCGGCCGCTTCGACCTCCAGGTTGAAGTCGTGGTAGCTGACGCGGCGCTCGAGCGCGATCGCCTGGGCGGTATAGACGACATTGGCGGGCACGTTGGGCTTGCCGCGCATCGGCTGTGGCGCCAGATACGGCGCGTCGGTCTCACACAGGAGCCGCCCGGCGGGGACCTTGAGCATCGCTGAGCGCAGGTCCTCGTTTTTGGGATAGGTGACGTTGCCGGCGAACGAGAAGAACCAATCGGGGTGCGCCAGGCACTCGTCGATGCGCGCGGCCATCGAGAAGCAGTGGAGGATCACCTTGAGGCCCTGGGCGTGCTCGTCGAGGATCGCGAGCGTGTCCTCATCGGCCTCACGCGTGTGGATCATCACGGGCTTGCCGACCTCACGTGCGATCTCGATCTGCGCGTTGAATGCCCGGGCCTGGTCGTAGTGCGGGGCGTGCTGGCGGTAGTAGTCGAGCCCGGTCTCGCCGATCGCGACGCAGCGCGGATGCTCGGCCAGGCGCGCGAGTGTGGCGAAGTCGGCGTCGTTGAAGTCGCTGGCCTCATTGGGGTGTATGCCGACGGCCGCATAGACCTCCGGAAAGCGCTCGGCGGCGGCGAGCGAGACTCCCGAGTTCTCTGCGTCGGTCCCGATCGTGACGATGCGCGTGACCCCGGCCTCGAGCGCATCGGCAACCAGCTCCTCGTCGGGCTGCTCGCAGCTGGAGAGGTGCGTGTGGCTGTCGATCACGGTTCAGGCGCCACGGTCGAGTTTGGGGAAGAGCGGCTCGAGCTGCGCGAGGTCGACGCCACCGGATAGGGGCCCACCCACACCGGCGGCGGAAAGCCGAGCTGACGAGTAGGAGGTGTCCGGGGCACCAAGCGCGTTGAGAAGCTTCTGCGTGCCTTCGGGGATGTAGGGGTGCAGCAGCACGGAGACGACGCGGATGCCCTCAAACAGGGTGGTCAGCGTCTCGTCGAGCTCGCCGGCCTTGGACTCGTCCTTGGCGAGCTGCCAGGGCTGGCGCTCCTCGACGTAGCGGTTCAGGCGGCGGACGCGCAGCCAGATGAGCTCAAGCGCCTGTGTGGTCTCGGCGCGGTCGAACAGCGCGCTGATGCGCTCGGCGAGGCCGTCGAACTCCTCGCCGATCACGGGGTCGACCGCCACCTGGGGGACGTTGCCGTCGCGGTAGCGGCGCAGCATCGCGACCGTGCGGCTGGCGAGGTTGCCGTACTCGTTGGCGAGCTCGGCGTCGTAGCGGGCCTGCAGCCCGTTCTTGCCGACGTTGCCGTCGCTGCCGAAGGTGACCTCGCGCGTCAGGTAGAAGCGCAGCGCATCGGTGCCGAAGATGTCCATCACCTCGAACGGATCGAGGCCGTTGCCCAGCAACTTGCTCATCTTGCGCCCGTCCTCACCCATCAGGAAGCCGTGGACGAAGACGTGCTCGGGCACCGGCACGCCGGCCGCCATCAGCATCGCCGGCCAGAAGATCGTGTGGAACTTGAGGATGTCCTTGCCGATCACGTGGAACTGTGCCGGCCAGTAGTGGTCGGTGAGGTCCTCGCCGGGGCGCGCGTAGCTGAGCGCCGTGTAGTAGTTGAGCAGCGCGTCGAACCAGACATAGAAGACATGGCTGGGATCCCACGGCACGGTGATCCCCCAGGTCAGCTTCCCGCGTGAGAGCGAGAGATCCTGGAGACCCTGGGAGATGAAGGCGCGGGCCTCGTTGTAGGCGCGCACCGGCATCACGAAGTCGCGCTGATCTTCGTAGAGCTGCTCGAGGCGTTCCTGGAAGGTCGAGAGCCTGAAGAACCAGTTCTCCTCGGATTCACGCGTCAGCGGGATCTCGTGGATCGGGCAGCGGTTGCCCTCGAGGATCTCGTTCTCGACCTTGAAGTCGGCGCAGCGGGGGCAGTACCAGCCCTCGTACAGGCCCTTGTAGACGTGGCCGTTGTCATACACCTTCTGCATGAACTCCTGGACCTTGAGCTTGTGCTGCTCGTCGGTCGTGCGGATGAAGAAGTCGTTTGAGACGTTGAGCTCCGGCATCAGCGCCCTGAAGCGTGCGGCGTTGCGGTCGGCCAGCTCCTGGGGATCGATCCCCTCTGCGTGGGCGGCGTCGGCGATCGGCTCGCCGTGCTCGTCGGTACCGGTCAGGAAGAAGACGTCATCACCGCGCTGGCGGTGCTGGCGCGCGAGGACATCGGTCGCGATCTCCTCGTATGCGTGTCCGAGGTGCGGCTCGCCGTTGACATAGGCAATCGCTGTCGTGATGTAGAAGGACATCTCTGTATGGAGACTAGATGGCGGCCCTGCGATCTGCGTTTCGCGCGTCGGTGTGGATAGCGGCCCCGGAGGCTGATGACGGGCTGGGCGACAGCCCCGTCATCGCCTCCAGGGCGAGCGCTTCTCAGACCGTCAGCGCTTTGTAGAGCTTGTTGGCGCTCGCGCCGGTGAGGTCGGCAACGACGTGCGCCGCCACGCGCGGCTTGGCGCCAGATGCGACGAGCTTGCGCACGGCCTCGAGCGCGGGCTCGAGATCGAGCTCAGTCGGAGCGGGCGCGGGACCGACGACGAGCACAACCTCGCCCCGGGGCGGCTCCTTGGCGTAGCGCGCGGCGAGCTCTCCGGCGGGGCCGCGCACGACCTCCTCGTGGATCTTGGTCAGCTCTCGGCAGACGGCCACGGGACGCTCCGGGTGCAGCGCGGCCAGCACCGCAAGCGAATCGGCGACGCGGCGTGGCGACTCGAAGGCCACCAGCGTCTCCCTGCTCGCAAAGGCTTGCTCGAGCTCGCCGCGTTTGCGCGGCAGGAACCCGGCAAAGCGCCAGTGGTCGGCGGGTAGCGCACTGGCGACCAGCGCCGCGAGTGCGGCCGAGGGACCCGGGAGCACCTCGACCTCGAGCCCGGCGGCGACGCAGGCGCGCACCAGCACGAAGCCGGGGTCAGAGACGAGCGGCATGCCGGCGTCGGAGACGAGCGCGACGACCTCACCGTTGTGCATACGCTTGACGAGCTCGGCCGAGCGCGCCTTCTCGTTCTGCTCGTAGTAGCTGACGAGCTTCCCCGAGACGCCGTAGTTCTTGAGCAGCGCGCCCGTGCGGCGGGTGTCCTCGCAGGCGATCAGATCGGCCTCGCGCAGCGCGGCCAGCACGCGCAGCGTGATGTCCTCGAGGTTTCCGATCGGCGTCGGGCAGACAATCAGCTTGCCCCGCGGCATCAGAGCTGCTCCTGCCTTGCCGCGAGCCCGTCGAGCGCCAGCGCGGCGGCGCCCACCATCCCCGCCTCATGGCCGAACTCGGCGGCGACGATGCTGACGTTGTCCCGTGAGGGCGGCAGCGCACGCTTCAGAACCTCTCTGCGGGCCGGTTCGAGCAGCATCTCCCCCGCGCCCATCACACCACCACCGACGACCACCATCTCGGGGTTGAAGATGTTCACGTAGCTGGCGATCGCGACACCGAGGCGCTCACCGATCAACTGGATCACGTCCCGGGCCGCCGAGTCGCCGTCGTGGGCGAGCTCGGTCACCAGCGGCCCGTCGAGCTCGCGGCCGTCGCGCAGGGCGTGGCCCAAGGCGGACTCGGGCTGCACGCTCGCGAACAGCTGCGCCTCCCGTGCGAGCGCCGTGCCCGAGGCCATCGCCTCAAAGCAGCCGTGGTTTGGACAGTTGCCCTGGCAGGGCGGACCGTTGATGTCGATCACCATGTGCCCGAGCTCGGCGCCCGAGCCGATCCACCCCCGGTAGAGCTCGCCGTTCAGGATCAGGCCGCCTGCGATCCCCGTGCCAAGGCCGATCAGAACCATGTGATCGACTCCCCTGGCGGCGCCGGCGCGGTGCTCCGCGAGCGCGGCGACGTTGCCGTCGTTGTCCACGAACACAGGTAGATCCAGGCGCTCGGCCATCAGCGCGCCGAAGCGGATGTCGGTCAGCGGCAGGTTGACGGCGACGACCGAGGTGCCACTGCGACGATCGATCAGCGAGGGGATCCCGAATCCGACCGCAGCGATCTCGCCCTGGGTCGTGTTAACCAGCTCTTGAACAGCGGCGGCGATAGTCTCGAGTAGCGCAGGGGTGTCCTGACCACGCATCGAACGTTGCAGACGTTGATGAATCTGCAAGCGATCATCGACCACCCCGGCCGCTAGCTTCGTGCCACCAATGTCGACGCCGATCACCAATCGCGAAGGCATCCCGCCACTATAAGCAGCCGGTCTCAGGATTCAGGCCAATAGCAAATCGATGCCCGATTTCAACGAAGACGACGAGAAACGACGCCCCCGCAAGCCGCGCCAGGTGCCCGCGAATCCCGGCGGCTCGACCTATGCCGGTCGCAGCGGCCGCAGCTCACAGCAGCGGCCCTACAACCTGTACCGCTCGAGCCCTCGCAGCCTGGGTGCTCGACTGCGAGGCGAAACCGACGCCGACCTCGAGGCACAGGCATCCGAGCGCTCACGCCAGCAGCCGCCACGGCCGCCCCGAGCCGGGGTCCCGGCGGGCGGTCGCGGTGGCTGGTCCGGCCGCTTCGGCGGGTCAGGCGGCCCGGGCGGGCCGGGCGGGCCGGGCGGGCCAGGCGGCCCGCGGCGACCTGCCCGTGGCATCCGCCGGATCCCCGGATTCCGGCCGTCGATGCGCCCGCGTTTCCATCCACTGCGGCTGCTGCGCTACCTCGTCACCTTCTGCGTCTTCTGGGTCGTGCTGTCGGTCGTGCTGTTCTTCATCAGCGCTTCGGGCGGCAACCTGCCGGGTGGCAGCGCGACCGACGCGGCGCTGAGCGGCGGTGGCCCGATGCTGTTCTCGGCCAACAACGTCCTCGTCGTCGGTCTCGACGCCCGCCCGACCAGCGGATACAGCTCGCACGAGGGCGGCCTTACGGCAGCCGATCACAGCGAGGCTGACGCTCGCACAGACACGCTGATGATCTGGCACGTCGGCGGCGGCACCTCGCGCAAGCTCTCGATCCCGCGTGACACGCTCGTCCGAATCCCGGATTGCGGCGCCTACAGCGGCGATGAGATGAAGATCAACGCGGCCTGGTCCTGCGGCGGTCCGCAGGAGACGATCAAGGTCGTCGAGTCCCTGACCGGCCTAAAGATCAACCACATGATCGTTGTCGATCTCGGCAACTTCGTGAAGTTCATCGACGACATCGGCGGTGTCACGGTGAACACCCCGCACATCTGCTCGAAGATCTCGGGCGGCGCAGCCGACGGCGGCTACTCACTCTTCCTCAAGGCCGGCACCCACCACCTCACCGGTATCCAGGCGGTGACCCTGGCGCGAACTCGCGACAACCTGTGCAACGCCGCCTACACCGACATCAACCGCGAGAAGATGCAGCAGGGGATCATGAACGGCATCAAGAACCAGTTGTTCTCGGCGCACGCGTTCATCCACCTGCCCTGGGCCTCGTGGGACGCTCCCAAGGCGGTCCAGACCGACATGGGGCCGTTGTCATTGATGCAGCTGTTCGCGTCATCGGAGATCGGTGGTTCCTCGCCGGCAGAGACTCTGAAGGAGAGCGGCGGCTACTACGGCGGCCAGGACGTGCTCTTCCCCAACTCGGCCGACGTCAGGTCGAAGGTCAACCAGCTGCTGAACGGCTAGTGTCGACCGCGCCAGCGGGCGCGGTCGGAACCGATCAGGCCGCGGCTTTGCTGTCTGACGAGGACGAGTTGCCGGAGTCCGAGGACTTCGAGCTCTCGCTCTTCGAACCCTCGCTCTTGCTCTCCGACGAGCTGCTGCTGCTCTCGGAGCTCGAGGAGGACGATGACTCTTTGTTCTCCTTGGCCTCGCGAGCGCGGCGCTTGGTGCCGTAATCGGTGTTGTAGAAGCCCGAGCCCTTGAAGTGCACGGAAACCGGGTGGTAGACCCGCTGCACCGGTGCGCCGCA
>Ga0302314_10017987_pt1 | contig 11813 bp, 11 predicted proteins | sample III_Palsa_N2_3_FD_200533 | JGI IMG/M metagenome (GOLD analysis project Ga0302314, IMG submission 200533) | Peat permafrost microbial communities from Stordalen Mire near Abisko, Sweden - III_Palsa_N2_3 | ecosystem: Environmental > Terrestrial > Soil > Palsa > Peat permafrost | place: Sweden...
CAGGAGCGCCTGCGCCTGCGCGATGAGGCCTGCATCGGGATCCGGACCCGACCACACGGCGGCCAACGTGCCACCCGGAGCGAGGACGCGGCCGACCTCGAGCAATGTCGGGACAGTGTCCATCCAGTGCCAGGACGAGGAGGCCATCACGACGTCCACGCTGCCGTCGGGCAGTGGGATCGACTCACCCCGTCCCGCCAGCGCCCGGACGCCGGGCACTGATTCGGCGAGGATCTCCCGCATCCTGTCGTCGGGCTCGACGGCGACGACCTCCTCGGCATGCCCCAGCAAAAGTCGCGATAGGGCCCCGGTGCCGGCCCCGAGGTCGACGATCGTCCGCACCGGTGCCGGGAGCACCCAGTCCACCACTTCGGACGGCGGGCCCGGTCGGTAACGCTCGTAGTGCGAGGCAGCGCCGCCGAAGCTGGCGGCCCGTGCGGCCTTCTGTTCCGGGGTGAGCGGAGGAGGGTCGGGCTCGGGCATGGAGCCGACCCTACGTCGAGCCCCGGTCCGCATGCCCGGAATGGGCGCTTCGAGCACGTCGCGTAGAGTCTCTCGGTCCCCCGTGCGCTCCGGCGGATGGGCGACGACACGGCAGCACGAGAGGTTCGTTATGGCAAACAAGTGGTTCGAGACGGTGGCGGAGGCCCAGCGGCGCGCCAAGAAGCGCCTGCCCAAGTCGGTCTACGGGGCGTTGATCGCCGGCTCCGAGCGGGGCCTGACGCTCGAGGACAACATCACGGCCTACTCCGAGCTGGGCTTCGCGCCGCACGTGGCGGGTCTGGCCCCGAGCCGGGACCTGGCCACCAAGGTCATGGGCCAGGAGATCTCCTTCCCCGTCCTCATCTCCCCCACCGGGGTCCAGGCCGTGCACCCCGGCGGCGAGGTCGCCATGGCGGCCGCAGCCGCCGCCCGCGGCACCGCCATGGGTCTCAGCTCGTTCGCCAGCATGCCGGTCGAGGACGTCGTCGCGGCCAACCCGCAGACCTTCTTCCAGATCTACTGGATCGGCACCCGCGACCAGATCGCAGCGCGGGTCGAGCGGGCCCGGGCGGCCGGGGCAGTCGGCCTGATCGCGACCTTGGACTGGTCCTTCTCGCACGGGCGCGACTGGGGCAGCCCCACCATCCCCGAAACGGTGGACCTGCAGGCGATGGTGCGGTTTGCCCCCGAGGCCCTGGCGCGCCCGCGCTGGTTGCTCTCCTTCGCCCGCACGGGGAAGTGGCCCGATCTGACGACGCCGAACATGGTGGCCAAGGGCCAGCCCGGGCCGACGTTCTTCGGCGCCTACGGAGAGTGGATGGGGACGCCGCCGCCGAGCTGGGACGACGTGGCCTGGCTGCGTGAGCAGTGGGGCGGCCCCTTCATGTTGAAGGGGGTGAGCCGGGTCGACGACGCCAAGCGCGCCGTGGACGCCGGCGTCAGTGCCATCTCGGTTTCGAACCACGGCGGGAACAACCTCGACGGCACCCCTGCCACCATCCGCGCCCTTCCCGCGGTCGCGACCGCGGTGGGCGATCAGATCGACGTCCTCCTCGACGGAGGCATCCGGCGCGGCGGCGACGCCGTCAAGGCGGTCGCGCTCGGGGCGAAGGCGGTCATGATCGGCCGCGCCTCGCTGTGGGGCCTGGCGGCCAACGGGCAGGCCGGGGTGGAGAACGTGCTCGACATTCTGCGCAGCGGCTTCGAGTCAGCGCTGCTCGGTCTTGGGCACTCCTCCGTGTCGCAGTTGAGCCCCGACGACCTCGTGATCCCCGAGGGGTTCAGCCGTCACCTGGGCTGATATCAGCTGTCGAACTTCACGACGCCGCGCACGATGGTCCCGGCGGCCTGGTCCTCGTAGCCCTGCTGTACCTGGTCGAGCGAGTACTCCTGCGTGATGATCTCGTCGATCTTCAGCTCGCCGGCCTCGAAGAGGTTGAGCAGGTTGGGCACCTGCACCCGCGGGCTCTGGGAGCCGAAGACCGTGCCGAGGATGGCCTGGTTGAACATGGCCAGGTTGAACAGGTTGAGCTGCACGTCCATCTGATCGAACGGCGCGATGGCCGTCACGACGATCCGAGCGTCCTTGGACCCCAGGCCACAGGCCTGGGCGATGAGCTCGCCCTTCAGCACGCCCGGCGTCAGGATGACCACGTCGGCGTTGCGGCCCATGGTGAGCTCGGGGAGCATCATCTGGGCATCGACGATGGAGGGAGCCGTGTGTGTCGCCCCGACCTCCTTGGCCTTCTCCAGCTTGAAGGGCACCGGGTCCACCGCGATGATGTGCCGCGCACCGGCGATGCGGGCTCCCTGGATGGCTCCGGAACCGACACCACCAGCGCCGATCACCACCACCGTCTCGCCGGGCTTCACCTTGGCCCGGTCGACCGCTGAACCGAAGCCCGTGGCGATGCCGCAACTGATCAGCGCGGCCGCCTTCATGTTGTCCCACGGGTTGATCTTCACCAGCGAGTTCTCGTGCACCACCATCTGGTCGGCGAACGTGCCGAGCTGCGCCATGCGGTTCAGGTCCTCGCCGGCGAGGTGGTAGCGGTAAGTACCGTCGCTGATCATGCCGCCCGCCAGCGTCATCATCCCGAGATCGCAGAGGTTCTGTCGTCCGGAGGCACACCAGTGACACGTCCCACAAGAGGGGATGAACGACACAGCGACGTGGTCGCCCTCTGCCACCTGCGTCACATTGGACCCGACCTCGGTGACGATGCCGGAGCCCTCGTGGCCGCCGACCACAGGGAACATGGACTTCACGCCCATCATCTCGAGCACCTCGGGGGTCTGGCTGATGTCGCCCGTGCGCAGGTGCTCGTCGGAGTGGCACATGCCCGACCACACCATCTTCACCCGGACCTCGCGGTTGCCCGGTGGGTCGATCTCGATCTCTTCCGTCTTCCAGGGCTCGTTCAGCCCCGTGCACACTGCAGCGCGCACTGTCGTCATGTCGCGTCCCTCCCTGAGGTTTGCTGCGATTTTATCCGCCTGGCCAGTATCGCCCCCCGCCCGGTCGGGGACAACCGAGGCCGGCGGTAAGGTGCGCGCGTGACCGTCCCCCCCGCGTTCGCCGAGGTGGCGGCCCGGGTGCGCAACTGGGGGCGGTGGGGTCCCGACGACGAAGTCGGCACCCTCAACCTCATAGACGACGCGGCCCGGCGCCGGGGTGCCGCCGCCGTGGTCTCGGGCCGGGCCTTCGCCCTCGGGCTGCCCTTGTCGGAGGCCGAGGGGATCCAGCTGGGATTCGTCGAGGGGCGGGTCAACCCCACCCGCACCATGGTCCAGGTCAACCAGCCGGTCAACGCCGACCAGCCCGACTGGGTCTGCTTCAGCGAGGACGTGTTGACGTTGGCCACGCAGTGCGCCACCCACTGGGACGCGCTGGCCCACAGCAGTTACGGCGGCGTCATCTATAACGGCTACCCGGCCTCGTCGGTCTCGGCCGACGGCGCCGGCCGCTGCGGCATCCATCGACTCGGCCCGGTGGTCGGTCGGGGCGTCCTGCTCGACGTCGCCCGCGCCCTCGGACGCAACGTGCTCGAGCCGGGCTACCCGATCATGCCGAGCGACCTGGACGCGGCCTGTGCGTTGGCCGGCGTCACCGTCGAGCCGGGCGACATCGTGCTGGTACGCACGGGGCAGATGGTGCACCTTCGACCGGAGCAGCGTGACCTGGTCGCCTACACCTGGCCCTCGCCGGGACTCACCATCGAGACGGCCGAGTGGTTCCACCATCACGCCGTGGCGGCAGTGGCGACCGACACCCTGGTCTTCGAGGTGTACCCGAGCCAGCACGAGGACCTCTACCTGCCGGTCCATCTCCTGCACCTGGTGGAGATGGGCCTGACCCAGGGCCAGAACTGGGTACTCGATGCGCTGGCCGACGATTGCGCTGCCGACGGGCGCTACACCTTCCTGCTCGACGCCACCCCGCTGCCGTTGACCCAGGGGCTCGGCACGCCGCTCAACCCGATCGCCCTCAGATAGGGCCGCTCTTACCCCGTCTTGCCCCGGCCGCGGGCCGTAGCGCCCCCCAGAGCCGGTCCGGTGCGCGGCCTCGTGCTCTCACGCGGTGGGATCACCGCCGGAGGAGCCTGTCGCCCGGTGACAGCCCAGTGGAGGGTCCGAGCCTGCGTATCGATCAGGTTGCGCGTCCGTATGCCCCAGAATTCGAAGCCGTAGCGGTGCGCGGACACGCTGGCGAACATGGCGACGAGCGTGCCGGCCACGGCCATCGGATCGGCGCCGGCGGGTGAGCAGGTGGCCCCGGCCGGTCCGCCCTCAGGAGAAGGGGAGGCGGCGGCAATCACCTGGGCCAGGGCCACGGTCACGGCGTTCAAGGCCCGCACGCGGATGCCCCGCAACTGCCCGTCGCCCTCCTCCGTCGCCAGGTCGACCACCCGGAAGACGGCGCGGTTGTCCTCCCAGTAGCCGAGAAAGCCCTCTGTCACCTCGAGCGCGGTGCTCCAGCTCGCCTCAGGCGACCAGTCGCCGCCGACCAGCTCGGCGAGCTGTCCCGCCTGGTCCACCATGCCCTCGGCGAGTACCTGGATCGCCTGCTCCACGTTGGCGAAGTATTGATAGAAGGTCGCCGGCGAGGTCTGGGCCTGGCGGGCAATGTCGGTGACTTTGACCGAGCGCCAGGACGTCGTCGCCAGGAGCTCGACAGTGGCGTCGAGTAGGCGCTGGCGCGTCTGGAGGCCGCGCTCACCGGGGACCCGCCCGTCGGTCGTGGCGACCTGCTCGGCGTAGGCCTCGAGGTCGACGACGGTGGCCTCTTGCCCCGAGCTTCGTCCTGCCATGGCGGCCCAGCGTACCGGTCCCGTCCCCGAAGACCCAGGTGGCGGTGCGGATACGCTGTGAGGATGGAGCAGACGTTGACCCGCCCGCTCACCCGCGCCCAGCAGGCCAGGCGCCAGCGCGTGATCGACGCCGCCATGGCGTTGGGGCTCGAGGGAGGCTACGAGGCGGTCCAGATGCGCGACGTCGCCGCCCGGGCCGACGTCGCCATGGGCACTGTGTACCGCTACTTCACGAGCAAGGACCACCTCCTGGCTGCAACGCTCGTGCACTGGGTCGAGCTGCTCGACAGCCGGATCGGCCAGCATCCGCCGAGCGGCGACCACCCCGCGGACCGCGTCCTCGACGTCCTCGACCGCGCCCTGCGCGCCATGGGGCGCCAGCCCAAGTTGGTCACCGCCGTCTTCACCTCGTTGTCCTCGCCCGACCCGGCCGCCGTCGGCTGCCAGCAGCAGATCACGCTGCTGATGGAGGGGATCATCTCGCGGGCGATGGGCCAACGCGACGTCCCCGACATGTCGGACCGGGCCCGCATGATCGGCCACGTCTGGTACTCGGCTCTGGTCGGTTGGGTCAATGGCTGGTCCACCATGGCGCGCGTCTATGACGAGCTGGCCGTGTCAGTCCGGCTGTTGCTGCCCGATCAGCTCGTCGAGCGACGCACACCCGCCTGACCTGGACGTTCCGCCGGCAAACTGGCACCGTCGACTGACCGAATCGTCGCGATCGCGCGCGCTAGGGTCGCCCCCGATGACCGTCGGCGCCACCACCCGCGGCTTGCCGATCGAGATCCGGGGACTCTCCAAGCACTTCGGGACGGTGCGGGCCGTCGACGACTTGTCGTTCACCGTCGAGCCCGGACGCGTGACCGGATTTCTGGGTCCGAACGGGTCGGGCAAGACGACGACGCTGCGCATGTTGCTGGGCCTCGTGCATCCCAGCGCCGGGACGGCGACCATCGACGGGCACCGGTACCAGGACCTGGAGAACCCCACCTCCACCGTCGGCGCCGTGCTCGAGGCGACCAGCTTCCACCCGGCGCGCCGGGCCAGGACGCATCTCCGCATGGCGGCACGCGCCGGCGGCCAGCCCGACGCGCGCGCCGACGAGGTGCTCGGGCTCGTCGGCCTCTCCGGTGACGCCAAGCGCAAGATCGGTGGCTTCTCCATGGGCATGCGCCAGCGGCTGGAGCTGGCCACCGCCCTCATCGGCGACCCCGACGTCCTCATCCTCGACGAGCCGTCGAACGGGCTCGACCCCCAGGGCATCGCCTGGCTGCGCGACTTCATGCGTTACCTCGCCGGTGAGGGCCGCACGGTGCTCGTCTCGTCCCATCTGTTGTCCGAGATGGCCCAGACCATCGACAACGCGGTCATCGTGTCGTTCGGCCAGCTGAAGGCGCAGGGCACGCTCGAGGAGATCACGGCCGGCATCACGAGCGTGGTCATGCGGGCCCGCACCCCCGAAGCCGACCGCCTCGCCGGCGTCCTCACCCAGGCCGGCATGGCCTTCCGCCGGCTCAGTCACGACGAGGTCGCCATCGACGGCGTCACCCCGGAGAAGGTCGGCCCGTTGCTGGCCTCGAACCAGATCATCCTCTACGAGCTCGTACAGGAGGGCGGCGACCTCGAGTCTGTCTTCCTCACGCTCACGTCCGGGCTCGGGTTCGGCGACGTGGCGGAGTCGCTGTGATCCACGCGTTGCGTGCCGAGCTCCTCAAGATGCGCTCCATGCCCGGCGTGTGGGTGAGCTTCGGCCTCGTCTTCCCGCTGACCATCCTCCTCGTGCTGGCCGTCTTTGCCTCGGCCGGCGGCTTCACGGGCCACACCTTCTACTTCGTCTCCTCGTTGCGCGAACGGCGCGAGCTCCTCGGCGCCGGCTACTTCGGGATTGAGGTCCTGGCGCCTGTGATCGGCGTGCTCTGCGTCACCAGCGAGTACCGCCACAAGACCATGACCACGTCGCTCGTGCTCGTCCCGGTGCGCAGCCGCGTGCTGCTGGCCAAGGTCATCACCGTGGCCATCTGGGCCGTCCTCCTCGCGGCGTTGTCGCTCTTCGCCGTCCTTCTCGTGGCGCTGCCCTGGAACGCCGCCCTCGGCGGCGTCACGTCACAGGTGACCGACCAGTTCGGCGCCGTCGTGCCCGGACTGGTGGCCTCGGCCGTACTTCTCGGCCTCTTCGGCCTCGGCTTCGGGACCCTGGTCAAGAACCAGGTGGCGGCCATCCTTCTCACCATCGGAGGCACCCTCGTCCTCGAGGGCATCCTCGAGGTGCTGGCCCGGGCCATCTTCCACTACGACCTGAACTGGCTCCCCAACGCGGCCGGCGCCGCACTGGCCGGAGACATCGCCCGGGGCCTGGGCGGCGGCGGTGGTGGGAACGGGCAGTCGACCGGACTGCGCCTCCTCACCTGGTGGCAGGGCGGCCTGGTGATGTTGGGCTGGGGCCTGGTGCCCCTGACCATCGGCTACTTCACCACGTTCCGCCGCGACGTCACGTAGCGACCGTCAGCCGGCGGCGGCGGCATCGGCGCCGGCGTCGGTGTCGCCCCCGTGCTCCGGGCAGAAGTCGCTGTCGCCGATCCGCGTCCACCCGACCTCGACTGCGGCAACGGTCCGGACGTGTTCGACCAGCTCGACTTCGCCCGGTTGCTCTCGGACGAGCTCGTCGACATAGACCACGCATTCAGGGTTGTCGCACAGAATCCGATGCACGCGCAGCGTTGACATGATCCCGTCCTTCCGAAGTGGTGTCCGATGCTGTGGCACGCATACTCGCGCGTGCAGCAGGTGGCCTCAGCTGCGCAGCACGACGCCGGGCCGTGCCGCCAGGCCGTCTTCTGCGGACGTGCCGTCGACCCGGATCGGCACGCCGTTGACCAGAGTGTGCGTCATCCCCACCGGAGCGTCCGCCGTCAGGCGCTCACCGTCAGCGGGGAAATCGCGCACACGCCGCAGCGGCCCCGGGGCCACGGTGTCGGGGTCGAAGACGCACAGGTCGGCTGCCTTGCCCACCTGCACCGTCCCCCGGTCGTCCAAGCCGTAGACGCCGGCCGGCTCGCCGGTCAGCTTGTGGATGGCGCGTTCGAGCGGCATGACGTCGCGCCCGCGCACCCAGTTCCCGAGCAGGTCGGTGGAGAAGCAGGCGTCGCAGAGTTGCGACACGTGGGCGCCGGAGTCGGCCAGGCCCAAGAGCACGTTGTCGCGCGGCAGGAGCCAGGCGATGGCCTCGGGGTCGTCGTTGGCGAGCACCGACCAGAAGCGCGACTCGAGATCGTCGTCCAGGGAGAGGTCGAGCATCACGTCGAGCGGCGTGCACCCCCGCTCCTCCGCCACGACCGCCACCGGGTGGTCGGCCAGCTCGGGATGCGAGCGTGACTCGGCCACCGATATGGCGGCCCAATTGAGCGGGAACCCACCCGCCTTGCCGCTCACGTCCTCCCACGCCGTCGCCCGCCAGGACGGGTCACGGTAGGCGGCAACGCGCTCGGACTTCGACTTGCCCATCAGCGCGGCGAAGGTGGGACGCATGTTGAGAGTGAAGGGCTCGGACAGGTTCATCTGGAACACCAATGGCCGACACGACACCTGCGGCCAGACCTCGACACCGTCGGCCCAGGCCTCGTCGTGCTCTGCCACCACCTTCTCGTGGTAGGGGTAGCCCTTCACCGTGAGCAGCGCCGTCCAGGTGAAGGGGCGTCCCACCTCGCGCTGGAGGCGGAAGACCTCCTGGTTGGAGAAGACGCCACCCGGCAGCAACGCCACCACGCCGCGCCCGCACTGCTTGACCGGCTCGAGCAAGGCCCGGAGCTCGGCCAGGTCCGCCACCCGTGACGGCACCGGACGACCGCTGTCGCCGTTGTGGGTCGGTGACGCGCTCGACGCGAAGCCGGCGGCGCCGCCCGCCATAGCATCGGCCACCACGGCCTGCATGATCACGATCTCCTCGTCGGTCGCTGGGCGTTCGTACGCGTCCTCACCCATCACGTAGAGGCGCACCGCGGTGTGGCCGACGTAGCAACCGAAGTTGAGTGCCGCTCCCCGCGCCTCCACGGCGTCGAGATACTGAGGGAAGGTCTCGAACTCTCCCCACGGCACGCCGGCTGCCAGGGTGTCGAAGCTCATGTCCTCCACGTGCTGGAGGGTGCGCGCCAGCAGCGGCACGCCATCGGCGCGGATGGGCGCGATGGAAAAGCCGCAATTGCCTGCAATGACCGACGTGACCCCGTGGAAGGACGACGGCGTCAGGTCCGGGTCCCAGAAGACCTGCGCGTCGTAGTGGGTGTGGATGTCGATGAAGCCCGGGCTGACCACCTGACCGGAGGCGTCGAGCACCCGGCGGCCCTGGAGACCGGGGCCGATGCCACTGATGCGGCCGCCGGTTATGGCGACGTCGGCCGGGCGACCGGGAGCACCGGTGCCGTCCACCACGGTCCCACCCCGGATGACAATGTCTGCGTCCATCCACCCATCGTCGCAGCCCTTACGCCCCGTTGCACGCGGGGTGTGGCCTCGCCCCGCCTCGGGTCGGATACCGTGGAAGGCAGCACCTGGCTGAATTGGCGGATACGGGTAGCGGAACACCGCGGCGGCTGAGCGCGGAATTGGAGGACGACGAATGGCGGTTCGGTTTTTCGGATCCAAGGCGACGCCGCCCCGCGACGACTCCCTGCAGATCTCCGGCGCCATCGTGGCCCCCTCCGACGGCCCCTCCCCCGTCGAGCTCGTCGACGCCGGGCGCGCCCCGCACGGCCTCGGGGTCGTACGGGACCAGTACGAGCGGAAGATCCGCAAGAGCCCCACCATCCGGATGGTGCCCAGCTCAGTGATGGTGGAGGGACGGCGCCTCCGCTTCGCCGTCTCCGACAACGTCGGTGCCTATGGACCGGACGGCCCCGGGTCACCGCCGATCTGGGCGGTCAACATCCATGGCTACTTCGCCGGCGGGGGCATGTACTGGCGCGAAAGCGCGCGGCTGGCCGAGCAGCTGGGCTGGCGGGTCATCAACCCGAGCCTGCCGGGCTTCGGGGGCAGCGACCCCCTCGACTGGTCGGACGTCTCCATGGAGAGCCTGGCCAACCAGGTGATGGCCATCGTCCACAAGGTGGACGCCGGGCCGGTGGTGTTGCTCGGCCACTCCATGGGCGGCGCAGTGGCCGTGCAGTTCGCGCACGACCACCCGCGCCGGACCCTCGGCGTCATCTACCGCGACGGCATCAGCACGCCCTCCTGGAAGGAGCGTCACGGCGTGCTGCCCAAGATGCTCTCGCCGCTGCTCCCTGACGTGGCGCCGATGGTCGACATGATCGCGGCCGTCGTCTTCGACCTGCCCGACCTCTTCATCGGCCGCATGTACTCGACCGTGCGCGCCGTGCTGCCCGACATGCGCCAGAACATCCGCACCATGACCCAGACGATGCCCGTCGGCAGCATGCTCATGGGCGTGGATCAGCGCAGCGAGGTGCGCCATCTCGTGGCGCAGCAGATCCCGATCCTCAACGAATGGGGCTGCTTCGACCGCATCACGCCCGGGAGCACCGCGCTCGAGTTCGCGAGCATTGCCCGCTCCCCGGTGCTGTGGGTTCCGGGCGGCCACAGCTGGATGCTGGCCCGGCCGCAGGGCCAGTCGGACATCCTCACGCATCTCGTCCAGGGCGTGGCCTTCAGGGCGCAGGTGTACGACCGCTGGCGCCAGCTCACCCCGCGCGAGTACACGCTGCGCGCCGTGAACTGACCGGCGCCGTGGTCCGGGCCCGGGCCGTCGCCGATGCCGTCGCCACAACCACCTCCTCCGCCGGCACCGCAAAGCGAGCGCGGTGATCGACCACCTCCTCCAACCGCTGCTGTCGCTGCACGGCTGGCAGGCCTACACGCTCGTCGGCCTCCTCGTGTTCGCCGAGGCGGCCGTGATGCTCGGCTTCGTGTTCCCCGGCGAGACCGCCGCCATCCTCGGTGGCGTCCTGGCCTCCAAGGGTGGGGTGGACCTGACCGCCATGGTCGCCATCGTCGTCGTCTGCGCCATCGTCGGCGACTCGGTGGGCTACGCGGTGGGCGAGAACTGGGGACCGCAGCTGCTGCGGTTGGGCCCCTTGCGCAAACGCCAGAAGGGCATCAACGCCGCGCTCGACCAGCTCAATCGACGCGGTCCTGTCGCGGTCTTCGTGGCGCGCTTCTCTGCCTTCCTGCGCGCCGTCGTCCCGGGCCTGGCCGGCGTGTCCTCCATGCACTACCGCACCTTCCTGGTGGCCAACGCCGCCGGCGGCCTGTGCTGGGGCGTCCTCTACACCCTGCTCGGCTACTTCGTCGGCCAGCGGGTGGAGAAGGCGACCGGCATCGCGTCGGACGTAGTGCTCGGGCTGCTCGTCGTGGTCATTGTCGTGCTCATCGTGCGCCACCGCCGCCGAGACAAGGAGGAATTCCAGGGACCGTCGGAGTCGGCCGTGCCGGGCAACGACGCCTCCGGCTGATTACGGTCGGCCCAGCACGCTGCGGTCGCCGGCCCGCAAGCCCGACACGACCCGGGCGAACTCTCCCGCGGCGTCGTCCCCTACGGCGTCGGTGTCCATGAAGTGCACGGCCGCAGGGTCGCTGCGGTCAACCCCGAAGATGCCGTAACGGGGCTCGTAGGTGCCCCACTCGTAGTTGTCCATCAGCGACCAGTGGAAGTAGGCCGTCACGGGAGCACCCGCCGCCACGGCGTCCACCATGGCGCCCAGGTGCTCGCGCACGTAGCGGGGTCGGTCCATCCCGTCCTCGCGCGGGACGGCGCGCCCGTCGAGCGTCCGCGTCGCCATGCCGTTCTCCACGACCCACAGCGGGAGGCCGGGACGGAGCGCCGACTCCGTGAGGCACCAGGCGCGCAACGCTGCCGGGTGTGATTCGACGTCCCAGTAGGCGCGCCCGAACGACCAATCCCGGGTGCCCTGCGGCGTGCGCCGCCCCGGGACGCGCATGGCGTGGCTGGCCACCGGGTCATACCAGTCGAAGCCGACCGCGTCCAAACTGCGCGGCCGTGCCGACGCA
>Ga0302314_10017988_pt1 | contig 11813 bp, 9 predicted proteins | sample III_Palsa_N2_3_FD_200533 | JGI IMG/M metagenome (GOLD analysis project Ga0302314, IMG submission 200533) | Peat permafrost microbial communities from Stordalen Mire near Abisko, Sweden - III_Palsa_N2_3 | ecosystem: Environmental > Terrestrial > Soil > Palsa > Peat permafrost | place: Sweden...
GCCCCCCGCGACGGTAGGCCGGGTCCGACTGTGCCCCGAACCACACCGGGATCGGCCGCTGTACCGGCAGCGGCGCCAGCCCGGCTCCTGTCACCTGGTCATAGCGACCGCGATAGGTGACAGACGGCTCCGTCCACAGCCGGCGCAGCAGCCCGACCTGCTCCTCGACCCGCTTGCCCCTGGTGGCGAACTCCTGTCCGAGCGCCTCGTACTCCACCTGGTTCCAGCCCAGGCCGATCCCGAGGCGGAATCGGCCACGGGTGAGCAGGTCCACCTCGGCTGCCTGCTTGGCAACCAGGACGGTCTGGCGCTGCGGCAGGATGATGATGCCGGTGACCAGTTCCAGTGAGGTGACGGCGGCCAGAAAGCCGAACATGACCAGCGGCTCGTGGAACGTGCTCCGCATGTCGTAGGGGCCCCGCCAGCCCTGATGGACCGCCGGGTCCGCGCCGACCACATGGTCGTAGGCCAGCACATGACCGAACCCGAGCTCCTCTGCCCGCTGGCCGTAGGCGCGGACGGCGCCGACGTCCGCGCCTATCTCGGTCTGGGGGAAGACCACGCCGATCTGCATGCTGCCTCCTCGCGTATCGCGCACGATCTGTGCCGCAGGGACCCGGTGACCGCGCGGGCGCACGGGCGGACGGCCCGCCGCGCCCTGGTCCCTGCACGATCGTGCCGGATGAGGTGTCCGGGCTCCGGTACCGGGTGGCCCGCAGCGCCGTGCGCTCAGGCCGGGCGGGAGTGCCGCCACCACAGATACGCGGCCCCGCCGAGCGGTATCGGCAGCAGGTAGGTGACGGCCCGGTAGAGCAGCACCGCCGCTGCCACCCGCACTGCGGCTGCGGCATCCAGGCCCACGATCAGCGGGCCGGTGAGGCCGAGCTCGACGACGCCGATCCCGCCGGGGGTAACCGGCAGGACCGACAGCAGCCGTACGAAGGCGAACGCGGCGAAGGAAACCTCCCACGAAACCTGCGCCTGGGTCAGGCCGCTGCAGCGCAGGCAAGCGAGCAGGATAAGCCAGAGCGAGATGTTGCTCGCCACGGTGGTCGCGGTGATGCGAAGGCCGCGCTCGGCCAGCAGTCCCGATGCTCCCGCGCGGAAATCGAGCAGCATCCCCGGCACCCGCTGCGGCGGCGCACGGCGGATCACCGCGCAGCCGACGGCCAGTATCCGGCTGACTGCCCGCCCGACCAGCCCGGCGAAGCGCTCGCTGCGGAGCATCGCGCGAAATCCGACCGCCACCACAAGCAGGGCGGCGGCACCAATGTAGGCGGCAGCCTGCAGTGGCGGGCTCGCCCGTCCGACGAGCACGAGCAGGACGAGCGCCGCGACCGGCAGGCCGAGCCGGGCGAAGACGTTCCAGAACCCGGAGACCAGGGTGTAGCGCACGTACTCGGCAGTGCCGACTCCCCAGCTCGACAGCATGGCCCAGCTCACGCCCATCGCCACCGCGCCGCCGCCGGGCAGCGTGTTGGCCACGGCACTGGACCCGAGGTTCACCACCGCGGCATCGCGCATCCGCAGCGACGGCAGTACCGCGGTGATCATCATCCAGGTGGCAAGCTGATTTGCCGCGACGGCGGCGCCGATCAGCAGGATCGCCGGCCAGCTCATCGTCTCCAGGCTTGCCCAGACTCCGCCGTAGGAGGCCATGCGCGGAAACGCGAACCCGAATACTCCGGCGACGATCAGCACCGACAAGGCGCCGGCGATGATCCTGCGGCGCGCTGAACGGCTCGGGCTCGCGAGCGCCGCCGGCTCGAGGGCCGGTTCCAGCGCCAGGTCCAGTGCCGGTTCCAGTGCTGGTTCCAGTGCTGGTTGGAGGGTCGACAGCAGGCCGGCCTCCGGCGCCGATTGCGCGGACAACACAGCCTGCGGCACCTGGGTCCCGCCATCGCGCATCTGGGGGCAGGATGCGGGCCCTGCCGCGACAGTCACCGCTCGGCCTCAGCGGCCGGCTGACGCCATAGCGGGCGCGGGCTGTGCGCCACCGGGGCGCAGCGCGCTGTCCGAATCATCAGCGTCGCGCCGCCGGTGGCTTTCCAGCCGGTCCGGCGTGGGCCAGCGCACGTCAGTCGCCCAGCCAATACGCTCGAATACCCGAATGACAGCAGCGGAAATATCGATCTGACCCGGGCCGACCCCGTGCCGCGCGCAGGTCGGATCGGAATGATGCATGTTGTGCCAGCTCTCGCCGAAGGAGAGCAGAGCAAGCGGCCACAGGTTGGTCGCCCGATCGAAGCGGCGGGTGCTGAAGGGACGGCTGCCGAGCAGGTGACACAGCGAGTTGACGCTCCACGTCACGTGCTGAAGCAGGCAGATTCGCACCAGGCCCGCCCAGACCAGCGCGGTCAGCGCGGTGCGCAGGCCGCCGCCGATCGCCCAGCCGGCCCCGAACGGGATCGCGAGCGAAACGACGCAGAGCAGGGGGAAGGCAGCTGCCACCGCGCGCATCGCCCGGTCTGCCGTCAGGTCGGGCGCGTACCGGTCGGCCGGTGTCGGATCGTCGCGGAACATCCAGCCGAGGTGGGCGTGGCCGAGCCCGCGCAGCAGCCCGCCGATGCTGGTCCCGTACCGGTAGGGAGAGTGCGGATCACCGGGCTGGTCGGTGAAGGCGTGATGCCGCCGGTGGGTGGCGACCCAGGCGATGACCGAGCCTTCGAAACTCATCGAGCCGATCACGGCAAGCACGGTCCGCAACGTCGGGGTCGCACGGAAACTGCGGTGCGTGAAGCACCGGTGGAATCCGACGGTGACGCCCAGCCCGGTGATCACATACAGGGCCGTCATCAGGAAGACGTCGCTCAGGCCGACGCCGTGACCCCACAGCAGCCAGAGTGCAGCACCGAGGCCGGCCAGCGGAAGCCCGGCGACAACAACCGTCACCGCTATCTGGACCCGCGAGCCGACCGCGTTCGCTCTGGTGTCGGCGTCCGGGAAGGCCGCCATGCCGTCGTATCCGGCCGCAGCTGACTGTTCGGGCATGCTGGGAGCCCCTGTCCTGGTCACGAGCCGTGGAGTGCCAGCCGGTCGAATCATCGGCTCTGACGCAGGGACGACCGGCCTAACGACGGAGCGGGGGCTCGGCGGCCGTCAAAGACTGCAAGGGCAGTCCACCAGAAGTCAACTACCCGGCGCGGAGCGCGGAAACTACCAAAGCGCGCAAGGCTCATAACAGCAGGCGATTACCAGCCGGGCGGGGCCGAGTTGCGGCCCCGGCCTAGAGCCCGGGGCGGGGCCCGGGACCTAGGCCGGGGCCTGGGCCGGGGCCGGGACCTAGACCTGGACCTGGGCCGGGGCCAAGACCTGGGCCGAGGCCGGGGCCGGGGCGCTGGCCCCACCCGTGGTCCCGTCGAGCCAGCCGAGCTCGCCGGACAGGCGCCTGGCCGAGCCGACGACGGCCTGCACGTGATCGGAGTGGTCACCGGCTCGCCACAAAACCGACCAGGGGTATTGCGCAGCAGGCTCGGCGAGGGGCTTCCAGACGATATCCGGGAGCGCGGCCGCGCAGGACGCGGGCACGCAGAGCACGCAGCGGCTCTGCGCGACCAGTCCCGACCCTGCCCGGATGCTTCCCACCGTGCCGGGATACAGGGTCGGCGTGAAGCCGGCCGAGCGGCACATTTCAAGAACAAACTGGTTGAACTCCGGTGCCTGCGCTTCGGGCGACAGCAGCAGCGGCTCACCGGCGAGCATCGCGACCGGCACGGCCGCCAGGCTGGCGAGCCGGTGCGCGGCAGGAAGCACTACGCCCAGCGGGGCCAGCACCGCGCGGCCGAACCCCACGTCCAGCTGACTCTCGGCGAGGAGCCTGAGTTGCTCGGGTACGCCGACCTCGAGCTGGTGGACCTCCAGGTCAGGGTGACATTCCTGGACCGCGCGCACGATTCGCGGCATCAGGTCGCAGCTGGCGTCGACGATGCCGACCCGCAGGGTGGGCGCGCACCGCGCCGCGCGGCGCGCGATCGCGGTGGCGCGCTCGGCGTGCGCGAGCAACTGCCGTGCCTCGACCAGGAACACGGCCCCGGCCGGGGTTAGCTCGACGTGGTGGGTGCTGCGGTTGAGCAGCAGCACGCTGAGCTCGCGCTCCAGCCGCTGGATCTGCTGGCTCAGCGCGGACTGAACGATGTGCTCGCGCGCCGCTGCGCGCCCGAAATGCAGCTCTTCGGCAAGTGTCACGAAAAATCGAAGCTGACGGAACTCCATGGACCTGCTCTTCAGATACCGGGCCTGCCTAACAATGTACGCGCTGCCCGGGTGCCCGCTGCCGGGGCGGCGTCCCACCCGGCCTGACCTGCAGCCCGAGCCCGGCCGGCGGCGTGGCGGGACGCGGCGGCCAGGTGGGCGGACGCGGCAGCGGCGCTGGAGTGGCGGGAATTCCGCGGTACCGGCTCTCGGCGGCTCGGTGCTTGGTTACCATCTGATGCTGTTATCTCCGTTGCTGTTACCCCCGTTGCTGTCAGAAAAAGACAGGCAGCAGAACCGCCGAGTCTCTGGTACGGCCAGAGAACCGGGGATCCATGTCCCCGGGGTGAATCGGCGGGCCGTGTCCGCGCACGCGGTCGGGTCCGCCGTAGGGCTCCTCCGGCCCGAACCCGTCAGCTAACCCGGTAGGCGGCCAAGGAGAGGAGCTCAGGATGCAGCGCTTGCCCAGTGGCAGGCACAGTGCAGTTCGCCCGAATCGATCCCCCGACCGGACGCGGTCGCGCGGGAACAGCACCGCAGCACGATTCCGCTGGATTCTCGTCCTGGGGGTCTTATCCGCGCTGCTGGGAGTGGGCCTCACTATCGGCCTTAGCAGGAAGCCGGCTCTCCTTCCCGCCTCGGCTGACCCTGCCTCGCACCTGACAAATTCGCGGCTCCTTGGCCCCTCCGTCCAAAGCCATTTCGGCCGCGCGCATATCAGGCGCCGCCACTCTGCCCCCGAACCCGGGCGACACGCCCGCCGGCTGAAGCCGACGCACGCTGCGTCTGCTACCCCGACGGCTACGCCGGCCCCGACGCCAACGCCCGTGCCCACCCGGACCACGGCGCCCACGCCGACCCCCACCGAGACCGGCGCACTGACCCCGGCGGCAACACAGGAGAACCAGACGCCCAGGGGGGACAACGAGCTTGCGTGGTCCGAGGCGATTCTCCGCGCGCTCGGGGATCCGCTGACCGATGCGAACATCATCTCGCTGGGCTACTGGATGCAGAACGAGGCCGGCTCGCCGCCGAGCGGCATCGTCGGTGCCAACAACCCGATCAACGTGAGCCAGCCCGGGTACGGCGGCTGGCCCATCAAGAGCGAGGGCGGCGGCTGGAGCCTGTACTCCTACCCCACCCCGCAGGACGGCATCGCCGCGACGGCGAAATACCTGACCCCGACCAGCTACCCGGACATCCTGGCGGCGCTAAAAGCCGGCGTGGGCCTGTCGTCGTCGTCCCTGGCGTCGGAACTCTCGACCTACAGCGGCGGCGGCTACAGCACCATTCCGGACGCCTGGGGACTGTCCCAGGGGAAACCGAAGACCTAGCCCGCAGCGGTCGCTGCGTCAGCCGTAACTGCGTCAGCCGTGCTGCGTCCTGGACGCGCTGTCACTGCGTCGGTGACAGCGCGTCCAGTATCTGCTGCCCGTACCTGGCCAGCTTGGTCTCGCCGATGCCGCTGATCGTGCCGAGCTCGGCCAGGGTAGCGGGGACCTGCGCCGCGATCTGGCGGAGGGTCGCATCGTGGAAGATCACGTACGCGGGCACCCCCTGCTCCTTCGCGGCAGCAGCCCGCCATCCGCGCAGCTGCTCGAACACGCCCGCGGCAGCCGGGGACAGATCGGCGGCCGCGCCGCCGGGGGTCTTTGCTGGCCGGGCTGGTCTGGCGGCCCGCGCCGCCGGCTCCGCCTCCCGCCGCAGCAGTACCTGACGCCGCCCGGCCAGCACCTCGCGGCTGGCGTCGGTGAGCGCCAGCGTGCCGTAGTCGCCCTCGACGGCCAGCAGGCCCTGGGCCAGCAGCTGCCGCACGACGCCGCGCCACTCGGCCTCGCGCAGCTCCGCGCCGATGCCGAACACGGTTAGCGACGCATGGTCATTCTCGATGATCTTCGCTGTCTTCCGGCCGAGCAGGATGTCGATCACCTGCCCCGCGCCGAATCTCTGCTGACGCTCGCGGTGCAGCCGCCACACCGCTGACAGGAGCTTCTGCGCCGCGACGGTGCCGTCCCACGGCTGCGGCGGCGACAGGCACGTGTCGCAGTTGCCGCAGGGGGCGGCGACCTCGCCGAAATAGCCCAGCAGCTGCGCCCGGCGGCACTCGATCGTCTCGCAGAGAGCCAGCATGGCGTCCAGGTGAGCGGCCAGGCGGCGGCGGTGCGCGGTGTCGCCCTCAGAGCTGTCGATCAGCCTGCGCTGCAGCACAACGTCCTGCAGCCCGTAGGCGAGCCAGGCAGTAGCGGGCAGGCCGTCACGCCCGGCCCGGCCGGTCTCCTGGTAGTAGCCCTCGACGGACTTGGGCAGGTCAAGGTGGGCGACGAAGCGCACGTCGGGCTTGTCTATGCCCATGCCGAAAGCGATCGTGGCCACCATCACCAGGCCGTCCTCGCGTAGGAAGCGGGCCTGGTTGGCGGTGCGGGCACGCGCATCGAGCCCGGCATGGTAGGGCAGCGCCGTGATCCCGCTGCGGGTCAGGAACTCGGCGGTCTTGTCGACCGAGGCACGGGACAGGCAGTAGACGATGCCCGCGTCGCCGGCGTGCTCGGTGCGCAGCAGCTCCAGCAGCTGCCGGGCGGGCTCCGCCTTGGGCCCGATGCGGTACTGGATGTTCGGGCGGTCGAAGCTGGCCACGAAATGCCGTGCGGTCTCCAGGTTCAGCCGGGACGCGATCTCGGCGCGCGTCGCCCTGGTCGCCGTCGCGGTCAGCGCGATCCGCGGGACGGCGGGCCACCGCTCGTGCAGCTGCGACAGCGCGAGATAGTCGGGCCGGAAGTCGTGGCCCCACTGAGCCACGCAGTGCGCTTCGTCGATCGCGAACAGCGAGATCGGGCCGCGGTCCAGCAGCCGGAGCGTCGGCTCGGCGCGCAGCCGCTCCGGCGCCAGGTACAGCAGGTCAAGCTGGCCGGCGGTGAAGGCGGACTCGACCAGGCGGCGCTGGCCCGGGTCCTGGGTGGAGTTGAGAAACCCGGCCCGCACCCCGAGCGCCTGCAGGGCATCGACCTGGTCCTGCATGAGGGCGATCAGCGGCGAGATGACCACGCCGGTACCGGATCGGACCAGGGCAGGCACCTGATAGCACAACGACTTGCCCCCGCCGGTCGGCATCAGCACCAGCGCGTCGCCGCCGCCGATGACGTGATCGATGACCTCCTGCTGCGCACCGCGGAACGAGTCGTAGCCGAAGACCCGGCGAAGGACCCCCAGCGCGTCGGTCAGGTCCGGGCCGGTTCGGGGGGAAGCCACCCGCCGATTCTACGGCTCAGCGGGAGGCGAGCCCGCGCAGCAGTTCGGCCACGATCCACCGGGCTCGCCGCAGGGCCGACCGGGCTCGCCGCAGGGCCGACCGGGCCGACCGGGGCCGGCCGGGTGGACGTGGCGGCTGCGTTCGGGTGCCCTGTTGCCGACGGGAACTTCGTGTCATGATCAAGGTGTCCGGGGACGCCGCTGGGGCGCCTCGAGGCACGGAGGAATTCGACATGACTACAGATCAGGCTGAGCAGGCACTGGCCGCGACCGACGCGCGGACCGCAGCCCCCGAGCCGCTCTATGGCGGCGGCACGGCGCGGCGGATCACCGTGCGGGACATCGCGGAGGCGAAAACCCGCGGCGAGAAATGGCCGATGCTCACCGCCTATGACGCGCTGACCGCGCGGGTTTTCGACGACGCCGGGATCCCGGTGCTGCTGGTCGGCGACTCGGCGGCGATGGTCGTCTACGGGCACGAGACCACCATCCCGGTAACGGTCGATGACCTCATCCCACTGACCGCCGCGGTGGTCCGCGGCACCCGCCGCGCGCTGGTCGTCGCCGATCTGCCGTTCGGCTCCTACCAGGTCTCGGCGTCAGCGGCGATGACGGCCGCGACCCGGTTCCTGAAGGAGACCGGGGCGCAGGCGGTCAAGCTGGAGGGCGGCTACCGGGTGATCAGGCAGGTAGAGGAGCTGGTCGCGGCGGGCATACCGGTGATGGCGCACCTCGGCCTGACCCCGCAGTCGGTCAACGCGTTCGGCGGCTACAAGGTGCAGGGCCGCGGCGAGGACGGCGACCGGCTGCTGCAGGACGCCAAGGCGCTGCAGGCCGCCGGGGCCTTCGCGGTCGTGCTGGAATGCGTTCCGGCCGAGCTGGCGGCGCGGGTGACCCAGAGCCTGAGCATCCCGACGATCGGGATCGGCGCCGGCCCGCACTGCGATGCGCAGGTGCTGGTCTGGCAGGACATGGCCGGGCTGTCGCCGCGGACGGCGAAGTTCGTCAAGAGGTACGCCGATGTCGGGTCGGTGCTGCGGCAGGCCGCGCAGGATTTCGCGGCTGATGTGGTGTCCGGCGGTTTCCCCACGCCGGAGTACTCCTACCGCTGACGACTCCTACCCTCGGACGACTGCTGCCGCGGACGACTCCTGCCGCTGGCGGCCGGAGCGCGCAGGTGGGGACGGGATGCGGGGGCGCGGTTTGTTATGGCTAAATGTCGGTAATCCGCAGGCCGGCATGGGCTTTGTAGCGTCGGTTGACGGCGATGAGGTTGGCCGTCAGCGCCTCGACCTGACCGCAGTTGCGGAGCCGGCCGGCGTAGACGCCGCGGACGCCGGGTATCCGCTCGGCGAGGGCCTGGACCAGGTCAGTGGCCGCCCGGTCATCGCCGAGTACCAGCACGTCCAGGCTGATCTCGGCCACGTCCGGGTCGAGCAGGACCACCGCGGAAACGTGATGGAATGCCCCGACGACCCGGCAGCCGGGCAGCACGGCAGCCGCCTGCTGCGCCGCGCTGCCCTCCGGCACCGCGATGGGGTAGGCGCCGCGCTGGTCGAAGGCCATCGGGTTGACGCAGTCGATCACGATCTTGCCCGCCAGCGGCTCGGCGAGCTGGGCCAGCAGGGTGCCATGCCCCTCCCACGGCATCGCCGCGATCGCGATGTCGGCGGCGCGCGCGGTGTCCTCGTTCGACGCGCCGGTGACCTGCGGGAAGCCCAGGGCGGACGCGGCGGCCGCGGCCCGCTCGGCGGCACGGGAACCGATGATCACCGTGTTCCCGGCCATCGCGAGCCGGCGCGCCAGCCCGCGTCCCTGGTCCCCGGTGCCGCCGAGTACCCCGACGACGAGGCGCGCCGCCTGCTCGGCAGCGGACGGCGAATCTGCAGCTGCTGACATTCCCCCGATCCTGCCAGCCGCCGGCCCGGCCTGCGTCGCCGGCCCGCAACCCAGCCAGGCGGGCGGCGGCGGTTCCCGGCCGGCTCCCGCCGGCTCCCGAGCGTGCAACGGGCTACTGCGCGAGCGCGGCCTGTCACATCCGCCAGCCCGGCGGCTCGGTTCTGCGGCACCATGGGGTCCATGGATGCCGATCAGGTCGCCGCCCTGCGCATGCTGCTGGCCCGCACCGGGTGGCTGGAGCGCACCCGGTACTTCGCGCGGGCGCTGCGACGGCAGGCCCGGACGCCAGCGGGCCTGCTCATCGTCGGGACCCCGCTGGAAGAGCCCTGGCACATGACCGCGCACCTGGCCGACGAGGCGCGGCTGGCCGGGCTTCCCGGTTTGGACCCGGTGCTGCTGCGCTGGGCCCCGCCGCCCGGCGCCCCGCCGCACCTCAGTGTCGGCATGGACCGGCTGGCAGCGGCTGCCAGGGACGACACGCTGCTGGTCGTCAGCCCGGGCGCCGCACCGCCCCCGCTGCTTGAGCGGCTTGCGGGCGCCAGGAAGACCGGGGTGACGATCTTCGCGCTGGACCGCGACGACCCGGAGCTTGAGGCGCTGGCGCACGAATCGCTACCCGTTCTGCCCGGGTCAGCCCCGCTGTCCTTCGACGCGGCCCAGCATCTGGTCAGCGCGGCGGCCGGGGAACCCGACTGGCCTGCGGATGGCGCCCAGGGGTACTTGGACGGGCCTGCGCCACCCGCCCTGGGCGGCCTGGTCGGCCTGCGGTCCCGGCTTGCGCGGCTGCTCGACGCGGTCAGCGGCACCCCGGCCGAGTAGGCCGGGCGCCGCCGAATAAGCCGGGCGCCACCCGCGTCACCCCGCGTCATCCCGCAGCGGGGGCTCAGGAGTCGAGGCTGAGCACCATCGTGGGCCGCTCGATCACGTGATTGTCGCGCAGCGGCCGGACCGCGGTGCCGATCGCGAAGAACTCGGTCGTGTGCGAGCCCCAGGTGTGGCTGTGCTGACGGAGCTGGACGCCCACGATCCCCTCGGCGTGCAGCGCCTCCGCCTCCGCCTGCATCCGGCTCATCGCGAGCTCGCGGGCGTCGTACAGCGCCTGAGTGAACTGCTCGAGTTCCACGTTGCGGCCGATGTTGCCGATCTTGCCGCCGATGCGCTGATGCGCGATGTGGTAGACGCACGTCCCCATGACCATGCCCAGCGGCGCGTAGCCTGCCCGGATCAGCGTCCAGAAATCCTGGCCGGACAGGTCGGAGGTGAACGGCAGGTTCTTGTTATTGCGCCATTGCTTGACGCCCCCGCCTGCGGCGTCCGGCTCGGCCTTCACCGCGGTGCCGATCGCGATGAACTCGGCGATGTCCGCGCCGAACTCCTTCAGCTCCACATCGAGCCTGACCCCGACCACGCCGTCGGCGCCCACCGCGTCCGCCTCGGCCTCCATCCTGGTCATCGCGAGCTCCCTGGCGTGGTACATCGCCTGCGACAGCACGTCGAGCTCCTGGTTCTTGCTCCACCGGCCGATCTGCAGGCCGACATGGTAGATGGAACTGCCCAGGACCAGGCCGAGCGGCCGGAAGCCCGCCTCCCGGACCAGCAGAAACTCGTTGACCGACAGGTCCGAGGTGAAAATCGACCCGGGCCGGCCCGGCCGCAGCTCGGACAGGCGGCGCATCGCGTCCTGCGGCACGCCCAGTTCCCCGAGTTCAGCGTCCTGCTGCTCGGTCAGGCCGGTGCCCTGCTGCTCGGTCATCGCGCTCCCTTGACTGCGTTGTGCCTCGTCATGATGATCTTCTGGTCGGCGCCGGGCGGTTTCACTGCCCGAGCCGGACCCTGGCTGCCTGGCGCCGCTGCGGATCGAGGGACAGGATCGCCAGGCTCGGCTCCCGGCCGTGGGGCCCCACGTCGGAGCGGAACCGCGTGATGGCGGTGCCGATGACGGTGACCTCAGCGATATGGTCTCTCCTGCCCTCCTGCATCGGGCATTCCCGCTCGCGTATCCGCAGGTCCATCGTCTGCACGACCACGCCGTCGGCGCCCATCCGGGTGACATCCCGCTCCAGCTGGGCCCGGGAATCGTGCCGGCTCTGATTCACCAGCTCGGTGTAGCCGCTCACCTCGGTGTTGCCGCTCGCCCAGCTGGTCTGGTTGACAGTGAGCCAGTCATCGTGCCGGGCACCGATGGAGATGCCCAGCGCCAGGCCAACGGGCACCCAGCCCGCCCTGATCAGCTTGGTGAACTCCTGGCCGGTGAGATCGGAGGTAAACGGGCGCTTGAGCGGGACGCCGCCGGGCGCCCGGACGGCGGTGCCGATGGCCTTGAATTCCAGCCCGCCCGCCGGGAAGCTGCCGATTGTCAGCGCGACTCCCACCACGCCGTGACCGCCGAGCTCGGCGCACTCGGCCTCCATCCGGCCGATCGCCTGCCGGCGAGCCTGGTAGAGGGTGCGGACCATCGGGCCGTACGAACCGTAAGA
>Ga0302314_10017989_pt1 | contig 11811 bp, 13 predicted proteins | sample III_Palsa_N2_3_FD_200533 | JGI IMG/M metagenome (GOLD analysis project Ga0302314, IMG submission 200533) | Peat permafrost microbial communities from Stordalen Mire near Abisko, Sweden - III_Palsa_N2_3 | ecosystem: Environmental > Terrestrial > Soil > Palsa > Peat permafrost | place: Sweden...
CCACCACCAGCGCCTCGTTCGCCACCGGCCTCGCCATGCGCGGCCACAAGACCGCGGTGATCGACTTCGACGTCGGCCTGCGCAACCTCGACCTGATCATGGGCGTGGAGCGGCGCGTGGTGTTCGATTTTGTCAATGTCATCAATGGCGAAGCGACGCTGAAGCAGGCCCTGATCAAGGACAAGCATCTGGACAAGCTGCACATCCTCGCCGCCAGCCAGACCCGCGACAAGGACGCCCTCACCACCGAAGGGGTGGAGAAAGTGCTCAACGACCTGGCGCAGGACTTCGACTTCATCGTCTGCGATTCGCCGGCCGGCATCGAGCGGGGCGCCTTCCTGGCGATGTACTTCGCCGACGAGGCCCTGGTAGTGACCAATCCGGAAGTGTCCTCGGTGCGCGACTCCGACCGGGTACTGGGCATCCTGTCGAGCAAGGCGCGCCGCGCCGAGAAGGGTGAGAGCAAGGTCAAGGAACACCTGGTGCTGACGCGCTACAACCCGGCGCGCGTGGCCAAGGGCGAGATGCTGTCGCTGGAGGACGTCAAGGAGATCCTGGCGATCCCGCTGCTCGGCGTGGTGCCGGAGTCCCCCACCGTGCTGACCAGCTCCAACAGCGGCGTGCCGGTGATCCGCGAGGAAGGCAGCGATGCCGGGCTGGCGTACCAGGACCTGGTGGCGCGCTTCCTCGGCGACGAGGTGCCGCACCGGTTCATCACTGAACAGAAGAAGAGCCTGTTCAGCAAATTGTTCGGAGCGCCCTGATGGACTGGCTAAAATTCTTCCGCGCCGAGAAAAACAACACCGCCAAAACCGCCAAGGACCGGCTGATGCTGGCCGTGGCCTACCAGCGCTCGGGCCACGCCAACGGCCCGGCCTACCTGCCCAAGCTGCGCGAGGAACTGCTCGGCGTGGTGCGCAAGTACATCCCGGTGCCGGACGAGGCGGTGCAGTTCTCGGTGCAGCGCGAAGGCGGCCTGGAAGTGCTGGAACTGAATATCACGCTGCCGGATCAGTAGAAGATGTGAGGAGCGAGGAGCGAGGAGTGAGGGATGAGGTCGCCCGCTGCGCGGGCTGTAAGGGAACAGCTTTTCCTCACAGCGCCACAGGCGCGACCTCAGGCTTCATGCAGTGCGCGGCTGCCCCGGCTCGATCGGCTCCGGCCCCGCGTTCCAGGCGTCCGCACCGCCGCGCAGGGCCACCGCGCGCAGATAACCGCGGCGCCGCAGGGCCCGCGCCGCGCGCACCGCGGAAACATCGTTGGGACAGGCGCAGTAAGTGACGATGTCGCGGTCGTAGGGCAGCTCGTAGGGCAGGAACGAGCGGCTCTCGATCTGCCCCAGTTCCACCGCCAGTCCGCCGGGGACGCCGCCCTCGCCTTCGCGCAACAGATCGGAACGCAGGTCCAGGATCACCGGCAGCGGCTCGCCGGCGAGCAGATCGCGTAATTCAGCCACTTCGATGCGCGGCACCCCGCCGCCGCGCGCAACCAGCCAGCGCTGCACGGCACGGTAGATGATGTACAGCAGCAGCATCGCCGCCAACACATGCAGCACCACCTGCAGATGCTGCTGGCCGTAATCGAATACCAGCGTGATCTGTTCGCGGAACAGGTAGCCCAGGGTCAGGTAGATTCCGGCCCACAGCAGGGTGCCGGCCGACGAGGCCGCCAGGAAGCGCGCCAGCGGCATGCGCACCGCCCCGGCGATGGGCGGCGCCACCAGCGAAATGCCGGGCACGAACTTGGAAAACAGCAGGGAAGCCAGGCCCCAGCGCTGGAAGATCGACTGCGTCATGCGCACGCAGGTGTCCGGCGACAGCGAGACGCGGCACAGCAGGCGCAATACTTTCTGGCCGAAGCGCACGCCGGCGAGATACCAGCTCAGGTTGGCCAGCGCCGCCGCCAGCACGGCGGAGGCCAGCACCGCCGTGGCGGAAACCTGGCCGTCGGCGACCAGGGCGCCGGCCGCAACCAGCACCGTAAAGGAAGGCAGCGGCAGTCCGGCCTGTTCCAGCAGGACTGCCAGAAATACCAGCAGCGCACCGTGTTCCGGTAAATTGCGGATGAAAGCGGTCACGATCAGACCCTCGATTACAGCCTGGTTGCCTGCCTTGGCAGAGCTGCCGTGAATCTGGTGACGCCGCGCGCTCGGTTCAAGGCGCGCGCATCTTACGCCTTCGTCGGCGAGCCGTCAGCGCCGCTCGGCGGGGAAAGCGTGGCCTGCGGCGGCCGATCCCGGGCCAGGGTATTGCACAGGCGCAGGCCATCCGCGCCGTCCTCGTAATACCCCGGCAGCGACTCCGCCTCGACGTAGCCCAGCTTGGCGTAGAGCGCGCGCGCCGCCGCATTGTCCGCCCGCACTTCCAGCTTGATCTGCTTCAGGCCCAGCGCCAGCGCTTCGGTCTCGGCGGCGCGTACCAGCCGTTCCGCGAACCTGCGGCCGCGCGCCTGCGGCGCCACCACCACCGAATAGACGCGGGCGACGCAGCTGTTTTTGCGGGTCAGCAGGATCAGGTTGCCGACCACCGCCCCGTCCAGTTCCGCCACCCAGGTGCGGGCTGACGGCGACTTCAGGAAGTGGCGCACCGAACGCAAGGACATGCGGTCGCTGGGAAACAGCTCCTCCAGCGTCAGGATCGCCGCGTCGTCGCGGTGCTGCGCCGGCCTTACCCGGCCTTGTTCGTTCATGCCATGCCGCCGTGTTTCGCAAGGTTTGGAATCGTGGCGGCGATAATGCCAGTCCCCGCGAATGCCCGCGAGCGGCGCCAAACAGGCACAATCCCCTCACGCCGACCGTGGAATGCGCATCCCGTGAACCTTCTCAGCAAAACCTGTGGCACCATCCTGTGTCTGAGCGCGCTGCTGCCGGCCTGCGCCACCTCGGCCGACGACGCCGTTCCCACCGCGGATGCCGGAACCCGGCCGCAGCCCTTGTGGGAAGTCGGCATCGGCGCAGTGGCGGGCACGGTGGCGGACTATCCGGCCTCGGACCGCTATGCCGCCCGCTTCGTGCCCTTCCCGTATTTCATCTATCGCGGCCGCCTGTTCCGCTCCGACGAGAACGGCGCGCGCCTGCACGCCGACGTGATTTCCAATGTGGAACTGGACGTCAGCGGCGGCGTCTCCTTCGCCTCGCCTTCTGAGTCCTCCGGGCCGCGCGCCGGCATGCCGGACCTGAAATATCTGGTGGAACTGGGCCCCAACCTGAAAATCACCCTCGGCCGGCCCTCGACCGATACGCGCTGGCTGCTGGAATTGCCGGTGCGGGCGGTGATTTCCCTCAACGGCCTGCATGTCGGCTATCAGGGCCTGGTCTTCACCCCCGACCTCGGCATCCACACCCGCGCCGTGCTCGGCACTCACTGGAGCGCTTACGCCGCCGCCGGCCCGGAATTCGCCAGCGCGCGCTTCCAGCAGTATTTCTACCAAGTGGACCCGCAGTACGCGCTGCCGGACCGCCCCGAGTACGACGCCCACGGCGGCTATCTCGGCTCGCGCGTGGAATTCGGCGCCGCCCACAAGCTCGGCCGGGACTTCCGCGTGTTCTTTTTCGGCCGCATCGACGATTACGCCGGCGCCCGCAGCGAGGACAGCCCGCTGTTCAAGAGCAGGATGGGCTACTCCGCCTTCGCCGGACTCAGCTGGGCCATCTGGCGCTCGAAGGAAAACGTGTCGATGCCGGAGGAGAACCGCTAGCCCGAGACAGGTATCGCTGCGGTCATTCGCCGCGGTAGGGGCCCTTGGCCGCGCCCCAGTTCCATCGCGGCATCGCCGCGTCATGTGGCGGCAGTTGGTCGGAGCGCGAATTGATCACGGCCAGCCGCGTGCCCCACTCGATGTAACCGACGAAAGCCGAGCGAAATTCGGGATCGTCCGGCAAACCGGCCAGGTCGGCGCACTCCAGGAGCAGCGCCATCCAGCGCGAGCGCTGCTGCTCGGTGAGATGCTTGTCCAGGTGCTTGCCCAGCATGGCGGTGTGGCCGCCTCGCTCGCCGCTATAACGCGGCGGCCCGCCGAACACCTCGGCGACGAAATGCGCCACATGCTGCGCATGGGCCGGGTCCATCCGCGCGAACAGCGGCGCCAGCAGGGGATCCTGCGGCACGCGCGCGTAGAACACCTCGGTCAGACGCTCGAATGCCGGCATACCGCCGGCCCACTCGTACAGGCTGGGCACCGCATCTGTGTCGGTCATGCGAAATTAGTCCTGGGTCGGGGCAGGCTCAAGCGTCCTTGGCGCTGCGCACCGCCGTCAAGTCGTAGTGACGCATTTCCGCGATGTGACCGACATACGGCCCGATGGCCTTGAAGAAGGCGCCGAATACCGCGCTGTTGCGGAAGCCCTGCATGTGCCCTTCCGCGGAAGTCCACTCGATGCGCAGGATGTAGCGCGAAGCGTCTTCGGCGCAGCGACTCAGCTCGTACCCCAGGCAGTGCTCGGACCGGTCGAGGCTGAGCGCAGCCTCGGCATAGGCCTGCTCAAAGGCGGTGGAGGCGCCGGCTGGGAGGGCGTAGCGGATGTATTCGACGATCATCGGGACTCCGTGACAGTGGCAGAGGCTGCGAGGCGCGATATATAAAGCACTTCGCCGCCGGCGACTACGCACCGGCAGGTAACCGGCTGTTTCAGGAGGCCTTGCATGTCAGCAGCGTCAAAAGCGTTCTTCTGCCCGGTCAACGTCGCCCTCCGCGTCATCGGCGGCAAATGGAAGCCGATGATCCTGTGGCAGATGGCGCAGGGCAAAAAGCGCTTCGGCGATTTCCAGGCCGCCATGCCCGGCGTGGCGCACAAGGTGCTGACGCAGCAGCTGCGTCAGCTGCAGCGCGACGGCATCATCGAACGCATCGAGAAGAACAAGCCCGCGCCGCGGATCGAATACATCCTCACACCGCTCGGCCGCACGCTGCGGCCGACGCTCAACGGCCTGGCCAGCTGGGGCAAGACCTGGCACGGCGAACTGGGGGTCGAGCTCGTCTGAGCCGCGGGCGCACAGCCCTGGTCGACGCTTAGCGCGCCTGCGGCTCCTTGGCCCGGGTCTGCTCGTCCAGCTTGCGCACGAAGTACTCCATGATGCGCCGGTAGATCTGTTCCTTCAGCACCAGGTCCTCGACGCCGTAGTCGATATTCGGGTTGTCGTTGACTTCGATCACCTTGACCACGTTGCCGAACTGCTTGAGGTCGACGCCGTAGAGGCTGCTGCCGATGGCGCGGGCCGCCTGCAGGGCCACGCTCAGCACCTGCTTGGGCACGTCCTTCACGTCCAGGGTCTCGTGATTGCCCTCGCGCTTGGCGCCGTTCTTGTCGCGCTTCACCACCTGCCAGTGTGCCGGCGCCATGAAGTAGCGGCAGGCATAGAGCGGCTGGCCGTCGAGTACGCCGATGCGCCAGTCGTATTCGGTGGGCTCGAAGCGCTGCGCCACAATCAGGTCGGAGCGCTCCAGGAACTCGCGCGTCTCGCGTTTCAGGTCAGCTTCGGACTCGACCTTGATGACGCCCTTGGAGAACTGCGAATCCGGCTGCTTCAGCACCAGCGGGAAGCCCAGTTCGCGGCCGACGTCGCCGAGGTTGGCTCGGTGCACCAGCATGGTCTTGGGCTGGGGGATGCGGTGGCGGTCCATCAGCTGCGCCAGGTAGACCTTGTTGGCGCAACGCAGGATCGACTCGGGATCGTCGACCACCACCAGGCCCTCGCGCGCGGCCCGGCGCGAGAAGCGGTAGGTGTGGTGATTGACCGCGGTGGTTTCGCGGATGAACAGGGCGTCGTACTCGGCGACGTGGCCGTAGTCGGACTTGTCGAGGAAATCGACCGAGAAGCCGAGGTCTTCCGCCGCCTTCTCGAACTGCTTCAGGGCACGGGCGTTGGAAGGTGCTTCCTTCTCGTCCTCGTTGACCAGGATGGCCAGGTCGTAGCGGGTGGAGTCGCGCTTGCGGCGCGGCCCGCGGCGGCGGGTGAAATATTCCCGCGCGGTCTGGTACAGGAACTCGTGATGCGCCGCCGGCACCTCGCCCATCGGCACGGCGTTGAGCGTATCGACTCGCCACTGGTTGCCGCGCCAGACGAACTTGGCCTGCAGCAGCGGCGCCGGGAACAGGTTGAACAGAGCCCGCGCCAGCCGCTCGTGGCGGATATAGGGGCTGTCGCCGAAATAGACGTTGAGGATGTATTCGCTGGAGCCGAGCCGGGCCAGGCTCTGCTGGATCAGCTCCTCGATCTCGTCGTTCAGCACCGAGGGGCTTTCCGCCAGCTTCAAGTCCTGCACCGTGGTGATGTCCGGCAGGATCTTGTGGCCGCGCGCGCCCGCCAGCAGTGAGACGTAGTAGCCGGTGGTCTGATAGCTGAAGGTGCGGCACAGGTTGTAGACGCGCACGCCGCGCAGGCGGGTGAACGAGTCCTGCGTCAGGTAGTCCCAGGCGGTGACGACGTCGACGCCGGGGATGTCCACCGGCCAGTCGCCGCGCTGATCGACAACCACAATCCCGCTCACGCGGCCTCCCGGCGTTCGGGTTTCCGCGTTTGCTGCAGGTCTTGCAAAGGGTCTTCTTCCGGCTCTTCTGTCATTAAAAATTCGCGGCCTGGCTTTCATTTTGGCGCGCGGCAAATGCTAACACGCCACAGCGCGCGCAATGCGCCCTGCTTCACGCTTTGCACGCCGCCGAAAGGGAGTCGGATGCCTGCTGACAGAATGGTGTCAGCAGCGCCAGCGCAACATGATCGGCGTGCACTTCGCACCCACCACATCGAGATTCGCCATGACCCGTGAACAACAGCGCCGCAATCTTCCCGTCTGGTTCGAAATTCCCGTCACCGACATGACGCGGGCGGTCCGTTTCTACGAAACCCTGTTCCAGTCTTCCCTGCACCGCGAGAGTGCCGGGCCGATGGAGCTGGCGGTGTTCCCGCGCCGCGACGAGGGCGGCACCACCGGCTGCCTGGCCCACGGCGAAATGCTCAAGCCGGGCAGCGACGGCACCGTGGTCTACCTCAACGCCGACCCGCAACTGGACCAGGTATTGGAGCGGGTCAGAGCCGCCGGCGGCGAGGTGCTGGTGCCGCGCACCGAACTGCCGGACGACATCGGCTGCTTCGCCCTGTTCCGCGACAGCGAAGGCAACCGCGTCGGCCTGCACGCGCTAGCCTGATCCCGCCCCCCCAGGAGAGACGACGATGATTCTCGGACTACGCAGCGCGATCTATCCGATTCCGGAACTGGCCGAGGGCCGTGACTGGTACAGCAAGGTGCTGGGCACCCCGCCCTATTTCGATCAGCCGTTCTACGTCGGCTTCAGCGTCGGCGGCTTCGAGCTGGGCCTGATCCCGGACGGCAGGCCCGGCGCCCTCGGCGCCCAGGCTTACTGGGGCGTGCCCAATATCGAGGCCGAGCTGGCGCGCCTGATCAAGCTGGGCGCGACCGCCAACGACCCGGCCAAGGACGTCGGCGGCGGCATCAAGGTGGGCTCGGTGCTGGACCCGTTCGGCAATGTCTTTTCGCTGATCGAGAACCCGCAGTTCGATCCCAGGGCAGTGAATTAACCGGGCCGCTGTCGATTCCGCAGCTCCTCGTTCGACTTACTGGTAAGGACCGGAATTCCATTCCGGCACACCCGGGCCAACGAGGAAACGGCGTGACCATTCAAGGAGTGAACATGAACCTGAGCCTGTTGCTGCATCCGGCCCTGGCGCCGGCATTGATTGCCGAAGGCAGCACACGGCCGTTCATCCTGCCGTTCTGCACCAGGCTGGGGTATGCGGCACTGGCGCTGCTGCAGCCCGACTTCGCCATCGCCGCTGTCCTGGCACTGGCGGCCCTGCGCCGCTGGCTACCGGCGCTGGCCGGTATGCCGCAGCGCCTGATCGTGCATCGCTGGCTGTATGCTCAAGGGCCCATAACAGAATGAATCGCGTTGAGCCATGAGACGTGCCGACCGCCTGTTCCAGATCGTGCAGTACCTCCGCGGGCGGCGGCTCACCACCGCCGCCCAGTTGGCGGAGTGGCTGGAGATCTCACAGCGCACGGTATACCGCGACATCCAGGATCTGGAACGCACCGGCGTACCGATCGAGGGAGAGGCCGGGGTCGGCTACCGGCTGCGGCCCGAATTCGACATGCCGCCGCTGATGTTCAGCTACGAGGAAGTGGAAGCACTGGTGGCCGGCGCCCGCATGATCGGCAGCTGGGGCAGTCCGCAGCTGAAGCAGGCCTCGGAGCTGGCCCTGGCCAAGATCGCCGCGGCCCTGCCGGAGCCGCGCCGCATCGAGCTGGAGCGGACCCGCCTGTATGCGATGAGCTACGCCGATCCGGCGGTGGGCGACGTGCTGGACACCCTGCGCCACGTCATCGCCGGCCGCGTCGTCACCCTGCTCGATTACAAGGACGCCGCCAGCCAGCCCAGCACGCGCCACGTCTGGCCGCTGGGCCTGTACTTCTGGGGCAACGTTTGGTCGCTCGCCGCCTGGTGCGAGCTGCGCAAGGACTTCCGCAACTTCCGCCTGGACCGCATCGCCGGCGCCTTCTCCTCCGAACGCCAGTATCCGGACCAGGCCGGCTACCGCCTGGAGGATTTCGTCCGCGCCATGCGCTCGGAAGAAAAGCGGCGCTAGGGCCGGTTCGCCGGCATTTGATGGCCAAGCCGCTCACTGCGCCGGTGTCGCTGTCACGCTGACTTGCAGCGCGCCGCTGGCCGCGGACACCAGCAGCACGGCCGCATTGGCCGCCGAATTCACCGCACCCCCCTCGATCTTCGCGGTATAGCCGTTCGGGTAAACCTGCGGCGGCATCGCGATCTGCGTTTCCGCGCCGGCGCCAAATACACCGCTGCCATCCGCTCGCGTCGTGCCATAGCTCAGGGTGAAGGTATGGCTTGCGCTGTCGTAGGCCCACTGCTGCGGCGTTCCCGACACCACCTGCGGATAAGGCCGCGTCAGCACCGCCAGCCGCGACGCGCCAATGATATTGCTGCCCTGCGGCGGCTTGGTCATGTCACCGACGATGGACTCGTTGTAGGCCCAGTAGAGCCAGCTCACCATGTTCTGGTCGGCGCGATCTGCCACCTCAGCATGATTGTCGAGCGTGTTGGGATCGCCGAACTCGGTCATCAGCAGCGCGTCGCCGCTGCGTTTGGCCTGACTCTCGGCATTGGCGAACACGGCGGCGTCGTTGAGATTGCAGGTGGCATTGCTGCTGGTGTTGAGGCAGTAGTCGTGAAAGGCGAAGCCGGTGTCGGCGTCGCCGGACTTGGCGATGCTGGTGGGGAAGCCGTCGTTGAACAAGACGTAAGGCTCGTACCAGATCAGGGTGTGCGCATCGGCCTGCCGGATGGCGGCGACCGAACGCTTGAGGAAGGCCGTCAGCTTGGCATCCGCCAATGGGCAGCCGAGCAGCGGCACCACGCACTGCTCCCACGCCAGCCCCGGCCAGGGCTCGTTGAAGGTTTCGTAGCCCAGCAAGTTGGGCGTGCCGTTGAAACGCGCTGCGACATGCTGCAGGGCGGCGACGTAGCGATCCTGGATGCCGACGCCGCCGGGCCCGGCGCTGTTGGCCCAGAAATTTTCATAGGCGGCCTGCAGCGCCGGCATGAAGAAGTAGTTGAGCGGAAAGCCGAGCTGCGGCTGGGCCGGCAGGCCGTCGTCGAGCGCCGCCCAGTCGGCCAGGCCCAGCCCCTGATAGCGCTCGTTGTACATGTCCTGGTGGAAATCGAGCAGGGCCAGCATGCCGTGGCGTCCGAGCATGTCGACAGTGCCGGCGATGCTGTCGAGATAGCTGTCGTCGTAGGCGCCCGGCTGCGGCTCCAGCGCGCGATGATAGACGCCCACACGCACCGCGTTGTAGCCCTGTGCGGCAAGAAACTCGGCGTCGTCATCGCCGAAGCCGGCCGCGGCAGGCGCGTACGGCGCCGTTTTGTAGACCATGTTGAAGCCGTGCAGCACCACCACGCGGCCGTCGGCATCGGTGATCCAGCGGCCGGCATGGCGCAGTGGCAAGGTCGGGCCGGATGCGGTCGATGGAGGATCGGCGGCCTCGCCATCAGGCGGCGAGGAGCCGCCGCAGCTGCCAAGCGCCATCCCCCCAGCCAGCATCAAATACCGACACGCGATGAACCATGTCCTCGAATCCATGTGCCCCTCCCCAAGCGGTGGTGGCACGCCCTCGTACTTCATTTACTGCGGGGCGCGCCTTATGCGCCCGATATACCGGGCGCCGCGGAAGACTCGCTTGACTTTGGCCGCCAGCGCCGCCGCCCCGGGATGGGGGAATCCCAATAAAAAAGCCCCGCAAGGCCAACGGCCTTGCGGGGCTTTGAAAACGAAACGGACGCGGGCTTAGCGATCGGCCCGCTTGCGGTCCATTTCCTTGAGATGCTTCTTGCGGATACGGATCGAGCTGGGGGTCAGCTCGACCAGTTCGTCGTTGTTGATGAACTCCAGCGCCTGCTCCAGCGAGAACTTGGTGGCCGGGGTCAGCAGCACGTTTTCGTCCGAACCGGAGGCGCGCATATTGGTCAGCTTCTTGCCCTTGAGGGCGTTGACCACCAGATCGTTGTCGCGGGCATGGATGCCGACGATCTGGCCTTCGTAGATCTCGTCGCCCGGCTCGGAGATCATGCGGCCGCGCTCCTGCAGGTTGAACAGCGCGAAAGCCGGCACCGAGCCCTGGTCATTGGAGATCATCACGCCGTTGTGGCGCTGGCCGATGTCGGTGCTTTCCGCCTTCGGGCCGAAATGGTCGAAGTTGTGGAACAGCAGGCCGGTGCCCTTGGTCATGGACATGAATTCGGTGTGGAAGCCGATCAGTCCGCGCGAGGGAATGGTGTATTCGAGGCGCACCCGGCCCTTGCCGTCCGGCACCATGTTCTGCATCTTGCCGCCGCGCTCGGCCAGGCCCTGGATGGCGCCGCCCTGGTCCTTGTCCTCGACGTCGGCGACCAGCGCTTCGTACGGCTCGCAGATCTGGCCGTCGATTTCCTTGAGGATCACCTGCGGACGCGCCACTGCGATCTCGTAGCCCTCGCGGCGCATGTTCTCCAGCAGGATGCCCAGGTGCAGCAGGCCGCGGCCGGAAACCTTGAACTGGTCCGGCGACTCGCCCGGCTCGACACGCAGGGCGACATTGGTCTTCAGTTCGCGCTGCAGACGCTCGGCGATCTGGCGCGAGGTGAGGAACTTGCCTTCCTTGCCGGCGAACGGCGACTTGTTGACCTCGAAGGTCATGCTCATGGTCGGTTCGTCGACCTGCAAGGTCGGCATCTGCTCGGGATTCTTGGCGTCGCAGATGGTTTCGGAAATGCCCAGTTCGGCGATGCCGGTGACGGCGATGATGTCGCCCGCCTCGGCCTCCGGCACCTCGACCTTGTCCAGGCCCATGAAGCCCAGCACCTGCAGCACCTTGCCCTGGCGCACGGCGCCGTCGCGGCCGACCACCGACACCGGCATGTTGCTCTTGACCCTGCCGCGGGTGATGCGGCCGGTGCCGATGACGCCGACGTAGCTGGAGTAGGCCAGCGAGGTCACCTGCATCTGGAACGGACCGTCGACGTTGACCTTGGGCGGCGGCACCTGATCGACGATGGTCTGGAACAGCGGGTCCATGTTGCCTTCACGCACTTCGGCGGCGGCGCCGGCGTAGCCGTGCAGGGCCGAGGCGTAGACCACCGGGAAATCGAGCTGCTTGTCGGTGGCGCCGAGGCGGTCGAACAGGTCGAACACCTGGTCGATGACCCAGTGCGGACGCGCGCCCGGACGGTCGACCTTGTTCACCACCACGATCGGGTTGAGGCCCATGTTGAAGGCCTTCTGCGTGACGAAGCGGGTCTGC
>Ga0302314_10017990_pt1 | contig 11811 bp, 11 predicted proteins | sample III_Palsa_N2_3_FD_200533 | JGI IMG/M metagenome (GOLD analysis project Ga0302314, IMG submission 200533) | Peat permafrost microbial communities from Stordalen Mire near Abisko, Sweden - III_Palsa_N2_3 | ecosystem: Environmental > Terrestrial > Soil > Palsa > Peat permafrost | place: Sweden...
TGGCGCACGGCAGCGGGATAAGCAGGATGATCTCGTCGCCGAGCGGTCCGGCCAGCGTTGCGTCCGAAAGCGGCATGGCCAGTTCCTCGGCCAGCTCGAAACGCCAGCGATCAGCGCTCGGCCCGGGCACCCGGCCCGACTCCGCGCACATCGCGGCGACCAGATAACGGCCGTTCGGTGGCATCCCGATCGCCCGCATCAGGGAGGCGATCTCGACCGGGGCGGCGCCTTCGCCTCCTCCGGACGCGAGCATGGTGATGATCGCCTCGGCCAGTTTGCGGTCCCCGGTCCGGCTGGCCTCGAGCCTGGCCCGCTCGAGCGCGACGTCCGCGGCGAGTTCGGCGACGGATTCACGCAGCTCGTGCGGCCAGTCCTGCTCCCGCCCCGCGCAGGCCAGGAACCAGCCGGTGATCCGCGGCTCGCCGCCGACGCCGAACAGCGAGTACTCCCTGGGGCCGGTCAGCCGCGCGCCCGCCTCGGTCACGGCGGGCAGCCGTTCGGCCTTCAGGTACCCGCAGGCCAGCTCGAGGGCGAGCGGCGGGGGCAGGGACGCTCCGGTGCCGCCCACGACCCGCCCCGTTCCGGTCAGGAGCCAGCATTCCGTTCCGATCTCGTGGCCCATCAGGCGGAACATCGCGTCCAGCCCGGCCCCGTCGGCCACCGCCGACAGCAGCTGCCGGCGCCGCCCGAGCACCCGGGTCATGGCGGTCTCCCGGTCTCCGTTCAGCCGCCGCCCCACCTCGTCGGTGACGGCGGAGAACGAGGTTTCCGGCGGCACCGCAAGCAAGGTGACGCCGTGCCGTCCGCACGCCTGGATCACCTCGGGGGGCACCTGGCCCAGCGCTTCTCCGGCCCCCAGGACGACGGATCCCGCCTTGGCCAGCACGGTCACGAACCGCTCGGCATCTCCAGGCTCGCGGCACCACATCATGCCGGTCAGCACGAGGTCTCCGGGGGTCAGGTAACGGCCCGGGTCGGGCAGGTCGGTGGTGTAGACGTGCTTGATCGCACGGTCCAGGCCCGTGACGTCCGTCAGCAGCCGCAGACCCAGACCCGGCACGCTGAGCAGGTCCCGTACGCGCAAGGAATCACCTCCCGACGGTGGAGCGTTCCCGCGCACGATAACTGGCCATTGTTTAGTGAAAGCTACAAAACGCCTCGTGCCAGGTTACCGCTGTTTCATCTGGCTGCAGCTACCGGGCGTTCGGCTACCCCTGATTGGATGTTCGCATGGCGAACTTCGATCCTGCGGCATCCACGCTGGCCGCCTTCAACGCGGCGCCGCCCGAGACCGCCGAGCGGGACCTCCTCGCCTGCTGCGCCTCGGGGGGGTTCGCGAAGGCCATCGCCGGCGGCCGGCCCTACGCCGAACCGGACGCGCTCAGCGCCGCGGTTAGCGCCGCAGTCGCGGCTTTGAGCTGGGACGATATCGTCGAGAGCATGAACGCGCATCCGCGGATCGGCGACCAGCCGGCCACCGGCGACCGCCCGGCCAGCGCCGGCTGGTCGGCGGCCGAGCAGTCAGGCGCCGCCGCGGCCAGCGACCAGGTCCGGCGAGGGCTGGCCGAAGGGAACCTCGCCTACGAGAAGCGCTTCGGCCATGTCTTCCTCATCTGCGCCAGCGGCCTCACCGGGCAGGAGATGCTGGACCAGCTCCGGACGAGACTGAAAAACGATCCTCAGGCCGAACGGGGCGTGGTGCGTCGGGAACTGCTGAATATCACCCAGCTGCGGCTGGCGAAGCTGCTGGCCTCATGACGCTGTCCACGCATGTTCTCGACGCGATCACCGGGCGCCCCGCGGCCGGCGTCCGGGTGCGGCTCGAACGCGTCGGCGATGACGGGTGGGCGCCGGCGGGCGAGGGGACGACCGGCTCCGACGGGCGGCTGCGGCTGTCCGGCGAACCCGGCGTCTACCGCATGACCTTCGGCAGCGGGGCGTATTTCCAGGCGCGTGGATGCGCCACGTTCTACCCGGAGGTCTCGGTTACCTTCGAGATGACCGAGCGGGACGAGCACTATCACGTCCCGCTGCTGCTCAGCCCGTTCGCCTATTCCACCTACCGGGGAAGCTGACCCGGTGGACTTCCTGCGGCCAGCGTCGCTCGCCGAGGCGATCGCGGCCAAGGCCGAATACCCCGGCGCGGTGCCCATCGCGGGCGGAACCGACGTCATGGTCGAGATCAATTTCGACACGCGACGGCCGGAGGCCCTGCTTGACCTGAACCGGATAACCGAGCTGGCCTCCTGGGAGCCGGGCGGCGGCCAGGTCCGGCTCGGGGCCTGCCTGACCTACGCCCGGCTGATCGCCGAGGCCGGCGGCCTGCTGCCCGGCCTGGCGATGGCCGCGCGGACCATCGGATCGCCGCAGATCCGCAACCGCGGCACGGTCGGCGGCAACCTCGGCGCGGCCTCCCCGGCCGGGGACTGCCACCCCGTCCTGCTGGCCACCGGCGCGGTCGTGGAGGCGTGCTCGGTCCGGGGCACCCGGACGATCCCGGCGGGTGAGTTCTACCTGGGCCCCAAGCGCAGCGCGCTGGCCGCCGACGAGCTGATCACCGCGGTGCTCGTGCCGATCGCACGCGGGCCCCAGCAGTTCGCCAAGATCGGCTCGAGGAACGCGATGGTGATCGCGGTCTGCGCGTTCGCGCTTGACCTGCGCCCCGACACCGTGGGCACCGGTATCGGCTCGGCGGGGCCGACGCCGCTGCGGGCCCCGGCGGCCGAGGAATTCCTGGCCGGGGCGCTGGCCGAGTCGGGACTGCGGGAGTCGGCGGCCCGGCTGCCCGAGCCGGTCATCCGCCGGTTTGGCGAGCTGGTGGGACAGGCGGCGCAGCCGATCGACGACGTACGCGGCTCCGCCGCCTACCGCAGGCACGCCCTGTCCGTGCTGGCCCGGCGCACCCTGGCCTGGGCCTGGGATGCGTTCCAGCAGGATCAGCGGCGATGCGCGTGACCATGCTCGGGAGAGGGGCACGATGCGGGTGACGATGACCGTCAACGGCGAGCCGGCCACCGCCGATGGCGTGTGGGAGGGTGAGAGCCTGCTGTTCGTGCTGCGCGAGCGGCTCGCCCTCCCCGGCTCGAAGAACGCATGTGAGCAGGGCGAATGCGGATCGTGCACGGTCCTGCTCGACGACGTGCCGGTGTGCGCCTGCCTGGTCGCGGCCGGCCAGGCCGCGGGCCGCGAGGTGGTCACGGTCGAGGGGCTGGCCGGGCGCCAGGTTCCGGTCGCGCCGGATCAGCTGCACCCGGTCCAGCAGGCGTTTATCGACGCGGGCGCCGTGCAGTGCGGTTTCTGCACGCCCGGGCTGATCGTTCAGGCCTACAGTTTCCTGCGGCAGAGCCAGCTGCGGCCGGGCGCCGGCCTGCCCGGGGACCCGGACATCCGGGAGGCGCTGGCCGGCAATCTGTGCCGGTGCACGGGCTATGAGCAGATCCTGGACGCCGTGCGGCTGGCCGCCGCGCGGATGGCCGGAGACGCCACGTGACCGCGCCGGCCGGGTTTGGCGGGGCGCTGGTGATCGAGAACTGCGCGATCACGACGATGGACGGCCCGCGGGACGACCAGAGCGGCACCGAGCACCGCAGCGGCCACCTCGTGCTGACCGGAGGGCGGATCACCGCGGTGGGCCAGGGACCGGCCGCGGATGTTCCCGACGGGGCGACGCGGGTCGACGGCACCGGCTGCCTGGCCACGCCGGGGCTGGTCAACACGCACCATCACCTGTACCAGTGGCTCACTCAGGGTCAGGCCCAGCAGTCCGTCCTGTTCGACTGGCTCACCGAGCTGTACCCGGTCTGGGCCCGGATCGACGCCGGCCAGGTCCACGCCGCGGCCACCGCGGGCCTGGCCTGGCTGGCGCTGTCCGGGTGCACTACAAGTACCGATCACCACTACATCTTTCCCCGGGGAGGCGGCGGGGACGGCGACGCGCTGGCGGCGGAGATCAGCGCGGCGGCCCGCGTCGGCCTCCGTTTCCACCCGTGCCGCGGGTCGATGGATCTCGGCCGGTCCGCCGGGGGGCTGCCGCCGGACGAGATCGTGGAGGACACCGACGCGGCTCTCACCGCCACCGAGGATGCCGTGCGCCGCTTCCACGACCCCTCCCCCGGCGCCATGGTGCGGGTGGCGGCGGCACCGTGCTCTCCATTTTCTGTCAGCTCACGGCTGATGCGGGAAACCGCCGAGCTGGCCCGCGCGCTGGGCGTCCGGATGCACACGCACCTGGCCGAGACCCGCGAGGAAGACGCATACTGCCGGCAGAGCCTCGGCCGCACCCCCGCGGAGTACGCCGAGGAACTCGGCTGGCTCGGCGAGGATGTCTGGCTGGCACACTGCGTGCACCTGGACGAGCCCGCGATCGAGCGGTTCGCCGCCACCGGGACCTCGGTCGCGCACTGCCCGAGCTCAAACGCGCGGCTCGGCGCGGGTATCGCCCCGGTCCGGCGGCTGCTGCGGGCCGGCGCCGCGGTGGGCCTCGGGGTGGACGGCCCGGCCTCGAGCGAGGGCACCTGGATGGCCGGGGAACTGCGCCAGGCCCTGTTCGCGGCCCGGCTCAGGGACTCCTGCGGCCCGGCCGCGCTGACGCCCCGGCAAGCCCTGTGGCTGGGCACCCGCGGTGGCGCCCGCTGCCTCGGCCGGGCCGACGAGATCGGCGCCCTGCGGCCCGGGATGCTCGCCGACGTGGCCCTGTGGCGGGTCGACACGCTCGCGCACGACGCGATCGCGGCCGGAGCTGACGGCGGCCAGGCGGGGGGCGATCCGGTCGCCGCGCTCGTACTCGGCCCGCCCGCACCGCTCGAACTTCTCCTGGTCGGCGGCAGGCCCGTGGTCCAGGCCGGCGAACTGCGCACGGCCGACGTGAGCGCGGCCATCCGCGACGTCCGCGCGGCGCGGCTCCGGCTGGGGGCCCGCCGGTGACTCATCAGGTGAGGACCGCGGCCCCGAGCCAGACGGTTACCCGCGAGGCGCCCGTAGCTCCTAGGGGTCTTCGGGGCCAGGTGGGTGACAGTCCCGCTCGCCCGGACGGCAGGCAGAAGGTAACCGGAGAGTTCGCCTATTCCTCGGACCTGTGGCTGGACGGGATGCTGTGGGGCACCACCTTGCGCAGCCCGCACCCCCGGGCCCGGATCACCCGCCTGGATATCGCCGCGGCGCTGGCGCTGCCCGGGGTCGCCGCCGTGCTCACCCATGACGACGTCCCCGGGCACAAGACCTACGGGCTGGAACACAAGGACCAGCCGGTGCTCGCCATCGACCAGGTCAGGTACCAGGGCGAGCCGGTCGCGCTGGTGGCGGCCGACCACCCGGAAACGGCCCGCCGGGCGAGCGCCAGGATCACGGCGGACTATGCCGAGCTTGAGCCGGTGACCGACGCGCGGGCGGCGCTGTCGCCGGACGCTGCGCCGCTGCACGACGGCGGCAACCTCGTCCGCCATGTCCGGATCCGGGCCGGCGACCCGGCCGCGCGCGCGGACGTGGTGGTCACCGGGGAGTACCAGGTCGGCATGCAGGACCAGGCGTTCCTGGGGCCGGAGTCCGGTCTGGCCGTCCCGGCCGAGGACGGCGGCGTCGACCTGTTCGTGGCGACCCAGTGGCTGCACGTGGACCGGGCCCAGGTCGCGGCCAGCCTCGGGCTGCCCGAGGACAAGGTGCGCGTGACCCTGTCCGGCGTAGGCGGGGCGTTCGGGGCCAGGGAAGACCTGTCCATGCAGATCCACGCCTGCCTGCTCGCCCTGCGTACCGGCAAGCCGGTCAAGATGGTGTACTCGCGGGAGGAGTCGTTCTTCGGCCACGTCCACCGGCACCCGGCGTCGCTGCGCTACGAGCACGGCAGCACGGCTGGGGGCCGGCTCGTCTACGTCAAGGCGGACATCGTGCTGGACGGCGGCGCGTACGCGTCGAGTTCCCCGGCTGTGGTCGCGAACGCGGCCACCCTGGGCATCGGTCCCTACGAGGTGCCGAACGTCGTCATGGACTGCTCCGCCGCCTACACGAACAACCCGCCGTGCGGTGCGATGCGCGGGTTCGGCGCCGTGCAGGCCTGCTTCGCCTACGAGTCGCAGATGGACAAGCTCGCCGCCGCGCTCGGCATGGATCCGGTGGACCTCCGCGTCGCCAATGCGCTGCGGGAGGGGTCGGTGATGCCCACCGGCCAGGTCGTGGATTCGGCGGCGCCGGTGGCCGAGATCCTTCGCCTGGTCCGGTCCCGGCCGCTGCCGCCCGCCGCGGGACCCGACCTGCGCGCCTGGCCCGGAGGCGTCTCGAACACGACCCACGGCGAGGGCGTCGTCCGCGGTGTCGGGTACGCGGTCGGGATCAAGAACGTCGGGTTCTCCGAGGGCTTCGACGACTACTCCACCGCCCGGGTCCGGCTGGAGCTGGCCGGCGGCGAGCCGACCGCGCAGGTGCACACGGCCGCCGCGGAGGTCGGGCAGGGCCTGGTCACCGTCCTGGGGCAGATAGCCAGAACCGAACTCGGCATCGAGCGGGTGGTGATCCTGCCCGCCGACACCTCCATCGGCAGCGCCGGCTCCTCCTCAGCGTCCCGGCAGACCTACGTCACCGGCGGCGCGGTGCGGGCCGCCTGCCAGCAGGTACGCGAGCAGGTCTTCCGCCGGGCCCGCGAGCGCTTCCGCGGTCAGGTCCCGCCCGGCGGAGAGCTTACGCTGTCCGGCGGCAAGGTCGTCGCGGCCGGCGGGGTCATCGGCGAACTCGGCGACCTGCTCGGTGAGCCCGCCGAGCAGACGGTGACCTGGCGGCACCGGCCCACCTACCCGCTGGACCCCCAGACCGGCCAGGGCCAGGCCCACGTGCAGTACGCGTTCGCCGCGCACCGCGCCGTCGTGGACGTGGACACCGAGCTCGGCCTGGTGAAGGTGGTGGAGATCGCCACGGCGCAAGATGTCGGCAAGGCCATGAACCCGCAGGCCGTCCGGGGCCAGATCCACGGCGGCATCGCCCAGGGTCTCGGCCTGGCCATCATGGAGGAGATCCAGATAACGAACGGTGTGGTCAGGAACCCGTCCTTCACCGACTACCTCATCCCCACCATCCTCGACATGCCCCCGGTCCGGCTCGACGTCCTCGAGCTGGCCGATCCGCACGCCCCGTACGGCCTGCGCGGCGTGGGCGAACCGCCGACGATCTCATCGACGCCCGCGGTGGTCGCCGCCATCCGCGCCGCCACCGGCCTGGACCTGACCCGGGTACCGGTCCGCCCCGAGCACATCACGAGGACCTGAGACATGCCGTACATGTTCCTGAACGGAGGCGGGATGCGCGGCGGGTCGCTGCATCACCTGCTGGCCGGGGCACCCCTGGTCGCCGAGACCCGGACCGCGCCGCGCTACCTGCTGTACTCGGTCGGCGACAGGTATCCCGCCCTGCAGCCGTGCCCCGAAGGCGCCGGGGGTTCTGGGGGTCCTGGGGTTTCCGGAGGTGCCGTCGCCGGCGAGGTGTACGACCTGCCGCTCGGCCTGCTGCGCGATGCTCTCCTTCCGGCCGAGCCGCCCGAACTCGAGCTCGGCGTGATCGAGCTGGCCGACGGCAGCTCCGCCCTGGGCATGCTGCTGCGCCGGCCGTGCCCCGCCCTGGACGACCTCACCGACATCACCGCCTTCGGCGGCTGGCGCGCCTACCTCAGCCGTCACCCCGGCGACTAATGTGCCTGGCTTCCCTGACGCGGTCGCCACCGCGTGCGACGCGGTCGTGGACATCAGGAGACGCGCTTAACCGGCTTCGGTGACGTGGCCGTTGGCGACCGCGATACGGCGGGTGACCGCGACCGCCTCCAGCATCCGGCGGTCGTGGGTGACCAGGAGGAATGTGCCCGGATAGGTCTCGAGGGCGCCTTCGAGCTGCTCGATCGCGGGCAGGTCGAGATGGTTGGTGGGCTCGTCGAGGACCAGCAGGTTCACGCCCCGGGCCTGGAGCAGCGCCAGGGCCGCCCGGGTCCGCTCGCCCGGCGACAGCGAGCTCGCCGGGCGCAGCACGTGGCCGGCCACCAGTCTGTATTTGGCCAGCAGCGTCCTGATGTCTTCCGGGAGCTGGGTCGGGACCTGCGCCGCGAACGCCTCGAGCAGCGGGACCTCGCCGTCGAACAGGCTGCGGGCCTGGTCCACCTCGCCGACCTGAACGCCGCTGCCCAGCGACGCGTGCCCCGATACCAGCGGCAGCCGGCCGAGCAGCGCGCCGATGAGGGTCGACTTGCCGGCCCCGTTCGGGCCGGTGATCGCGATCCGCTCGGCCCAGTTGACCTGGAGGCTGACCGGGCCAAGGCGGAAACCGCCGCGTTCGATGACCGCGTCGCGCAGCGTGGCGGCCACCGTGCCGGACCGGGGCGCGGCCGCGATCTCCATTTTGAGCTGCCACTCCTTGCGCGGCTCGTCTACGACCTCGAGCCGGTCCAGCATCCGTTCGGTGATCTTGATCTTGCTGGCCAGCTTCTCCGTCCGGTTGACCTGCGCCGAAAGCCGGTGCTTGTCCTTGTCCGGAGCCTTGGCCCGAGCCTGCCGCACGCCCTTGTCCGCCCAGCCGCTCTGCATCCGCATCCGGTCGCCCAGGGCCGCCTTCTGGTCGGCGTACTTCTCGTAGGACTCGCGGGCGTGCTCCCGGGCGATCTGCCGTTCCTCCAGGTAGGCGAGATAACCGCCGCCGTAGAGGCGCACCTGCTGCTGGGCCAGGTCGAGTTCCAGGACCCGGTGCACGGTGCGCTCGAGAAACGCCCGGTCATGGCTGACCAGGACGGTTCCGGCCCGCAGGCCCCGCACGAAGCCTTCCAGGATTTCCAGCCCGGCGATGTCCAGGTCGTTGGTCGGCTCGTCGAGCAGGAAGACGTCGTAGCGGGACAGCAGCAGCGAGGCGAGGTTGGCACGGGCCGCCTGGCCGCCGGACAGGCTCGTCATCGCCTCGTGGCCGGCGCCGGCGGGCAGGCCGAGGGTGGTGAAGACCGCGGCCGCGCGCTCCTCCAGGTCCGCCCCGCCCAGGGCAAGCCAGCGCTCGAGCGCGGTGGCGTAGGCGTCGTCCGCCCCCGGCTTCTCCTCGACCAGCAGCGCCGTGGCCTCGTCCAGGTCCTGTTGCGCGCGGGCGACGCCGGTGCGCCGGGCGATGAAGCCGTTGACGCTCTCCCCCGGGCGCCGCTCCGGCTCCTGGGAGAGGTAGCCGACGGTGGCGGCGGGCGGGCTGAGCCCGACTTCACCCTCATCCGGTGGGACCAGCCCGGCCAGGATGCGCAGCAGGGTGGACTTGCCCGCCCCGTTGGCACCGACCAGGCCGGTGATCTCCCCCGGGGCGATCACCAAGTCGAGTCCGGAGAAAAGAAGGCGGCCGGCATGGCCGGCGGCAAGGCCCTTGGCCGTGAGTATCGCGCTCATCGCCCGTTCATCTTAGATGCGGGGCAGCGCGCCGCCGTCAGTCCGTCAGCCAGGGCCGGAGTTTCTCCGGGTTGAGTACCACCCACATGTGCTTGATCCGCTCGCCGGCGATGTCGAAGGCCACCACCGCCACGGTGACGCCGTCCTGCTGGGCCACCAGGCCGGGCTGGCCGTTGACCGTGCGCTCCAGGACCTTCAGGCCGGCTGCCCGGCTGGCGAAACCGACACAGCCGAGCGCGATCTGCTCGCCGCCCTCGACCGGCCTCGCCAGAGCGCCGGCCAGGCCGCCGCCGTCGGCAATCGCGGTGGCGCCGGGGTCGAGCAGGCCGATGAGGGCGCCGATGTCCTTCGCCTCCCATGCCTGCTTGAAGTTCTTGACGATGCCGGCCTGCCGGGCGGCCGGGGTGGCGGGAGCCCCGCCGTCGCGGAAGCGGCGGCGAGCCGAGGAGGCCAGCTGGCGGCAGGCAGCCGGAGTGCGGCCAACGATGTCAGCCACCTCGGCAAACGGGTAGCCGAAGACATCGTGCAGGATGAATGCGACGCGCTCGGCCGGGGTCGTCGATTCGAGCACGACGAGGAAGGCCATGCTGACGGACTCGTCGAGAGTGACCCGGTCGGCCGGGTCCATGGTGCCGCCCGGCCGCCCGGTGCTCCATTCCGCTCGTTCGGGCAGTGGCTCCGGGATCCATTCGCCGACGTAGGTCTCGCGCCGGACCCGGGCCGAGCCGAGCAGGTTAAGGCAGATGCGGCTGGTGACCGTGGTCAGCCAGGCGCCCGGTGACGCGATGGCGTCCTGCTCCGGCCGGGACATGGCGTACCAGCGGGCGCAGGTCTCCTGGACGGCATCCTCGGCATCGGCCATGGAGCCGAGAAGCCGGTAGGCGAGATTGATCAACTGGCGCCGCTCGCTCATGACCGCGTCCAGGCTCCGGGCCGGGCCCGGTCCTGCTGGCTCTGGCGTGGTGCTCATGGTGCCGGCCGCCTTCCTCGGTCGCATCTCTCCGCCATTACGACAAGACAGCGCACCGGAACGTGAGGCCGCCACTTCGCCTCACATTCCGCCGGGCTGCCTTGTCGTACTGATGCCACGAGCACATCATCCACGGAGCCGGCCGCGCGGGAGACACCATGACCCGCTTGTCCGTGCCCGTGCGATCGCGCTTGGACAGCACCGGCGGCTCACCATGACCGTCACCCACGACCAGCCAGGAGGCATCATGACTACCTCGGTTCCGGCAACATCGTTCACAGACCCGGTGCCCGCCGCGCGCCTGGAGCGGGCGGCCGCCGCGCTGACGGCACACGGATTCGCCGTCGAGATCCTCGAAGACGCCGCCGCCGCGCGTACCCGCGTCAAAGATCTGATACCCGCGGGCGCCAGCGTACTGACCGGGGCCAGCGAGACGTTGCGCCTGTCCGGCATCGATGAGGACATCAACAGCAGCGGGCGGTACGATGCCGTCCGGTCACGCGGCACGGCCATGGACCGGGCCACCCAACGGAACGAGATCTGGGCGGCACTCTCCACCCCCGACGTCATCGTGGGCAGCGTCGCCGCGGTCACCGAAACCGGCTCCCTGGTGACCGCCTCAGCCAGCGGAAGCCAGCTACCCGGCTACGCCGGCGCCGCCGCCCGGGTGATCTGGGTCGCCGGGGCGCAGAAGGTGGTGCCCGACCTGCCCGCCGCGCTGCTCCGCGTCGAAGAGCACTGCCTCCCGCTGGAAAACGACCGCGCCATGCAGGCCTACGGCAAGCCCAGCGCCCTCAACCGGGTGCTCATCCTCAACGCGGAACCTGAGGCCGGGCGGGGCACCGTCCTGCTACTCCGCGAAGCCATCGGATTCTGAAACTACAAGGACGCGCTGGCCGCGCCCCGGCAGCATCCTTCCCGGTCAGCCCGCGGACGCGCTGGCACAGGAAGAGCGCGGCCCGGTCAAGCGCCTCGCCGGCCTCGTCGAGTACGCCGGTGAATGACTGGAACACGTGCGGGACCTTGGCGGTGATGTCGAGGATGACGTCGACCTCTGCGTCAGACGCGCGCAGCGCGAGCCGGCGGGCGTCGTCGAGCAGCATCTCGTTGGTGCCGACCTGCACCAGCACGGGCGGCAGGCCGGTCAGGTCCGCCGTCACCGCCGGGCTGAGCAGCGGGTCGCGGCGGTCCTGGCCAGCGACGTAGCAGCTGCTCAGCCGGCCGAGACTCGCCCGGTCGAGCAGGGGGTCCGCTGCCGCCTTGGTCACCAGGCTCGGCCCCCGTTCGCGTCGCGTCCACGCCCGGCGAGAACGCGACGATCGCGGCCGGCAGGGGCAGCCCGGCGTCGCGCGCCGCGAGCGCCCCCGTGACCGTCAGCCCGCGGCTCTACAACGTGGTGGCCGAGCGGGTGCGGGCGGAGGCCGGGGTCGGGCCCGGGCACTTCGAGCTGTTGCGCTACGTCCG
>Ga0302314_10017991_pt1 | contig 11810 bp, 14 predicted proteins | sample III_Palsa_N2_3_FD_200533 | JGI IMG/M metagenome (GOLD analysis project Ga0302314, IMG submission 200533) | Peat permafrost microbial communities from Stordalen Mire near Abisko, Sweden - III_Palsa_N2_3 | ecosystem: Environmental > Terrestrial > Soil > Palsa > Peat permafrost | place: Sweden...
GCGTGCGCGGCTTCACCCGCGACATCAAGGGCAAGAAGCACTTCATCGACCACAAGATCAACTCGGTGCAGGACTACCTGGCCAAGCACATCCGCCAGAAGTACGAGATGTTCGACGTCAACGTGTATCAGGAAAACATGTTCCACACGAAGATGCACATCAAGGACTTCGACCTCGATACCTACCTGTTCGACTCGCACGCTGACGACCTGTCGTTCAAGGAACGCCAGCGCATCGAGCAGCTGCTGCGCCGCGAGATCGAGGAACTGTTCCACGGGCGCAACCTGATGTGACAAAAAACCCGCCGAAAGGCGGGTTTTTTTCTGGATGCCGTAACTTCGCCCGGGCTGTCCTTAAACGCGATACGCCACCGTCTTCATGACCGTCGAGCTGAAGTGCATCAGCTGTGGCAGCGGGAACGGCAGCTCGACACCACCGCGCTGCTGCGCCGCCTGCGCATGGCGTATTTCATCGGCCTGCATCTGGCTCAGCACGGCGCGCGAGCGTTCGTCCTGGGCGGGCAGTTTCTCCAGGTGTTCGGCCAGATGCGCTTCCACCTGGCGTTCGGTTTCCACCACGAAGCCGAGGCTGACGGGATCGCCGGCCAGTGCGGCGGCCGCGCCGATCGCATAGCTGCCGAGGTACCACAACGGGTTGAGCAGACTGGGGCGGCTGTCCAGCTGCTGCAGGCGCTGCGCGCACCAGGCCAGGTGGTCGGTTTCCTCGGCCGCGGCGTGCAGCAGGTGCTCGCGGTTGTCGGCATTGCGCGCCAGTGCGGCGTGGCCCAAATACAGCGCCTGCGCACAGACCTCACCGGTATGGTTGATCCGCATCAGTCCAGCAGCATGGCGGCGCTCGGCATCGTCCAGCTCTGCCTCGCCGATGCCGACGGCAGGCGAGGGACGCTGCGCCTGCGGCGAGCCGGCGATCGCTTCCAGTGCGCGCTCACAACCGGCGAGCAGGCGATCGAGCGGGGTCAGCGTGCGGACGTTCATGGGCTTTCCTGCTGGAATGGGTACGTTCAATGGACGTGTATCAATTGCTGGGCCAGCAAGGTCAGTGGATGCCGGGTGGGCCAGTGCAGGCCCTGCGCATCGATCCCGGCGGCCAGATGCAGGCGGCAGCCGATATTGGACGACAACAGCTGCTGCGGATCCAGCGTGGCGACTTGTCGCAGTGTCGCGTCGCGCAGTTGTGCGGCGCGTTCGAGGAATTCCAGCAGATGACTGCCAGCCGCGCCACAGCAGTAGGGCGGTCGCGGCAACGGCATCACGTCCAGCTCCGGTACGCGGCGTAGCAGCTGCAGCAAGGCGTTGTCGCTGCGCGCCACATTGATCTGCGTGCACGGCAGGTGCAGCGCGACCCGTTGCGCCAGCGGGTGGAAAGCCAATGCATGGGCGTGCGTCGCCAGCAGTTCTACCGGGTCGACCACGCTCACGCCAGGTAGCGCGCGACGCAGCGTGCCAAGGCAACCGGGCGTCACCGAAACCAGTTGCGTGGCACCGCACTCGGCCCAGGCGCGGCGCACATGTTGGGCGCCCCGTTCGGCAGATTCCGCCGCACCGCCATGCAGATCCATCGCGCCGCAACAGAACGCCGGCAGCAGACTGATCTGGAATCCCGCTGCCTGCAACAAGGTGATCGCCGCCTGCTGTGCCGCTGCGTCATCGATGCTGGCCACGCAACCGGGGAACAGGGCCAGACGGGGTTGGGCGCTGTTCTGGCGGCTGACCTGAGGGCGTGCGGCCGGGGCGTCAGTCGGCATGATCAGCAGGGCGGCAAGCCAGGGCGAGTCCGCCGGCAGACGTCGCGCCAGCCAGCCTTTCCAGCGCGGTAGTGCCATCCACCCACCGATTCGGCGCAGGGCGCGCATCAACACCGGTCGCTTGATCAGGTTCAGTAATTGGCGTGGGCGTTGCGCCGTGGGCCCCAGGAAGGCACGCGTTTCGATCAGCAGTTCGCCATACTGCACGTTGGCCGGGCATGCCTTTTCGCAGTTCAGGCAGCCCAGGCAGTGATCCAGGTGTTCACGCAACCCGGCGGTGGGATCGGCGTGGCCGCGGGCCAGCGCCGCCGCAATCGCGATGCGGCCGCGCGGCGATTCCGCCTCGTTCCGGTCCAGCGCATAAGTGGGGCATACCGGCAGGCACAGCCCGCACTGCACACATTGATCGGCCAGTTCGGCGATGCGGCCGGTAGGCGTGTGTGTGGGGGACTTTTCAAGCGGCATGCTCATCATGCTATCATTGCCAGCTCACAGCCCGCCGGTCGGTGGGCTTGCGCCATGGATGACAGCTCCGCTATCATCTCGCGCCTTTGTTCCACCGATTACGCGTACCGCCTGACGGCGGCAGACTAGGTATTCTGAAATGAAAACGTTTAGCGCCAATGCAGATAACGTCAAGCGCGACTGGTTCGTGGTTGACGCCACGAACAAGACGCTCGGTCGCCTGTCGACTGAAATCGCTCGTCGTCTGCGCGGCAAGCACAAGCCGGAATACACCCCGCATTGCGACACCGGCGATTATATCGTGGTGATCAACGCGCAGAAGGTGGCCGTCACCGGTGCCAAGCTGGACGACAAGAAGTACCACCGCTACACCGGCTACATCGGCAACCTGAAGACCACCAGTCTGAAGGACCTGCTGGCGACCTACCCGGAGCGCGTGATCGAGATCGCCGTCAAGGGCATGCTGCCGAAGAACCCGCTGGGCCGCGAGATGTATCGCAAGCTCAAGGTCTACGGCGGCGCCGAGCATCCGCATATCGCACAGCAGCCGCAGGCGCTGGAAATCTAAGGAATCATCATGACGATCCAGCAGAACTACGGCACTGGCCGCCGCAAAACCTCCGCCGCCCGCGTGTTCCTGCGCAAGGGCAAGGGCGAGATCGTGGTCAACGGCAAGTCGCTTGAAGCATTTTTTGGTCGCGAGACCTCGTGCATGATCGTGCGCCAGCCGCTCGAACTGACCGAAAACACCAGCAAGTTCGATATCACGGTGACGGTTGCCGGCGGCGGCATCACCGGCCAGGCCGGTGCGATCCGCCTGGGCATCGCCCGCGCACTGATCGAGTACGACGAAAGCCTGAAGTCGCCACTGCGCAAGGCCGGTTTCGTGACCCGTGACGCCCGTGAAGTCGAGCGCAAGAAGGTCGGTCTGCACAAGGCACGCCGCGCCACCCAGTTCTCCAAGCGCTAATTTTCCTTCGGGAAATCGCGTTTGTCGGTTCGATGCAACACAGTCAGAGCGCATCGATCCAGCTGTTTTTGGGAGATCGTCTAACGGTAGGACGACAGCCTCTGACGCTGTCTATCTAGGTTCGAATCCTAGTCTCCCAGCCAAAACAAAAAGACCCGCCCCTGTGGCGGGTCTTTTTGTTTTGGCTGGGAGTACAGGAGACGACCCACGTTCGACAAATTTGTCTGGAACAAATTTGGACAGCCGAATGGCTGGCCCTGAGCGCAGCGAAGGGTGAGTCCCATGGATGGGACGAACAATCCCGATCTCCCAGTTACCTCGATCCTCATTGCCCAGTGGCTCTGTTGCCCGAGAAATCTCCCACCAGCAAAAACCTACCTCTTCGGTTCCTAAAACCCCCAGCGTAAAATCCCCGCTTTCACCTCGCGATAAACCAATGACCTCCGAAACCGACAAGCCGGCGGCCCCTTCGGGTGTGCGTCTGGAAGGCAGCACCGATGCGTTGCCGCTGTCGCCATCGCTCGGGGTGACACTCGATGCCACACGCATGCCACGACGCTCCACCCTGGTGGATCGTCGCTTATTGCGTATCACCGTGGTGGCCGTGCTGCTGGGCATCGCCGCTGCCTTCATCGCACGGCTTCTCACTTCGCTGATCGGGTTAGTGACGAACCTGGCGTTCTACGGCCGGCTGTCGACGACATTCAGCTCGCCGGCGGATAACCATCTGGGACTGTGGGTGATCGTGGTACCGGTGATCGGTGGCCTGATCGTCGGTGTGATGGCGCGCTGGGGTTCGCGCGCGATCCGCGGCCACGGTATCCCGGAGGCGATGGAGCAGGTGCTGCTCAACGAGTCGAAGATTCCGCCGCGGATCACGTTCCTGAAGCCGATCTCCTCGGCGATCGCGATCGGCACCGGCGGCCCGTTCGGTGCGGAAGGTCCGATCATCGCCACCGGTGGCGCGCTTGGTTCGTTCATCGGCCAGTTGCTGCATGTGACCGGCGCCGAGCGCAAGGTATTGCTGGCCGCCGGTGCCGCGGCGGGTATGGCGGCGGTGTTCGGTTCGCCGGTTGCGGCGGTGGTGCTGGCCATTGAATTGCTGTTGTTCGAGCTGCGTCCGCGCTCGCTGATCCCGGTGGCGCTTGCTTGTGTTGCCGCTACCGGCGTGCGCTATGCCACGGTGGGTTCGGCACCGGTATTCGCGATGCCGACGCTGGCTGCACCGGGTCTCATGGCGCTGCTTTCCTATGTGGTCATTGGCGCCGTGCTGGGCCTGATCAGCGTGGGTGTGACGCGGATCGTCTATGGCATCGAAGACGTGTTCGAGAAATTGCCGATCCACTGGATGTGGTGGCCGGCGATCGGCGGTGTCGCGGTGGGCGTGATCGGCTATTTCGCGCCACTGACGCTGGGCGTGGGCTACAGCAACATCGAGGACATCGTATCCGGCCGGCTCACCCTGCAAGCGCTGGCGTTCCTGTGCGTGATGAAGTTCCTGTCGTGGTCGATTGCGCTGGGCAGCGGCACCTCCGGCGGCACGCTGGCGCCGTTGTTCACCATCGGCGGTGCGCTGGGTGCATTGTTCGGCATGGGTCTCGCCGTGCTGGCGCCGCAGTTTGGCGTCGACCCGCGCGTCGCCGCCCTGGTGGGCATGGCGGCGATCTTCGCCGGCTCCGCGCGTGCGCTGCTCACCGCGGTGGTGTTCGCGTTCGAGACCACCGGTCAGCCGGCGGGCCTGCTGCCATTGCTCGGTGGCTGCACCGCGGCCTACCTGATTTCCGCGCTACTGATGCGCAACACCATCATGACCGAGAAGATCGCACGCCGCGGTGTACGCGTGCCGGCCGAATACGCCGCCGATTATCTGGATCAGGTGGTGGTGCGCGATGCCTGCACGCACGAGGTGGTGACTCTGAGCACCACACAGACGCTGGCTGAGGTGCGCCGCTGGTTCAACGAAGGCCTGCCTGACATGCAGCACCAGGGTTATCCAGTGATCGACGACAAGGGCCATATGCGCGGCGTCCTGACCCGCCGCACGCTGCTGGATCCGCAGTGGCACTACACGTTGTCGCTGGGTGAGCTGGTGCTGCGCGAACCGATCGTGGTGAAGGAAAACCATTCGCTGCGCGAGGCCGCCGATCACATGGTGGCGCACAACGTCGGCCGCCTGATCGTGGTGGCCGACGAGGCGCCGCACGCGCTGGTCGGCATCCTCACCCGTGGCGATATTCTCACGGCGCACGGGCAACGCCTGCAGGAAGCACGCAAGTCTGGGCGCTATCTGCACTTCCGCAAGGGGCGCGTGGTAAAGCGTCCGGTCAAGCCGTCTGGCGCTTGAGCATGGCGGGCGGCGTTGGTCGTTGACCGACGCCGCCGGGTGATCACATCTCGCGGTCGCCGATCAGCACCACATCGGCCGCGCGGCGGGCGAACAGGCCGACCGTGACGATGCCGGGCAACTGGTTGAGTTCGCTTTCCAGTGCGGCCGGGTCGACGATCTGCCAGCCGTGCACGTCGATGATCCAGTTGCCGTTGTCGGTGACCACGCCGTCACGCCATACCGGCTGACCGCCGCGCTTGACGATCTCGCGGCCAATCAGGCTGCGTGCCATCGGGATCACCTCGATCGGCACCGGAAACTTGCCAAGCAGGTCGACCCGTTTGCTGGAGTCGATGATGCAGACGAACTTCTGGCTGGCCGCAGCGACGATTTTTTCGCGGGTCAGTGCAGCACCACCACCCTTGATCAGGCGCTTGTGTGTATCGCATTCGTCGGCACCGTCGATGTAGATCGTCAGCGGCCCGGCGGCGTTGAGGTCGAGCACCGGAATGCCGAGCTTCTTCAGCTGCGCGGTGGACTGTTCGGAGCTGGATACTGCACCCTGGATGCGATCCTTCAGGTCGGCCAGCGCGTCGATGAAGAACGCCACGGTGGAGCCGGTACCCACGCCGACGATGGCGCCATCCTCGACGTAGCGGATCGCGGCCTCACCGGCCTGGCGTTTTTCGTTGGCGTTGCTCATGGGATCGGTTCCGTAAAGATGGATGGGTGCGGGATACGGCAGCTTGCGCTGCTTATTCCAGCGCGAGAATATATTTCCAGTCAGCGGCGTCTACCGGCATCACCGACAGCCGGTTGCCTTTGCGCAGTAACGGCATTTCATCCAGCGCATCGTGTCCCTTGAGTTCGTCCAGCGTGATCGTGCGCTTGAGTTTCTTCACGAACTTCACATCGACCAGCATCCAGCGCGGTTCCTCGCGCTTGCTGGTGGGGTCGAAATATTTGCTCTTGGCATCGAACTGGCTGGGATCGGGATAAGCGTCGGACGCCACCTCGGCGATGCCGGCAATGCCGGGCTCGGCGCAGTTGGAGTGGTAGAAGAACACCTTGTCGCCCGGCCGCATGCCATCGCGCATGAAGTTGCGCGCCTGGTAGTTGCGCACGCCGTCCCAGGCCTCGGTGCGCTTGCGCTTGAGATCGTCGATCGAGAATGCCTCGGGCTCGGATTTCATCAACCAGTACTTCATGCGTTTACCCCAGGGTTGCAGTCGATCAGCTCGCGCTCGGTGGCGATGAAGTCCAGCGGGACATCCCATGCCGCTGCCTCGATCTGCGGTAGTTCCTGGAACGAGTAGGCGATGCCGACCAGCAGCGGTTCGGTTGGGCGCACCTGCTTGTTGAGGAACGCAAAACTGCGGTCGTAGTAGCCGCCGCCGTGACCAAGCCGATGACCGCGGCGATCGAAACCGAGCAACGGAACCAGCACCAGATCGAGCTGGAACGGTTCCAGCAGTTCGCGTGGCGCGACCGGCTCGGGGATGCCGTAACGGTTCGGCTGTACTTCCTCGCCGGATTGCCAGGGCGCGAAGCGCAGGTGCTTGTCCGTGCCGATTACCGGCAGCAGGAATTGCTGGCCACGAGCAGCCAGCGGTGGAATCACCAGGTTCAGCGGCAACTCGCCATGGCTGGCCCAGTAACCGGCGACGCGGCTGTCGGTGAGATATTCGGGGAGCTGTTCGAGACTGCGGCGCAGGCCCTGCGCGGCGGCGATGCGCGCGGGCGCGGTGAGGGCGCGGCGTTGGTCGGCCAGGTGCTGACGAAGCTCGCGTCGTTGGGCGGTGGCGTCCACGTTTCGCGCATCTCCGTCGAAAGTTCGCCCCGTTCATCGCGAGACGAACGGGGCGGGGAATAAGTGGCGTCAACCGCGGTGCCGCTGCACACCAAACGACCTTGATCCAAGATGGATCAGGTGGGAGGGCTACATGGCCTCGAGGCTTTCCGCACGTGGCGGACATGCACAACAGCCGATGTGAAGCCGACCCGGGGCCGTATTTAGGAACAAGGCAAATGTAAGAGTGTGCTGGCGAACATCGCAGAAAACGCCGAGGTTGATTTTAGGCGCTTGCCCGGCAATGTGCCACTGGCGCATGACAGTCAGGGTTCATCGAACGGCACGACACGTCATGCAATGTTCAAGCGCTGCAGCATTCAACGCTTCAGCAGATCACCATCGAGCGCGGCTTCCAGCTTGGTGCGCAACGCGACAAGGCCGTCGCTGAGACGCTGTTCCTGGCCGTCGTGCTGCTTGCGCAGTAGCAGGAATTCGTGGGTGACACTGATCGCCGTTAGCACCGCCAGCCGTTCGAAGCTGGGTGCCTTGGCGTTCGCGCGCAGTTCGCGCATCTTGCGATCGAGGAAGCCGGCCGCTTCGAGCAGGCCATCGCGCTCTTCCGGCGCGCAGGCGATCAGGAATTCGCGGTCGATCAGTCGCAGCGCGACCGGTTCACTGCTGGACATGGCTTCTATCAACCGTTGCTTTCAAGCGATTTCAGCCGCTGGATCATTGCCTCGACGCGGCTGCGGGCTTGCTCGTTGCGTGCCAGCAAACCCGCGCGCTCACCGGACAGCTGCTCCTGGCTATGGCGCAGGCTGCGGTTTTCCTCGGTGAGCCGGCGCACGGTATCGAGCAGGCGATCAAGCTGCTGGCCCAGTGTGGCCAACTCTTGATGGACAGGATCGGGCTGAACGTGATCAGGCGTACTCATACACGAAACTATAACAGGACGCTGGCCGAAATCAGCGGGGCCGCCTGTAGAGGTGGGTGGCAGCATGGCGGCTGCATTAAACTGGCGGCCATTACTTGAAGGAGTACCGCCATGACGGCTACCGGGCTTGTGGGCCATGACGATATCGACGCGCTGATCATGCGCCTGCGACTGGGCACCGAGGCCAGCGAACTGCACGGTTCGCTGTGTGGCTATCTGGCTGGCGGTGGTTCCCTGCACGGCAGCTCCGTGCTGGCCGCGCTGCAGCTCGACGGCGAAGCGACCGATCCGACCCAGGATGACCAGGCCTTGTTGAAGCGGCTGGCCAGGCAATGCGAAACCGAACTGGCTGATCCCGAGCTTGGTTTCGAACCGTTGCTGCCGGAAGACGACCGCCCGCTGGCCGAGCGTGCCGAGGCAATGGTCGAGTGGTGCCGTGGCTTCCTCGGCGGCTTCGGTCTCGCCGGCACGCCCACGCATGCGCAGTTGTCGGACGAGGCACAGGAGATCCTGCGCGACTTCGGCAACATCGCCGGCTCGTCGTTCGATTTCGGCAATGAAGACGAAGATGAGGACGCGCTGATCGAGGTGCAGGAATTCGTGCGGGTCGGCGCGATGCTGCTGCACACCGAATGCGCCGCACACGACGGGTCCGCCAGCGGCACCGTGCATTGATCCCGACCGCACCGGGACTGGCTGCGCTGGCGATCGCGCCGGAAGAGTTCGCGCGGCGCCGCCGCCAGCTGATGCAAATGGCCGGCGAGGACGCGGTGCTGCTGGTCGCCGCAGCGACCGAGCGCATGCGCAATGCCGATGCGGCATGGCCGTACCGGCAGGATTCCGACTTCCACTATCTCGGTGGTTTTCCCGAAGCCGATGCGGTGCTGGCCCTGCTGCCCGGCCGCAAGCATGGCGAGGCGGTGCTGTTCTGCCGCGAGCGTGATCCGGCGCGCGAGCGCTGGCATGGCCAGACGATCGGCACCGAGCGTGCGGTGGCAGAATACGGCATGGACGACGCGTTCCCGATCGATGACATCGACGACATCCTGCCCGGCATGATCGAAGGTCGCGGCCGGGTGTACTGCCACTTCGGCCGCGAGCCGGAATTCGATGCACAATTGCTCGGCTGGATGCGCCGGTTGCGCCAGTTGCGCGGTGGCGGCGTGGTGCCGAAGGAATTCGTCGCGCTCGGCCATCTGCTGCACGATCTGCGGCTGTACAAGTCGCGCGCCGAACTGAAGCTGATGCGCGCGTCCGCCGCGATCGCGGTCGAGGCGCATCTGGCAGCGCTGCAAGTGGCCACATCCGGGCGCCGCGAATACGAGGTCGAGGCCGAGTTGCTGCGGGTGATGCACGGCCGCGGTGCGGTGCCGGCGTTTCCACCGATCATCGCCGGTGGCGCGAATGCCTGCGTGATGCACTACCAAGCCAATCGCGCGCCGCTGAATGATGGCGATCTGCTGCTGATCGATGCCGGTGCCGAGCTGGACTGCTATGCGTCCGACATCAGCCGCACATTCCCGCTCAACGGTCGCTTCAGTCGCGAGCAGCGCGCGCTGTATGACGTGGTGTTGACCGCGCAACTGGCGGCGATCGACGAGGTACGACCCGGCCGGCCGTTCAGTGCGGCGCATACGGCAGCGGTGCGCGTACTGGCCGAAGGGTTATGCCAGCTCGGCCTGCTCAAGGGCGATGCCGATGCGGCGATCGCCGAAGGCAGTTACCAGCGTTTCTTTCCGGCCAAGACCGGTCACTGGCTGGGACTGGATGTACACGATGTCGGCGACTACCGCATCGACGGCGAATCGCGCCTGCTCGAGCCGGACATGGTGTTGACGGTAGAGCCGGGCTTGTACGTGGCGCCGGACGACCACACGGTGGCCGAACGCTGGCGCGGTATCGGCATCCGCATCGAGGACGATGTGGCGGTGACCCGCGACGGCAACGAGGTTCTCACCGCGGCGATGCCGAAACAGGCCGAAGCGATCGAGGCGTTGCTGGCTGCGCGCTAGCTCAGTTCGTCCGGCAATTCCGCATCATTGCGCTCGCGGTTCGCCATATCGGTGGCGTGCACCTCGTACCACATCGCATTGAGGATGGCGAAGGCACAGGCCAGTCCCAGTCCGAGTATCCATGAGAAATACCACATGCCTGCTTACCTCGTGTTCGTGTGAAACGCCGCATGTCTATAGGAGCGCACCCTGTGCGCGATGCTCTTCGCGCAATAAACATCAGAGCATCGCGCACAGGGTGCGCTCCTACAGCATTCAATAGCCGCCGTGCGCCTTGCGCACCTGTTCGAGGGTGACCCGACCGCGCATCACGCGGTACACCCAGCTGGTGTAGAGCAGGACGATCGGCAGCAACACGATGGTGACGATCAGCATCAGCTGCAGGGTGCCATGGCTGGAGGAAGCGTCCCACACAGTGAGGCTGGAACGCGGATCGAGGCTTGACGGCAGCAGGAACGGAAACAGCGCGAAGCCGGCCGAGGCGATCGTGCTGCCCACCATCAGGCTGCTGGCGATGAAGCCGGCGACGCTGCGCCGACCGATCAAGGCCTGCACGCCGACGGCCGCGACCAACGCCAGCAGCGGCGCACTCCAGAACCACGGATATTGCATATAGCTGGCAAACCAACTGCCGCCGATGGCGACCTGTTTGTACAGCGGATTGGAGACGCCCTCCGTGACCACCGGCCCTGCCACGGTATAGCCGGGAATGCCGTAAGCCACCCAGATGCCAGCCAGCACGTACAGGACGGCATAGATCAGCGTCATCCAGCGGGCGATCTTCACCGCACGTGCGGCAATCAAGTGATCGGCCTTCAGCGCGGCCCAGCAGGCGCCGTGCGCCAACAGCATGCTCAGCGAGACCAGCCCGCACAGCAGTGCGAACGGATGCAGCAGTTCGAAGAAGCCGCCCTGCCAGCTCATGCGCAGGTCGTCATCAAACCGGAAAGGTGCACCAAGGAACAGGTTGCCGAACGCGACACCGGCCACCAGCATTACCACCAAGCCAGAGCCAGTGAGCACCCAGTCCCACAGCGAAGCCCAGCGCGGATCATGGATCTTGCCGCGGAAATTGAAACCGACCGGGCGCAGGATGAAGGCCAGCAGCACCAGCGCGATCGCCAGATACATGCCGGAAAACGACACCGCGTAAAGCATCGGCCACGCCGCAAACGTCGCGCCCCCAGCCAGGACGAACCATACCTGGTTGCCCTCCCAGGTTGGTTCGATGCCCTCCAGCAGCACCTGCCGTTCCTCGTTGTCGCGGCCCAGCACCTTGAGCAGACCGGCGACGCCGAAATCGAAGCCGTCCATGATCGCGAAGCCGATCAGCAGTGTGCCGAGCAAGGCCCACCAGATCACCCGCAGCGTGGCGTAGTCGAGCATGGTGAGGCCCTCAGTTGTTAACCGTGGTGGATGGAACGGCATAGGGCCAAATACCCAGGCCATCGGGTCCCTTGCGAGTGAACTTCAGCATCAGCACCACATCAACGATGGCCAGCGCGGTGTAGAACAGTACGAAGCCGCCCAGCGAAGTGAGTACCTG
>Ga0302314_10017992_pt1 | contig 11810 bp, 12 predicted proteins | sample III_Palsa_N2_3_FD_200533 | JGI IMG/M metagenome (GOLD analysis project Ga0302314, IMG submission 200533) | Peat permafrost microbial communities from Stordalen Mire near Abisko, Sweden - III_Palsa_N2_3 | ecosystem: Environmental > Terrestrial > Soil > Palsa > Peat permafrost | place: Sweden...
TCAGGCGCCGGGGACCCAAGCCCGTGCCGGCTGCGGCGCCGCCGGCGGTGGTGGTCGATGAAGTCACATAGGGGTAGGTGCCAAGGTCCACGTCCAGCATCGCGCCCTGCGCGCCTTCGAACAGGGCGTTGCCCCCGTCGATGCTCAGCTGTTCGAGAATGCCGGTGACGTCCGCGACCAGCGGCTTGAGGCGTTCGCCCAAGCTCAAGTTCGACTCCAGCAGCTGCTGGAAATCCACCGGTGCGACCTGAAAGTAACGCTGCAGAATGAAATTGTGATAATCCACAATCTCGCCCAGCTTGGCCGCGAAACGCTCCCGGTGGAACAAGTCTGAGACGCGCACCGCGCGCCGCGCGACCTTGTCCTCGTAGGCCGGACCGATGCCGCGCCCGGTGGTGCCGATCGCCTTCGCGCCCTGGGAATGCTCGCGCGCCCGATCCAGCGCCACGTGCGATGCCAGGATGAGCGGGCATGCGGGGCTCACGCGCAGCCGCTCGAACACCGGCACGCCCTGAGCGTTGAGCATCTCGGCTTCCTTGAACAAGGCCTCCAGCGACAGCACCACGCCGTTGCCGATCAAGCAGCGCACCTGCGCATGCAATATTCCGGAAGGGATCAAGGACAGGATGGTTTTCTTGCCGCCGATGACCAGGGTGTGGCCGGCATTGTGGCCGCCCTGAAACCTCACCACGGCTTGAACGCGGTCGGTGAGCAGGTCGACGATCTTGCCCTTGCCCTCATCGCCCCACTGCAAGCCGATCACGACGAGGTTCTTACCCATTACGCGCCATCCATAGAAGTGCGAGCCCCACCACCATGCTGATCAAGCCGCCCCAACGAAGCTGCTTGGGTTCGGTCTGCGCCAGTTTCATCATCAACCGCTGCGCCGCCGTCGGGTTAAGGAACGGCAGCACGCCCTCCAGAATCAAGTACAGCGCGAAGGCGCCGCCCAAATAACGCGCAAGCTCCGTCCAGCCGATCTGCAGCGCCATATCCCGACGCCTACTTCTGCGGCTGCGCTTGCGGCTTGCTGAAATACTTAAAGTAAGCGCTGTCCGGAGCGATGACCAGCAGATCGCCTTGAGTGCCCACGGATTCCCGGTACGACTGCATGCTGCGGTAGAAGCTGTAGAACTCGGCGTTCTTCGAGAACGACTTGGCGTACACCTCGCTCGCCGACGCATCCCCCTGGCCGCGAATCTGCGCCGCCTGGCGCGCCGCGTCGGCCAGAATCTCGGTCTGCTGCTTGTTGGCCTCCGCCCGGGTACGCTCGGAGGTCTCGACGCCCTCGGCGCGCAACTTGGCGGCCTGCGCCTTGAACGTCGCCCGCATCCGGTCGAATACCGAATCGCGCACCTGCTGCGGCAGGTCGATCTTGGTGATGCGCACATCCACCAGTTCCACGCCGAGCTGTTCGGCTGCGGGCCGCGCATTCTTCATCATGGCATCGGTGAACTCGGCGCGCTCGGCGGTGATCACCTGCTGCAGGTTGCGCTGGGTCACCACGGACTTGATGCTGTCCTTGATGGTCTCGCCCAGGCGGGCGTTCGCCACCTCTTCAGTGCCGCCGGTCGATTCGTAGTAGCGGCGCAGATTCTGGATGCGCCACTTGACGTAGAAGTCGACATTCAGCTGTTCCTGCTCACGGGTCAGGAATCTCTCCGCCGGATACAGCTGCGTGATGATGCGCTTGTCGAAGCGGCTGACTTCGTTCACCAGCGGGATGCGCAAGTGCAACCCGGGTTCGAAATTCGAGTCGACGATTTCGCCGCCGGTGGACTTGATCGCAAGCTGCCCCTCGGAGACGGTGAAAACGCTGGCGCGCACCACCAGGATCACGGCGACCAGCCCCAGCAACAGATACAGGATCTTGTTCTGCATCAGCGCGTTCCGCGCGCGCGCGCGGGATCCTCGAGCGGGGCCACCTGAACCTCCGGCAGGCGCGCGGGCGCGACCGTCAGGGTGTCGTTGGGGTTGCTCACCGACTGCGGCCCGGCCGAGATCAGTTTATCCAGCGGCAAATACATCATGCTGTTGCCGTTCTTGGTATCGACGATGACCTTGCGGGAATTCTTGTAGACATTTCCCATGGTATCGAGATACATGCGCTCGCGCGTCACGGCCGGCGCATGCTCGTACTGTTCCAGCACCTGATCGAAGCGCGAGGTCTCGCCCTGCGCCAGGGCCAGCACCTGCAACTGATACGCCTGCGCATCCTGCAATTGCTTGGCCGCCTCGCCGCGCGCGCGCGGCAGTACGTCGTTGCGGTACAGCTCCGCCTCCTGCTGAAAGCGCTGGCGGTCCTTGTCCGCCTTGATCGCGTCGCGCTGCGCATCCTGCACCGCTTCAGGAACGTTCACGTCGGTCAGGTTGACGCTCAGGATGCGGATTCCCATGTCGTAATTGTCCAGCGTTTTCTGCAGCAGCACGCGCGCCCGATCGGTGATCGAGGGGTCGAACGCCAGCGCCTTGTCGAGCGAGGAGCGTCCCACCGCTTCGCGCATCGCGCTCTCGCTGACCTGGGTCAGGGTCTCATCGACATCCCGCACCTTGAACAGCAGCTTGAGCGGATCCGGCTGGGTGTATTGGACCGCGGATTTCACCTCGACCAGGTTGGTGTCCGCGGTGAGCATGCTGGCATCGTCGGTGACGCTGTACTGGCGCGACACATTGACGATGATCTTGCGCTCGATCGGCCATGGCAGGTGCCAGTTGTAGCCGGGACCGGTCGTCTCCACGTATTTGCCGAAGCGCAGGATGACGCCGCGTTCCTGGGCATCGACCCGGTACACGCCGCTGCAGACCCAAACCGCGCCGATCAATACCAGTACGCTGCCGAGCCCCTTGCTGAAACCCGCCCCGCCGCCGCCGCCGCCCCCTGCTCCGCCGCCGCCGCCGCGCCCGAACAGTGCCGCCAGGCGCCGCTGGAAATTGCGCAGCACGTCGTCCAGATCGTTTTGCGATTGTTGCGGGCGATTCCAGGGATTGCGCTTCTCGCCGCCAGGTTCATTCCAAGCCATTCGTCTTGCCTCTCACATCAGCTAGGCCACGCGCTGCGCGCGGCTCTTGCGCTCATTATCCACCAAGTTGACGCCGCGGATGCCGAGCAATTTGCCAAACTCGGAGGCATCGAGCTCGACTTCGAGATTCCAGCTGCCATCCTCGCACTGATGCTCGACGCGCACTGCATTGCGCCGAAACAGATCCGACCTCACCGCGGCGGCTTGCAATTCAAGGTGCAATGTGCGCCGCACTTGGTTGGGACGCACGGCCTGCGCGATGGCGTCGCGCAATTCCGCCAGACCCGCGCCGGTCACGGCGGAAGTCCAGACTTGCGCCGGCATGCCGTTTGCGTCCTTGAGCACGCGCGGGCTCTCCTCCACCAGATCGATCTTGTTGAACACGCGCAATTCGGGAACATCGCCCGCGCCGATGCCGCGCAGCACCTCGCGCACCTGCTCGATGCGCTCGGCCCTGAACGGATCGCTGGAGTCGATCACATGCAGCAGCAGCTGCGCATCGCGCGCCTCCTGCAGCGTCGAGCGAAAAGCCGCAATCAGTTCGTGCGGTAGCGCACGCACGAATCCCACCGTGTCGGCCAGAACCACTTCGCCGATGCCGCCGAGCTTCACGCGGCGCACCGTCGGGTCCAGGGTCGCGAATAGCTGATCGGCGACATAGGTCGTCGATCCGGTCAAGGCGTTGAACAGCGTCGACTTGCCGGCGTTGGTATAGCCCACCAAAGCCACGGTGGGCACGGGAATCTCGCGCCGCACATGTCGGCCCGTATCGCGCTGGCGCCCAAGCTTCTCCAGGCGCCCGCGCAGCGTGCGAATGCGCTTGGCGATCAAGCGGCGGTCCGTTTCCAATTGGGTCTCGCCTGGGCCGCGAAGGCCGATGCCGCCCTTCTGCCGCTCGAGGTGAGACCAGCCTCGAACCAGCCGGGTCGCCAGGTGCGAGAGCTGCGCCAGTTCCACCTGCAGCTTGCCCTCGAAGCTGCGGGCTCTTTGCGCAAAAATATCCAATATCAAGCCGTTACGATCCAAAACTCGACGGTTGGTAAGTTTTTCCAGGTTGCGCTCCTGGCTGGGGCTCAAGGTCTGATCGACGATCACCACCCCGGCCTCGTTCAGCTCGGCGCAGGCCTTGATCTCCTCGGCCTTGCCTGAGCCGACGAAGTATTTCGGATCCGGGCGGGCGCGCGAGGCAAGCACTATGCCGACGCAAAGCGCGCCGGCGGAGGCGGCCAGCGCCTTGAATTCAGCCGTGTCGTTGGGATCCACCGGATGGCCGATGCCCACGCCTACCAAAATGGCGCGCTCGCCACCCCGCGGGCGATCAAACAACTGCAGAGCGTCGCTCCATCACTCGACCATCTTTATTCGACAATGGCCGGTTCCGTCACTTCGCCGTCTTCGCCGGTCGGCAAGCGCACATTGCGCGCGGGCACGATGGTAGAAATTGCATGCTTATAGACCATCTGACTGACGCTGTTTCTCAGCAAGACCACAAATTGATCGAAGGAATCGATCTGTCCTTGCAGCTTGATGCCGTTCACAAGATAAATTGAGACGGGCACGCGTTCTTTGCGCAGGGCATTCAAGAATGGATCCTGCAGAGATTGGCCACGGGCCATGGGTAACTCCTTGTTTTTAGATGAATATATTACCGTGTCACTTCCCTGCGTCAACAGGTAAATATCGGTGGAATCCTAGCACAATCAATATCCAGCCCGCTCGCGGATTGCGTGAAAAACCCGTTGTGAAATGTGCTCTTCGAGCGAATCGAACCACAGCGCCCGGTTGCGGCGGCGCAGCCAGGTCAACTGCCGCTTCGCCAGCTGGCGCGTCGCCGCCACCGCCTGCTGCGCAGCCTGCTCGAGAGCGCATTGTCCCGCCAAGTGTCGCCATAACTGACGATATCCGACCGCACGCATCGACGGATGTTCCGCGCTCAGATCGCCTCTCCGGAACAGAGCGCGCACCTCCTCCAGCAGGCCGGCTGCAAGCATCGCCTCGAAGCGCGCGCCGATCGCAGCGTGCAGGGCGCTGCGTTGCAAGGGCGCCAGCGCCAGCTCGATTACCGGCACGTCGGCGACTGCCGAAGCACGCTTCTGCTGCAGCTCGGAAATGGTCTCGCCGGTCAGCCGATAGACCTCGAGCGCGCGCTGGATGCGCTGCGGGTCATTCACATGAATGCGCGCCGCGGCCGCCGGATCCACGCCGGCGAGCTCGCCGTGCACCGCTGCCCAGCCGGAGGTCGCGGCCTGGGCGTCGATGTCGGCCCGCACGTTGAGGTCGGCTTCGGGCAACTCGGCAAGGCCTTCGGTCAACGCATGGAAATAGAGCATGGTGCCGCCCACCAGCAAGGGCTGCTTGCCGCGCCGCCAAATGTCCTGCATGGCCAGCTCGGCATCGCGGGTGAATTCTCCCGCCGAATAGCTCGTCGCCGGATCGCGGATATCGATGAGATGGTGCGGGAAGCGCGCGCGGATTTGCGGCGTGGGCTTGGCGGTGCCGATGTCCATCTGCCGGTACACCAGGGCCGAATCCACGCTGACGATTTCGAGCGGCAGCAGCTCCGCAAGACGGATCGCCAGCTCCGACTTGCCCGCCCCCGTGGGGCCCATCAACAGCACGGCGTAACGGCTCATCACCGCCCGCGCAGGAATAGCCGATCCAGATCGCCTAAACTGAGGCGCACCCAGGTCGGGCGGCCGTGATTGCACTGGTCGGCGCGGTCGGTGCGTTCCATGTCTCTGAGCAAGGCATTCATTTCCGAGAGGCTGAGCGTGCGCTGCGCCCTGACTGCCGCATGGCAGGCCATGGTGGCGAGCAGGTGGTTGATCGACTCCTCGACGCGGCGCGAGTGCCCTTGCTGCGCCAGGTCCGCCAGTACATCGCGTACCACGCTTGCGGGATCACGGCCCGACAACAGGCTCGGCACCGAGCGCAGCGCGATCTTGTCGGGAGCCATGCGCGACAGCTCGAAGCCGAGTGCGGCAAACTCCTGCACATGCACCTCGGCGGCCTGCGCTTCGGCCGGGCTCACCTGCAAGATTTCCGGCATCAGCAGGTGCTGCTGCGCGGTCTGGCCCGTGAGCAATTTTTTTAGTCCCTCATACATGACGCGCTCATGCGCCGCATGCATGTCCACCAGCACCATGCCATCCACCGATTGCGCCAGGATGTACACGCCATGCAGTTGCGCAATGGCATACCCCAAGGGCGCGGCCGCATCGGCGCGCGGCTCATCCCGCACCGCCGTCACGAACTCTCGGTAGGCATCCGCGCCGGGACGCGCCGCCGCCTCCGGCAGCACGAAGCGGGCTTGCAACGGAGCCGGTACGCCCTCGTAGCGGGCGCTGCCGCTGAGCCAGTCCAGGGGTGCGCTGCCGGCGGACTCTGCCGTGGGGCGAGTCTCGGCAAGCGCGCGCTCCAGGGTCCGAAATACAAAATCGTGGATGCGCCGCGAATCCCTGAATCGCACCTCGAGTTTCTGCGGATGCGCATTCACATCGACCATGGTCGGATCCAGCTCCAGGTACAACAGGTACGCCGGAAACCGCCCGTGAAACATCACGTCCTGATAGCCAAGCCGTGCCGCGCTCGCAAGCAGCTTGTCGCGCACGAAGCGTCCGTTGACATACAGGAATTGCAGATCGGACTGGCTGCGCGAGAAGGTCGGCAGTGCCAGCCATCCGGACAAGCGCAGGCTCTCGGTGGCGTACTGCAATGCCATCACATGGCTGGCGAATTCCTCGCCGCAGAGCTTGGCGATGCGCGCCAGCCGCTCTTCGGCCGAGTGCGCCTGCGGCAGCGTCCATATGCGCTTGCCGTTGTGCGATAGCGCGAAGCCCACGTCGAAGCGTGACAGCGCCAAACGCTCCAGCATGCGCACGATATGCTGCTGTTCGGTGGTCTCGCTGCGCAGGAACTTGCGCCGCGCGGGGACATTGAAGAACAGGTCGCGCACCTCAACGCTGCTGCCCGGCGGGTGCGCCGCGGGCTTTGGCGCCTCCAGCAACCCGTCGCGTGCATCCACGCTGCAGGCGTGCTCAGCCGTCGCGGGCCGCGAAATGAGCGACAAGCGCGACACCGACGCGATGCTGGGCAACGCCTCGCCGCGAAACCCCAACGTCGCCACGCTCTCCAGATCCTCAAGCGAGGCGATCTTGCTGGTGGCATGGCGCTGCAGCGCCTTGCTCAAATCAGCTACGGGGATGCCGACGCCATCGTCGCGCACCCGAATCAGGCCGCACCCGCCGTGCTCGAGTTCGACTTCGATGCGCCGCGCGCCGGCATCGAGAGCATTTTCAACCAACTCCTTGACCACGGATGCGGGGCGCTCGATCACCTCGCCGGCCGCGATCTGGCTGATCAATTCCTCGGGGAGTACGTGAATGGGCATGAGCAACCTTTAAGGGATGCCCATATTCGCACAGCCCGGCTTTTTCGCGCGAGCCGCCGCGCCGGCTTATTCGCCCGCGCCGCTGCGCGTCGCCAGCACCGGCCGCGGCGCAGCCGCGGCGGCGAGCTGCTCGATCCGCGTGCCGCTCGGCGGGTTGGCGTAGAAATAATCGCGAATGCCCTGGTGAATCGCCTGTGCCAGCTTGGCCTGGTGCGCCTGGGCGCGCAGCCGCTGCTCCTCCTGCGGATTGGAGATATACGCCGTCTCCACCAGCATCGAGGGAATGTCGGGCGATTTCAGCACCATGAAGCGCGCCTGCTGCACCTGAGGCTTGCGGATCTCGCCAACTTGGTTGAGCTGATGCAGCACGCTTTCGGCCGCGACTTGACTGGCATTCAAAGCCGCCGATTGCGAAAGATCCAGCAGCACCGAGGCGAGCAGATTGTCCTTGTCATCGAGCGAGACCCCGCCGATCAAGTCCGAGGCGTTCTCGCGCTCGGCCAGCCAGCGCGACGCTTCATCGGTGGCGCCGCGCTGGGAGAGGATGTAGACCGAGGAACCATCGATGCTGCGATCGAGAATCGAGTCGGCATGAATCGACACGAAAAGATCGGCCTGCTGGGCGCGGGCGCGCCGCATCCGGTCGCGCAGCGGCACGAAGTAATCGCCGGCGCGGGTCAACACGGCCTTCATGCCGGGCTCCGCATCCACGCGCTGCGCCAACTCTCTGGCGATGGCCAGGACCACGTCCTTTTCGCGAGTGCCGTTCTTGCCGATCGCGCCCGGATCATCCCCGCCGTGACCGGCATCGATCGCGATGATCAGGTCGCGCGCATCGGGACGCGCATGTTGCGCCTTGACCGGCACTTCGACGCCGCCTGCGACGGCGCCGCCCGCCAGATCCACCACCAGCCGATACCCGTAGCGGGCATTGGGCTGGGTCAGGAAGCTCTTTGCGCGCTGGGGATGGGTGAGTTCCAGCACGATTCGCACCTCGCTCGAGTGCCGCGACATGCGCACCAGCTTGACGGCCCCTGCACCCGCCGGCGCGGGCGAGGCCAAGCTCAGGCGCGCGCTCGGCACATCGAGGACCACGCGGTCGGGATTCTTGAGCACGATGAGGCTGTGCTGCGCCCGTCCCGACAGATCCACCACCACCCGGGTGCTATCCGGACCCGCCCACAGCCGCACGCCCCGCACGTCCACCGCCTGCGCCGCCTGCGCCGCCTGCGCGGATGAGCACACCGCGCCTGCCAGCAGCACCCACCAAACTCCGCGCGACAATAGTCTCCCCATCGCGTTAAGTTAACGCGCCGCCGGCCTCTATTTCAAGTTAAATGAGTGACATAGGGAATTAAGCTAGTGTCAGCCTTTAGGTCCGCGAGCCACGCCTCACCGATCGCGCCTTGCGCCGACAGGGTGGCCCGGCGCCCGCTGCCAGCGTATTCGAGGTGCACATCCACGTCGGCGGGCGGCACCGCGGCGCCACCCCTCTCGGGCCATTCGATCAATAGCAGGGTCAGAGGTTCGCAATAGTCCCGGATCCCCAGTTCGTCGGCCTCCAAACTGCCCCGCAGGCGATACAAGTCGATGTGGACGAAGTTCATCGAACCGGCCCGGTAGGGCTCCACCAGGGTGTAGGTGGGACTGCGCACCGTCCCCTCGACCCCGAGGGCGTGCAACATGGCGCGCACACAGGTAGTCTTGCCCGCCCCGAGTTCGCCCCGCAGATGCAGGACCACGGCGCCCTGCGCTGCACCCGGGAAGGATTGCGCCAATGCCGCAGCCAGCGCCTCGGTCGCGCCGGCGTCGCTCAAGCTGACGGTCAATGGGGCTGGCGATATGCGCATACAATCAACGATCGTTTTCGCCAGTATATGACGAACCCCGCTTCAGCCACTGCCGCAAGCCTCGACCGCCCAGCCCTGCTCGCGGATATCAAGCGCTGGGGCACGGAACTCGGATTTGCGCGCCTCGGCGTCGGCGCCATCGATCTGCCCTTGGACGAGGCGCGCTTTCTGGACTGGCTCGAGGCCGGCTTCAATGGCGAGATGCAGTACATGGCGCGCCACGGAGCCAAGCGCTCGCGCCCGCGGGAACTGTTGCCGGGCACGGTGAGCTGCATCAGCGCGCGCATGGATTACTGGCCTCAAGAAGCGGCCGATGCTGCGGCCACGCTTGCCGACGGCAGCGCCGCCTATGTGTCGCGCTATGCGCTGGGGCGCGACTACCACAAGCTGCTGCGCGCGCGCCTGCAAAAGCTCTGCGACCGAATCGCCGGCGCCGTTGGCCGCTTCGGCCACCGCGTGTTCACCGACAGCGCGCCGGTGCTCGAGAAGGCGCTGGCGCGCAATGCCGGCTTGGGCTGGATCGGCAAGCACACCAACTTGATCGACAGTCACGCGGGTTCGTATTTCTTCCTGGGCGAGATTTACCTGGATCTTGCCCTGCCCGCGGATGCGCCCAGCAGCGCGCATTGCGGCACCTGCAGCGCCTGCCTGCCCGCTTGTCCCACCGGCGCCATCGTTGCGCCCTATCGGCTGGATGCGCGGCGTTGCATTTCTTACCTGACCATCGAACTCAAAGGCGCGATTCCGACGGAATTTCGCCGCGCCATCGGCAACCGCATTTACGGCTGCGACGACTGCCAGCTGGTGTGCCCTTGGAATAAATTCGCGCGGCCGACACCTGAGAAGGATTTCAGCGTGCGCCATGGTCTCGATCATGCGCGGCTGTTGGACCTGTTCCGCTGGAGCGAGGCCGATTTCCTCGACAAGACCAGCGGCAGCGCCATCCGGCGCATCGGCTACGAGCGCTGGCTGCGCAACCTCGCCGTGGCGCTGGGCAACGCGCCCACCTCGCCCGAACTCATCGCGGCGCTGCTGGAACGCGCGGATCATCCTTCCGAGCTGGTTCGCGAGCACGTTCACTGGGCGCTGGCACAGCACCGGAAAGGTGCCGCGGCGGGATAACGGTCAATTTGCGGGCAGCAGGCTTCCCGCGGGGTTGAAGAAATGCCGGCCGCGGCGCGGCTTGCGGATTTCCTCGAACAGAAGCTGGTAATCGGCTTCATTGTTGATCGGATCGATCGCCGCGGAGTTGACGATGAGCAGCGGCGAGGCACCGTAGCTGTGAAAAAATCGCGCATAGGCCTGCGTGAGTTTCTCCAGATAGCCGCGCTCGATGTACTGCTCGTAGCGGATGCCGCGCTTGGCAATGCGATCGACCAGCACGTCGAGCGGCGCCTGCAGGTACACCACCAGATCGGGCTTCGGCGCATCCACCACCAGCCGCTCGTACACCCGCTCGTACAGGGCATACTCCGCATCGTCGAGGGTGACCCGCGCGAACAGCCGATCCTTCTCCAGCAGATAGTCCGCCACGCGCACCGCGCCGAATAGATCCTGCTGGCGAACCTCCTCCAACTGCCGGGATCGCTGAAACAAAAAGAACAGCTGGGTCTGAAAAGCCGCCGCGCGCGGATTCTTGTAGAAGCGCTCCAGGAACGGATTCTGATCCGCCTCCTCCAGCACGGACTGGCCGCCGAGCGATTGCGCCACACGGCGCGCCAGGCTGGTTTTTCCCACCCCGATCGGGCCTTCGATGACGATGAAACGGTGCGGGTTTGCGCTGACCATTGGGACGATCACTGCTCCAAAATAGAAATCCCGTCGCCGCCAGCCCGCTCTTTAAGCTCCGCGACCAGTCCATGGCCCGGAATTTCCAGTGTGGGTGCGATATCCGCCAAAGGATACAGCACGAAGTTGCGCATCGACACTCCGGGGTGCGGAACCGCCAGTCCCGCCTCCGCGATGACCGGGCCGACCATCCATGCGAGGTCCAGGTCGATGATCCTCGGGCCCCAGCGCTCCTGCCGATCGCGGCCCATGGCGCGTTCCACCTCGAGCAGCGCATCGAGCAATTCGCGCGCCGATAGTTCGGTCAACAAGCCGGCCGCGGCGTTCACGTACTCAGGCTGATCCTGCGGGCCCATGGGGCGCGTGCGGTACATGCGCGAGCGCGCCACCAAGCGCGTCGCGCGCAACGCAGTGAGCCGTTCGAATGCCTCCAAGACTCGCTCCGGTGGGCGACTCAGATTGCTGCCGATCGCCACATAGGCCGGACGCCAGAGCGCGTTCATGATTCTTACGAGCGTGCCGCTCCGCCGCGGCGCCGGCGTCGGCGGCGTCGCGGCGCCCCGGACTTGTCATCCACCGCAGGCTCCGCCGGGCGCGCCTGCACCAGCGCAACCCGCTCATCCTGGGGCAACAGTTGGATGTCGGTCCACCACTGCGCCAGCTCCGGCTCGGCGACGCCGACCTGCGCGCGCAGCAGCAGGAAATCGTAGGCCGCCCGAAAGCGAGGATGCTGCAGCAAGCTCAAGGATTTGACGCCGCTGC
>Ga0302314_10017994_pt1 | contig 11810 bp, 7 predicted proteins | sample III_Palsa_N2_3_FD_200533 | JGI IMG/M metagenome (GOLD analysis project Ga0302314, IMG submission 200533) | Peat permafrost microbial communities from Stordalen Mire near Abisko, Sweden - III_Palsa_N2_3 | ecosystem: Environmental > Terrestrial > Soil > Palsa > Peat permafrost | place: Sweden...
GGCACATTCGGCAGCGCGTAGGACGCAATCGGCTCGACGGTATCAAGCGCCGAGCCGGCGGGATGGCTGGCCGCACACAGCGGGGCCGCCATCGTCGAGATCGCGTCCATGGCGAGCGGCACCGCCTTGGCGGCGACAAACGCGCAGGCAAGACCGGCCATGATGGTCAGATAAATCGGTCGGGTTTCCGTTCTCGCCATACCCGCTATTGCGGTCATTGACGCCTCCCCTGCAGCACTATCCCGTATGCTGTTCGAACGCCCTGCGCATGGCGACATAACCCTGCTGCTGCGCGGTCCAGTTGCGCCCACCGGTGATGGCGCCATCGACCACCAGATCGTGTCCGTTGATGAAACTGGATTCGTCGCTGGCCAGAAACACCGCGGCATGGGCGATATCCTCAGGCAACCCGGCGCGCGGTATCGGCTGCGCGGTCCTGGTGACCTCACGCATCACCTCGGGGGTTTTCTCCGCCGCCTCGACCGACAGGCCCAGCGCCTTGCCGAAAATGCCGGTGGCGATGGCGCCCGGCGAAATGCTGTTGACGCGGATGCCGGATTCGCCAAGCTCCATCGCCACGCATTTGGTCAGGTGAATCACGGCGGCCTTGGCCGCGCCATAGACGACCGACGACGAAAAGCCGGCGAGCCTGCCGGCAATGCTGCCATTGTTGATGATGCTGCCGGAACCCTGCCGGCGCATCTGGGGCGCTGCGTGTTTCATGCCCAGCATCACGCTGCGCAACAGCGTCGCCATCGCGGCGTCGAAGCGCGCCGCGTCAAGGTCCTCGATGCCGCCGGTCTGCGCCGGGCCGCCGGCATTGTTGAACAGGCAATCGATGCGGCCGAATTGGTCGACCGCCTGGCCGATCAAGGCGCGGATATCTTCCTCAATCGTGACGTCGGTCCGGCGAAACACGCAGGCCGCGCCGAGCTTTTCGGCGAGCCGTTCGCCCTCCGGCGCGCGGCGGCCGGCGATGACGATTTTCGCGCCTTCCGCGACAAAAATCTCGGCGGTGCGCAGGCCGATGCCGCTTGTCGCGCCGGTGATGACCGCGACCTTCCCGTCCAGCCGTCCCATGTCGCTCTCCTTTTTGACAAGGTTGGGCCCAATATATCTCCGGCCGGCCGGAACAACGCAAGCCATGGATGGCGGCACGGCGTTGCGCTGGATCGAGGGCGGCGTTTTACACGTATACCCATTTGCCCGGCATCTGGCCCGGCTTTGCCGGACCAGGCACGGGTCCCCCTTGTGCCGGTCGTTCTCGCAGCACGTTATTCTGTTCTATGCTCGGCCTTGTTCCGGGTGAGATGATCGGCTGAAATGACCCATGGCAAGATTGATCGACGAGTTTCGGCAGGGCTGGCAGGGAACCTCGCGGCTACCTCCGCTATTGAGCATTGGATTTGCGACAGCCTGCATCGCAGTCTCGACCGCGGCGCGGTGGTGTCTTTCGCTGGTCCGGCCGGACGTCTATTTCACCCCCTATTTTCCAGCCGTGTTCTTTGCCACCGCATTCGGCGGTTTCCGGATCGGGGTCGCGACCGCCATTCTGGGCGGCCTGTTCGGCATGACCCTGAATTTCGGCGATACCCCGACCGATTTTGCAAGACTGGCGCTGTCGTCGATCTATCTGATCGTGTGCGGCCTCACGATCTGGGGCATCGAGCACTATCGAACGGTCGCCTCAAATCAGCGGGAAATCGCCGGGCGCCTGATCCAGGAGGAGGCCTATCGCAAGCTCATCGTCGACGAGCTCCAGCACCGGCTGAAAAACAAATTGTCGACCATTCACGCGGTGCTGCATCAGGTGCTGCAGGATCAACCGCAGATCTGGGCCAGCATCGACCATCGGATGCGGGCGCTGTCGGCGACCGATGACCTGATCGCAAAGGTCGATGGCCGGGGTTGCGACATCAGGGATCTGTTGCTCTCCGAGCTCGGGCCTTACGGACATGTCCGGTTCAGCTTGAACGGCGAGCGGCTGTTTCTTCCGGCCAAGCTGGCGGTGAGCCTGGCATTGATATTTCACGAACTGGCGACCAATGCCGGCAAATACGGCGCGTTTTCTTCCGCCCGCGGGGTATTGCAGGTATCGTGGTCGGTGATCGACGATCGCCTCAATATTGCATGGGACGAAACCGAAGGACCTTCGGTCGGTGCGATCGGAGCCGCCGGCTTTGGCAGTAAATTGCTGAAAACGGCGCTCGGGCCTTTCGAGGGCAAGACCGAAACGACCTTTTTGAAGACCGGTGTTCATTGCACGATGCAATGCCGCATACCTGCCAGTTGAATCTTGCGAGCGGAACCCCCTGGCGCGATCTGGCGCTGCGAATTCCGCAGCTGACGGCATCTCCGTCAGGGCATTCCGAAATCGCGTTGACATTCTATTAATGACGATCAGGACGGTGCTGATCCAAAAACGCTCGCCGCGGGGTTGTCACGGCTTTTCCGTCTTCCATTTAACCAAACCTACAAGAGAGTTTGGCAACCTCGACGGTTATGCAAAGTCCTATCAGGCACGACCTGCACGGCGACGCGACGCAAGGGGGCGGTGAATCCGCCGTTGACGGCGAGCTGAGCCTCCTGCGGGATGTTCTCAGGATGCTGCCGACGGGTATCACCGTTCAGGACGAGCAGGGCCGGTTCCTGCTGGTCAACGACGCCGCCGCGGCGCAGCTCGGGCTGGCCGATGGGCAATCGTCCGCGCTCGCCTCGAAACCATTGACCGACCGCCGCGAAGCCGGCCTTGCATTCCTCCGCGCCGGGCGCGCCGCCGTTGCGGAAGAATGCGTCACCGCTGGCCAGGGCAAGCAGGTCCTGCTCACGGCCCACCGTCCGGTCCGCATCGCCGACCGCAATCTGCTGCTTTCGAGTTCAACCGACATCAGCGAGCAAAAGGCGGTCGAGGATCATCTGTTCCGGTCGGCCTACTTTGACGAATTGACTGACCTGCCGATGCGGCGTGTGATCGAGCATCGTGCCAACAGCCTGATCCGGCGCGACGGCGTATATCCCAAATTCGCGCTGGCGTTTCTCGACATCGATAATTTCAAGCACATCAACGACTATTACGGCCATTCGATCGGGGACGCGCTGCTGATAGAGGTCGCCAAGCGGCTCGGGCTGGATCTGCGCGAGTCCGACATGCTGTCGCGGATCAGCGGCGACGAATTCATGCTGTTGCTCAACCCGATCCAGAGCCAGCAAGAGGTGGTGGAATATATCCAGGCCACGCTGCAGCGGCTGAAAGCGCCGTTCTTCATCGACGGATCGGAAATATTCGCCTCGACCTCGATCGGGGTCAGCCTTTATCCCGATCATGGACGCAGCTATGACGTATTGCGCCAGAATGCCGACATCGCGATGTACCGCGTCAAGAACGAGGGCAAGGGTGCGGCGGCCTTCTTCGATGCCGGCATGGAACGCGAGGCGCTGGAGCGGATGAAGATCGAGCAGTCGCTGCGGTTGGCGATTCTCGACAAGCGCTTTTGCTGTGCGTTTCAGCCGAAAGTCGACATCCGGAGCCGGGACATCAAGGGCATCGAGGCGCTGGTCCGTCTGCGCGACGACGAGGGCGTGATCCAGGCTCCCGGCACCTTCATCAACCTCGCCGTGGAATTGGGACTGATCGACGAGCTGACGCATCTGGTGCTGGCGGAGATCGTCAAGTCGATCGATCTCATCAACGAGACGTTTGGCCACGACACCAGCATCAGCATCAACGTCGCGGCCAAGCAGGCCGGCAATCCCGAGTTCATGCGCTCGTTTGCGCAGGCGCTCGAGGCGACCGGTTTCCCGCGACGCTTCATGATCGAGGTGACGGAAGATGCGTTCGTCGCCAAAACCCATTTCCAGGACGAGATTCTGCCGATCTTCCGCAAGCTGGGCGTCGGAATCTCGATCGACGATTTCGGCATCGGCTATTCGTCGCTGTCGGCACTGGCCGACATCACCGCCGACGAAATCAAGATCGACCGGTCGTTCATTACCGACATCCATCTGCGGCCGCGCAGCCAGGGAATCTTGCGGGCGATCGAATCGCTCAGCGAGGCGCTTGGCATGACCGTGATCGCGGAGGGTATCGAATCCTACGAGGAACTGGCCTATCTGCAGGCCGCCACCCGAATCCGCTACGCCCAGGGATATTATTTTTCCAGGCCGATTTTTCTTGAAGAACTCAAGCCGACCCTTCCGGTTACCAGTGACGCCCGCGTCAGTTTGGCCAGCCGCCCGCCGCAAGAGGGCCGTCAGGTCCATGCGCGTAATGAGCGCTATCGCCGCTAGGCGCGGGTCCTTACTATCGCCGCGGCATGCCAAGGCTTATAAACGTCCCGGAAACCCCGCGGCGAACGCGGCCGGTCTCATTCACGGGAAATCGCATGCATCCTGTCTCCATGGTTCTGAATATATTCTGGATTGTTTGCGGCGGCCTGTGGATGGCGGCCTGCTGGGTCATCGCCGCCGTTATCATGGCCATCACCATTATCGGCCTGCCCTGGGCGAGGGCCGCGTTCAATATCGCCGCCTATACGCTGTTGCCGTTCGGACAAAAGGCGGTGCGCCGCGACAGCCTGACCGGCCAATCCGATCTCGGCACCGGGCTGCTGGGGCTGATCGGCAACCTGATCTGGTTCGTGCTGGCGGGCTGGTGGCTGGCACTCGCGCACGTCGCTACCGCGGTCGTGCTGGCCGTGACCATCGTCGGCATCCCCTTCGCCTGGGCCCATCTGAAGCTCGCCGGCATCGCGCTGTGGCCGATTGGCAAGGTGATTGTACCAGCCTGATCAGCCGGTCCGATCCGCGTTGCCCAGCGCTTTGATCGCTTCCTCGACGCTTTGAAACACATGATCCGGGCCCAGCAATTCACCGACGCCGAAACGGGCGATCGCCTCCTGGGCGCGGACGGATTCAAGCCGCGCGACGGCGAAGTCGACATCGTCGGCATGGCATCTGCGGATGATTTCGGTCAACACCTGTGCCGCGGTGAAATCAATCTCGACAATGCCGGTCGCCTCGAGCACCAGCAGCCGGGGCTTCTGGGGGGAGGACTTCAAGGCCTCCAGAATACCGCGCCGGAAATCATAGGCGTTGAGAAATGACAGCGGGGCCTGAAATCCCGCGACAATGATGCCGGGCTCCCGTTCACCGGGCAGATTTGAACTCGACGGCCACCAGATCGAGGTTCCGGACACGCGTTCGAAGACGAGTACCCGCGCGCGGGTCGTGCTCCATATGCCGTGCAGCAGCGAGAGCGCAATGCCGATTCCAACACCTTGTTCGATCGGCAGGACGATGATCGCGGCCGCCGTCAGCAGGATCAGCAGGAATTCGCCCAGCGACTGCCTGAAGATCGTGACGATCTGGCCGACACGGATGATTCGGAGCGCGACGAACAAAAGAACGCCGCCGAGCGCGGCGTTGGGAATCTGACGCAGCAGCGAGGCGCCGAACACCAGCAGCAGGATTACGATCGCCACCGCGGCGAGGCCGGCGAACTGGGATTGTCCGCCGGTTTCGGAAACCACGCCGGTGCGCGGCGGGCTGGCATCGACCGGAAATGCGCCGATCAGTCCCGACAGGATGCTGCCAACGCCGACGCCGACGAAATCGCGGTCGACATCCGGCGGCTCGTTGGGGCTGGACGGAAAGGATCGCGTCGTGGCGGCCGTTTGCACCATGACGACAATGGCGATGATGAGGCTGAGTGACAGCAGGCTCGTCAGCCGGCTGGCCGAGACGACCGGGATCGCAACCGCCGGCATGGTTACGGTGACCGCACCGAGCACGCTGACGCCCCGGCTCTCCAGCGCGAGCAGCACCACGGCCGCGCTCGCCAGCGCAAGACCGATCAGCGCGCCGGGGATCCGTGCATCGATCTTCTCGGACAGGGCAATGATCGCCCAAACGCCGAAACCAATGACAAGCGTAAACAGGTTGGTCTGGCCCAGATGTCCGCCGAGGGTTACCAGGCGCTCCAGCATCGGGCCCTCGGGCGCCGGCAGTCCGAGGATCGCCGGCAGCTGGGAAATCAGGATGTGTACCGAGATGCCGAGGAGAAAGCCGGTGGTTACCGGGATCGAGAGCAGATCGGCGATCCAGCCGAGGCGGAAAATTCCCGCGGCGAGGAGGAAAAGCCCGACCATCAGCGCGAGCGCCGCAGCCAGCGTCAGGTAGTCCGGCGAGCCGGATGCGGCCAGCACGGCGAGACCGCCGGCGAAGATCGGGGTGATCGTCGAATCCGCGCCGCTGGACAGGAAGCGGTTGCTTCCGAAGGCGGCGAATGCGAGCGATCCCGCCAGAAAGGCGAAAAAGCCGATCTGCGGGGCGAACCCGCCCAGCCGCGCCGTCGCCATCTGTTCGGGAATGGCGATCGCGGCCAGCGTCAGGCCCGCAAACAGGTCGTGGCTGAGGAATTGAATGCGATACCCGTTCAGCGAGCGGAACAGCGGCCACGCCTTGCGCGTATCAACGGATTCCGGGGCGCCGGAAGTCTTCGCCATTGCTCAAAGCCCCCTGGAGATGCGCGGGTCCGATCGGCGCGCGCTTTTCAGGCTACGCTATCATGACGGTCCGGGGGCGGAAATAACGGCGCAGAACCACCAACCCCGCCCCACAGCCCTTGCCGATATCGGGCCAGACAACAACGAGCACGGCCTTTCTCGATTAAGCACCGCATTGGTTCGGCTGCCGTGAGGGCCCCCCTCATACCCCCCATACCCGAAACCCCAATTAAGGTTTAAGTAACCGGATTCCCTAACGGGTATGCCATTTATACATCGTATGCCTATCCCCTTGGAGTTAGGGGAATGTGGAATTTAGCCTCCAGCATTCGGGGTGGAGTTGGAAAGCTCCGAACCTCGGCCATCGGATCGTATCACACCGCCGTCGCTGCCCGGCGGGGCCCGGTACTATGGCTTGTCCTCGGCGGCAGTTTCCTGATTGCGGCGATCATCGTCGGCACCGTGGTGATGGTTGGTGAATTTCGCGAGAGCGCGCTCCGCAACACCGAGCGCGAACTCGAAAATACGGTGCTGCTGCTCAACCGCCACTTCGATCAGCAGTTCGTGGATTCCGAGATGATCGCGCGCAATTTGATCTCCCAGATGCAGATTTCCGAGATCGTCTCGCCCGAGCTGTTCCGGAGCCGGCTGTCTTCTCCCGAAGCGCACCTGGAGCTGAAGTCCAGGGTCAGCATTTCGTCCTATATCGGCGACGTCAACATCTTCGACGCGGACGGAAATCTGATCAACACGTCGGGGGTCTGGTGGCCGCGACCGCCTGTCAACATCGACGATCGGGCCTATTTCAACGCGCTCAGATCGGACCCGCAATCGAAAACAGCCATGCTCGAATCGGTGCGCAGCCATTCCACCGGCAACTGGGCCACGATCATCGCTTATCGACTGACCGGACGTGGCGGGGTTTTCCTCGGCGTGATGGCGAGGCGAATCGACCCGGTTAATTTTGAGAACTTCTTCGCATCCGTCGCGCTCGGCGAGGGGGCCGCGATTTCCATGTTCCATCGCGATGGGACCATGCTGGCGCGCCATCCCCATGCCGATTCCATGATCGGGCAAAACTTCAAGACGGCGCCGCTGCTGTCCAAAATTCTCGCTCAGGGAGGCTATCAGACACTGCGGCTGAAAAGCCCCGTCGATGGTCTGGACCGGCTCGGTTCAGCGGGTCAATTGAACCATTTCCCGATCGTGATCATCGCGACCACGACCGTTGCAGCGGCGCTGGCCGACTGGCGTGCCCAAACCACAATCATGGTCGCCGCCGCCGGTCTTTGCGCCCTGGTGATCGCGGTCCTTCTGTTTCTGATCGTCAGGCGGATGACCAGGCAACATCAGGAATCGCAGCAGCGACTGGAGCAGGAAAAGCACCGGCTCGATACCGCGCTGAACAACATGACACAAGGCCTCGTGCTGTACGATGCGTCGGCACGTGTCGTGGTCTGCAACCAGCGCTATATCGACATGTACGGCCTGTCGGCCGCGGACATGAGGCCCGGTACTCGCTTTTACGACGTTATCCGGCGTCGCAAGGAGACGGGATCCTTCACCGGGGACGTCGTCGAGTTTTGTTCTACGGTTCTCGGCAAGGTTGCACAGGATAAGGGTGCTTACACCGTGGTCGAATCCACGGGCGGACGTTCGGTTCAGGTCGTCGTTCGCCCGCTGCTGCAAGGCGGCTGGGTTGCGACAATGGAAGACATAACGGAGCGTCAAGAACTCGAACAGGAACGCGACCGCAATCATGCATTCCTGAGCCAGATCATCGACCACATACCGACCCAGATCACGGTGAAAGACCTGCGCGATCGCCGTTACGTCCTGGTCAATCGGGTGGCCGCGACCCAGTTCGGGCTGTCGCGCGAAGAGATCGTCGGCAAGACGGCCTGCGATCTGTTTCCGAAGGCTGCCGCCGAAATCATCACTGCCGACGACGAAAAAGCCCTGCGATCCGCCGACGGCCTGTTCCTGGACGAGTTCCTGGACAAGCGGCCGGTGGTGAGCCAGGCGCTGGGCCAGCGCTATATCACATCAAGGCGCATCGGAATTCCGGATCAGGCCGGCGAGATGCGATACATCATAAATGTGGTCGACGATGTAACCGACCGGCGGCGCGCCGACGAGAAAATCGCGCACCTCGCGCGTTACGACGCGCTGACCGATCTGCCGAACCGGGTACTGTTCCGCGAGTGGGTCGAGCGCGAACTGCAGAGGATCGGCCGCGGCGAGCAGTTCGCGTTGCTGTATATCGACATCGACGAGTTCAAGGGCATCAACGATTCGCTCGGGCATCATGTCGGTGATGAACTGCTGAAGGCCGTCGCCGCCCGCCTGAAGAGTTGCATCAGGGAGACCGATTTTGTCGCGCGGCTCGGGGGTGACGAGTTTGCGGTGGTTCAGACGAATGTCGATAAACCCGCCGATGTCGTGGAATTCGTCACCCGGATCCATGAGGCGATACGCCAACCCTATCAGTGCCTCGGCCATCAGCTCTCGAGCGATGCCAGCATCGGCATTGCATTGGCTCCGCACGACGGTACCGATCTGGATCAGCTGATCAAGAACGCCGATCTGGCGATGTATGGCGCCAAGGCCGGCGGACGCCGCACCCATCGCTTCTTCGAGCCGGCCATGGATGCCAGCGCCAGAGCCCGGCTTACGATGCAGCAGGATATGCGTCAGGCGCTCGCGGAGGGCGGTTTCGAAATCCACTATCAGCCGCTTGTCAGCCTTCGCGATGACGCGGTGACCGGCTGTGAAGCCCTGCTGCGCTGGCGCCATCCCGAACGCGGCATGATCTCTCCGGCAGAGTTCGTCCCGGTAGCGGAAGATACCGGCCTGATCGTTGAACTGGGCGAATGGGTCCTGAGAACCGCCTGCGCCGAGGCGGCCAACTGGCCGGACCACGTCCGCCTTGCCGTCAACGTCTCGCCCGTTCAGCTGAAAAGCCCGACGCTGCCGCTGAAGGTCGCGGCCGCGCTTGCCGCCTCCGGTCTTTCGGCCAGCCGGCTCGAACTTGAAATTACCGAGGCGGTGCTGATCGGCGATGACGAGGCGGCGCTGGCCATCCTGCATCAGCTCCGCGCCATTGGCGTCCGTATCGCGCTGGACGATTTCGGCACCGGCTATTCCTCGCTGAGCTATCTGAAGCGTTTTCCGTTCGACAAGATCAAGATCGACCGCTGCTTCGTCAGCGACATCGCGGAGATCGACGGCTCGTCGGTGATCGTGCAGGCGGTGGTGAACATCGCCGCCGCGGGCAACATGACGACAACCGCGGAGGGCGTCGAAACCCAGCAGCAAAAGGAACGGCTGCGCGCGCTGGGCTGTACCGAGATGCAGGGCTACCTGTTCAGCGCCGCCAAGCCCGGTTCCGAAGTAAGGCAAATGCTGGGGCCACGCCGCGAAAAAGCGACGGCCGCGGCTTAGGGGCAGGGTGTCGTGGCGGCGAACGGATATCGACCGGCCGTCGCCATCCCGGACGTCCGCGCCCATGATCGGCCCCACCTGACGCCGCCATGGCCGGAACAAATGTATGGCCGGCACGCCCAAGACCCGTCTTCCCGCCCGCACGAGGCCGATATTGTTGATTTAGTCCGCCGTTGATCGGCGGTGGCTGGCGTGATTCCATCCTCGTATTGATTTGCGGAGGGCGGGATGATGATGGGAATGCAGACGGCGCCGGCGCAGCTGTTTTACGATTTCTGCCTCAATGACCATGTCCCAGATGAGCATCTGCTTCGACGCATCGACCAATTTATCGACCTTGAGAAGGTGCGCACGGAGCTGAGGCCGTTCTACAGCAGCATCGGTCGCCCCTCGATTGACCCCGAACTGATGATGCGGATGCTGATTGTCGGCTACTGCATGGGCATCCGGTCTGAACGGCGGCTGTGCGAGGAGATCCATCTCAACCTGGCCTATCGCTGGTTTTGTCGCCTCGGGCTCGACGGCAAGGTGCCGGACCACTCGACCTTTTCGCGCAACCGTCATGGCCGGTTCCGGCAGAGCGATATCCTGCGGCATTTGTTCGAGACCGTGGTGCAGCGGTGCCTGCGCGAGGGTCTTGTCGGCGGCGAAGGCTTCGCGGTGGATGCGAGCCTGATCGCGGCCGACGCCAACAAGCAGCGGTCGGTTCCCGGCGATCAGTGGCGGATCGGTAGCCTCGACGCCGATGCCGGACGAGCCGTTCGCGAGTATCTGGCAACGCTGGACGATGCTGCCTTCGGTGCGGCCAGCGAGGTGAAGCCGAAGTTCGTCTCACCGTCGGATCCGGCGGCGCAGTGGACCGGCGCCCACAAGGGGCACGCCTTCTTCGCCTACGCTACCAACTATCTGATCGATACTGAGAATGCTGTCATTCTCGACGTCGAAGCCAGCCGAGCCATCCGCCAGGCTGAGGTCGGCGCCTCACGCACCATGATCGACCGAACCGCCAGACGCTTTGGCATCACGCCCCAGTACCTTGCCGCTGATAGCGCCTACGGCTCGGCTGCGAACTTGGCATGGCTAGTAAAGGAGCGTCAGATCGAGCCGCACATCCCAGTGTTCGACAAGTCTAACCGGACCGACGGCACCTTCTCAAGATCCGACTTCGTGTTCGACGCTGACCGCAACCACTATACCTGCCCGCAGGGCAAGCTGCTGGTGCAGTTCCGGCGGACCTACGCGACGCCGCGCTCGGGCATCACCAAGGATGGGACGCGGCTATACCGGTCGAGCAAGTCGGATTGCCAGCGGTGCGCCTTCAAGGCGAAGTGCTGCCCGAACACGCCGCAGCGCAAAGTGCCTCGTGACCTCGACGAAGATGCGCGCGATGTCGCCCGAAGCCTGGCAAACACGCCGGCCTATGAGCGTTCGCGTCATCGCCGGAAGAAGATCGAAATGTTGTTCGCCCATCTCAAGCGCATCCTCAGACTCGGTCGCCTTAGACTGCGCGGTCCGTGCGGCGCGCGAGACGAGTTCCTACTCGCGGCCACCGCCCAGAATCTGAGGAAGCTCGCAAAGCTTCGAGCGATGCCAGCCGCTTGCCCCGTGCCATCATGACGGCTCCAAAGGAATTGGCGCCGATGCCCGGCCCAATCCTCAGACAACACCCCAATCGATAGACCGTGGACCTAAAAACGGAGGAGTCCGAAACAAAGCGGCGACTAAATCAACAATATCGGCCCGTTGCCGACACCGGGCCAATCGGCTAAATGAACCCCCACGCACCCGTAGCTCAGCTGGATAGAGCGTTGCCCTCCGAAGGCAAAGGTCACACGTTCGAATCGTGTCGGGTGCGCCAGCAAT
>Ga0302314_10017995_pt1 | contig 11809 bp, 11 predicted proteins | sample III_Palsa_N2_3_FD_200533 | JGI IMG/M metagenome (GOLD analysis project Ga0302314, IMG submission 200533) | Peat permafrost microbial communities from Stordalen Mire near Abisko, Sweden - III_Palsa_N2_3 | ecosystem: Environmental > Terrestrial > Soil > Palsa > Peat permafrost | place: Sweden...
TGGACGATCTGGACGAATCTCCGCCTTGTGCTCGGGGAGTTCGGCCGTTTGCGCGCGGCAGACGGCATATTGTTCACGGGCTCGCCGCCGTTCCTGATTCATCTGCTCGTGCCGTTGAGGCTCTTCTGGAAGGGCAGGCTGGTCTACCGGATCACCGATTTTCATCCGGAGTGCCTGATTGCGGCCCAACGCACACCGTCGCGTGCACTCGTTGCCTTGCTCGCGTTGACCAATTTCTGGCGCCGCCGCGTCGGCGGCTTCGAGGTGCTCGGCCGGGACCAGTGGCGGCGTCTACGCGACAGCGGGATAGCGGAGAACCGCATTGCCCTGGTGCGTGACGGATCGCCGGTTTCGTTTGCCGAGGGGCAGAAGGCTGCGCCGCTGCCTGCGGAGTTGGCGGGCGCGTGCGTTCTTCTCTATTCGGGCAACTATGGCGTGGCTCACGAGGTCGAGACGGTCGCCGAGGGGTATCGCCGGCATCACCGGGAGGGGACGGGGCGGGTCAGGCTGTGGCTGAGTGCCGCAGGTGGAGGCACGGAAGAACTCTCTCGGCGTTTTGCCGCCGAAGGCCTGCCCTTTCACCGATCGGCACCCGTTCCTCTGGAGCGCCTTCCGGGCCTTTTACTCTCGCCCGACGCGCATCTTGTCACCCTCAAGGACAGCTTCGTTGGATTTGTCATGCCGTCGAAGATCTACGCCTGCATCGAATCCGGGAAGCCCTTAATTTTCGTGGGAAGTGCGGATTCCGACGTGGATTTGCTCACTCGAGAGGCCGGGATCCCCTATTGGCGAGTCCCCTGCAATGACCCTGCAGGCTTTGCCGGCGCGCTGGAACAATTGGCCGACAGGAAAGACAAATCCCTGAAGCCGCGTCCGGCGTAAGAGGGGAGCGGGGAGGGCGGCAGGATGTCGTGGCGCCTTGGGTGATAGGCGGGCCGCGAAACAATTGAGAGAGTCCATGCCTATTGGCACTTGGAATCCTTGCAAGATTTCGGTATTTTATGTGCAGATTTGGGTGGGGCGACTGCGCGTTACCGGTCGGGGCCAAATCGGACTTGTGGGATCATCGATCAGAATTTGCCGGTGCGGTGGCGGGAACTAGGTGGCTCTTATGAATAAAATTGCACTTAGGACGCAGGGTTTGATCGCTGCGATCTCGATTTTTTGTGGCGGAGCCGCCGGCGGAGTGGCCTTTGTAGCCTTTGCGCAGGGGCAGCCGGAGGGCACGCCGAACCTGCTGGGACCTGCCCGTCCGATTCAAGGCACCCCCGATTCAGACAATCGTCCGAATGCTAACGATGGTCCCGTGCAGAGAGGCCCGCTTCAGGGTGGCCGGCCTGACGGTGACAATGCGCAGCAGGGCAATGGTCCGGTGATTGGCAGAGGTCCATTGCAAGGTGCCGGTCCTCTTCAGGGCGCCGGCCCGTTGCAGGGTGAGGGTCCTCTCCAGGGTGCGGGCCCTCTCCAGGGTGCGGGACCGTTGCTCGGCGCCGGTCCGCTGCAGGGCGCAGGCCCGTTGCTCGGGGCCGGTCCGCTTCAAGGGGCCGGGCCGCTGCTCGGCGCCGGTCCACTGCAGGGCGCGGGTCCTTTGATTGGGGCGGGGCCGCTGCAAGGGGCAACGCCCGTTCTCGATGGTGGGCCGACCACGTTGGTAGGACCGGTGAACATCAATGTCGGCGGCCCGCCGTCGAATTCGCCGATCCAGATGGCCTCGCTGCCGCCGACGGTTCAGCTCTCGCCGTCACCGGCCGTGCCGACGGATCCCTTTCCGCCGTCGCCTCCCTCTCCGCCGTCGCCGCCACCCCCTCCGGACCCCACTCCGCCGACGGGTGGCCCGCCGCCGACGCCGGATCCGCCAGCACCGCCGGCGATCGTCATTCCACCGACTTGCCTCTCGTGCGGCCCCGGCACGCCGCCGGTCAACAATGTCGTCACAAATGCTAGCCCCAGCTAGCCATCCGAGCCGTGCAGATTTTTTTTGAGCCGACGATACGACCGTTACCGGGATGGCCAGCAACACCCATGACTGTTAGTGCGAGTCGCGTACAGTTTATCTGGTCGCCTTTGCTCGGTTGGGCTTTGTTGACCTGCGTCGCGCCGGCTGCCCTGGCGCAGGTCGGTGTACCTGTGCCCGGCGTCACCATCGGCACGATCTCGCCGAACGATCCCACGAGCAGTGCGCCGAACGATCAGGCTCCCCAAACGACCACCTCGACCGGGACGACGGCGTCGGGTGGAAACAACAGTCCTGCGGTCACCACCTTCGACGTCACGCCGGCGACGACTGTCGCACCGCCAGCGATTGCGCTGCCGCCGGGAACGACGGTGCAGAATCCTTCCACCCAGATCATCCCCGGTGCGAGCGATGTGTTCGCCGGTGCCACCAGCGGCGTGATCGGATATGGAGGCGATGGTGGTGGCCCAAGCGGCGACGAACTCGGCATCACCCTGGGATCGTTCCGGCTTTTTCCGCAGATCGACATCACCACCGGTTACGACAACAACGTGTTCGCGCAAGGCGGCTCGAACGCGACTACGGGATCGCTTTCGACCGTTATCGCGCCGTCGCTTGCACTGCGTTCGGAGTGGCTGAATCATTCCATCAATCTCCTGATGGGCGGCGGCTTCGGCAACTACCAGTCCGCGCCGACGCAGAACTACCAGAACTATTTCTTCATAGCCGACGGCCGGATCGATATCCGCTCGGATTGGTTCGTGACGTGGTCGCTGGGTTATCGGCGAGCCACGGAAGCTCTCGGCACGCCCAACGTCTCGTTTGCCCAGGCGCCGACGGTCGCGGAGTCCATTCCTCTCTTTTTGTCGATGACGAAGACGTTCAACAGATTGTCGGTCGAGGTTGGCGGATCGGCGATCAAGAGCTGGTACACCGACCATAGCACGATCACTTCGTTGGGCCTCGACGGTGCGAGCCGTAATCGTGCGGAGTACGAACAGCATGTTCGCCTCGGTTACGATATCAGCGATGACCTCACCCTGTTCGTTACGCCTTCGATCACCCAGGTGCGTTACGATCAGAATGTCGATTCGTCCGGCCAGAACCGCGATTCTACCAGAGCAGGGCTTGGCGTCGGTGCCGTCTGGAAGATCAATCCGACGAGCACGATCAATGGAAGCGTAGGTTACGTCGTGGCGAATTCCGGCGGCCTGGGAACGACGTCGGGCTATACCTTCGCCTTGAGTGGAACCTGGAACGGCTATCAGCCCCTCGTTATTCGCCCGAATCTGTCGCGTGGCATCAGCGAGACGGCGCTGTCGAGCTATCGCAATACGATCAACACCGTGCTCGGCGTCGATTACAGCTACCAGTTGTTCGACGAATGGGCGATCGCAGGCGGCACGTCGTACAGCTTGGCCGATTACCAGCCGATCGACGGACTTGGCGCATCGCCTCGCGAAGATACGTTCTTCCGCAGCTCGATCGGTCTGCTGTGGCAGCCGAGGCCGCAGTTGTCGATTGGCCCGATTTTCGAATACTCGCAGGCCGGGTCCTCCGACCCGATCAACGGGCCGTCGTACAATCGCCAGATCATTTCCATCAGACTGACTGCAAAACGGTGATGTGGTGCTAAGTAAGAAAACGAACATGTTGCGCCGAAGCGGGGCTTTGACCTTGCCGATCCTGGGCCTGCTTGCGCTGGTCGGTCTCGCGGCCTGTGGCAGTGAAAGAACCGGTGTCACACAGCTGCCGGTGCCTCCCGCGCGCGACATCGTGGCGTTCACGACGGCGCCCCCCGCGAACGGCCCGCCGAATGCGCCGACGAACGATTGCAAGAAGGGCGGGAGCGGCCCCTACAGGCTGGGATCAGGCGACAAGGTTCGCGTGATCGTGCCGTCCGATCCGGACATCTCGAGCGACTACGAAGTCAATTCGGCCGGTGCCATCACCGCGCGGCGCCTGGGTGGGGTGCCGGTGGCCGGATTGTCGGTCAGCGACCTCGAAGCCCGGCTTTTGCAGCGCTATCGCGACGCACGCTATTTCACCAGTGCGAGCATCCTGAGTGTCGAACTGGTGAGCACGCGACCGTTCTACATGATCGGCGAAATCGGGCGGCAGGGCTCGTTCCCTTATGTCTCCTGTTTGCGTGTGATCCAGGCGGTCGCTATTGCGGGCGGCTTCACGCGGCGCGCCTCGAGGAACAATGTGACGATCAAGCGATTCTTCGCCGAATCGTCCGAAGAAGAGTATGTGACGGAAGACACCCTGGTCGAACCGGGCGACGTCATCCGTGTCCCCGAGAGGTGGTTCTAGCGGGGGCGCACGTATCGGCCGGCTTGCGGTGTGGGGCCGCGTAGCCGGAATTTGACTGGTTTCGTGCCGCTCTATGAGCGGGACGGATCGGGTTTGAGAGTTTAGGTTTGTTTGCGGCTTTTCTCGCCGTGGGATGGTGTGGAATGGGATCTTTGCCAAAAGTCGACCGCATGGGAGAAGAGACGGGCCTGAACCGTCTCTCCGCGACCGTCGATTCGATCGGCTCCGCCCCTGTCAGGCCAGCCGAAGGCCCCAATGAGCTGTGGGAGTGGCTGCGTCTGCTCAATCGGCGCAAGGCACTCATCGTCGGGTCCGGCTTGGTTGCCGTCGTGCTGATGGCTCTTGTCATCGCGCAGGCAACCCCGCTCTACAAAGCGTCGTCGCGCATCATGCTCGACACCCGCACCTTCAAGGTCGTGAGCACCGAAGCGGCGTTGTCCGGCGTCGATACGCTCAACATCGGCGCCATCCAGAGCGAACTCGAAGTCATCCAGTCGGAGTTCCTGATCGGCCGTGTGGTCGATCGACTGGGCCTCGCCTCGAGCCCCGATTTCAACGGCACGCGTCCGCCGGGCTTCCTCGATACAGCCCTGGAGCCGGTGCGCGAGCTCTGGCACTCGGGCATCTCGTCGCTCCTCGCGCCCGCGGCGCCGCCGCAACAGCAGGCTGCGCAGGCCAAGCCTACTCGCGTGGAGGATAGCGATCCGGGCCGTCGGGCGGCCATCGGCACGGTGGCGAGCCGTCTCAGCGTCACGCTGCTCGGCCGCACCTTCGTGATCCTGGTGACGGTCGAGAGCACTGACGGAACCATGTCGGCGCGCATTGCCAACGCGATCGCCGAGGTCTACCTGGCGGACCAGGTAGACAACAAGAACGAAGCGAACCGGCGTGCCACGGAATGGCTCGAAGAGCGCCTGGCCGAGCTGCGGCGCAATCTGCAGGTTGCCGAAGAGTCGGTTGCGACCTATCGCCGTGACAAGGGACTGGCCGGTAGTCCGGAAGGGTCGATGTCGTCGCAGACGTTGACCGACCTCAATGCCAAATATCTCGCTGCGAAGATGAAGCGCATCGAGAAGGAAGGCCGTCTGGTTGCGCTCAGCAAGGCCAGCCTCAATCCGAACGAGCTGGCGAACATCGCAGAGGTTTCCACCAACAGCTCGCTGAGTGCACTGCGTAACCAGGAGGCGGACCTCAATCGCAGGATCAACGAAATGGCGGTCCAGTTCGGGCCGGCGTATCCGAAGCTGGTGCAGGCTCGCGCCGAGCTCGGCGCTCTGAAGGAGCGCTTCCAGCAGGCAACACAGAGCATCACGCTTGCGATCCGCGCCGAGCTCGATGCCGCCAAGTCCGAAGAAGAGGAGCTCAAGACGCAGCTCGATCGCGCTTCCGTGCTCGCCGGCGCGACCAGCCAGTACGAAGCCGAACTGAAGCAGCTCGAGCGCGAGGCGCAGTCCAATCGTGCCCTCTACGAGAGCTTCCTGAACCGCTTCAAGGAACTGCGCGAGCAGCAGGACATCCAGCGTCCCGACGCGCGTATCCTGGCCTATGCGTGGCCGTCGGGTGCGCCGTCGTCGCCGCAGTACAAGACCGGCCTGTTCGCTGCGTTCCTTGTCGGCTGCCTGCTCGGCATGGCCGGTGCGATCGCCGCGGAGAAGCTCGACCGGGTGTTCCGTTCGGCTTCCCAGGTCGAGAAGGCAACGGGCGTCGCCGTGCTCGGCATGGTGCCGCTGGTACGCAACGCGATCGGCCAGCGTGCGTCGATCGTGGGGCAAATCCTCGACAAGACCACATCGTCGGCAGCCGAGGCCATGCGCGCGGTATTTACCGCGATCAGTCTCAGCAACCTCGACCGTCCGGCGCGCGTCATCGCCGTCACGTCGTCCACTCCGGGCGAAGGCAAGACGACCTTCGCCGCAGCCCTGGGCGGCCTGCTGACCAAGATGAACGCGTCGCGTCGCGTGCTCCTGGTCGACCTGGATCTGCGTCAGGCGAAACTTGCCGTGGCGCTGGGTCTCAACGACCGTGGTGGCACGATCGACGAATACCTGATGGGCACCAAGACGCTCGATCAGTGCATCCAGCGTCAGGCAATGTCGGGCGTCGACTATATCTGCGCCAGCCCGAACACGCCGAACGCGCCGGAAATCCTCGAGTCGCACGCCATGAAGGCCGCTCTCGCGACCTTCTCCGAGCGCTACGATCTCGTGATCCTGGACAGCCCGCCGGTCATGGCGGTGTCCGACGCTCGCATCATCTCGCAGCTCGCCGACTACACGATCTTCATCGTGCACTGGGCCCGCACGCCACGCGATGTCGTCAAGACGGCGGTGTCTGCCCTGTTGAACGTGACCGACCGTGTCGGCATTGTCATCAACAAGGTCAATCTCGCCAAGCACGCGCTCTATGAGTACGGCGACTACGGCGACTACTATTCGCGCTACCACGGCTACTACGGTGTGGGTGGCGCGCGTGGTGCCGCAGCTGCAGGCGGAGCATCCGCCAAGAGCGAGCCGACCGGCTTCGCCAAGCTGAAGCGGATCGTACCGGGCATCAAGTAGGTGTAGGTTGCCCCCGCACGGGGGCAACGCAGGCTCGTCATGTTCGGACGTTGGTTCAAGGGTAAGTCGAACGCCCGGCCGGGCAGTGTTTCGCCCGGCCTGGCGGTCTATGCCGTGGGTGACATCCACGGCCGCCTGGACCTGCTCGAAGACCTCCTGCGTTGTATCCGGGAGGACGCCGGCCGCCACACCGGGGATACCGAGCGCGTCCTGATTTTCCTGGGGGACTATATCGACCGCGGCCCCGCAAGCCGTGGCGTGGTCGACAGGTTGCTGGAAGGCCCACTCGATGGCTTCACGACCATCCGCCTCATGGGCAACCACGAAGAGGCGCTGCTGTCGTTCCTGGACAGCATCAGCGACGGTCTCGACTGGCTGACCTTCGGTGGCCTCGAGACACTGCTCTCCTATGGCGTGCCCCTGCGCACCTTGCCGAACACCGGCCAGCAGGTGAGCGAGTTGCGCCAGGCGCTCGCCGAAGCCGTGCCGAAAGCCCATCTCGATTTCTTCCGGCGCTGCGTCTTCCGCCACAGCATCGGCGACTACGTCTTCGTCCACGCGGGTGTCCGGCCCGGTGTTGCACTCGAGAAGCAGACGACCTCGGATTTGATGTGGATCCGCGACGATTTCCTGCGGGTGCGTGTTCCGCTTCCGGGCCGTGTCGTGGTGCACGGGCACACGATCGTCGACCTGCCGCAGGACCGGACGCATCGCATCAACCTCGACACTGGCGCGTTTATCAGCGGGCGCCTCAGCTGCCTGGCGTTGCGTGGCGAGGAGCGCCGCTTCATCTCCACCCTGGACGGCTGACGGGTGGCGACGCAGCTCAACATCGGTTGTGGCGACGCGCCGACGGCCGGCTGGATCAACTACGACAACTCGCCTGCCGTCTGGCTGGCACGCCGGCCCGTCGTGACCTGGCTGCTGCTGCTCGGGCGGCCGCGGTCATGGCTGGATGTATGACGGGTCGTCGTTGCAGGAGCTGGTTTTCGACAATGGCTTTTCCGACGTCGAGGCCAACCGGCCCCCACTCACGCAATCGTAAGCGGCCCGCGAGGAGAGGGCATGCCATGGTCTCGGCCTCATTCCCGAAGGAGAGAGCCATGAAGACCGTTCGCCTTTTTGCCGGCCTTGCCGTCGCGTCGGTTGCGTTCCTCTCGACTGCCGCGGCCATGGCGCAAAGCCCGCCTACGCGCGTGCGCGGCACCATCTCCGCCATCGACGGCAAGACCGTCACCATCGCCACCCGGGAAGGCTCCGCGGCGACGATCAAGCTCAATGACAACTGGACGGTGGCGCTGGTCGCTCCCGTGTCCGCGGCGGACATCAAGCCGGGCAGCTTCGTCGGCGTCGCTTCGATGGGCACCGACGCCAATCGCACCGCGCTCGAGGTCCTGGTGTTCCCCGAGGCGATGAAGGCCGCCAAGCCGGGCGAGGGGCACTATCCGTGGGATCTCCAGCCGGAGAGCATGATGACCAATGCCACGGTCTCGACGGTCGCGGCCGGCGGCGATGGCCAGACCCTGAAGCTCGACTACAAGGACGGCGGCACCCAGACCATCAAGGTGAAGCCCGGGACCCCGATCGTCACTTTCCTGCCCGGCACCCAGGCGGATGCCAAGGTCGGCGCCAAGGTGTTCGTGGGCGCGGCCAAGGCGGCTGATGGCAGCCTCTCGGCCGGCCGCCTCAACGTCGGCAAGGACGGGCTGACGCCGCCGATGTGAGGCTCTTCAGAGCCTCCAGAGCGTGACGCCGGCCGGGACACTGCTCCGGTCGAGCAGGCCAGGGACGTCAGCCACGAAGCCCCCGGCGGGTTTCAGGAGCGGCTTCAGCAGATTCCAGCCGCCGTCCCGGTAGGGGCGGTGGGCGACGGCCACGACGACGGCGTCGGCCGGCTGCAACCTGTCCAGCGAGGTCAGGGCGAGGCCGTATTCCTCCTTCAGCAGGCCGCCGTCCGCTTCCGGGTCGTGGAGCTGGACGATGATGCCGAAATCCTCGAGCTCGCGCACGATGTCGACGACCCGGGTGTTGCGGATGTCGGGCACGTTCTCCTTGAAGGTGACGCCCAGCACCGTGACCACCGGCCGGCCGGTCCCGCTGCTGTCGCCACGGCGCATGATGTTGCGGGCGACGCGGTTGGCGACGTGGACGCCCATGCCGTCGTTCACCCGGCGGCCCGAATGGATGACGTGCGGGTGGTAGCCGACCTCCTCGGCCTTGTGGGCGATGTAGAACGGATCGACGCCGATGCAGTGGCCGCCGACCAGGCCCGGCTTGAAGTTCAGGAAGTTCCACTTGGTGCCGGCGGCCTTGAGCACGTCGTGGGTGTCGACATCGAGACGGTCGCAGATCAGGGCGATCTCGTTGATCAGGGCGATGTTGACGTCGCGCTGGGTGTTTTCCAGTACCTTGGCGAACTCTGCGACCCGGATCGACTCGGCACGGTGGGTGCCCGCCGTCACGACGCTCTTGTAGACGGTGTCGACGATGTCCAGCGTCGCCGGCGTGTCGCCCGAGACGATCTTCAGGATGTTGTCGAAACGGCGCTCCTTGTCGCCGGGATTGATGCGCTCGGGCGAGTAGCCGACGTTGAAGTCGGTCTTCCACTTCAGGCCTGAGGTCTTCTCGAGCACCGGCACGCAGACGTCCTCGGTGACGCCGGGATAGACCGTGGACTCGTAGACGACGATGTCGCCTTTCTTCAGTACGCCGCCGATCGTGGCCGACGCCTTGCGCAGGGGCTCGAGGTCGGGGGCCTTGCTGGCGTCGATCGGGGTGGGGACGGTGACGATGTGGAAGTCGGCGTCGCCCAGGTCCCGGGTGTCCGTGGTGAACCTGAGAGAGGGCGCTTTGAGTGCCGGCGATTCGACCTCGCCGGTACGGTCACGGCCGTTCCTGAGTTCGTCGATACGGCGAATGTCGATGTCGAAGGCGACGACCGGATGCCCGGCACGAGCAAAGGTGGCTGCCACGGGGAGGCCGACATAGCCGAGGCCAATCACCGAAATACGCCGATTCATTAGGATCCTGTCGTCGCTTGTTGGCCGAAATTAGCACAGAGCGGCACCGCCCTCTAAGTAAACTCCTGCCTGCCAGTTGCCGGGACTAGACACTCGGCCCATCGGGAGATTCCGGCGTCTGGCTCAGCCACTGCCGGGCCTCGTCCATCGAACTGAACAGACGCATCGGTCGCTTGGCGCCGCCCAGGTTCATGAACCGGCGAATGAACAGGTCGGCTTCGTCGGTCGTGGAGACGATAGCGATCGGCCCGCGCGGCCCCAGTTGGGCGTAAGCGCTGACCCGGGCGCCCATGACCATGACGTCGTCATCGGTCAATTTCGGTATGGCGCCGCGAAAATCGAGCAGCTTTCGGTACGGCATGCCGTTCTCGGTCACCAGCGCGTCGAAATAGTCGAGCACGTCCTGGAGTGCCACGTCACCGCGGCCCTCGACATCGACGAACCGTCGGACGTGGTCGATCTTGAAATGCACTGGCATCGATCAGGTCTCTTTCTCCCCGGAGAGCCACTTCAGGGCCCGGGTCTTCGTCTTGAACAGCTTGATCGGCCGCTTGGCGCCGCCGAGGTTCATGTAGCGGCGGAACGTGTTCTCGTTCTCTTCGGTCGTGCATAGTATCGCGATCGGTCCGCGCGGATCGTGCTGGGCGAACGCACTCACCCAGGCGCCGAGGGTCATGAGATCGTCGCTGCTGAGTTCCAGTTGGCTTTCGCTGGCATCGAACAGCTTCGGATACGACATGGCCTCTCCCACGACGATGCCTTCGTAGTAGACGAGAATATCGTCGAGTGTAACCACACCCTCCGTGTCGACTTGGACGAAGCGTCTGTCGTGATCGATCTTGAATCTCAGCGGCATCACACTCTCGGACCGGTATCCGGAGTATGGAGACCCCCCCGAGGCGTCTGCAAGTGGGGCTGTGGCTAGTTTCGCTTGGCTAGTTGCGGGCAACCTGGGCGGCGACGCAGAGCCATTTGCCGTCGCGTCTGGCCCAGATGTCGGTGTAACGGCCGCTGCCCGGGTTGCCGTTCGGCAGTGTATAGCTCGTACGGGCATGGATGATCGCGAAGTCGCCCATCAGGCGCACATTCACATCATGGCACTGCAGATTGGAAATCTTCGCTTTCGGCGCGATCTGGGCAAGGAAGCCCTTGCGGTCGACGAGCGAGCCGTCGGGATTGGTGTTGAGGAAGTCGTCGGACAGGATCTCCCCGAAGCGCTTTGTGTCGGAGTTCTGCACGGACGTGATGTAGTCGGCATTGAGCACGGTCAGGGTCTCGAGATCGTTCATGGCCTTGCCCCCTCGTGTTCGAGCAGCCACTTCTTGCGCGGCAGGCCGCCGCCGTAGCCGGTGAGGCTGCCGTTCGAGCCGATCACGCGATGGCAGGGCACAACCACGCTGACGGGATTCTGTCCGTTGGCGAGGCCGACGGCACGCACCGCCCTAGGCTTGCCGATGCGGCGCGCCAGCTCTGCATAGCTGATCGTGCGGCCGCACTCGATCTTGCGCAGGGCCTTCCACACGCTCCTCTGGAACGGCGTGCCTGCGGTCTTCACCGGCAGTTTGTCGATCACCGAAAGATCGCCCTTGAAGTAGCGGCGCATCGCGCTGGTGAGTCCGCCGGGATCGCGCGCCGGCTTGAGCGTGTAATTGCCACGCCCGTACTGGCGGTCGAGCAGGAGCTTCATGCGATCCTCGTGCTCGGTCCAGTCGATGACCCGCAGGTTCGCCTCGGCATCGGCGATGACGATCATCTCGCCGGCGGGCGTCGGCAGGCGATCGATCAGGAATTCGAATTTCTCACGCGGCATTGGCGGCGAGCCTCAGATGTTGTTCGGCATAGGCGTGCCACGGCCGCCACGCGGCCGGGGCCTTGCTGTCGAGATTGGCGGCGGAGATATCGCCATCCCAGTCGCCCGGCGCGCGCACGCCGGGCCGCTTGGCGATCAACGGCGCGAGCTT
>Ga0302314_10017996_pt1 | contig 11808 bp, 10 predicted proteins | sample III_Palsa_N2_3_FD_200533 | JGI IMG/M metagenome (GOLD analysis project Ga0302314, IMG submission 200533) | Peat permafrost microbial communities from Stordalen Mire near Abisko, Sweden - III_Palsa_N2_3 | ecosystem: Environmental > Terrestrial > Soil > Palsa > Peat permafrost | place: Sweden...
CCTGCCACCGGACCGGTGCGCTGCTCGGCGTGCACCACCTCGAGCACGTCCTCCAGGGTGAGCGGTTCGAAGTACAGCCGCGAGGACGTGTCGTAGTCGGTGGACACGGTCTCCGGGTTGCAGTTGATCATGACCGTCTCGAAGCCCGCCGCCCGCAGCGCGATCGAGGCGTGCACGCAGGAGTAGTCGAACTCGATGCCCTGGCCGATGCGGTTGGGACCGCTGCCGAGGATGAGCACCTTCTGGGTGTCGCCGCCCGGCACCTCGTCGCCCTCGTCGTAGGTGGAGTAGAGGTACGGGGTGCGGGCGGCGAACTCGGCCGCGCAGGTGTCGACCGCGTGGTAGACGGGGCGGACGCCCAGCGCGTGGCGCTCCGCCCGTACCTGGTCGGTCCCGATGCCGCGCAGCTCGGCGATGGCGGTGTCGGAGAACCCGGCCGCCTTCGCGTTCCACAGCAGCTGCTGGTCGAGTTCCGCGGCACCCGCGATCGCCGCCGACACCTCTTTGATGTGTTCCAGCTGTTCGATGAACCACGGGTCGACGCCGGTGGCCTCGGCCACCGCGTCGGCGCTGGCCCCGGCCCGCAGCGCCTGGAGCATGGTGTTCAGCCGCCCGTCGTGCGGCCGGCGGCAGCGGTCGAGCAGCGCGCCGGCGTCGGGGACCGCCCCGGTGAAGACGAACGGTCCTGTCTGACTCTCCAGGCTCCGCTGGGCCTTCTGCAGCGCCTCGCCGAAGGACCGGCCGATCGCCATCGCCTCGCCGACCGACTTCATGTGGGTGGTGAGCGTAGGGTCGGCACCGGGGAACTTCTCGAACGCGAACCGGGGGATCTTGACGACCACGTAATCCAGCGCCGGCTCAAACGACGCCGGGGTCTGGCCGGTGATGTCGTTGGGGATCTCGTCGAGGGTGTAGCCGATCGCCAGCCTGGTGGCGATCTTGGCGATCGGGAAACCGGTGGCCTTGCTCGCCAGCGCGCTGCTGCGGGAGACGCGCGGGTTCATCTCGATGACGACCATCCGGCCGGTCTTCGGGTTGACGGCGAACTGGATGTTGCAGCCGCCGGTGTCGACGCCGACCGCGCGGATGATCTTGATGGCGGTGTCGCGCATCGCCTGGTACTCACGGTCGGTCAGGGTCAGCGCGGGGGCGACCGTAACCGAGTCGCCGGTGTGCACGCCCATCGGGTCGACGTTCTCGATCGAGCAGACGATCACCACGTTGTCGCGGGAGTCGCGCATCAGCTCGAGCTCGAACTCCTTCCAGCCGATGATCGACTCTTCGAGCAGGACCTCGGTGGTGGGGCTGGCGTCGAGCCCGCTGCCCGCGATCGCCCGCAGGTCGGCCTCGTTGTAGGCGATGCCGGAGCCGAGGCCGCCGAGCGTGAACGACGGCCGGACGACGACGGGGAAGCCAAGGCCCCGGGTGTCGTCAGCCGCGGCTGGGGCATCTTCGCCGGGGGCACCGGCCGCCGGCGGCTGGGCCGGGCGGCCGTAGACGGCGTCCAGGCACTGGCTGATCGTGTGGCAGATGACCGACCGGGGCACCTCGGCGCCGAGGCCGATGACGATCCCCTTGAACTTCTCCCGGTCCTCGCAGGCCTCGATCGCGTCGATATCGGCGCCGATCAGCTCGACGGCGTATTTCTTCAGGGTGCCGTTCTCGTGCAGTGCCATGGCCGCGTTGAGCGCGGTCTGGCCGCCCAGGGTGGGCAGCACCGCGTCCGGGCGTTCCTTGGCGATCACCTTGGCCAGCACCTCGGGGGTGATGGGCTCGACGTAGGTGGCGTCGGCGAACTCCGGGTCGGTCATGATCGTCGCCGGGTTGGAGTTCACCAGGGAGACCCTGATGCCCTCGGCCTTGAGCACCCGGCAGGCCTGGGTGCCCGAGTAGTCGAACTCGCAGCCCTGGCCGATCACGATCGGCCCGGACCCGATGACGAGCACCGACTTCAGGTCAGCACGGCGCGGCATGGCTTACTTTCCCCCGTCCATCAAGATGGCGAACTGGTCGAAGAGGTCCACCGCGTCGTGCGGCCCGGGGGCGGACTCCGGGTGGTACTGGACCGCGAAGGCGGGCTTGTCGAGCAGCTTGATCCCCTCGACCACGCCGTCGTTCAGGTTCACGTGGGTGACCGCGGCGGCGCCGTACGGGGTGCCGAACGGCTGCCGGGCCCCCGGCGGCACGTGTGCCCAGGGGGCCCCCGCCGCCGGGGGCGGTGCGCCCTGCTCGGAGGGCAGCAGGGCGGCGAAGCCGTGGTTGTGGCTGGTGATGTACACCCGGCCGGTGGCCAGGTCCATGACCGGCTGGTTGACGCCGCGGTGACCGTAGCGGAGCTTGTAGGTGTCGAGGCCGACCGCCCGGGACAGGATCTGGCTGCCGAAGCAGATACCGAACAGCGGCACGCCCGCGCCGAGGACGCCGCGCATGGCGGCGACCGCGTAGCCGGCCGCGGCCGGGTCGCCGGGCCCGTTGGAGAAGAACACCCCGTCGGGGCTGGCGGCGAGGATGTCAGCGGCGGTGGAGGTGGCCGGCAGGACCCGCACCTCCATCCCCCGCTCGGCCATGTTCCGCGGGGTGGCGGCCTTGATGCCGAGGTCCACCGCGGCGACCCGGTAGCGGGTCTTCACCCCGGACGGCGGCGCGACCGTGTACGGGTGCGGCGTGGTGACGATCCGCGCCAGGTCCGCGCCGGTCATGCCGGGGCTGGCGAGGATACGGTCGAGCAGCCGCCGCGGGTCGTCTTCGACGGTGGACACCGCCGCGCGCATCGCCCCGTGCTCGCGCAGCCGCATGGTCAGCGCCCGGGTACCTGGCACCGAGATGCCGGTGATTCCCTGGGCCTTCAGCTCGGCTTCGAGCGAGCGCTTGGCCCGCCAGCTGGAGGCGATCCGTGACGGCTCACGGACCACGTAGCCGCTGACCCAGATGCGGTGGCTCTCCGGGTCCTCGTCGTTGACGCCGGTGTTGCCGATGTGCGGCGCCGTCATCGCCACGATCTGGCCGCAGTACGACGGGTCGGTCAGCGTCTCCTGGTAACCGGTCATGCCGGTGTTGAACACCATCTCGCCGAAGGACTCGCCGTGCGCGCCGAACCCGGCGCCGCGCAGCGTGGTGCCGTCCTCGAGGACCAGCATCGCGTCCGGGCTGGCGTTGCTCATCGGGTTACCTTTCCGTCCAGGACCGTCGCGGTGCCGCGCAGGAAGGTCGCGACCACGCCGCCGGGCAGCGCCCGGCCCGCGAACGGGCTGTTGCGGCTCTTGGAGGCGTGCGCGGATGGGTCCACCAGCGTCTCGCCCGCGGGGTCGTACAGCGTGAGGTTGGCCGGGGCGCCGGCCACCAGGGGCTGGCCGTGCCCGGGCACCCGGCCGATGACCGCCGGGCGGACCGACATCCGGTCCGCGACCCCGGCCCAGTCAAGCAGCCCGGTCTCGACCATGGCCCGGTGCACCACCCGCAGCGCGGTTTCCAGGCCCGTCATCCCGTTGGCGGCGGCGGCCCACTCGGTCTCCTTGGCCTCCAGCGGGTGCGGAGCGTGGTCGGTCGCCACGCAGTCGATCGTCCCGTCGGCCAGGCCGTTTCGCAGCGCCTCGATGTCGGCCGTGGTCCGCAGCGGCGGATTGACCTTGAACCGGGTGTCGTAGTCGGACGCCAGGTCATCGGTGAGCAGCAAGTGGTGCGGGGTCACCTCGGCGGTGACGCGCCAGCCCTTGGACTTGGCCCAGCGGATGATCTCCACCGACCCGGCGGTGGACACATGACAGATGTGCAGCGCGGCGTCAACGTGCGCCGCGAGCAGCACGTCGCGGGCGATGATCGCTTCCTCGGCGGCGGCCGGCCAGCCGGCCAGGCCGAGCCTGGAGGCGACTTCACCCTCGTTCAGCTGGGCACCCTCAGTCAGCCGGGGCTCCTGGGCGTGCTGCGCGATCACCCCGTCGAACGCCTTGACGTACTCAAGCGCGCGGCGCATCAGCAGCGGGTCGGCCACGCAGAACCCGTCGTCGGAGAAGACGCGGACCCGGGCGGCTGAGTCGGCCATCGCGCCGAGCTCGGCCAGCTGCTTGCCGTTCAGCCCGACGGTGACCGCGCCGACCGGGCGCACGTCGACGTAGCCGGCCTGCTGGCCGAGCCGCCAGACCTGCTCGACCACGCCGGCGGTGTCGGCCACCGGCTCGGTGTTGGCCATCGCGTGCACCGCCGTGTAGCCGCCGAGGGCGGCGGCCCGGGTGCCGGTCTCGACCGTCTCGGCGTCCTCGCGGCCCGGCTCGCGCAGATGAGTGTGCAGGTCGACCAGTCCGGGCAGCGCGATCAGCCCGCTCGCGTCGAGCGGCGTCGCACCCGGCACGTCCAGGCCCGGGCCGATCTCGGCGATGACGCCGTCCCTGAGGTGGATGTCGGTACCGGGGCCGCCGGTGACCGAAGCTCCGGTGATGAGCCAGTTCTCACTCACACGTGTCCCTTCACCGCTGGCGCCCGGGTCAGTTCCCCGCGCCCCGGCCTCGCTTGGCTGGATCCACTTCACCCGCGTCCGCGGTGCGCTGGCTGAGCTGGTCACGCCGCCTCCTCAGCCGCGCCGCCGAGCATCAGGTACAGCACCGCCATGCGGACCGTCACGCCGTTGGCGACCTGCGCCACGATGGTCGAACGGTCGGAGTCGGCCACCTCGGCGGCGATCTCCACGCCGCGGTTCATCGGGCCCGGGTGCATCACGATGGCGTGCTCGGGAAGCAGGGCCATCCGGCTCACATCGAGGCCGTAGCGGCGGCGGTACTCGCGGACGGTCGGGAAGAAGGCCGCGTTCATCCGCTCCTGCTGCACGCGCAGCATCATCACCACGTCGCTCTTGCGCAGCTCGGCGTCGAGGTCGTAGCCGGCCCGGCACGGCCAGCTGTCGACCGCGTACGGCATCAGGGTGGGCGGGGCGACCACAGTGACCTGGGCGCCGAGGGTGGCCAGCAGCAGCACGTTGGACCGCGCCACCCGGGAGTGCAGCACGTCGCCGACGATCGTCACCCGGATCCCGTCGAGCGCCTGGCCGCGCAGGTCACCGTGGCCGGCGGCCGCGCCGAGGGCACCGCCGCCGCCCAGCCGCTGCCTGATGGTGAATGCGTCGAGCAGCGCCTGGGTGGGGTGCTCGTGGGTGCCGTCACCGGCGTTGATCACCCGGCCGCTCACCCAGTCGGTCAGCCGCCGCGGGGCGCCGGAGGCCGGGTGCCTGATCACCACGGCGTCGGCGCCCATCGCCTCCAGGGTGAGGGCGGTGTCCTTGAGCGACTCGCCCTTGGCGACACTCGACCCCTTGGCGGAGAAGTTGATCACGTCGGCGGACAGCCGTTTGGCGGCCGCCTCGAAGGAGGTCCTGGTCCTGGTGGAGTCCTCATAGAAGAGGTTGACGACAGTCAGGCCGCGCAGTGTCGGCAGCTTCCTGATCGCCCGCCCGCCGACGCTGGCCAGTTCCTCGGCGGTGTCGAGGATGAGCACTGCGTCGTCACGGCTCAGGTCTCCGGCGGAAATAAGGTGCCGGTTCACCGGTCCTCCTCTCCTTCCCGCGCGGGCTCGCCGAGCAGCACCGAGTCCGCGCCATCGATCTCGGTGAGCTGGACGCGCACTTTCTCGCGGTACGCGGTGGGCAGGTTCTTGCCCACGTAGTCGGCGCGGATGGGCAGTTCCCGGTGGCCCCGGTCGACGAGCACGGCGAGCTGGACCGACCTCGGCCGCCCGAGGTCGTTGAGCGCGTCGAGGGCGGCCCGGATCGTCCGGCCGGAGAAAAGCACGTCATCGACCAGGACCACGGTCGTGCCGTCCACCCCGCCCGGCGGCACCTGGGTCCGCTGCAGCGCCCGGGCCGGCCGCAGCCGCAGGTCGTCGCGGTGCAGGGTGACATCGAGTGAGCCAACGGGGGCCGGGGTGCCCTCGAATTCGGCGATCCGGGCGGCCAGGCGGCGCGCCAGGTAGACCCCGCGGGTAGGGATGCCGAGCAGGACTACCCCGGCACCGCCGTGGGTGCGTTCCAGGATCTCGTGCGCGATACGAGTGAGCGCGCGCCGGATCTCGTCCGGGGTGAGCACCGCTTTCCAGCCCGGCTGGTCCCACACGCTCGCGCTCGCGGCGCCCTGACGCCCTGACGGGCCGGGGTCTTCCTGGCGAGGGGTGGCTTGGCGGGGGAAAATGCCCTTTTCGCCGGCGCTGCCGGCGCCGGGCTCGTGTCCTGGTTCAGGCCGCATCGCGCACACCAGTCACGACCTCCTTTCCCGTCTCACGGGACGGTCCTTAAAGGATGCCTACGTCTTTTACCCTATCAGGCGCATTAGTGCAGGTAACGACGGCCACGGCGGGGGGTGCCGGGGTTGGCGCGGCCACCCGGGCGGCCCCGCTGACAATTCCGCCACTATTGGCAACACAACAAACACAGAAAGTCACTACACTGCTATCATCCCCGCACGCAGAGCATCCCCATGCGTGACTTCCCTCCCTCCCGTCACGACGCCCGGCCGCAGGCCGGGCCCGCGCACCCCCCGGCTGGGCCCGTCCAGCGATCATGAAAGATATGATTTGGGTCACATTTGGCATAGGTTGTCATGCCGTTTGAGGGCGTGAGGAAGCCCCGCTTTGCCCCCTCTGTGCACGGGAAAGCCGATTACAGCGGGGGTTGTCGGGTTCTGACGGAGGGTAGGTACCGGCAGGGAAGGGCAATGCCGGTTACTGGACGAGTTCCACCAGTTTTTGCCATTCGGCTTGACCTTGTCGCTGTCGCCGCCTACCGTCACTGAGCGTAACCGTTACCGTAAGCGACGACTTGCCGGGAAACCGAGGAAAAATGCCATCTGAGTACGCCAAGACCCTGGGCGCACGACTGCGCGCCATCCGCACCCAGCAGGGGCTCTCCCTGCACGGCGTCGAGGAGAAGTCCCGCGGCCGGTGGAAGGCGGTCGTCGTCGGCTCTTACGAGCGCGGAGACCGGTCGGTCACGGTCCAGAAGCTCGCGGAGCTGGCAGAGTTCTACGGCGTTCCGGTCTCCGAGCTGCTGCCCGGCGACGCTGCGCCGACGCCGATCGCGACCGCACCCAAGCTGGTGATCGACCTTGAGCGGATGAACCAGCTGCCGAAGGAAAAGGTGGGCCCGCTCGCCCGCTACGTGGCCACCATCCAGGCCCAGCGCGGCGACTACAACGGCCGGGTGCTGTCCGTGCGGCACGAGGACCTGCGCTCGCTCGCGGTGATTTACGACAAGTCGCCCGCTGACCTGACCGAGGAGCTCATCGCGTGGGGCGTTCTCGACGCCGACGCACGCAGCAACTCCATCGAGTCGTTCTAGCTAGCTCCGCCAGGGGCCCGCGATCCCGGGTCCGGCGAAGTCCCGGCCGGACTTTGCTGCCCCATCCGGTGCGACCCGGCTTTCGCCGGGTGGGGCGGCCGTGCTGCCAGTATCAGCTCGCGTGCCGCAGCGACAGCGGCAGCATCGGCTCGCCGTCAAGGCCGAGCGCCCGCTCGGCCACGCTCAGGAAGACCGCCGCGTCGCGCAGCAGGTCATCCGCCTCTCGCGCAGTGGCTGCCCGCGGCAGCCCCGCCTCCGCCGCCGCCCTCTTGGCCGCGCTCGCCGCAAAGAACGCCGCCCACTCGGCGAGCGTCGGCTCAACCTGCGGCAGCAGTTCCCACACCGAACGGGGCCGGCGGCGCCGCCCCCCGGTTCCCGGCTCGCCCCGGGCCGCCACGATCGCGGCCGCCGCGCGCAGCGCGGCCAGGTGCGCGCAGATGTACCTGGTGCCGGGGTCCGCCTCCGCCTCCGCCTCGGCCAGCCCCTGCCGGCCCGTGCGCAGCAGGCTGAGCGCGGCCGAGGGCACCCGGCTCGGCACCGGAAGCGCGGCCTGGCCCGGTCCCGTGCTTGATGGCACGGAGTTGCGGGCGGGTCCTCCCGCCGCCGTCAGCGTGCTGATCATGGTCATCACTCCTTCAGGAGCTGAGGCCCCGTCATTCGAACACATTCTCATTCGAACACAGGTTCGCGCCAAAGTCCAGTCCGTTTGCTTACGAGTTCGAACTTACTCAGCGGGTCTGACATTCGAGCGGCACGCGGACGGCGCGGGACCGCGGCCCGGCGGAAAACGCGCGACCGCCGCAAGGGCACCGGGGCGCTGTTTGCGGTTACGTCATCTACGCTTTGGCTGGTGAAGGTGACCTACCGAGAACTCGGGCCGGCGGAGTTCAGGGCCGCGATCCGTCAGCTCGTCGGGGTGTACGCGGCCGCGATGAACCCGCCTGACCGGACGCTGTCCGGCCGCGAGGCGATCATGGAACGGCACGCGGCGAGTCCGTGTTTCCGCGGGCTGACCGCGCTGGCCGACGGCCAGCTGGCCGCGTTCACCTACGGGTTCCACGGGGAAAACGGGCAGTGGTGGCACGACATGGTGGCCGCCGCGCTCGCCACGCGGTCACGGGCGGCGAACGCAGCCCCGGACCGGGGCACGCCGCGTGAGTGGCTCGATGACTCGTTCGAGATCGCCGAGCTGCATGTGCTGCCGCGCTGGCAGGGCCACGGCATCGGGCGGTCGCTGCTGCTCGCGCTGACCTCCGGACGGCGCGAGCGGACAGCGGTGCTGTCCACCGCCGACGCGCCGACCAGGGCCAGGCGGCTCTACCACGGCGTCGGGTTCACCGACCTGCTGACGGACTTCCGGTTCTCCGGCAGCGAGCCGCCCTATGCGGTGATGGGCGCGACGCTGCCCCTGTCGGCCGACCGCGAGCTCCCCCGGTCGCCAAGCCCGAGCAGCTGACACAGCTCCAGCGTCGCGCGGGACGCGTTGAGCGTGATGAAGTGCAGGCCGGGAGCCTGCTCGTCGAGCAGGCGGGCCGACAGCCGGGCCGCGTAGTCGACTCCGATGCGCCTGACCGTGGCCGCGTCGCCGCGCGCGTCCGCGGCCCGCAGCTGGTCGAGCAGGCCGACCGGGACCTTGCACCCGCTGAGCTCGATCGACCGTTCGACGATGCGGAGACTGGTGACGGGCATGATTCCCGGGATTATCGGCACGTCGCAGCCGTGCGCCGCGACCCGGTCCCTGAGCCGCAGGTAGTCCTCGACGTTGAAAAACATCTGGGTAATGGCGAAGTCCGCGCCCGCCCGGCACTTCTGCACGAAATGCCGGGTGTCGGTCTCGTCGTCGGGAGAACGCGGGTGCCGTTCGGGGAAGGCGGCGACGCCGACGCAGAAGTCGCCGGATGACTTGAGCAACTCCACGAGCTGCGACGCGTAGGCGTAACCGCTCGGGTGGGCGACCCAGGGCGCGTTCGGATCGCCCGGCGGGTCGCCGCGAAGCGCGAGGACATTACGCACACCGACGCTGGCGAAGCTGCCGATCACGTTGCGCAGCTCCGCGACCGAGTGGTTGACCGCGGTGAGATGCGCCACCGGGTTCAGCTCAGTCTGCTCGGCGATCGCGCCGGTCATCTGGACGGTCCCCTCACGGGTAGACCCGCCCGCTCCGTAGGTCACCGATACGAACGCCGGCTTGAGCGGCTCAAGGCGCCGTATGGTGCCCCAGAACTGCTGTTCCGCCTGACTGGTCTTCGGCGCGAAGAACTCGAACGAGAACGACCGGCCCGCCTTCAGCAGGTCGGTGACCGGCCGTGCGGATAGCCGGGCCCGCCCGTAGGCCGGGTGCGGCGGGGCTGACGGCAGTGACTGTCGCGGTCTCGGCGGCATGTGGAACAGCATAACCCCGAGGTCAAGTTTCTGTGTTTGACCACAATCGCGGGTTAGTCAAGGCTCTGCGTGACCTGACCAGGCCCGCCGGCGCCCGGACAGCACCGCGCCGCGGCTGCGCAGAGTTAACGTCCGGGCAGGGCACGGCCGGGTCCGGGCGCGCTGACAGCACGGACGGCAGCGCCGGCCGCGTTACCTACGGACAGGTGCTAGAAGGCGAGCGACTGGGCGCGCCGGTTGACCTCGGTGCCGCGCCGGGCGTACAGCGCCGCGATCGGGGTACCGGGGAGCGTCTCGTCCGCGGTGAACAGCCAGGTGAGCGCTTCGGTGTCGTCGAATCCGCAGTCGAACAGCACCGTCAGCGTCCCGGACAGCCCCTTCACGACCTGCTCGCCGTCAATGAACGCGGCGGGGATCGCGCGGTCGCCGCTCGGCCGGGTAACGGCGATGAGCTTGCGGTCGCGGATGAGCTGCTTGACCCGGCCGATGGGGAGACCGATCCGGTCGGCTGCCTCGGGAAGTGACAGCCATTCGCCGACGAGTGCGTCAGCCACGGGGGTTATCTGTGCCACGAGTCCAATGTCCCACGTCCGCGCGAGTCCCAAACCCCCGACACTCGGTCACAATACTGGATCTTTCGCCAGGTCAGCCTGCGGCAAACGGCGCGGCGCCTCGGCGCGGGTACGCAGCCCCGCGAGCTCGTACTGCCAGCCGCCGAGGTTTCCCTGCCACTCGCTCTCGCGCAGCGCTTCGGGCAGGTCAAGCGAGGTAAAGCCGCTCTCCACCACCGTCACGCCAACCTCCTCGCCGACCGGGCGGAGGTAGAACTCCACCAGGGTGGCAATGCCCGGCGCGGGCTCGGCCCCGCCGAAAGCACTCGCCCAGCGGAACGAGGCGTAGCCCTGCGGCTCGACGCGGATCACGTCGATCACGTAGGGGCGCGGGTCGCCGCCGTAGGCGACCGACACCCGTCCCGGGGCACGGGCGGGCTCGGCGGCGCTGCCAGGCAGCCACCAGCCAGGCCGGGTGACAAGCTGCCACACCTTGTCGTGTGCCGCGCGAACGGTTATCCGGTGCTCAATACGGTCTTCCATGACGACGCCTCCTCACCCATACGAAGTGCAAACGATCCTGCTTACCAGTCACGCCAGCGGGACCTCCGGCCGGCCGGGCCGCAATACCGGCATTCCGCGCCGGCCCGCGGCGCCGCTTGACTGATATTCGCGCCATGTCGGTGCCGGCCGCCGGAACTTCCGTAATCTTGCCCCGGCCGTAATCTTGGCTTGGTCACGACGCCGAGCGGCGGAACAATTGCTTAACACGGCCGAACCGAGAGGAAGTCGGCCGTAAAATCGCCCTGATGGAACCTGCCCCCGCGGACCTGCTGACCGGGCGGTTGCTCGATCGGCGCTATCAAGTCCGCTCGCGCATCGCGCACGGCGGCATGGCCACCGTCTACCTCGCCACTGACACGCGGCTTGACCGTGAGGTGGCGCTCAAGGTGATGCACGCCGAGCTGGCGCGCGACGCTGACTTCGTGGCCCGGTTCATCGGCGAGGCCAAGGCGGTGGCCAAGCTGTCTCACCCGAACATCGTCGGCGTCTACGACCAGGGTGCGGACGGCGAGCACCTGTACCTGGCGATGGAGTACGTGGACGGGCGGACGCTGCGCGCGCTGCTGCGCGAGCGCGGCTGGCTGCCCTGGCCGGAAGCTCTCAGCGTGATGGACCCGGTGCTGGCCGGGCTCGCCGCCGCGAACCAGGCCGGGATCGTGCACCGGGACGTGAAGCCGGAGAACGTGCTGATCACGGCCGACGGACGGGTCAAGGTGGTGGACTTCGGGCTGGCCCGGGCGTCAGCGGCGGTCGGCAACACCCGGGCCGGCATGATCATCGGGTCGGTCAACTACATCGCGCCTGAGCAGGTTACCGGCGCGCCGACCGACGCCAGGACCGACGTCTACGCGGCCGGCATCATGCTGTTCGAGATGCTCACCGGGCGGCAGCCGTTCACTGGCGAGACGCCCATCGCCGTGGCCTACGCGCACGTCAATTCGGACGTCCCGGTGGTGAGCACGGTCGTCGGCGGGATCCCGCCGTCGGTGGACCAGC
>Ga0302314_10017998_pt1 | contig 11807 bp, 7 predicted proteins | sample III_Palsa_N2_3_FD_200533 | JGI IMG/M metagenome (GOLD analysis project Ga0302314, IMG submission 200533) | Peat permafrost microbial communities from Stordalen Mire near Abisko, Sweden - III_Palsa_N2_3 | ecosystem: Environmental > Terrestrial > Soil > Palsa > Peat permafrost | place: Sweden...
CGAATCTGACATCCAGTCGGCCTTGCTCGCGGGCGGAATGCAGAGCGCCGATCTGGTCGTTCTTGACAACTCGCCTTCCACCACGGCGGCCGCGTTCGGCGGGTACGTACTGCTGAATACCCGCCCCCCGGTCTGCGCGTGGGGCACGATCAGCGTGAAAGCCGTCGTGGTGGACTCCGGAGGGATTACCCGCGAGGGAGGCTGCCTGCCCAGCGCCGGAGGCCACTGACGGCCCGGCGGCGGATCAGGACTCCTTGGCCAGCCGCAGGATCTCCTCGAACGCCTCCACGTTGCCCATCGCGTCGTTGACGGGATTGTGGTCATGAGCGGTCTTCCTGAACCGCTTCCAGCTCTGGGTGTCGCTCCAGTCCCGGTTGAGGCCCGCCCAGAAGTCGCTGATGCGGCGGGCGGAGTGCCCGAACGGGTTGTCCAGCCCGGCCCGGTCGAACATGCCCGCTATCCACTGCCAGTCGTAGGCGGGGTTGTCGCTGACGAAGACCGGTCGTCTGCCGCCGAGGCGCTGGCGGAGCCAGGCGGCAAAATCCTTGGCGACTTCCGCATCGGTCGCCACCCGCTCGCCGACGATGCTGACGGCCGGGTTGGCCGGGTCCGGCGTCGCCTCGAACAGCCGCCCGTGGAACGTCTCGCGCGTGTCGTAGTGGACCGCCCCGAACTCCGTCAGCACGCCGTGCACCGGGCTGGCGCCGCGGGCCTCGCAATCGACGAATATCCATGGTGTTGTCTTGTTCATCGTCCCGGCATTATCTCCAGCGCGGCCGGGCCGGGGAACATCGGCGCCGTATAGTTAGTTGTGCTAAGCAACTAGCAGGTCGGCGACGGTGGGGATGATTGGTGAAAATCAAGCCAGGGGCGTTCTGGGGGAGCACCTTCTCGTCGCTGAAGGTGCCGAATTACCGTCTCTACTTTACCGGCCAGTCGATCTCCATGACCGGCACCTGGATGCAGATGACGGCGCAGTCCTGGCTGGTGCTGACCATCACCCACTCAAGCACCGACCTCGGGCTGGCGGTGGCGCTGCAGGCGGTGCCGGTCCTGTTCCTCGGCCCGTACGGGGGCGTCATCGCCGACCGGGTGGACAAGCGGCGGCTGATGGTCGCGCTGCAGATCGCCATGGGCTTCCAGGCCCTCGCGCTCGGGCTGCTGGTGGTGTTCGGCTCGCCCCGCTTCTGGGAGATTTGCGTCCTGGCCGTCGTCCTCGGCCTGAACAACGCGTTCGAGAACTCCGCCCGGCAGTCGTTCGTGCGGGAGATGGTCGGCAAGGACGAGCTGCGCAACGCCATCACGCTGAACTCGGTGACGGTGAACGCCGCCCGCGCGGTCGGGCCCGCCATCGGCGGGGTCCTCATCGCCACGGTCGGCATCGGGGTCTGCTTCCTGCTGAACGCGGCGAGCTTCGCCGCCGTCGTGACCTCGCTGCTGATGATGGACCGCTCCGCCCTGCGGCCGAGTGCGCCGGTGGTGCGGGCCGCCGGCCAACTGCGCGAGGGGCTGCGGTACGCGGCCCGAACGCCGACGATCGCCATCCCGCTGGCGATGATGGGCCTGGTCGGGCTGCTCGCCTATGAGTTCAGCGTCTCGCTTCCGGTGCTGGCCGAGCAGACCTTCCACGGCGGCGCGGAAGCGTACGGCTTCATGACCGCGGCAATGGGCGTCGGCGCGGTCGTCGGCGGGCTGTTCACCGCCGCGCGAGGGCGGACCGGGCTGCGCCCGATGATCCTGGCTTCGGTCGGCTTCGGGGCGGCCATCCTGGTCTGCGCGTTCGCGCCGTTCCTCGGCCTCGCCTATGCCGCGCTGCTGTTCGTGGGCTGGGCGAGCGTCTCCTTCATCGCGATCGGCAACTCCACGATCCAGCTCACCGCCGAGCCGGGCATGCGCGGGCGGGTGATCTCGCTCTGGCAGGTCGCCTTCCAGGGCACGACGCCGGTCGGCGGGCCCGCGATCGGCCTGATCATCGCCCTGACCGATCCCCGCGTCGGCCTGGCGGTCGGCGGCGTGTCCTGCTTCGCGGCCGCGATCGGCGGCGTCGCCCTCGCCAGGCGCTACCGCCGGCCGCAGCCGCCGGATTCGATCGAGCTCGAGGGCTCTGCCCTGGTTGGCAGGCTCCCGGCCGAGGTGCCTGCCACCTGAGAGCGACGAGGCCCCGGGCCAATTGTGCAACGCGACGCTGCACAATTGGCCCGGGGCCTGCGCACCTGGTTAGGGCAGGTAGTTGAACAGGCCGAACACGTGGCTGAAGTACCAGGTCGGCTGGGCGACGCCCGAGCAGCTGCCGGCGCCCTTGGTTCCGACGCAGCCGCCGTTGTCACGCTGCAGGGCCCAGATTGAGATCAGGCCCAGGTTGTGGGTGGCCGCCCAGCCCAGCAGGGCGGGGGCGTCGGCGGTGGTGAAGGTCTCGGCCGCGCCGAAGTCGTCGATGCCGGGCATGACGGTGATGCCGATGGAGTGCCAGAGCGCCAGCGACGACTCCTGCGGGTAGATCGACTGGAGCTGCCCGTAGGTCGCGGTAGCGGCGTCCTCCGCGTCGGCCAGCATGTCCTGGGTCGTGCCGAAGTAGTAGTCGAAGGTCATGATGTTGACCTCGGTGACCTTGGCGCCCACGGCGGCTGCGTTCTGCAGCACGGCCAGGCCCGACGCCGTCAGCCCGGTCGGGTTGACCGGGATCGTGTAGTCGAACTGGACGACCTGGTGGTGCGCCGCCGCCCACGCCTCGGTCTGCGCGACCGCTTCGTTGCGCCGCTCGATCCCGGCCGTGTTGGTCAGCGAGTCGGCTTCCACGTCGAGGTCGATGCGGGTGACGTGATACGTGGTCACCAGGCTCTCGTACACGCCCGCGATCGCGCTGACGCTGGTGCAGCTGTCCGCGAGCTCAGTGCCGGTGGTGTCCGCGCCGTACCCGCCGAAGGACGGGATGACGGTCCCGCCCCGCGCCTGGATGGCGGCGATGTCGGCGCCGAAGCTGCCCGCGATGGTCGCGGAGATCGGCGTCGACGTGTCGCCGTTCCAGTCGGCCGCGCACGAGCCCGCGGTCGGGGTCTGCAGGAAGGCGAGCGACACGTACTTCGCCCCGGACTCGGCCGACAGCTGGGCCAGCCCGCCGTCGGTGGTGTCGTAGGCCTCGAAGTACGGCGCGTAGGCATGCGGCGGCAGGATGACGTCGGCGCCGATGCCCGCGTGGGTCGTGGTGGCGGCGCTGGCGGTGGCCGTCGCCGCGGCGGTGGTGATTCCCGCCGCGGCGAGCGCGGCCACCGCGAGGGGGATGAATCGTCTCAAGCGCGGATTCCTTCACTAGTCGGGGACGAGCGAACGAGCGAGGACGATCGCGCCCGCGCGGTATGGCGAGGCCCGATCGGTATTGATCCAATAGGAAACTTTCCTATTTGTTTACCCGTGCAGGAGCGTAGTCGTGCCCTCGATACGCGTCAAGATGCCTGCGCGGTCAGGGATGAAGCAGATTCTGGCCCGCCCGGCAAACCGCTCAGATGAAGCTCTCCCCGCCGTCCACCAGCAGCGTCTGCCCGGTGACGAACGAGGCCTCGGGCGAGACCAGGTAGGCGACGGCGTTGGCCGAGTCCTCGGCCTGCCCGGACCGCTTGACCGCCTGCCGGGCGAGCACGGCCGCGAAGTGGCTCTCGGGGACGTTCGCCTCGGCGTGCGGGGTGCGGGTGAGCCCGGGGGCGACCGTGTTGACGGTGACCCCGTCGGCGCCGACCTCGGCCGCCAGCGCCCGCGCCAGCCCCTGCAGCGCGCCCTTGCTGGTCACGTACCCGACCATGCCGGGCGGCGGGGCGAACAGGGTCGATGACGTCACCAGCACGACGCGGCCCCAGCCGGCCGCGCGCATCGCCGGCAAGAAGGCCTGCAGCAGGTGGAAGGCGCCGTCGACGTTGACCCGCATGATCGCCCGCCACCGGTCGATGCTCAGGTCGGCGAACCGGTGCATCTCCTGGCGGGCGGCGCAGTGCACCAGGATGCCCGGATCGCCGGACTCGCCGCGAATCAGCGCGGCCGCGCGGGCGACCGCCTCCGGATCGGAGATATCGCAGCGGTAGCTGCGGGTGCCGTCGGGCAGCCCGTCGGCCGGCGCCCGGTCGAGGACGGAGCTGGCGGTGCCGCGAGCGTGCAGCGCCTCGACGATCGCGCGGCCGATGCCCGAGGCGCCTCCGCTGATCACGGCGTGCCGGGCGTGGTCTAGATGAGCGGTCATGAAACCGACCTTAGGGCTGGCCAGGGCCACGCGAAACAGACCGCAGACGTCAGCGTTTGCGTCAAATAATTGCAACTGAACGCAAGTATTTTCAAGCGAAAAATAGGGATATTGCAGAGCAATGTCGCGCGAGTTACAGTCACGTCAGCTCCCCGCCCGCTTCAGGAGGAACGCGACATGAGCGTGTCAAGATCCGCGTCGGCGTTGCGCCGCCCGGTGTTCCCATCGGCCCGCCTGGCGCCGTTCGTCGTCCTGGCGGTGCTGCTCGCGCTGCTCGGCGGCTTCCGCGTGCCGACCGCGCAGGCCAGCTCGTCGCCCACGACGCCGATGTGGTCCACTCAGCTCGACTTCGACAACAACGGCACCGCCTGGTCGGAGTCGTTCTTCGCCGGGCTGAAGGCCGACGGCCTGACCACCGCCGAGCTCAACATGCCGTGGGGCACGATCGAGCCCTCGGCCGGCACGTTCAACTTCACCGAGTGGGATACCGAGCTCGCCAACGCCGCCGCGGCCGGCATACAGCTCATCCCGATCTTCTGGCAGGCCGGCTGGGGCGGCAGCCCGGCCCCGTGGATCAACGACTTCGAGGTCGGCAGCGGCGGCGCGCAGGGCGGGGCGCCAACCTGGTGGGATCCGACCGAGCAGTCCGAGTACTTCACCTACGTCACCGACACGATCCAGAACTCCGTGAACCAGCCCGGCGGCTACGGCGGCGCGAACTTGAACTACGGCTACCTTGACGCCCAGTGGGACCTCAGCGGCGCCGGCGGCGGCTACGCCACCGACGACATCAGCGAGTTCCAGAACACCTACCTGCCGGATACCTACGGCACCATCGCCACGTTCAACTCCGACAACGGCACCTCCTACAGCTCGTTCAGCCAGGTGCCCGCGGCCGCGCCCGGCGCGGCCCTGTTTGGCGTGTTCCAGGCGTTCCGGGCCTGGAGCGTGCAGCAGACCTACGGGCAGCTAACCGCCGACGTCCGCAACATCACCAGCACCCCGCTGTACTACTACTTCGGCGGCGGGTTCGGAAACGCGACGAACTACGCCAACAACCCGGACACGTTCTTCCAGCTCGCCAAGCAGTACAACGTCACCATCATCGACGACGATGCCTCGTCCCAGGGACTCACGCTGACGTTCGGCAGCCTGGCCCGCGCCTACGGAGTGAAGCTGGCGCAGGAGTGGACCGCGCCGCCCGATAACACTCAGCTCGCTGCGAAGGCGGTGTCGTGGATTTCCCTCTACGCGATGGGCCTGCCCCAAGGCGGCGGCGAGGACTTCTTCATCCACGACGGCACCGAGAAGGACACCGTCGGCTTCCCCATCTACACCAGCTGGCTGTCCACCCTGAAGGGCCTGTCAGGCACGTACCCGCAGCAGCAGGCCGCCGTCTACGTCGACTTCTCCCAGGGCTACGGCAACACTAACGGCGGCAGCCTGAATAACGTAGAGAACGAGATCGCGAACCTGTGGCTGAACTACCAGGCCGGCTTCACCGTGGTGACCAGCCAGGAGGTGAACAACGGCGCGGTCAAGCTGTCCCAGTTCAAGGCGGTCTTGCCGCTGAACGGCACCGACGCGAACCTCACCGCGTATAAGTCGGCCGGGGGCACCGTGCTGACCCAGGCGGAGCAGCTCACCCAGTACACGACCGCGTACGCGGAGATCGACGCCCCGCTCGTGGGCGACCTGCAGACCGTCCCGGCTGTGGCCGCCAACGGCACTAGCGCCTCCATCACGCTCGCGAACATCACCTCGGGCACCACCTACAACGACCCGATCGCCTTCAGCCCGGCTGGGCTCGGCCTCAACTCGGGCAACTACTACCTGGTCAACGCCGCGACGGGCACCGCCGTCCCGCAGACGCAGCAGTCGAACGGTCTGCTCTGCGCCACGGCGAACATCAGCGCGGCGACGCTGGCGCAGTGGAACGTGGTGGCGGGCACGCCTCCTTCCGGCACGGCATCGGCCAGCTGTCCGGTCACCGAGACGGGCGCCACCTCCGTGACCGGCACAGCCGGCCAGACCAGCGGCGGCCTGCAGTTCCTCGGCGTCGGCCAGACCAACGCGGGTTCGGACGGCAACCTCACGCAGATCACCGAGGGCGGTGAGACGGCCCTCGAGACGTGGACGTCGTCGCAGAGCGGTGCGGGCGACGCGAACGTCTACCTGCAGCTCAACCCGATGTCCGCAGTCGAGGCCGCGGCCAACGTCACGCTCCAGGTCACGTACTGGGCCACGGCCGGGCAGGGCTTCACGGTGCAGTACGACACGCCAAGTAACGCCTACCAGAATGGCCCGACCGTCACCAGTCCGGGGACCGGAACGTGGGCCACGGCGACCGTGCAGCTAACCGGCGCGCAATTCAACGAAGCGCAGAACGGCGGGGCCGACCTGCGACTGAACGTCACCAACGCCAGCGCACCGCTCATCGTGCAGAGCATCACGATGTCCACCACGAACCCCTCGGGGCCGGTGCTGACCGCCTCTCCCACATCGCTGTCGTTCGGCAACGAGGCGGTGGGATCGGCCACCGCCGCCCAGACCGTCACGGTGTCCAACACCGGCACCGCGTCCGCGACCCTGTCGTCGGTCTCGGCGGCCGCCCCCTTTGCGGAGACCAACACCTGCGGTACCTCGCTCGCGGCGGGCGCTTCGTGCACGGCGAGCGTGACGTTCAAGCCCACCGCAGGCGGCGCCGTCTCCGGGGACCTGTCGGTGGCTAGCAACGCCCCGGGCAGCCCGCTCAACGTCGGTCTGTCCGGCACCGGCACCAGCACCGCGGAGGGGCCGTACGGCGGCACCCCGGCGGCGGTTCCCGGCACGGTGCAGGCAGCCAACTACGACACCGGCGGGCAGGGGGTCGCCTACAACGTCACCTCCGTCAACGGGACGGGCAACAGCTACCGCTCTGACGGCGTCAACCTGGAGACCACCTCCGACACCCAGGACGCCACCGGCGGCGGTGCCTACGACCTGGGCTGGACCGCGTCCGGGCAGTGGTTCAAATACACCGTCAACGTGGCCACGGCCGGGACCTACACGGTTAGCTACCGGCTGGCCTCGCCCAGCGGCGTCACCGACGCGCTGCACATCGACAACTCCGCCGGGACCAACCTGTCCGGCTCGATCAACGCCCCCGACACCGGCGGCTGGCAGACCTGGGCCACCGTCACCAGCACCGTGACCCTGCCGGCCGGGGTGCAGACTCTGACCATCGACCAGGACAACGCCGGCTGGAACATCCACTATCTGTCACTCGCCGCCGCCAGCGGCTCGGGCAGTGCCCTGACGGCGTCGCCGTCGAGCGAGTCGTTCGGCAACGAGAACGTCGGCTCGACCAGCGCATCGCAGTCGGTGACGGTGACCAACCCGGGCACCGGCGCCGTCTCGATGTCGTCGATCGGCGTCACCGGGCCGTTCGGCGAGTCGAACAACTGCGGCACCTCGCTCGCCGCGGGCGCCTCCTGCACCGTCGGCGCGACGTTCGCGCCGACCGCGGCCGGGGCCGCGACCGGCACCCTGTCGGTCAACAGCAGCGCCCCCGGCAGCCCGCTGACCGTCGCGCTATCGGGCACCGGCGTCAGCGCCAACACCGACCTGGCACTGAACATGCCGGTCACCGCGTCGAGCTACACCCAGACCTACACCCCGTCCAACGCCGTCGACGGCAACACCAGCACCTACTGGGAAGCCAACAACGGCGCCTGGCCGAGCACCATCACCGTCAACCTGCAGTCGGTCCAGACCCTCGGCTCCATCACCGTCGACCTCCCGCCGTCCTCGGCCTGGTCGACCAGAACCCAGACCCTCTCGGTCCTGGGATCCACCAACGGCACCAGCTTCACCACCCTGGTCGCCTCCGCCACCTACACCTGGAACCCCTCCACCGGCAACACCGTCACCATCCCCCTCCCATCCGGCACCAGCGACCAGTACGTGCAGCTCAGCTACACCGCCAACAACGTCCAGAACGGCGCCCAGGCCTCCGAGATCCTGATCTACGGGTAACGCCCGACGCCCGGGCCCGGCCGACTACGCCGCCCCACGATGCCGGGAGTCGTGGGGCGGCGAGAGTCAGCCGGGACCGTTCGGGAGAATCGCTGTGGAATTTACTGATTTGAGGGCGGCTCAGCCGCCCACCGCGCAGGGAGCGCTGCCGGGGTTGGCGCGCTCGCACACCTGCGCCGGGTTCTCGAAGATGCCGACCGACGGCAGTGCCTGGCCCTCGAAGTTGAACAGGGTCATGTTGACGTTGGGCGAGCCGATGCCGGCGCCCGGCTCCCAGGGCACGCCCGGTATCCAGTCCGGCGCCCAGTAGAACAGCCCCGCCCCGAGCCCGCCGGGGGCGGTGGCCAGGATCGACAGCTCGTCGGTGACGAACGACAGCTGGCCGCCGGGGGTGGCCGGGTAGCCCGGCTCGATCTGGCTCTGCTCCCAGGCGAAGTCCCCGGTGCTGTCCCCGAGCGGCGAGTTCCCGTTCGCGAGCGTCCATGGGTACTGGGTCTCGGCGATGACGATGGGCTTGCCGAACTCGGCCGCGAGGCCGTCCACGTTGGCGCGCAGACCGGAGATCGAAGGCTCGTCGAGCACCGGGTAGTACGACAGCCCGATCACGTCGAACGGCACGCCGTAGGACTCGAGCTGGGAGTAGAACGCCGAGCTGAGCGAGAAGCTCCCGCCCTGGTCATAGTGCATCATGATGAGCAGCTTGTGGCCGGCCGGGTTGCCCGCCTGCGCGCCTGCCACGCCCGCCTTGAGCAGCTGCGCGAGGTTGGCCCAACCGCCGCAGTCGGTGCAGTTGATCTCCCCGGTCGGCCACAGGATCCCGTTCCTGATCTCGTTGCCGATCGACACCAGGCCGACCGGGGTGCCTTGCTCGGCGAAGGCGGATATGACCTGCTCGGTGTAGGACCGGACGGTCGCGGTGAGCTGGCTCAGGTCCTCGCCCGCCCACGCGGCCGGGATGTTCTGCTTGGTCGGGTCGGCCCAGAAGTCGGAGTACATGATGTCGAGGTAGACCTTCATCCCGGCCGCGCTCGCCTGCCGGGCGAGGGCGAGGTCGCTGGCGAGGTCGCTGTAGCCGGGCGGCGGGTCCACCCACAGCCGCATCCGCACGTAGTTCGCGCCCGCCGCGCGCATGATCGTCACCGGGGTGCCGGGACGGCCTTCGTCGGTGAACGTCGCGCCCGCGGCGAGTTCCTGCGGGGTGAAGGACAGGTCGGCTCCCAGATCCATGCCCGACGCGGACGGGTCGGGCCCGTAGGCACGGACCTCGCCCACGCAGACGTCGGCGCCGGTGTCGCTGAAGACCGTGAGCTCGGCATACCGGGCGCTGGTCCCGTTCGGCAGCGGGACGTACATCGGGCTGCCCGGGTCCAGGGCCAGGTCATGCAGCGCGGGCGGCTGCCGCCAGTCCCCGGCGGCGGTCGCGAGCTCGATGCTGGCGGATGCGGACGGGCTGGCGGAGTCCAGCGTGATGCCGAGGTCGCTCAGGCTCCGAACCTGGCCGAGATCGACCGTCAGGGTGCCCGTCCAGCCGGACGTGCACCAGTCGGTTCCCGCGTCGCCGTCGATCGCGTTGGACGCCGGGTAGCCGGATTCCGCGGTCGTCGCGGTCGCCGTCGCCGAGCCCGCGAGCGCCCAGTTGACGGTCGGCGCGACATTCGGCCGGGCGGCCGGGGCTGCGTTCGACGGCGACGAGGCAGCGGCGGCGGTGACGAGCGGCGTGACCAGAACGAGCGCGGCGATGCCGAGTCCGAGTCGCCAGCGCGACTTTCTTTGCATGACGGTCTCCTTTGATCGTTATTGGGTCCTCCGGCAGTCTCGAACTTGAGTGGATAACTTCAATCGTTTTATGACAAGAGGCAATTCGAATTGCCTGCGCGCCTTTAGGCCGGTTTATTAATTCTGAAATCGCCTGTGACGAGACGGTCGCTAGCCCTCGTCCGCCGTGGGGAAGGCGACGTCGACCGCCAGGCCGCCTCCGGGCCGGGCGCGGGCCGCGACGGTGGCGCCGTGCGAGGTGGCGATGGCGTGCACGATGGACAGCCCCAGGCCGTGGCCGCCGTCGCGGCGGGCCGGGCGCGGGCCGAACCGCTGGAACGGCTGGAACAGCCGATCGACCTCGGCCGGCGGGATGACCGGCCCGGAGTTGGTCACGGAAAGGACCACCTGACCGTCGCGGGTCCCGGTGGCGACCCGGACGTCCCCGCCCGGGACGTTGTGCCGGACGGCGTTGTCGATCAGGTTGGTCACCAGCTGCTGGACCAGGAGGGGGTCGCCCGCGAGGATGGCCGGCTCGATGTCAGCCGAGGCGCGCAGGCCGAGGCGGCTGATCTCGCCCCGGGCGGAGGCGAGGGCGGCGGCGGCGATGACCGCCAGGTTCAGCCGCTCGCGCCGGCTGGCGTCGGCTTCGCCGCTGGCCAGCGTGAGCAGCGCCTCGATCAGGCGCTCCTGCTCGGCATTGGAGGCGAGCAGCTCCCGGCTGACCGCCTGCCAGGTGCTCGCGGTGCTGGCGGGGTCGGCGCTGGTGACCTGGAGCAGGGCGCGTTCCCGGGTCAGCGGGGTGCGCAGCTCGTGCGAGGCGTTGGCCGCGAACCGCCGCTGGGCGTCGAACGAGGCCTCGAGCCGGGCGAACAGGTTATCGAGGGTATCCGCGAGTTCCTTGAGCTCGTCGTCTGGCCCCTCCAGCGCCAGCCGTTCGTGCAGGCTGCTGGCGGCGATCCGCCGGGCGGCGGCGGTGATCGTGCTCAGCGGGCGCAGCACCCGGCCGGCGATCATCCAGCCGATCGCGGCGGCGGCCACCGCGATGACCGCTAGGGCGATGGCGGAGAGAACCAGGATCTCGCGCTTGTCGTAGTTGACCTGCACCTGCGCCTGGGCCAGGAACTTGGCCTGCTCAGCGGCGAGCTGGGCCTGCTGAGCAGGAGTGAGGGCGGGCGGGGTCGTCGGCTGGCCGGCCGAGCTGGGCAGGGAGACGCTGACGATGTCGTACGACCCTTGCCGGCTGACGTCGGCGGCAGGGACGGGGACCGGGACGATGTCGTCGCGCCCGTCCGGGCGGACGTCGGCGCTGGGCACCCGGCCGTTGAAGACCGCCGTCGCGCGGCTGCTGGCATGAGCCGAGGACCGCACGTCCGGGGTGGACGCGTAGAGCAGGTAGGCGACGACCCCGAGCACGGCCGCGCCGCAGGCCAGGAAGGCCGCGCCGTACAAGACGGTCAGGCGCAGCCGGGCGGAGCGGCGAGGCAGCCGCAGCAGGCGGGCGCGCATCAGGGCGCCCCGCTGCGGTCGCTGCTTCCCCGGCCGGCCTGGATCAACGCCGCCGTCATGGCCGGCCCTCGTCCCCGGTCACCGAATCCCGCATCGCCTGCCCATCGCCTCGCCTGCCCCCACGGTACGTGAGCGGCCCGCTTCCCAGGATCACAGGCCGCAGGTGACAGCCAGGTCACATTTCCGGCCGCGTTTGATGTCAGGGGTGCTGGCTGCTGACCGAGACGACCTCGCCGGTCAGGTACGAGGCGTAGTCGCTGGCGAGGAAGACCATGACGTTGGCGACCTCCCAGGGCTCGGC
>Ga0302314_10018000_pt1 | contig 11807 bp, 5 predicted proteins | sample III_Palsa_N2_3_FD_200533 | JGI IMG/M metagenome (GOLD analysis project Ga0302314, IMG submission 200533) | Peat permafrost microbial communities from Stordalen Mire near Abisko, Sweden - III_Palsa_N2_3 | ecosystem: Environmental > Terrestrial > Soil > Palsa > Peat permafrost | place: Sweden...
ACGAACAGCGAACCGATCCGTGGACACTCGATCGTGCATGCCTGCTGGTCAAGGATGCACTAGGCCAGCGGTCCGTCGTCGTGTGAGCAGCGGTCCTCGATCGCGTACAGCGTGCCGGCGCAGTTGAACACGCCGATCTCAAGCCCGTCAACGGTCAACGTCCGGATCGAACCGGGCGGCAGCGCATCAACGTCACAAACATCAACGACCGTGGGCATCACCTAAATCCTAGCCCATGGATCGGGATTACCGGAAACGACAAAAAGCCGACTACCCCCACCGCGCGCCAACGGGGTATCGGCTGGATGCGCGCATACGGGGCATTTCTCGACTACCCGCTGATCAGGACGCAGGCGCTAGTCGAGTTTTGGTCGGGTTGGCGGGGCTCGCCGGCTGGCCGGCTCGGCGAACCCGTTGCAGCGGGTTGTTCAGCGTGGTAGCGTGCCCGCCCTTAGGCATTGCTGTGCGGCGCCGGTCGGGGGTGTGGGTACGTCACGTTTTAGGGCGGGAAAGCGGTGAACTGGAGGATGTCCTCGGCAAGGACGAGGCTCATCATGCTGGCTGCGTTCTGCGTGCTGCTCTGCTTAGCGCCCGTGAGCGCCTCGGCGGCCACCAGCTGGTCCGGACCGGGCGCCGTTGACATCGAGAACGGGGTGGGCATGTACGCGGTCTCCTGCCCGACGACCACCCAGTGCACGGCACTCGACTCGAACGGCAGCGAGGTGACGTTCAACCCGCAGGCGCCCGGACCGGCGAGCGCGATCCCGATCGACCCAACCAGTGGCTTTGACTGGACAGAAGTGATTTCCTGCCCAACCGTCGACCAGTGCACTATCGGCGACAGCAGGGGCCGGGAATTGACCTTCAATCCCCATTCGCCGGGCACGCCAATGCCGGTACCACTCGGTACTCCGGGGCAGCTCAACAGCGTGCTCGCGCTGACGTGTCCATCGGCAACTCAGTGCACAGCCGTCACCGGGGGAGGCAACGGCACAGGTGAAGAGGCCACTTTCAACCCCCAGAACCCGGGAACGGTGACGCCGGTCCAGGTCTATACGAACGGCAACCTTTACCAGCTTGCCTGCCCGTCGGTGAAACAGTGCACCGGCGTCGACAGCGGCGACAGCGAACTGACCTTCAACCCGCAGAGCCCAGCGCTCACGGCACCCGTGAATGTCGACTCAAACGGCGGCCTGGACGCGATCGCCTGTTCAAGCACCTCGTCATGTACCGGCTTTGACGGCTCGGGATACGAGGTGCACTTCAACCCGGTGACTCCCGGATCCCCTACTCCGATCAAGGTGTTCGGCGGCAGCTATTACCGACAGATCGCCTGCGCGTCCGCGAGCTCGGTCTGCACGGTGGTGACCGGCGGCAGCGCCGAGGTCTCGTTCAACCCGCTCGACCCTGGGTCACCGAGTCCGGTGACGATCGACGCGAATGCGGTCCCCGCAGTCTCGTGCCCATCGGCAACCCAGTGCACCGCCGTTGACGAGAACGGGAGCGAGGTCACCTACAACCCACAATCACCGGGCGCACCGACATTGGTGACGATCGATCCCAGCGACAACATCGGCCCGTTGTCCTGTTTCTCTTCGACGCAGTGCGTCGCGATCGACTCCAACAACGACGAGCTGATGTTCGACCCCCAGAGTCCGGGGACGCCGACTCCGCAGGGAATCGGGATGGGTGGCGTCGAGGCGGTAACATGCCCGTCCGCCACCCAGTGCACAGCCGTCGGCGGGGGCTACGGCGACTATCAGGCGGTCACCTTTGACCCAAGCTCGCCGGGAAGTCCAACACCGCTGACGATCGACAGCGCCGGCGGCTTCCCTGGGCACGGTATCGCGTGTCCCTCGACCAAGCAGTGCACTGCGATCGACCCTGAGGGCAACGCGGTCACATTCAACCCGCTGTCCACCGCGACCCCCAACCCGGTCTCGTTGGATCCAGGTGGTAACGGCTTGAACGCGATCGCTTGCCCGTCCGCGATCCAATGCACCGCAGTCGACGCCGATGGCAACGAAGTTACATTCAATCCGACCGATCCCGGCTCGCCTTCAGTGGTCGCGGTTGACCCGCTTGGCGGACTGAACGCCGTTTCCTGCCCGTCCGTTACTCAGTGCACGGCGGGCGACACGGCCGGTGGTCAGGTCACGTTCGACCCGCAGACCTCCACACCGGTGGTGCTGAGCGTGCCCGATCCTCGCGGCAACGGCCTACGTACGATCGCCTGTCCGTCCACGTCACAGTGCATAGCGTTTGACGGCAACGGCAACGAGGTGAACTTCGATCCGACTGAGTTCAGCTCTGTCGTCCCCCTCGTCGTCAACTACCCAGCCCCTGGAGCACTCGTCTGCCCGCTGTCAACCGAGTGCGTAGCTGCCTATCCGGACGACGGAGTCGGCGAGCTGGCGACGTTCAACCCGCAAGCGATTCCCAGCCTCCAACCGATCGACGGCTCGAATGCGATTCAGGCACTGAGCTGCCCTTCGGCTGCCGAATGCGTCGCAGTGGATAACAGCGGCAACGAGGTCCGGTTCGGGCTGGCCGGCCCCGGCACGCCAACGCCGGTCAGGATCGATCAATCAAACCTTCTTGACGGACTCGCCTGCCTGTCGACGACCCAATGCGTCACCATCGATGACCAAGGCAACGAAGTCACCTTCAATCCACTCTCACCGAGCTCCAGCTCGACAACCGCAATCGATCCCGGTAACGAGCTGCTAGCCGTCGCCTGCCCGGCTTCCGACGAGTGCGTAGGGGTGGACGCATTCGGCTCCGAGGTGAGGTTCAACCCGACGACGCCGGGCACGCCGAGCCCGATACCGATCGACGGCGCCAACGCACTGTTCGCCATCGCTTGCCCAGCGGCGAACCAGTGCACGGCGGTCGACGACAACGGAGCCGAGCTGACGTTCAATCCGACGTCGGTGAGCGGGCCGTCGCACGTCGTGATCGACCCGGGCTATGTACTCACCGCGATCACTTGCCCAGCCGCGACGCAGTGCACAGCAATTGACGATCGCGGTAATGAGATCACCTTTAACCCGGCGGATACCGGAAAAACGCCGCCGAAGCCGGTCAGCATCGATCCAAGCGGCGGTGGCCTGATTGCGATCAGCTGCGTGTCGACAACCAACTGCCTAGCGGTCGATGCCGCGGGCAACGTGGTTGAGGGTGACCCGGCCGGGACGACCGCGTGGACGATCGAGCCGGTTACCGGCGCCGGCCCACTGCAGGCGATCGCCTGCGCCTCCGCGACGAGCTGCATTGCGACGAATGCAACCGATGCGTTTATCGGGACGCTGAGCGGCGGTAAGGAGGCGGTTAGGACGCGGACCAAGCGAGCAGTCAAGACGCGGCGGCGACCGACAGGTCGGCACCAGCGGAGGCGGACACAGTGAGGTGGCTGGCCGTTACGCTCGCCGTGATCGGGCTCGGGGTTGGTGGCGTGAACCTGCTGAATAGCAGCGCGAGTCATTCCCGGATGGCGGCACAGTTGCTGGCCTCAGCCGACCCGAGTAGCTCCCACGCCCAACCCCTGACCAGGGATGGCGATCATCAAGACAGGAATCAGCTAGTACGCCTCCACGGCGAGGTCGCGCCCGCCGTCGCCGACGCGCTCGCACGCGGCCAGCTGCACCCAGCTCTGCTCAGCCCGGCACAGCTGCGCCAGCAGCTGACGCTGACCGTCGTGCTCCGGCGTTCAGACCAAGCAGGTTTCGCCCGCTTCCTCGCCGGCGTCACTGACCCCCACTCAGCCGACTTCCGGCACTTCATCTCCGAGCGAGCGCTGACCGCGCGCTTCGGCCCGAGCCGAACTGCTTACGGTTCCGTGCGACGGTGGCTCATGACCGACGGAATGCGGGTTGTGCGCGGCTCCGCCGACCGGCTGACGATCACGGTGCGCGCAAGCCGGGCCAGCGTCGAGCGGGCGTTGCATGTCGGTGTTGGCGAGTATCTCGTGGATCGGCGGATGGCGTTCGCAACCGACGCGAACCCCGCCATCCCGGCGCGGCTGCTGCGGTCGGTTCAGGCGATCGTGGGGCTATCGAGCACCGGCCGCCCGCTGCCCGTCACGCCGGTGATCGCAAACACCGTGGCGGAGCCCAACAACGGGAACATCGCTTACACCTGCTGGTACGTCAGCAACTACTCCACAAGTTGGCTGATCGCGACGACGTTGGACCCGATCCTCGGCCTGGACGGAAAGTTCTCCAACTACCGCTGCGCGGCCGATGAACTCAATCTGGTCGTGCGCTTCGCGGCTAGCGGGGCGTCGCGGTCGAGGCACGCCAGTCGATCGGCGGCGACTCCGACCGTGCCCGGTGCCGGGGAGAAGCTCGGCTTGCTGGAGCTCGACAACTTCCACAGAAGCGACGTCGCGGACTTCCTCGCGCTGGAGGGCCAACCCGCGAGCGAAATCAACAACCTGTCGGAGACCGACGTCGATGGCGGGACAACGGTCGGGGCCGGTGAGAGCGAGGTGCTGCTTGACATCGACTCCGCAATGTCACTCGCCCCCGGGGCGCAGATCACGGTGTTCGATGCGCCGATCAGCCCGACCGACTTCGTCGATGAGTTCAACGCGATGATCGACGCTGGGGTCAATGTCATCTCGAACAGCTGGGACACGTGCGAGAACCTCGTCAGCCAGAGCGACGCCGACGCGATCGACGACGTGCTGCAGCAGGCCGCCGCGGCGGGGATCAGTGTCCTATCTAGCACCGGCGATGACGGCAGCACATGTGCCGACGGCAGCGCCGATACCGCAGCCGTCCCCTCAGACTCCCCGCATCTCACGGCCGTTGGCGGTTCCTCGTTGACGCGAGGCTTGGGGGGGACCTACGGCAGTGAGACTTATTGGAACAATCTAACCGGAGCGAATCCGACCGGCGCCGGCGGCTTTGGTGTGAGCAAGTACTTCCCTGAGCCGTCCTACCAAGTCGGCTACACCTCCGCGTCCGGCCGCTCACTCCCGGACATCGCTTCGAACGCCGATCCCCGAGACGGATATCCGATCTGCCAAGCCGATGCCGGCGGCTGTCCGACGGGCGAACTGTATGGCGGCACGAGCGTCGCCGCCCCGATGACCGCGGCGTTCATCACTGACCTTGACGCGGACCTCAGCTCGCCGCTCGGGGAGTTGAACCCGCTGCTGTACCCCCTAGGCGGGACCGACGCGTTCCACTCGGCGGCGAGCATGGGGAGCGACTTCGCACATGTCGGCCTCGGCAGTCTCAACCTAAACACGCTGCTGCTGGGGTTGCAGAAGTCGAGCCCCGGACCGGCGGATACCGGGACATCGACGCTGACGGCCGAGCCGCTGGTCAATGTCCCGGCGGATGGGTCGACGACCGACACGATCATCGCGACCGTCCGCGACGCGACCGGCAACTCGATCGCCGGTCACACCGTGACGCTGACAGCGGGGCCACACTCCGGCAATGTGAAAATCACGCCTACGGCGGGCGGCACGTCAACCGCGGACAACGGCACGGTCGCGTTCCAGGTAACGGACACCAAGCCGGAGACCATAATGTTCACGGCTCAGGACACGACAGCCGCAGTGCAGGTCGGGCAGCCCGTGCAGGTGACATTCGTTGCGCCGACCGCGAGCGGCGGTGTCATCTCCGCCGATCCCTCCGACGTCGCCAACGATGGGACATCCAGGACGACGATCAGCGTCTACCTGCAGAACGCGCTCAACCAGCCCGCCTCAGGCAAGACCGTGCTGCTGTCAGACAACGGGGCGCATGCGTCGATTGCGCAAGTATCGGATGAGGCGGTAACCGACAGCGCTGGCGTTGCGACGTTCACCGCGACCGACATGACCGCCGAGTCGGTCGCCTTCACGGCGGTCGATGTCAGTGACGGCAACCTACCGGTCCCTGGTTCGGCGATCGTCACCTTCCAACCGGGCGGCGCGACGACCTGCAACGACAAACCGCCCACGCCGATCAGCGCCTACACCGTCGCGACCTGGGCTTCCGGCATCCCCTACAACCCACAGGCTCTTGTCAACGGGAACTTCACGCTCGGCGCATGCTACGGCGGCGCCGGTGCGGTTCAATTCGACAGCTCGGACAACGCCTACATACCGGACCCGGACAGCGGCCAGATCTTCCAACTCGGCCCCGCCGGCGGCACAGCATCGACCGCCAACGCACTCCCCGACACCAGCTACGCCCCGGCTGACTCGCTCGCGGGAATCACCGTGGCACCGAACGGCGATCTCTACGCAGCGCAGGTGGCCGCCGAGCTTGATCAGCTCAATCCCGCCAGCGGCGCCATACAACAGATCGTCGCGACCGGCAACAGCGGCGCCGATATCTGCGGCTTCAGCGCGGCGACCGACCCGCTCAGCGGCGACCCGTTCACGCTCAATGACTGCACCGGCAACTTCGTCCACCCTGGCAACATCACCCGCTTCACCGATCCCACCAGCACCTCGGCGAGCGGCAGCTCCTACACCGACGCGTACGGTTCGGGTCAGATCACCTTCGCTCCCAACGGCACGCTGTACGCGGCGCTCGACACTTGCTGCGGTGGGGTCGTCGAATCGATCAGCGGCACGAACGGGCCTTCACCCCCGGAGTACACGACCCTGGCGAACCTACCCGGATCACCGAGCGGCGTGGCGGTCGCGGCGACAACCGCGCAAGGTCAGGCGACGGCGCTGTACGTGACCGACTCTAACGGCGATATCTACCGGCTGGACATCGTCCACGCTCCGGCCACTGTGACGACGATTGCCAGCGGTGGCGGCTCATCGCTCAGCTGGGCCACGGTCGGACCCAACGGCTGCCTCTACGTCTCGGACCTCGACAAGATCCTGAAGGTCTCCGGGCCGGGTTGCAGCGACGTCGGCACCGCAATCACGCTGGCCGCCGACGGCAGCCAATCGAACCCAACCGGATCGACAGCGACGCTAACGGCGACCCTGCACAACTTCCCAGCAGCTGACGGGACTCCCGTGCACTTTTCAATCGAGGGTCCAAACTCGCAGGTGATCGACGTCAACGCGGGCTCAGCCGACACCGCGAACCTCTCCTACCACGGGATCTTCCAAGGTGTCGACACCATCACCGCCTGGGCGCTGGTGAACGGGCACTGGATCAGCTCAGCCCCGGTGGAGCTGAGCTGGACCCCAGGCAAGGACACAAGCGCGCTGACCTTGAACGACAGCCAGGAGACCGGGCTGGCGGGACAACCGGCGAACCTGACGGCGAACCTCGTCGACCTGAATACGTCGACACCGATCTCCGGCGCGTCGGTCACGCTGTCGATCGACGGGCAGAGCTGTGTCGGCACCACCGACGCAAACGGCGACGCGAGCTGTCAGGTCACACCGACAGGGAACGACGGCCTGCAACCGATGCAGGCGAGTTATGCCGGCAGCAGCAAGTACACGCCGAGCACAGCCTCGAACTCTTACGCGCTCGGCGGTCTGACGCTGGGACCGCCGCCGATCCCACCGGCCGGCGGAACGCCGGCGCCACCTGGCGCGACGCCGCCGGACCCGCCGGTGAAGGTGCCACCGCCGATCGCCGAGGCCTCGGCCGCCCCCACCCACTCGCTGCTCAAGTACAAGCTCTCAAGCGCCGGATCGAAGGCAGCGACGGGCAAGCGGCTGACCACCTTCCTGTGGAAGATCGGCGACAAGGTCATCAGCCACGCAGCGAACCCGACTTACCGCTTCGCACGGCCGAACAAGACCTACGACGTCTCGCTGACGGTAACCGAGACCGGCGGCGAGACCGGCAGCGCAACCGTGTTGATCGATCCGCGCGTGCGGATCGCCACCACGACACTGACGTTGTCCAGTGACGCGTTGTTCGCCTACGACAGCTTCGTGCTGACGTCAGCCGCGCAGCGCACGCTGTCGACGATCCGCGCGAAGGTGCTGAGGTCGACGGGCGTCACGATCGCCGGCTACTGCGACAGCTCCGGCGCTCCCGGCGCCGTCGGCAACACGTACAACGACTGGCTCTCCCGGGAACGCGCGCTTGCCGTCGCCGACTTCCTCTACGGCAACCACATCCCCAAGCGCGTCAAGCTGATCGGCTATGGCCGCACCCACTTTGTCGCCAGCAACACAACCGCAGCCGGACGGGCCGAAAACCGGCGGGTCGTGATCAGCTACGAGACGAAAGTCCGCTGAGGAATTACCGAACGTGCTTGCGGCTGTGCGGCACGGAGGCGAAGACGACCAGGGCGTATGACCCCGAGTTCGCGATAGGCAGCGTCAGCACGCCGGGGTGAGATGGGCTCGTCGAGACCGTGACGGTCACCGGAATCGTCGTGCCGCGGTAGGCCGCGTCGCTTGTGCAGATGATCAGCTTGATCCTGTCACCGGCCGCGAACTGGTGGACGATGCCCGGCAGCGAGATCTGGATTGGGTAGTCGAGATCCTCGATCCGTGCCGGCGCGATCAGCCGGTCAGGCAGCGTCGCGGTGCCGCTCGGTGAGATGTCCTCGATCTTGAAGAACAGCGCGAGGCCACCGGAGGGCTCGAGTGAACCGTCGAGCGTCGACAGCTCCGAGCTGATGTCAACCGACAGGCGGGGAATGCCGACTACGTCAGTCGCGTGAGTCAGCGGCGCCGACTCGAACGAGGCGTAGGTGCCGGGCGTGTCAAACAGCGGGATCGTCTGGCTGATCGCGCTGACCTCGGTCGTTGACAGCGGCAGACCGGCCGGCGTCGTGATGAACGTTGAGGAACCGCCGGTTACCCCGGAGGAGCTCGGGACCAGTCCGTTGCTGCCGTCTGAGAGGTACAGCTTCTCGGCCGAGCCGATCGGGTAGCTCGGCGCGCTGGCGTAAGCCGCCGTCGCGTCGGTCCCGGAGTACTTGACCCAGGGCCGGAAGAACGAGACGTTCAGCGCCGGCGCGGCCTTGTAGCCCTTCAGGTAGTGGTTGAACCACTCGATGATCATCCGGCCCTCAACAGTTTCCGAACCGTTCGGGTTCAGCAGGGTGCTCGAGAGCTCGCCGGGGGCATACGTGCTGTCGGAGTGGCCCCAGGACTGCCAGACCATCTTCACCGGCGTGCCCTGCGCCTTCAGCGCGGCGTAGTTGGCGACCGCCTCGTGCAGCGTGAACAGCGTGTCGTCCTCGCCCTGCATCAGCATCGTCGGGATCCGGATGTTCTTGATGTAGGACTCGACAGACGCCTCCTGGGCAAACGCCAATGTCGCGCCGTCGGCGTTACCAAGCGTGTTCAGCGAAACCATCGCGGCACATGCCCGCGGGTCGAAGTTCGGGCAGCCGGTATCAAGGAAGTCAGGGTTGGCCTCAAAGTCCTCGATGCCGTCTGCGATGCCGAGCGTGGAGAACAGGTCGACCCACTCGAACTTCGCGACGCCGGAGTACTCGTCCAGCAGGTTGCCGGTCAAATCAGCGTTGTTTGGCGCCAGCGAGTAGGCGAGGTTGTTCCAGGTGATCATCGGGATGATCGCCCGGATCCGCGGATCGACATCAGCAGCCGCGAACTGAATCTCGCCGCCGTATGAGCCGCCGACCATGCCGACGTCCGGGTCGTACCGGTAGGCGACACCGTTGGTCGCCTTCTTCTCATGGATCACCCAGTTGACGGTCGTGCCGTCGGTGGCAGCCGAACCGCCGCCGAGGAAGGTGACGAGCTGGCTGGCGGCCTCGCCGTCCCAGAGCGGGCTATCGAGCTCGATCTGGCAGGTCGAGTCGCCAAAGCCAAGACCGGAGTAGGTGAGAAAGCCGTAGCCCATGTTGGCGAGCGTCCCGGCCTCGGCCTCCTGGTCGGCGTAGCTGCCGCCGAAGCCGTTGGTGCCAAGCACGACCGGGACCCGGTGTGAGGACGATGCCCCGTTGGGCTTGTACAGCTCACCGATGATGTTGCAGCTCGTGGCCTCTTCGGGACCGGTCTTGACGATCCAATGCAGCAGCTTCACCGTGTAGTTCTGCGGCGCTGCCGCAGCGCTTGACGCACCAAGCAGTGCACCCACAGAGACCAGCGCAAGCACCAAAGCGACGCGAACCCGTAGGCCGCTCGCAAGACGAGCAATAACCATCTCCCTCCCTCTCCTAGTTCTCCGTGCCGACCATCCTGGTCCTGGCACACCGTTCTAAAGAACGGTTCCGTACGCAATTCTACACGGTCAAAGAACGGCTATGTATCCCATTCCACGGCGTGCCCGAGCGCGGCTGATTTCAACACCTTCAGCGAGAGGGTCGCGCACTTCATCCGGGTAGCGGAGATGTCGATTCCGAGTAGCTCGAGGACGAACTCGCGGTCGAGTTTCAGCAGGTCCGCAACCGGCATCCCCTTGACCTCCTCAGAGGCCATCGAGGCTGAGGCTTGCGAGATCGCGCAGCCGTGTCCGTCGAAGCGCACGTCGGCGATCCGCTGCTCGTCGTCTAGCACCAGCTGCACGGTCAACTCGTCACCGCACAGCGGGTTCAGGTCGTGCGCCTCAAGGTCGGCGTGCTCAAGCCGTCCCCAGTTACGCGGGCGCTTGTAGTGCTCAAGGATGTACTCGCGGTAGAGCTGCTCGTCCATGGTTTTAGCCCTACAGCTGCATCACACGGCGGACGCTGTGCAAGCCCGCGATCAGCCGGTCGATCTCGTCGGTGGTGGTGTGTACGGCAAACGAGGCACGCGTCGTCGCGCTGACTCCCAGTGCCCGCATCAGCGGCTGCGCACAGTGATGGCCGGCACGGACGCAGACACCGTCACGCCCGAGGATCTCTGAGATGTCATGCGGGTGGGCCCCGTCCAGCACGAAGGAGACCAGCGAGCCGCGGTCGGCGGCCGACGCCGGCCCGTTGATCGTCAGACCGGGGACCTCGGACAGTTGCTCAAGCGCGTAGCCGGTGATCGCCAGCTCGTGCTCACGGATCGCCTCAATCCCGATCCCGTTGATGAAGTCGACCGCGGCACCGAGCCCGATCGCCTCGGCGATCTGCGAAGTACCAGCCTCGTACTTGTGCGGCAGCTCGGTCCAGGTCGAGGTCTGCTCAAACACCTGGCGGATCATGTGCCCGCCGCCGATGAACGGCGGCATCTCCTCAAGCAGCGCGCGGCGGCCGTGGAGGACACCGATACCTGTCGGGCCGTAGGCCTTGTGTCCGGTCCAGGCGTAGAAGTCGGCGTCAAGCAAGGCGATGTCGACCGGCAACTGCGGAACCGCCTGAGTGCCGTCGACCACAACGACCGCGCCGGCGGCGTGCGCCCGCCTTGTGATCTCGGCGACCGGGTTGACCGTACCGAGCACGTTCGAGACGTGGACCACACCGACGAGCTTCGGTCCGCGAGCGAGCAACGTGTCGAGCTCGTCAAGATCGAGTTGACCGTCCTCACGAACCGGCACGTACTCGATCGATGCGCCGCGCATGCCGCAGACGATCTGCCACGGCACGATGTTGGAGTGGTGCTCCATCTCGGTCAGAACCACGGTGTCTCCGGGCTCGAGGTTGGCGAGGCCCCAGGCATAAGCGACAAGGTTGATCGCGGCTGTCGCGTTGGCGGTGAAGATCGTCTCCTCAACGGTGGAGTTCAGCCACTGCGCGATGCGCGTGCGGGCGCCCTCGTACTCGTCGGTCGCCTGGACGGCAAGTGGATAGGTGCCGCGGTGGACCGAGGCGCGGTACTCGGTGTAGTAGCGCGTCATCGCGTCGATCACCGGCAGCGGCGTTTGCGACGTCGCCGCGGAGTCAAGGTAAGCGACGCCGCTCTTCAATACGGGGAACTGAGCGGCCAGGCCTGGTACTGGTCCGGCTAGACCAGTACCAGAATCGACGCGAGTGACAGCCATCAGACCGCGGCG
>Ga0302314_10018001_pt1 | contig 11806 bp, 15 predicted proteins | sample III_Palsa_N2_3_FD_200533 | JGI IMG/M metagenome (GOLD analysis project Ga0302314, IMG submission 200533) | Peat permafrost microbial communities from Stordalen Mire near Abisko, Sweden - III_Palsa_N2_3 | ecosystem: Environmental > Terrestrial > Soil > Palsa > Peat permafrost | place: Sweden...
AGTCTTGACCTCGACCGGCGACAGGTCCGGCAACCGGTACATGTCGACTGTCAGCCGCGCCGGAATGAAGTCCGGGTCGGTGACCTGGCGCTCGATCTCCCGGCCCAAAAGACCGACGACCACGCGGCCGTGCAGGGATTTGGGATCCCACGGTCCCCGGCTGGCCGGGGTGGGAACGAAATGGCCGCCATCGCGGGTGAAGAAGGGTTCGTTGCTCATGCGGGCGCGACCATGCCGGATTCGGCCGCGCTGTGCGAGCGTGCGGTGAAGCTTGCCAGCGCCTCGGCTAGCCCGGCACGGCGATCAGGTTTTGCCCGACGCGGATGGTGGTGGGGCGGATGGGGCCGAAATCCTTGGAGGCGACGGCGTCGAGATTGTCTTCGAGATTGTTGTCGACCACCGCTTGCTCGCCGAACTTCGCCACCAGCTTCTGGCTCCAGTCCGCATAGGCGCCGAGCATCGGGTCCTCGTCCGGCGAGGCCTCGGCGACCAGTTCGTTGAAATTGTCGGCGTGGCTGCCCTCGTAGCCCAGCGTCACCACCGGATCGGCGGCGTTGCCGCAGTCGACCAGGCAGTCGGCCGAATAGTCGCCGCCGAGGCCGCGCTTGATATCGCCGAAGGTCGGGTCGTTCGGTACGGGGTATTGATAGCCGCCGGCGAAATACTGGGCGATGTTGAAGCTGCAGCGCGGGCTGTAGCCCTCGACGCCCAGATTATCGATCTTGCCCTTGGCGCCGCCGATCACCACCGTGCAGCCATCGACCTTGTAGATGCGGTCGTCGCCCTCGGTCTTGAAGGCCGGGCCGGTGATGGTCTCAAGATAGGCGAGATTCGCGCCCAGCATGTCGGGCGTGAAAATCTGGGCGAGCTTGGCCGATGGCGCCGAGGACAGCGGCGGACTGATCGCCACAACGCTGGACGACGGCGTGCTGGATGGAGCCGCGACGCTGGCGCTCCCGCCGCCCTTCGAACAGGCGGCCAGGCAAAGCAGGCCGAGCCACAGAACGCGTTTCATTGGGGCGCCTCCCTTGGCTGAATTCTACACCATCGCGGGCGGCTTGCGACCCGCTGGCGCCTGGCGCCCCTTGACCCCGGCGCGCGCCTCCCCGATGCACGGGCATGGCCGTCTATACCGACATCACCGACGCGGAGCTGGAAGCCTTCCTGGCCGGCTACGACCTCGGCCAGCCCCTGGTGTTCAAGGGCATCGCCGAGGGGGTGGAAAATTCCAACTTCCTGCTCGAGACGACCGAGGGCCGCTACATCCTGACCATCTATGAGCGGCGGGTGAAGGCGCAGGACCTGCCCTTCTTCCTCGGCCTGATGGCCTGGCTGGGCGAACAGGGCTTTCCGTCCGCCGCGCCGATCGCCGACCGCGGGGGAAACCTGCTCAGCGCCTTGCGCGGCAAGCCGGCCGCCATCGTCGCCTTCATGTCGGGCCTTTCGGTGCGGCGGCCGAACTCCGCCCACTGCCGGGAGGCCGGCGCGGGCCTGGCCTGGCTGCACATGGCCGGCCAGGGCTACGGCAATCACCGGCTGAACGACCTGGGCGAGCGCGCCTGGAGCCCGATGTTTCTCGGCCTTGGCGAGGCGGCCGAGGCGTTGAAGCCGGGCCTGCGCCAGACCATCGCCGCCGACCTGGCCGATATCGAGCGCGCCTGGCCGAAAGGCTTGCCGGCCGGGGTGATCCACGCCGACTTCTTCCCGGACAATGTCTTCTTCCGCGACCACGTCTTCGCCGCGGCCATCGACTTCTATTTCGCCTGCGACGACCTCTTGGCCTACGACCTGGCTATCGCCCTGAACGCCTGGTGTTTCGAGCCTGACGGGACCTTTAACGTCACCAGCGCGCGAGCCTTTGTGGCCGGTTACGAACAGCGACGGCCACTCTCGAGGGACGAGCGTGAGGCCCTTCCGATCCTCGCCTGGGGGGCGGCGATGCGTTTCTTCCTGACCCGGCTGAACGACTGGGGCGCGACGCCGGACGGCGCCCTCGTGCGGCCAAAGGATCCCATGGAATACGAACGAAAGCTTGCCGTACACCGCGCCGCCCAGGCCGGCGGCGGCCTGATGGTCCTCAGCGAGGCGCCATGACTCCGAACGTGGTCATCTATACGGACGGCGCCTGTCGGGGCAATCCGGGGCCGGGCGGCTGGGGCGCGGTGCTAATCTTCGGCGACCGCGAGAAGGACATCTGCGGCGGCGAGCTTGCCACCACCAACAACCGCATGGAGCTGATGGCGGCGATCGAAGCGCTGAGCGCGCTGACCCGCCCGTGCAAGGTGGAGCTGCACACCGACAGCCAATATGTGCGGCGTGGGATTTCCGAGTGGCTGTCGATCTGGAAGGGCCGCGGCTGGCGCACCATGACCAAGGGCGCGGTGAAGAACGAGGACCTGTGGCGGCGGCTGGACGACGCTCGCCTGCGCCACGAGGTCGACTGGCGCTGGGTCAAGGGACACAGCGGTCATGAGCTGAACGACCGCGCCGACGCCCTGGCGCGGAAGGGCATGCTGGAGGTGCTCGGCGAGATCTAGACCGGCGCGTTGACGCCATCGCCGACTCCATTCAGTTTAACGCTAAACTATAGGGAGCCAAGGCATGGCTCGCGCCCCGAAAAGCCGCGCCGACGTACAGGTCCTGGCCGAGATCGCCGCCATCGGGCAACTGGCCCGCAACCGGCTGGAACGCGCCCTGCCCGACGGCCTGAGCCAGGCCCAGTTCGGCCTGCTGGTCCGCCTCGCCCATCACGGCGTGGAGGAAAGTCCCGTCGAACTCGCCCAGGCTTTCCAGGTGACCAAGGGCGCCATCACCAACACCCTGCAACGCCTGGACGCCCAGGGTTTCGTCACCGTGGCGGACGACGCCGACGACGGCCGCCGCAAACGGGTCCGCATCACCCCCGCCGGCCTCGCCGCCTGCGACCTGGGCCTGAAAGCCGCCCGCCCCGCCATGGAGGCGCTGCGCGCGCGGTTCACGGATGCCGAGTTCGAAGCGGCCCTGCCGTTCTTGAGCGACCTCAGGGAATGGCTGGACGAGAACCGCTAGGCCCTTAGGCCCCGCGCACCACCAGCCTTACCCCGCCGTGCACCGCGACGACCTCGACGCGGCCGCCCGGTTCGGGCGGGGTCTGGCCGGGTTCGAGTTCGGCCATCCATTCTGCGCCGTCGACGAAGACGCGGCCCTGGCCGGCGGAAAAGGGCGCGACGGCCTTGCCGAAACGGCCAGCCAGGCCGGAGCCCCGGTTGCTGATGTCGGGCCCCTCATGGGCGTTGCGCCTGGGCATCAGGCGGCGGCCGACAAGGGTGCTGATAATGGTCAGGATGCCGAATGCGATGAGCTGGTAGGGCCAGGCGATGTTGAGCCAGAGGGTCAGGACCGCGACCGCTCCGGCCGAGGCCGCCGGCCAGAGCAGGTAGCCGGAAGCCGTCGGCAGCTCGAAGGCCAGGAAGATCGCCCCGACCGCCAGCCAGACCCAGAAGGGATGGGCCGTATAGAGGGCGTCCAGGGTCTGGAGCATGGCTAGCTCCCGGGCCTGAGGGACGGCTGCGCCGGGGGCGGCGGCGTCGGGCGCTGCGGCGGCTGATCCTGGCCGGCGCGCACCAGGGCGCCGATGCCGGCCAGCGAGCCGACCAGATTGGCCATGTCGGCCGGCACGATCACCGTCCGCTGCTGGTTGGACTGGGCGAGCATGCCGAAAGCTTCGACGTATTTCTGCGCGATGAAATAGTTCAGCGCATTGACGCTACCGGCCTCGATGGCGTCGGAGACCATCTTGGTGGCCGTGGCCTCGGCCTGGGCGGAGCGTTCGCGGCCCTCGGCGGCGCGGAAGGCCGCCTCACGGTCGCCCTCGGCGCGCAGCACCACCGATTGCTTGGCGCCCTCGGCACGAGTGATGGCGGCCTGCTTCTCACCCTCGGCCTCGGTGATCACCGCGCGCCGCTCACGCTCGGCCTTCATCTGGCGGGTCATGGCGTTGGTGATGTCGGGGGGCGGCTGCAGGTCCTTGATCTCGATGCGCGTCGCCTTGACCCCCCAGGGCTCGGTCGCCTGGTCGATGGCGGTGAGCAGCCGGGTGTTGATGGATTCTCGCTGCGACAGCACGTCGTCCAGGTCCATGGAGCCGACCACGGTGCGCAAATTGGTCTGGGCCAGCTGGCCGATGGCGTACATCAGGTTGTCGACCCGATACATGGCGTTGGCCGCGTCGATGATCTGGATGAAGACGATAGCGTCGACCAGGACCGAGACATTGTCCTTGGTGATCACCTCCTGCTGGGCCACGGCCAGCACCTGCTCCATCATGTTGACCCGGCGGCCGATGGCCTCGGCGAAGGGGGTCAGCAGGGTCATGCCCGGCTTGATGGTGCGGGTATAGCGGCCGAAGCGCTCGACCGTGTATTCACGGCCCTGCGGCACGATCTTGATGACGCTGGTGACCAGAAAGAGGGCCACCACGACCACGGCGACCCCGGCGAAAATTAGCGACATGGTCTTTGTTTCCCCAACCTATCGGGGACGGAGCCTAGCGCGTCGGCTCGTCCTCCGCCACCACGCCGCTGTTCAGGTCCTGGGCCAGCTCGCCGCCCTTGGCCGCGATCGTCTCGGCCTCGGCCTTGGCGGCGGCGTTGCAGGCCGGGAAGGCCTGGCGGCTGGCGACGAAGCCGTCGTTGAACGAATCCGCCAGCCGGCGATTGAACGGCCCGTCCGGCTGCTCGGCCGCCACCAGCTGCTGCATCCGGTGGCGCCAATAATAGTCGCTGGCGCCCATGCAGATTTGGCGCAGCGCGTGGCTCTGACCCAGCGCATAGGCGAGCGCGACCAGGGTCTGGCGGTCGGCGGGGCTGCGCTCCTGCGCTAGAGCGGGCGCCGCGGCCGCGCTTAACGCCAGGATCAGGCCGATGACCCGCGCCGGGCGCATCAGGCCACGGTCGCGGGGACTCCGCGCAGCCTGGCCACCCGGTCGATGGCGCCTTCCGCCTCGGCCATGATGCGCCGGACGATATCGCCGGCGGGAAGGACGTCATGCACGCCGCCGGCCGACTGGCCCATGGCGAAGCAGGACTTGTCGGGATCCAGATTGTCGATCTGGCCGCCGATGCCGCCCATGGCCCCGGCGCGCGAGGAAATCCCCGCCTGCATGGGGAAGGCCTGGATGTCCTGCGGCCGGCTCTCCCAGTCGTCGACCCAGGCGTTCTTCTTCACCCGCATCGGCTTGCCGGAATAGGAGCGGGTGCGGATGGTCGACTCGTCCGTCGCCTCAAGGATGGTCTCGCGATAGAGGCCGCCGGCATGGGCCTCTTCCGAGGCGATGAAACGGGTGCCCATCCAGACGCCGGTCGCGCCGAGGGCCAGCACGGCGGCGAGACCGCGCCCGTCATAGAGGCCGCCGGCGCCGACCACCGGGATCTTCACCGCCTCGACCACCTGGGCGATCAGCGGCATGGTTCCGACCAGGCCGGTATGGCCGCCGCCCTCGCCGCCCTGGCAGATGACGGCGTCGCAGCCGGCCTGCTCGGCCTTGACCGCGTGCTTTACCGCCCCGCAGACCACCATCACCTTCAGGCCGGCCGCCTTCAGCCGCTGCATGATCGGCATCGGCACGCCGAGACCGGCGACGAAGCTCGACGCGCCTTCCTGGATGATGATCTCCACCGAGGCGGTCAGGCTCTCGGGGCTGGCGGCCAGAAGATCGACGCCGAACGGCTTGTCGGTCAGCCTGCGCACCTTGCGCATCTCGTCGCGGATGAAGTCGGGCCCGCGTCCCGCCATGCCCAAGACGCCATAGCCGCCGGCGTTGGACACCGCCGCCGCCAATTCGGCGTAAGAGACCCCGCCCATGCCGGCCAGCATGATCGGATATTTGACCTCGAGCAGGTCACAGAGCGCGGTGTGAATGGACATATGCCCTCCTCCGAAAGCGTCGGTCCTCAACATCACAGTCCGCGCGCCGAATGCAACCGTGACACCAAGTAAGGCAAGCGTGATCGCGGCTGGACTGCGGGACACCAAAAGGTTGTCAGCGAAGGATTTCTTCCAATAAGGTGTGATCTAGGAAACGGGATGCGGGGGCATGGCCGAGATTCATAAGAGCTTTTCGGTAGCCGTTGCCGCCAACGTGGTCGGCGGTGTGGCCGTGGCCGCGGTCGTCGGTGTTTTGGGGCTGAATGCAATATCGAAAACGACGTCGCCGACACCCGCTAGCTCAACGCCAGCGTCGACCGCCCCATCCGTCGACAGTTCGGCGACCACGCCGACGGTGGCCGTGAGCCAGGCCGTTTCAACGGCGGACTCAACGGTCGCCGCTGCGGCGGCAACTCAAGATGCCACTGCGGCTGCGCCGATCCCCGAAGACAGCCACCTCGAACAACTCCAGGCCAACAGCAACGCCTATCTTTGGCAATGGAACGGAAGCAGCATGACGGGCGGGGAACAAATTGCGCCAGGCTCAACGGTTCAAATTATCGGTCCCTGGGCCTCGGACGCCGACTATGTCGAGGTTTGGGAGGTCGACAGCAACGGCGACCAGACCAAGCGGGGGATAGCGCTCAGGAGTACGTTGGAAACGCCAGACCCGCATATGGCGGCCGCCCAGCAGGCCGAGGCCGACGACGTGCGCCGGATGTCGCCAAGTCCGGCGCCCAGGGGGTTTGTTCGCCCTATAAACGGACGCGAGACGGCTGGTCTGTTCAGGCCGCGCTTCGCCTATCTAGGCACGCCCTTTCTCGCGCCAAGACAAGCCGGCGCCAACGCGTATCGACCAAATGTGGGCTTCCACGCGTCGGTGTCGCACTCATCCCGCCGATAAGCTTCAGAAGATCGCGTAGCCGCCGTCGATGACGAAGCTGTCGCCGGAGTGATAGCGCGAGGCGTCCGAGGCCAGGTAGACCGCGACGCCGCCGAAGTCGGAGGGCTCGCCCCAGCGGCGGGACGGCACGCGGCTGATCACCCGGTCGGTGAAGATCTGGTTGTCCTGCGCGCCCTGGGTCATGTCGGTGGCGATCCAGCCGGGCAGGATGGCGTTGGCGCGCACGCCGTAGCGGGCATGCTCGACCGCGATGGCGCGGATCATCGAGATCACCGCCCCCTTGGTGGCGGCATAGGCCTCGTTGCGCGCCGCCCCGTCGATGGCCGAGAGCGACGAGATGGCGACCAGCGAGCCGCCCGGATCGCCGGCGCCGGCGCGCGCGACGATGTGCTTGCAGGCCTCGCGAAAAGTGAAAAAGACCCCGTCCAGATTGACCGACAGCACCCGGCGATAGGTCTCGGTCTCGAACTCGGCGAACGAGCGCGCGCCGCCGCCGATGCCGGCATTGGCGATCACGGTGTCGATGCGGCCCATCTGTTCGACCGCCTTGGCCATACCGGCCGTGACCGCGGCTTCGTCGGCGACATTGACCACCTGGGTCAGGACGTTGACGCCCGTCGCCTTCAGCTTCGCCTCGGCGTCGGCGTTCTTGGCGGCGTTGGAGCCCCAGATCACCACGTCGGCGCCGGCCTGGGCCAGCGCCTCGACCATGCCGAACCCGATGCCGCCATTGCCGCCGGTGACCAGGGCCACCTTCCCCTTCAGATCGAACGGCGCATAGGCCATGGTGCGTCTCCTCTTTAAGTTCAAACGATTGTTGGAACCGAAAAGCCGCGTCGGCGCGGCCGCGTCAAGCCAGGATGCGCGCGGCGCCGCTGAACCGTTCCACCGCCAGGGCGATGACGCGGCGGGTCTCGTCCCATCCGACCAGGTCCATGGCCTCGGCGACCGCGAAGAACCGGGCCTCTGTCGCATCGTCCCCGGCCACGGGCTCGCCGGCGATCCAGCGCGCCGCATAATCGATCAGCAACGCCTGGCCACCGTCATGAAAGTGATCGACCACGTCGATCAGACCAAGCAACTCGGCCTCGACGCCGGTCTCCTCAGTCAGCTCGCGCAGCGCCGTGTGCGCCACGCCCTCGCCCATCTCCATCCGCCCGCCGGGCAGGCTCCACTCACCCTTCAGCGGCGCCTTGCCGCGACGGATCAGCAGCACCTCATCGCCGCGCAGGCAGACCACGCCCGCGCAGGGGACTGGGCGTTCGACCGGAGCGCTCACAGGGCCGGCGGCGGCGCGCGATGGGCGTCGTCGCTCGGGCTCATTAGCCCCACCGGATTGCCGTCGGGATCCTCGACGATCGCATAGCGCGCGCCCCAGAAGGCGTCGTAGGGCGGCTGCAGCGCCTGATGCTCGTGGGTGACCAGGTCGTCGAACAGCGCGTCCACCGCCTCGCGGCTCGGTAAGCTGAACCCAAGCAGCACCCGGCCGCGCTCGGCCTCGTAGCCACGGTTGTAGCGTCGGGCCAGGGCGTGGCTGTCGAACTCCATATCGACCGCGCCGGCGCCGCCAAGAGTGACGTGGTGGATGCCGCTCGGCGTGCTCCAGATCGCGTCGTCCGGGATCTCGACCCCCAGCCGCCGGTAGAAGGCCAGGGTCTTGTCCATGTCCTTGACCACCAGATTGACCTGACTGAACACCGCCTGGACCATGCCGTCCTTCCCGACCTTACCGACCGGACCTTGGTCCGTCGGTCAGAGAAAATCCACCGTCACGTCGACGCTCGATTTCACGCCGATATCGGCGACGCCCTTGGCCAGCCACTCGGTCGCTGCTCTTCGGCCCCGCGCCTTCAGCTCGGTCAGAAAGCTCCATTCGGTGTCGAACTTCGATTCCATGCTCAGGTCCTGCAACCAGCGATCGGCCTCGATGGCGTGGATCAGCATGTTGCGGTACCGGCCCTCGGCCTTTTCGGTCAAAAGCCCCTCCCCGATCAGTTTCTGGACGAAGGCCACGGCGCGCAGCTCCGCCACCAGCGGGGCGTTGAAGCTGACCTCGTTCAGCCGGGTCAGGATGTCGCCGGGCGTCTTCGGCGTCGTCTTGCGCACGAAGGGGTTCAGATTGACGATCAGGATGTCCGGCGGCGTTGGGTCGTAGAACAGCGGCCAGAGCGGCGGATTGGCCAGAAAGCCGCCATCCCAATAGGGCTCGCCGTCGATCTCCACCGCCTGGAACAGCTGCGGCAGGCAGGCCGAGGCCAAAAGGTGGTCGACGGTCAGCTCATGGGTGCGGAAGATGCGGCTGTGGCTGGTATAGACCGCCGTCGCCGAGACATAGAGCGCGATCGGCGAGCGGGCGCGGACGGCGGCGAAATCCACCACCTGGTTCAGCGCCGCGCGCAGCGGATTGAGGTTCAACGGATTGAACTGATAGGGCGAAAAGCCTGACGCCCAGGTCTGCGCCATCTGCCAGCCGGGCGTGGCCTTCAGCCAGTCGGTGTTGAACAGCGCGTTCCACACCGCGACGTCGCCGAAGGCGTTGCGGCCGCCGGACTCGTTGACCGCGCGCCAAAAGGCGTCCAGCGCCTCGCGGCCGCCGGCTGGGCCGCCCTTCAGCAGGCCGGCGGCCAGGGCGACGCCGTTCATGGCCCCGCCCGAGGCCCCGGTGACCGCCTTGATCTCGACCCGCCCGTCTTCGAGCAGCCGGTCGATCACCCCCCACTGGAAGGCGCCGTGCGCGCCGCCGCCCTGCAGCGCCAGGCTGATCGGTTTCGGGGGCTCGGAAGGGGTCGGTTTTGCCGCCGGTGACGCCATGCGGCGCGGCTTACTCCGCCGTCCAACCGCCGTCTATCGCCACGCCCGCGCCGTTCATCGAGGCGCCGGCGTCGCTGACCAGATAGAGCAGCAGGCCGGCCAGCTGGTCGAACTCGACGAACTTCTTGGTCGGCTGGGCGGCCAGGATCACGTCCTTCATCACCTGGTCAGGCGTCATGTTGCGCGCCTTGGCCTGGTCGGCGATCTGGGCTTCGACCAGCGGCGTCTTCACATAGCCGGGGCAGATGGCGTTGCAGGTGACGCCGTCCTCGGCGACCTCGAGCGCTACGGTCTTGGTCAGGCCGAGGATGCCGTGCTTGGCAGCCACATAGGCGCTCTTGAACGGCGAGGCGACCAGAGCGTGGGCCGAGGCGATGTTGACGATCCGCCCATGGCCGGCGGCCTTCATGATCGGCACGGCGGCGCGGGTGGTGTGGAAGGCCGAGGTCAGGTTGATGGCGATGATCTGGTCCCACTTCTCAATCGGGAAGTCCTCGATCGGCGAGACGAATTGGACGCCGGCGTTGTTGACCAGGATGTCGAGCCGGCCGAACTCGCGCTGGCCAAAGGCGATCATGTCGGCGATCTCGGCCGGCTTGGTCATGTCGGCGGGGTGGTAGAGGATCCTGACCCCATGCCGCTCAGCCATCTCCGCCCGCTCGCGCTCGATCACAGCGGCGTCGCCGAAGCCGTTCAGCACCACATCGACGCCGGCCGAGGCGAGCGCGTCCGCCAGGGCCTGGCCAATGCCGCTGGTCGAGCCGGTGACGACGGCCGCGCGGCCTTTGAGCCCATGATCGACGGCCATGTTCTTACCTCTTGCTGATGGGGTGGCGAGCGGCGGGAACCTAGGCCAGCAAGCCGCGAAAGTCGCGCCTCGGATCAGGCTCGAAGCGGGTTTTTCGGTGGCGGCTGCAAACGGGTGAAAACCCAGTCGGTGGCGCTCGAAAGCGCGGCATTGAAGCCGTAGCCGCCGGTGTCGAACCCCTTCAGACCCTCGGCGCGGTCGATGCGATGGTCGATGGCGTAGCGGGCCATCAGGCCCCTCGCCGTCTTGGCATAGAGCATCAGGGCTTTCGGCGCCTCGCCCGGCTTCACCTCCTTGAAGTGGCAGGTCAGGTGCGGAATGCTCAGCGCCTCGGTGCGCACCGAGCCGAAATATTCCTGGCTGGCCAGGTTGACCAGGGTGGGATCGGCCTGGCCCTCGGCGGCCTGGTTGAGCGCCTCGGGCAGCCGCTTGCGCCAGAAGTCGTAGAGGCTGGCGCCGCGCCGGGTCTTCAGCCGCGTCCCCATCTCCAGCCGGTAGGGCTGGATCGCGTCCAGTGGCCGCAGCAGGCCATAGAGGCCGGAGAGGATGCGCACATGGTCTTGCGCCCAGGCCAGGGCCTTCTTGTCCAGGGTGCGGGCGGCCAGGCCGTCATAAACGTCGCCGTTGAAGGCCAGCATGGCCTGGACACCGTCCTCGCTTTCCGGATCGAAGGCCTGGAAACGTTGGTAGTTCAGGTCCGCCAAGGCGTCGGAGATCGACATCAACCGCTTCAGGTCGGTCCGCTTCAGCCGCCGCGTGGTGCGAGAGAGCTCGGCGACATCGGCGGTCAGTTCGGGGATGGTCAGCGGCGCGGCCACCGGCGGCGGCGCGAAATTCAGCTTCTTGGCGGGCGAGAGCACGATCAGCATGGCCTGGCCATTAAGGCCGATTGCACGTGTCCGCCAAGGGCCCGTGTCGTCAAGCCAGCGCAAGCGGCGCATCCTTTAAGATTCGACCACGAAAAGCACGAACGGGATTGCGGCGAAGCCGCGCCCTGGCATGAACCGCAATGCGCCCCGTGGCGAAACCTCACGTTCGTGCTTTTCGTGTTTTTCGTGGTTCGTCTTGTCGGCCTGACGGCCACAAAGAAGCGGGCCGGTGATTGCTCACCGGCCCGCGCCCTTTAGATTAGCTCTGAACCCGATCTAGAAGTTGATCGAGATGGTCGAGCGCCTGTTGAGCGGTTCCTTGACGCCGTCGGGAGTCTGGACGGCGAGATCGGTCTTGCCCTTCCAGTCGACCTTCAGGACCGTCTGGTTGACGCCCTGCCCGACCAGCGCGTCGGCCGTGGCCTTCGCGCGGCGTTCGGACAGCCGCATGTTGTAGGCGAAGCCGCCGCTGGTGTCGGTGTGGCCGACCACGGTGACCGTGGTGGCGTT
>Ga0302314_10018002_pt1 | contig 11806 bp, 8 predicted proteins | sample III_Palsa_N2_3_FD_200533 | JGI IMG/M metagenome (GOLD analysis project Ga0302314, IMG submission 200533) | Peat permafrost microbial communities from Stordalen Mire near Abisko, Sweden - III_Palsa_N2_3 | ecosystem: Environmental > Terrestrial > Soil > Palsa > Peat permafrost | place: Sweden...
CCTATTACGTGCTGGTGTTCGATCACGCGACCGACGCGCTGTTCGACGCGCTGGGGCTGGGTGCCGCCTATCGCCAAGCGACCGACCGCACGCTGTTCGCGGTCGAATCGCATATCCTCTACGAGCACGAGCTGGCGCTGGCTGCCCCGATCCGGGTCGAAAGCCGGGTGCTGGGCGTCGATGGCAAGCGCCTGCATTTCGGCCATGAGATGTTTCACGGCACGGAAGGCTGGCGCGCGGCCACGATCGAGCTGATGGCGGTCCATGTCGATCTCTCGACCCGCTGTACGAGCCCGTTCCCGCCCGAGCGACGCCAGATACTCGATGCCGCCGCCGCGGCGCATGCTCGTCTGCCGATGGCCGACTGGGCCGGACGGCACATCCAGCTCGCTCCGCGGCAGCGCTAGACCATGCCGCACGATCCCGCCGCGGCCTCACCGGGCTTCATCGCCACGCGCCGACGCTGGATCGGATTGCGCTGGAAGCTGCTGCAACGCGCCCTGCAGCACAGCGCGTTCCGTGACGACGAACTGGCCTTCCTCGGCATCGCGGCCCTGGTCGGCGTGCTGGCGTCGCTCGGCGTCGTGCTGCTGCGCGTGGCGGTCACCATGATCCATAGCGCGACCTTCGGCATTCCGCTCGAAGAGCATCTGAGCGTCGGCGGCGTGGGCGATTGGCGGCTCGTGCTGATCGTGCCGATCGTCGGCGGCCTGGTGATCGGCGGGGTGGCCTGGGCGATCCGCCGCTGGCGGCCCCATGACATCGTCGATGCGATCGAGGCGAATGCGCTCTATGGCGGCCGCATGTCGCTGCGCGACAGCATCAATCTGGCGCTCCTGAGCATGTTGTCCTCCGGCGTCGGCGCCTCGGTCGGGCTCGAGGCCGCCTATACCCAGCTTGGCTCCGGCCTGGGTTCCCGGCTGGCGAGCCTGCTCAAACTCCGGCGCGACGACCGGCGCATGCTGGTCGGCTGCGGCGCGGCGGCCGCGATCGCCGCCGCCTTCAACGCGCCGCTGACCGGCGCCTTCTATGCCTTCGAGCTGATCCTGGGCAGCTATACCCTGTCTGGCCTGGCGCCGGTGACGATCGCGGCGCTGGCCGGCACCTTCACCGCCCGCTGGGTGTTCGGGGCCGATCCGGTGTTCACCGCCAGCCACGCGGTCCATATCGGCGGCTGGGACTATGCCGCCTTCCTGATGCTGGGGCTGCTGTCGGCGGGGCTCGGCATCGTCGTCATGCGTGGCGTGACCGCGACCGAGGGCTGGTTCCGCCGCCGGGCGATTCCGCTTTGGCTGCGCCCGGCGATCGGCGCCATTCCGGTCGGGCTGGTGGCGCTGGTCTGGCCGCAGGTGCTGGGCAGCGGCCATGGCGGTATCGAGCTCGACCTGCATGTGGCGCTGGCGCTGCCCTTCATGATCGGGCTGGTGCTGGCCAAGATCGTGGCCTCGGCCATCTCGATCGGCGCCGGTTTCCGGGGCGGCCTGTTCAGCTCGGCCCTGTTCATCGGCAGCCTGATGGGCGGCGCCATCGCCATGCTGATCGACCGGCTGATCCCGTCGGCGCTGCTCGACCCGCTGGCCTATTCCCTGGTCGGCATGGGCACGGTCGGCGCCGCGATCGTCGGCGCGCCGACCGCGATGATCCTGCTGGTGCTGGAGACGACGGGCGATTTCTCGGCGACGGTCGGCGTCATGGTCGGCGTCGTCGCCGCCTCGGTCGCGACCCGGCACTGGTTCGGCTATTCCTTCGCGACCTGGCGCTTCCATCTGCGCGGCTTGAAGATCCGCAGCCCCGAGGATGTCGGCTGGTTCGACGAAATCAAGGTCGGCCGCCTGATGCGCGGCGATCCCAAGATCGTGCCGGTCGAAATCACCATCGCGGCGCTGCGGCGCGCCTATCCGCTCGGCAGCACCAAGCAGGTGTTCGCGGCCGAGGGCGGCAAGCTCGCCGGCTTGATCGACCTGTCCGAGGTCCATGGCCCCGATATCGAAGGCGATCCCGATACCCAGACCGCCGCGGGCCTGGTGCATAGGGCGCCGTTCCTGCTGCCGGGCGACGGCGTGCGCCAGGCCTTGGCCCGCTTCAGCGAGGCCCGGCTCGAAACCCTGCCGGTGGTCGACGATCCCGACGACCGGCAGATCATCGGCTACCTGACCGAAGCCTACGCGCTGCGCCGCTATACCCAGGAGCTGGAACGGCGCCGGGGCGAGGCGGGCGAGGGATCGAGCCTGTTCTCGGCCGCGACGCCGCCGGAGGCGGGCGGGTAGCCCGTTCCGGGCATTCCGTCGAATACCTGCTCGACGGTTCAAGATCTCAATCCGTGGCAGCCACCGTCTTCGTGAGGAAGGCGATCGCTCGTTCTATCGTCTGCGCATGGATGGCTTCGCGATCTATTCCGGGATTATCCTTGCAGAGGCCAGGCGAACGCTCGGCCATGGCCGGTGCGCAAACGTCGATAAATGTGTAATGGCTGGCGCCAGGCAGCATGGTGATTCCCGCCGTCGGCATGAGACCAGCGATGCGCTTGATGTTCGTCTCGACCGGTACGGTGTCATCCGAGGTGCCGGCAAGAAGCCATACCGGGATTTCGACATCGGCGAATGACGCGGCATCGAACGCTTGGCCCAAGGCCGGGGCGATCGCAAGAACCGCTTTGACCCTCGTGTCCCGATAAGATGCTCCGGCCCTTGCAAGCGAAGCCGTCGTCTCGGCGGATGGGACGGCCCGTGGATCAGCGTCATCCCTGATTTGAGCCATCTCTGGCGGGTGGCAAGCGACATCTGCGGCTGGCGAATGGCAGAAATTTTCGAAGGCTTGGAGATTGGTTTTTGCCCCCGCCAGCTCCAGGACCGTGTAACCGCCCAGCGAGAATCCTACAGCCGCGATCCGGCTTTGGTCGATGTGCGGACCTAGCATCGGATCGGTCAGGATGCCGTCAAGCGCTTCGCTCAAATCGGTGGCCCGCTCCCACCACAGCATGAAGCCTTCTCGGGTTAGCGGCTCGAGGGCGTTGTTGCCGGGATGGTTTACGCCGACCACCACATAGCCGGCGGCGGCAAGAGCCGCGCCCAGCCAGTCGAGGCTGTCGGCGCTTCCACCAGTGCCGTGCGACAGCAACAGCAACGGATATCTTGCCTGCGCAGGCGAAGGTTGGGCATCGACGGCAACCGCATGGCCGCGAAAAATCGGATGGCCGGGCGGGCCGATGTCATGGGCCCCTTCAGAAGTATTTTGGGCGACGGGATACCAAATGATGGCCGTGAGGCCTTCCGTCTTCGCGCCGCGCCAATGGCGTGCCAAGGGCGGGTGAAACAGGCGTTCGGTCTCTCCGACATGATAGCGAGCGATATTGTCGGCGGCCATTGCCGAGCCGATCCAAGCTGCGGCAAGAAAGGCGCCAGCGCTAAACCTCCGGAGCAACAGGGTCATATCCTTCCTCCTCGATCGGCAACAGCAACTCCGTCACCAGCCGGTCGGGCGGTGTCGCCCGCGGGTTGTTGATATAGATCTCCAGTGCCGGTGCGGACCGCAGCGTCTGGCCGCTCTGCGGCAGCCACAGCCCGTATAACCGACCGAACGCCGCGCCGATCTGGGTGTAGGTCCCGACATGGCGATAGACCGCGTAGCGGCCGCCCGCTATGTCGAGCCAGCGGACCTCGTCGTCCGCCAGGTCCGGTTCCGGTCCCGCGGCCAGGCCGAAACAGGCATCGTAGCGGATCTGCCCGGCCGGCACCTGGTCCGGATCGTCATAGGGCACGCCGATGCAGCGGACGATCCGGTCGGTCAGCTCGCGCTGGCGCATCCATAGCCACAGCGCGTCCCAGACCGTCGGGACCTCCGGATAGGGGCCGAGCTTGCGCATGGCCAGCACGCGGGTTGCCGGCAGGTCTCTCATTTCCACATCCATCGTCATACCTCGCTCTATCCGGGCTTGCCGATGGCGGTAGTCCGACGGCGTCATGCCGAAGAAGCCGCTGAACGCGCGGGTGAAGCCGCGCCCGCTGTCGAAGCCCGCCTCGATGGCGATATCGACGATCGCGCGGTCGCCGGCGCCGACCGCCGCGGCGGCGCGCAGCAGGCGCAGCCGGCGGACCGTGTCGGTCACGGTCTCTCCCACCATGCCGCGATAGATCCGGTGAAAATGGAACGGCGAGAAGCAGGCGATCCCAGCCAGCCGCTCGAACGACAACGGCTCGTCGAGATGGCACCGCAGATGGTCCATCACCCTCAGAATCCGCCGCCGATAGTCCCGTTCCGTCGCCTGCCGCATCGCTCCGACCGATCGTTCCAACCGACGGCCAGCATGCCATGCCGGCCGTCGGTGGGCGCGACCGGATTTGCGAAGTCAGTCTTCGCCGGCTTGCGGCAATCCCGCCGGGACCGCGGTCCTTCGTCCCCGCAGACGGCGGCCGAGCCGGGCGAAGGTCAGGTGGATGACCGGGGTCGTGTAGAGCGTCAGGAATTGCGAGATCATCAGCCCGCCGACGATGGCGATGCCGAGCGGCCGGCGCAGCTCGAAGCCCGTGCCGGAGCCCAGCGCCAGCGGCAGCGCGCCGATGAGCGCCGCCAGCGTGGTCATCATGATCGGCCGGAAGCGCACGCGGCCCGCCTCGTAGATCGCGGCCTCCGGCGTGGCCCCCTCGCGCTCCGCCTGTAGCGCGAAGTCGATCAGCATGATCGCGTTCTTCTTGACGATGCCGATCAGCAGGATGATGCCGATGACCGCGATGACGCTGAGGTCGTAGCCGGTCAGCATCAGCATGGCGAGCGCGCCCAGGCCGGCCGACGGCAACGACGACAGGATCGTCAGCGGATGCACCAGGCTCTGATAGAGCACGCCCAGCACGATATAGACCACCAGGACCGCGGCGCCGATCAGCCAGGGCTGCGAGGCGAGCGACCGCTCGAACTCGCCGGCATTGCCGTCGAACGCGGTCTGCAGCCCGGACGGCTTGCCGACCTGGCGCTCCAGCGCGTGAATGGCGTCGACCGCCTCGCCCAGGGCCACGCCGGGGGCGGTCGAGAAATTGACGACGGCGGCCGGCAACTGGGTCTGATGGCGGATGATCAGCGGTGCGCTGCCGGCCTCGACATGACCGAAGGCGCTCATCGGCACCGGCGTCCCGCTGTCGGATGCGACATAGAGCGTCTCCAGCGCGCGCTCGTCGAGCCGGAAATTCCGGTCGGCCTCCAGGATGACGTAGTTCTGGGACGCGTCGCCATAGACCTCCAGCACCTTGCGCTGTCCGAAGGCGTCGTAGAGCGTGTTGTCGATCGCCTGGATATGCACGCCCAGCCGGGCCGCCGTCGGCCGGTCGACCACCAGCTTCACGGTCGGGGTCCGCTTGCGGCTGTCGGATGAAACGTCGCGCAGTTGCGGCAGCTTTTTCAGGGCTTCGGTCAGGATCGGCGTCCATTGGTCGAGCTCGGCCGCGGACGGGTCGGTGATCTGGTAGGCATAGTCGGCGCTGCTGGGCGTGGCGCCGATGATCAGCTCCTGCTCGGCGCGCACGGTCGCCTTGGTGCCGGTGACCGCGGCGGTCTCGCGGCGCAGGCGGGCGACCACCTCCTGGGTGCCGGCCCGCTCGCCGGCGGGCTTGAGCACGACCCAGCAACTGCTCGACGTCGTCGATTCCGTATAGGTCCAGACCACGGCCACCGCAGGATCGGCCTGGACCACGGCGCCCATTTGCCGGGAGAGCGCCGCCATGGTCGCGGCCGACGTGTCGGGCGGCGCATCCAGATTGACGTCGATCCGGCCGTTGTCCTGCTGCGGAAAGAAGCCCTTCGGGATGGCATGGAACAGCCAGCCGGTCGCCAGGATGGTGCCCAGGAAAACCAGAAGCATGGTGCCGCTATGGCGCAAGGCCCAGCCGAGGCTGCGCTCGTAGCCGCGGGTCAGGCCGGCGACGCCCGCCTCGCAGGCCCGAACCAGGGCATTGGGCCGTCCCGGGCGGTGTGGCCGGACGAAGCGCGCGCACATGGCGGGCGTCAGCGTCAGCGAGATCAGGGCCGAGATCAGGATCGCCGCACTGACCGCCACGCCGAACTCGCGGAACAGCCGCCCGACCAGGCCGCCCATGAACAGGATCGGGATGAAGACGGCGACCAGCGACAGGGTCATCGACGCGATGGTGAAGGCGACCTGCCTTGTGCCGCGGATCGTCGCGGTCAACGGCGCCTCGCCGGCATCCACCCGGCGCGACACGTTCTCGATCACCACGATCGCGTCATCGACCACGAATCCCACCGCGACGATCAGTGCCATCAGCGACAGGTTGTCGAGCGTGTAGCGGCAAACATACAGCACGATGAAGGTGCCCAGCACCGACAGCGGGATGGTGATGGCGGGAATGACCGTCGCGGCCAGATTGCGCAGGAAGATGAAGATCACCAGCACGACCAGCGCCGTGGTCAGCAGCAGGGTGAATTGCACCTCCGACACGGCGGCGCGGATCAGGTCGGCGCGGTCGGCCAGCACGTCGAGCTTGATGGCCGGCGGCAGCCCCGCCATCACGGCGGGCAAGGCGGCACGGATGGCATCGACCGTGCGCACGACATTGGCGCCGTCGGCCTTCTTGAAGCCGATCGCATGGGCCGGCTTGCCGTTGATCCAGGAAAGCCCGACATCGTCCTCGGGTCCTTCCCGGACGTCGGCGACATCGCCCAGATGCACCGCGGCATTGTTGCGGAAGGCGACGACCAGGTCGCGGAACTCGTCGATATCCTTGATCTGGTCGTTGCTGTCGACCTGTGCGGTCGCCACGCCGTCGTCGAGACTGCCCTTGGGCCGGTTCTGGCTCGACTGCAGCAGCGCCTGCCGCACGTCCTCCAGGGTCAGTTGGCGGCCGGCCAGCGCGGTCGGATTGACCCGCACCCGGATCGCCGATTTGAGATTCTCCTGGACCTGGCCGCGCCGGACGCCGGGAATGAGCGAGGCCCGGCGCAGCACGATAACGTCGGCATAGCGGCCGACCTCCTCCAGCGGCATCGTGTCGGAGGTCAGGCCGACATACAGCACCGAATAGTCGCTGGGATTGCCCTTATAGGCAGCCGGCGGGTTCGGCAGATCCGACGGCAGGTCGCCGGCCGCGGCATCGATATTGTGCTGGACGTCGGAGAAGGCCGCGTTGATGTCGGTCTCGAGCGTCAGCTCCAGGCGAATCGAGGTATAGCCCTTGGTGCTGCTCGACGTGAGCTGGCGGATGCCCTGGGTATAGATCAGCTGCTGTTCGAGCGGTGTCGCGACATTGGAGGCCATCACCTCCGGGCTGGCGCCGGGCCAGGACACTTCGACCTGGATCACCGGATAATCGACGTCCGGCAGCGCCGCGATCGGCAGCAGAGTCCAGGCGGCCGTGCCGAACACGGCCAAGGCCAGGATGGCCAGCAGGGCCGCGACCGGTCGGGTGACGAAATACTCGATCATCGCGGCTGCCCTCAGGAACCGCTGGCGACGGATCGCGGCTCGACCGCGCTGCCGTCGGCCAGGCCTTCCTGCCGCAGCAGCACGACCCGCTCACCCGGCTTGACGCCGTCCAGAATCGCGATCAGGTCATGGGCCTTCTCGCCGGTCTTGACCGGGCGGACCGTCACCCGGTTCTGCCCGTCGAGCACATAGGCGACCGGGCCGTCCGCCCCCGGCCGGACGCAGGTGATCGGCAGCACGGTCGCATCGTGATGCACGCGCAGCACCAGGCGCGCATTGACGAACTGGCCCGGCCAGAGCTGGCGCTCGGTGTTGGCATAGACCGCCTTCAGCGCGATCGTGCCGGTCGCGCGGTCGATCGCATTGCCGATCAGCTTCAACTGGCCGATCTCCAGAATCCGCAGATCGTCCGCAGCGCGCGCCTCGACCGGCAGAGCCGCCGCCGCCGCGGCGGCCTCGCGCTGAATGTCCGGCAATTGATCCTGGGGCACGGTGAAGCTGACCGAGATCGGCTGGATCTGGCTGAGATCGACGAGCGCGGTATCGTCGGCGGTATGGATGACGTTGCCGACATCGACCAGCCGCTTGCCGACCCGGCCGGCGATGGGCGCGCGGATCGTCGAATAATCCAACTGAAGCTGGGCGCTGCCGATCGCGGCCTCGTCGGCGCGGACCGACGCCTGCAATTGGCCGACGGTGGCCTTCTGCGTGTCGAAATCCTGCTGCGAGACGAAGCTATGCTGCAGCAGGCTGGCCTGGCGCGCCAACTGGGCCTCGGCCGCGACCAGTTGGGCCTGGTCCTTGGCCCGATTCGCCGTGGCGAGCTCGACCTGGTGTTCGAACGGGCGCGGATCGATCGTGAACAGCGCGTCGCCGGCCCGGACCATCTGGCCCTCGTCGAAATGCACCGCCGTGATCTGGCCGTCGACCAGGCTCTTGATCGTGACCTCTTGAAACGGCTCGACCGTGCCGGTGCCGCGGACATAGACCGGCATGTCGCGGATCTCTGCCGTCGCGACATCGACCTTGGGAACGGCCGTGGGCACCTTGACCGGGCCGACGTCGGCGGTCGCGGACACGGCCCGTAACCACAGGCCGCCGCCGACGCAGCAGAGAATGACGAGGCCCGCGACGGCGAGCGGCATTCTCTTGGTCATGAAGCAACTCCCGGACATGCGTCGAAACGCCGCCACATTAGGGTTCGGGATTGGCCGGCACAACTCTGAGCTTAAGAATTGTCGATAAAGATTTGTGACGACGGGCTATTTCGCTTCCGCCGCCAACTGCTGCAATGCCGCGCCGTCGATCCGGTAGGGCAGCCAGTCCGCGCGAGGCTGGATGCCCAGCCTTTCATAAAATCCCCGCGCCGGGTTCCATTCCAGCACCGACAGGTCGAGCCGCTGGGCGTCGTGCCGGACCGCGACCTGGGCCATGTCGACGATCAGCCGGCGCCCCAGGCCATGGCCGCGCGCCGATTCGGCGACATAGAGATCTTCCAGATAGATCCCGGCCCGGCCGAGCCAGGTCGAATAGCTGAAGAACCACAGGACAAATCCGACGACGCGGCCGTCCAGTTCGGCGACGCGGCAGCTGAATCTTTTCTTCGGCCCGAACCCGTCGCGCAGCAGGTCGGCCTCGGTCGCAACCACGGCATCGGGTTCGCGTTCGAAGATCGCCAGTTCGGTGATCAGGGCGAGGATGGTCGGCACGTCGGCGGGAACCGCGTCGCGCAAATGGATCTTGGCCATGGGGAGCTTTCTCAGGGGTCGAGCAGCGCGCCGGTCCGGGTCGGCAGCGGCGTCGCGCCGGCGATCTTGCCGATTGCCTGGCCGGGACGGGCCAGCCGCTCGATCTTGCGGGCGAAGAACAGGCCGTCGGCGATGGTCTTGACCGGGGTGCGCACCGCGGCCGGGTCTTCGGCCAGCGGATCGATGATCTCGGCCACGACCTGACCGGCGCTGACATGCTCGCCCAATGCGACCTTATAGACGACCATGCCGCCGACGGGCGCGCGGAGCGCATCGACGCCGGACAGCGGCGTGCCGTCGCACAGCGCCGCTGGCAGGGGCCCCGGATCGCCCGCGACCAGCCCGCGGCGCTGCAGGAAGCGCAGCAGGGCCGCCGCGTCCTGCGCGCCCAGCTCGTCGGAGACGTCGCCCTGGCCGCGGAATTCGACCGTGCCGGCCAGGCAGGCGTCGGGGATCGGCGTAGTGCCGCCCAGCCGTTGCCGCAGTTCCGCCCACAGATTGCTGAAGGTCTCGTCGAACGGCGTGCCGCCCGACTCGGCGGCGAGCAGGGTGGCGTGGCTGCCGAGATCGGCCGACAGGTCGGCGCCGTCGGGCCAGCGCGCCTCGCCCAGATAGAGATGCAGCAGCGCATCATTGTCGCAATGCAGGTCGAGCACGTAATCCGCGTCGATCGCCTCGCGCATCAGCAGGCGGCGAAGGCTGGCCAGTTCGGTCAGCGGCTGTTGCTCGTCCAGCAGTGCCACCAGGACGGCCCGGATGGTCTGGACGTTCTGGGTCGCATCCTGGCCCAGCTTGCCGGCCAGCCGGCCGGCCGCGATCGCGGCCAGATCCGGGAAGGATCGGTTGAAATTCTCGCCCGACGTCAGGTCGTAGCGGCCCATATGCACGCCGTCGATGACTTGCGCCAGGCCGATCGGGTTGGCGACCGGCACCAGCACGATTTCGCCCAGGATCTGGCCCGCCGCCTCGGCGGCGTCGAGCAAGCCCGCCAAGTGGTGCGCCGCGATCATGCCCGGCAGCTCGTCGGCATGGAGCGAGGCCTGCAGATAGGCCTTAGGTGCCGCCCCCGGCTGGCCGTAGCGCAGGAGCTTCACATGCCTATAGGTACCGGGGCTGTTGGATTTCAGACGTTTGATCTCGACCGACTTCATGTCAATTCACCGCTTCCGTCCCGGGCAACCAGGGCATGATCCCGGTGATATAGAGCCAGAACACGCCGACCGCCATCGAGGCGAGCGTGATCGGGATGCCGGCGCGGGCGAATTCGTTGGCGCGCAGCTTGACGCCGCGCTCCAGCGCGCGCTCGACGATGATCAGGTTGGACAGGCTGCCGATCAGCAGCAGATTGCCGGCGAGCGAGGACAGCAGCGCCAGGCCATAGAGCGCGCCCGGCGGCGGGTCGAGCCAGACCTGCAGCAGCAGGACCGCCGACGGTACATTGCCGATGGTGTTCGATAGGAACAGCGTCAGCGGCGCCAGCACGATCAGACTGTCGGGCAGCAGATGGATCGATTGCAGCCCATCGATCAGCAGGCCGGGCAGGGCGGTGGCGCCCAGCGCGCCGGTCACGCCGAACAGGCAGGCGAACAGCAGCAGCAGCGGCCAGTCGATCGCCGCGATCATTGCGGTCGAGGTGAATTTGCGATTGAGCAGCAGCACGGCCGCGATCGACAGCGCGAACACGTCGCGCGGCAGGTCGGTCAGGAACAGCGCCAGCAGGCAGACGACGGCGGCGATGCCCTTGTTGGTCTGGTTCTTGTCATGGGCGCGGACCGGCATCGGTGCCGGCACCCGCTCGGCGAAGGCGTCGCTCGGCATCTCCAGCTTGCCGCGCCACAGGAAGGCGACCACGACGAACACGATGCCCAGGCTGACGATCGCCGGCACGCCGCAGGCCCAAAGATATGTGAGCAGATGCAGATTGCCCAGCTGGCCGACCAGAATGGTCTGCGGCGCGCCAATGATGGTGGCGGCCGAGCCGGCATTGTCGGCCGCGATCATGGCGATCAGATAGGGCCGCGGGTCGAGCCCGCGGGCGCGCAGCACATCGACCAGCAGCGGCGTCATGCAATAGACCAGCATATCGTTGGCCAGGAAGGCCGACAGGCCGCCGCAGCAGGCCACGGTCAGGCCCAGGATGCGCAACGGGCTGCCCGGCGCCTGGCCGATGCGCTGGATCACCGAGTCGCAGAAGCCCGACGCGATGAACTGCGCCGAAATGATCATGATGGCGAACAGCAGTACCAGCGTCGGCATGTCGATGCGCGCGCCGACCTCGTCGAGGTTGAGCGCCTCGGTCCCCAGCAGCGCGATCAGGCCCAACAGCGCGATACCGGTCCGGTCGACCCGCAGCCACGGCAGCCGTCCGGCCGCCATGCCGCCATAGGTGAGTAGAAAAATGACGTAGATCTTGACGGCGGTCATCGCGATCCGAAGACGGGGAAATCCAACAGAGCCAGAGCGTGGCCGAACTCGCACGCCAGCGGAAGGCGCTAAACGATGCCAGCCTGCCGCATAGGCGACCTGACGGTGGATCGTGGCACTTTGAACACGGGTTGCCTCTCCGGTAGGATGGCGTCCATGTCCCTCATGTCAGACCGTCCGGGCGAGCCGGCCTATTTCGCCAATC
>Ga0302314_10018003_pt1 | contig 11806 bp, 6 predicted proteins | sample III_Palsa_N2_3_FD_200533 | JGI IMG/M metagenome (GOLD analysis project Ga0302314, IMG submission 200533) | Peat permafrost microbial communities from Stordalen Mire near Abisko, Sweden - III_Palsa_N2_3 | ecosystem: Environmental > Terrestrial > Soil > Palsa > Peat permafrost | place: Sweden...
GGATTGAGTCGTCTGTTCATACCGCTGACGAGCAATACCGGCGGCGGCGATTACCCCAGCAAAGCAGGGCTCACCGGTCTGCCACCCGGCATCGCAAGTACGGGATTTCCTGACGTTACCTTTACAGGGAACGAGATTCCTGTGAGCTGGGATGGAACCAACTCGCACGCCTACGACGAGACGCAGACTACGTACACCGCACAGGACAACTTACTCTGGACCAAAGGGAAGCACCAGATCACCGTGGGCTTCCAGTGGCAGGCGCTCCAGGACAACGAGAACGTCCCATTGACCGGCACACAGGCCGGTTTCACCTTCGGCCCCAACGAAACCGCGAACTTCAACTCCACCGGAGCGATCAACACTGCTACCGGCCTGGCTTACGCGAGTTATCTCCTGGGAGCAGTCGACAGCAGTGTCGTAACCCAGAATTCCGTGATCGAAACCGGTGCACGTTACAAAACATACGCTCCGTACGTCCAGGACAATATTCAGTTCACCCCCAAACTGACCGTGAACGTCGGGCTGCGCTGGGATCTGTGGACTCCGTTTACGGAAGTGCAGAACCGCACATCCTTCTTCAATCCCAACATTCCCAACCCGGTGGCAGGCGGCATCCTGGGAGCGCTGCAGTTTGCGGGACACGGTGTCGACAGTTGCGGTTGCAACACCACAGTGAAGACCCACTACTATAACTTCGGACCCCGTCTGGGATTTGCCTACCAGCTCGGAACCAAAACGGTTATCAGAAGCGCCTACGGCATGTTCTACGCGCATGCCGGTGGCGTAGGTGGCCGCACCGACGGACGCCAGGGGCTGGGTCAGATTGGATTTGACAACAGCGGCGGCCTCAGCAGCACGGTGAACGGACAGCCCGCCTACTACTGGGACGGCGGCTATCCCGGCAACCCCATTAATCCGCCCTTCTTCAATCCAAGTTACGGAATCGGTTTCATCTCCGCTACGTCACCAGGAGCTGCGGCAATTGGCTCAGGCCCCGGCACCGCGCAGACCCTCGCGTATGGCGATCCTGAAAAAGGCGGCATCGCTCCCCAATACCAGAATTGGCTCCTGAACATTCAACACTCCTTCACGCCAAACATGACGTTGAGCGTCGCTTACAGCGCCAGCGTCGGCCGCCATCTGCCCGGTGCTGGTGTGGCCGGACCTTTCACAGATCAGATTCCGTTGCAGTATCTTCCGCTCAAATCGCTGCTTACGGCAACGCTGACCCCTGCGACTGCCGCTCAGGCGCAGGCTCTGGGGTTCACGGTTGCCACCCCGTTCCCGAACTTCACAGGAACGATCGGCCAGGCGCTCAAGCCCTATCCACAGTATTCGAGTCTTAGCGATCCATGGCTGGACGTCGGGAATTCTTCCTATAACTCGCTGCAGATATCGCTCAACAGAAGAATGTCGAGCGGCCTGACCTTTATGGTGAACTACACCTTCAGCAAGGAACTCGACAATCTGTTGGGCGTCCGGCTTCCCGGCGCGGACTATCTGGAATATGCTCCGGGCACCATCGATCATGCACATGTACTCACTTCAACCGCCGTCTATAAGCTGCCCTTTGGGAAGGGACAAAAGTTGAGCAGTGACAATCCTGTTGTGAACGGTCTGATCAGCGGTTGGCAGTTCTCCGGCATCTTCACCATAGGCACGGGCGCACCGTTGTCGATCACCGGAACCTGCACTGGAGGCGGCATCATCGACGCCTCCTGCTACCCGAACTATACGCCGGGCTTTAGCGGAAGTGTCTGGCAGAATGGCAGACCATCCACGGCCGCTGCCGGCGCCACAGCCTTCCTCAATAAGGCGGCCTTTACGGATGCGCCGGCTTACACGTACGGAAACGCTGCTCGTGGTGCCCCCTATGGACTCTTTGCACCACACACGGCGGATATCGACGTAAGTGTTCGCAGAGAGTTTCCGATCTACGACACATTGAAGCTCTCAGTGCAGGCCGACGCTTTCAATGTCGTCAACGCGGTCTATTTAGGAGCGCCGAACACGACTCTGGATTCAACGAGTTTTGGATACCTTACATCCCAGGCCAATCAACCCCGCAAGTTGCAGTTCAGCGCCAGATTTACGTTCTGACGAATGCTCGCCTCGCTGTAAATGTCGAGAGCATGCGCAGGGCGACATGCGCCTGCCCTCGACATGGTTTTACCAGCCAGGCTTCGCCACGAAAGAGGATCTAAGCGGTGGAAAGGAAATCTCGTTGAAAAGCAGAGCTTCCATGCGGATTCTTTTCACGCTTATCGCAGGTGTCCTCTCTGTTTTCCTGCATATGGGGCCAGCGGCATGGGCTCGCACCACGGACGACGTTGCGGCGCGCGACGCAGCCGACCTGTTGAAATTTGAGAGGAAGGCAATGCTGTCAAAAGATCTGGGAGCAACCCATGTGCTCGTCACGGATGGCCTGCCGCTGGCCACCTGGGAGATGGACCCGGAGGATCCCTACCCAATGTGGTTCGTGCATCATGCGAGCCTCCTGAAGATCTTCCCACCCAAAGAGATCCAGCCCTACGTGGACATGAAGTACGCTGCAAGACTCTCCGCAATTCTCGGAAAGCGTTGCGAAGTCCTGAGAAAATACGGCCTCAAGGCAATCTGGAGCGCGAACGAGCCTGCGGTTATGCCCGAGGCATTCTTCACTGTGCATCCTGAACTGCGTGGCCCGCGCATCGACCAGCCCAATCGCTCGCGCAAACCGTACTTCGCGCCCAGCGTGGATGAGCCCGAGATGTTGCGAATATATCGCGAGTCCATGCAACTCCTGCTCAAGCAATGCCCGGAGGTAGAGATCTTCAACTGGGTCACCACCGACGCGGGCTCGGGCTTTGACTGGACGCCTTCGCTCTACTCCGGCATCAACGGCAACAGCAACTACAGGGACCGCCCTGTGGCAGACCGGGTCGCCGGCTTCCTGATCAACGCCCAGCAGGCCGCCCGCGAAGCCGGCCACACCATCGAGATTAACCTGAATCCCATCGCGCCTCGACAGTGGATGATTCCAACATTTTCGCCGGACGTGCTGCAGGCCGTCGTGCGGGAGCTGCCCCGCGGTCTGGCAGTCGAGGGGAGAGAGGGGCCCGATGGCCGGCGCTTCGCGACTGGATCGACAGGCAGCTCCGGAGGCGGGACGTTTTACCCTGTCGTCGGCATCGTCGTCCCGTCGATCAGCGGAGGAACTAGCCAGGCGCTTCAGGAAAACGGAGGCGCTCCGGCGCGAGTCGTGATCAACCTGGGTGACAGCGCGGTGATTGACTTCAATTACCGCCTGCTCAAGGCCACTCGCGGCACGCCAATGCATACCCTGGTAGAGCGCGTCACGGCGCTTCGAGCCTTTGCCGTGAGCGAGGCAGGCGAAGCGCAGGCCGACAACCTGATGGAGTCATGGAGTGCGCTCAATGACGTGCAGCGCAACCTGGAGGTTCTGGACTTTGGTGGAATGCTGCGGTTGGGTCATGTCCTCAACCGCTGGGTCACTCGTCCCATGGTGCCGTACCCCGAGGAACTGAGCGCATCGGAGAAGAAAGACTACCGCCCATTTCTCTTCCAGGCAAAGGGCGAATCACAGGCCAACGACCTCATAGATATCCAGGCGATGCGCATGTATGAAGGGTGGGGCGCCAGGCTGCTCTTCCAGCGCACCATCGAGCTCACCGTGCCCCGAGTGCGCAGGGCCCTCAGCCTGGTAGAAGGCATCCGGGATGCAGCGAAAGACGAGGCCGCCCGCAGACAGTGGGAGCTGATGGGTAAGCGGTTGCAGGCGCTCATCTATCTGCTCGAGTCGGCCGACAATATGGTGGCCTACCAGGCGCAGCTGGATCGCGTAAAAAGCCTGGGCGTGAAGCCCGAGGAGAACCCGGTTCTGGGCGTTCAGTCCGGCTGGGATCGCACGGACCTGATGGAGACCGCCCGCAGAGAGATCGACACGATGGTGAATCTCAACCGTCTGCTTCAAAGCGCGACCGAACCCATTCTCGACCTGGCCCCGACTCCTGAGGAGGAGACAATCATGCGCCTCGGCCCTGATATAACCACGCAGATCAGACACAAGATCGATGTGATGAACGCGCATTGGCGCGACTACGACCGCATGTTCACCGTGCCGAATCCATGAGCCCCGAAGTCGGAACTCCTTCCCGCAATCCGTCAATCATTCATAACCCGTCTTCACCAGGCTTTGCCAGACTTCGCAACATCGAGAGGAAATATCTATGAGCGAAACAACTCGCCGGGAGTTCCTGAAGGACAGCGCCTTCGCCGGTGCCGGAATCACCACCGGAGCCCTCGTCGAAGGCAATCTGCTCGCCGCCGCTCTCCCTTCCCAAAAGCTACTCTCCGCTGCCCTGCCCGCCTCATCGGCTCCACCTGCGGTCACACTCTCCTGGCTTGGGAATGAGACGCCTCTCGTGCCCGCCGGCATCAGCTGGGGAGTGCCCTTCGCACACGGTGCCGTCCAGCGCGGCGCGACCTTCAGGCTGACCGCGCAGAGCAAAGACTTACCCTTGCAGGCCTGGCCAATGGCCTGGTGGCCGGACGGCTCTGTCAAATGGAGCGGCTTCGCCACGGTCGTGCCCGCCGGACTGGCTGGTCCCATGACATTGTCCGCTGGTTCACCCGCCGCCTCCGGCTCGCTGAACGTCACCAACGACGGCAGATCGATCGTAGTGGACACCGGCACACTCAAATGCACCATTCCGCTCGCCGGCACCACGAACCTCGTAGACTCGATGGCGATCGACGGCCGTGTTGTCGCCGGCGCGGGGCAGCTCGTCTGTATCCTCCAAAGCGGCCCTGAGGGCACTCCGGAGGAGGTGCGCCCGCGTGAAAAATTTGTTAGCTCCATCAGAAAAGTCACGGTGGAGCAGTCCGGCCCGGTGCGTGCCGTGGTCAAATTCGAGGGCGTCCACAAAGGCGTGACCTCGGGCCGAGAGTGGCTGCCGTTCCATGTGCGGCTCTATTTCTACGCAGGCGAAACCTCGGTCCGGACGGTGCATACAATCTTCTTCGACGGCGACCAGGAGAAGGACTTCATCCACGGCCTGGGTCTTACATTCGCCGTGCCGCTGCGCGAGGAGATCCAAAACCGCCATGTGCGTTTCTCCGGCGAAGGCGACGGCCTCTGGTCCGAGCCAATCCAGCCGCTGATCGGACGCTCAGGCCCCAACCGCATCGTCACCGACGCCAGCGGCAACGACGCCTACCCCGCGCAACTGGAGGGCCGGCGTGTGCCTAACCGCGCGCAGATGAATCAACAGGCCATCAACATGGTCAGCAACTGGGCCGTGTGGGACGACTTCAAACTGGTACAGCTCAACCCCGACGGGTTCACGATCAGAAAGCGCACCAACCCGCAGAGCACCTGGCTGTTTTCGGCTGCGGGCAAACGCGCCTCGGGCCTCGCCTTTGTCGGCGACGTGAGCGGCGGCCTTGGCGTGAGTGTCAAAAATTTTTGGCAGTCCTACCCGGTAGAGTTACAGGTGCAAAATGCCTCCAGTCCCGTCGCCCGGCTCACCGCGTGGATGTGGTCGCCCGAAGCCGCACCGATGGACCTGCGGCATTACGACACGCGTGCCCACGGCCTCGAGGCTTCGTATGAGGACGTGCAGAAGGGCAACAGTACACCTTACGGCGTCGCGCGCACGAGCGAGCTAACCCTTTGGCCCACAGGCGAGATACCCGCAAAAGCAGCCAGCGCCGCGATGGCGAAGACCGGCGCCGCTCTGCCCAGACTCGTCGCCTCGCCGCAGTATTACCACGACGTCCGCGCCTTCGGGCTCTGGAGTGTGCGCGATACCTCGACGCCGTTCAAAGCGGCCGTCGAAAGCGGCCTCGATGCCACGCTCAACCTCTACGTCGGCCAGGTGGACCAGCGCAACTGGTATGGATTCTGGAACTACGGCGATGTGATGCACTCGTTCGACCGTGCGCGGCATGTCTGGCGTTACGACCTCGGAGGCATGGCGTGGGACAACTCCGAGCTCGGCACCGATACCTGGCTGTGGTATTCCTTCCTGCGCACGGGTCGGGCGGACATCTTCCGCATGGCCGAAGCGATGACTCGCCACACCGGCGAGGTGGACACCTATCACTTCGGCCCGATGGCTGGCCTGGGCACGCGGCATGGGGTCACACACTGGGGTGACGGGGCGAAGGAGGCGCGCATCGGACAGGCCGCATTCCGCCGGTACTACTACTACCTCACAGCGGACGAGCGCACCGGCGATGTGATGCGTGAGGCGATGCAGGCCGAGAGATCTATCATCGCCTATGACCCCATGCGCCTCGCCGACCCGCCGCGCGCCGGTGATGAAAAACTGGTCGCGCGGATACGCTCTGGTCCCGACTGGCTCGCCATCGCCGGCAACTGGATGACCGAGTGGGAGCGCACCGGCGACACCCAATGGCGCGACAAAATCGTCGCCGGCATGAAATCCATAGAGGCTATGCCTCACGGCTTCCGCACCGGCAAAAATATGCTGATGGGCTTCGACCCCGCAACCGGGAGGCTCACCGCGCGCGACACCTCCCTCGGCACCTACAATCTTGCCGCCATCATGGGCGGCGCGGAGCTTATGTTTGAGCTCAACCTGAGCATGGACGACCCCGCGTGGAAAAAAGTCTGGGCGGACTATTGCGCGAACTCCGGTGCAAGCATCAGCGCTGGCAAGCTGCAGGCATACGCCTATTCTGTAACGAAGGATCCGGCACTCGCGCAAAGCGCCATCGCCACCGTGCATGGAGGCCACAGTCGCGGTAATCGCGTCGAGCCGCCCAACGCCCTCGCCCCAACCGACGACGGAACCGACACCAACGGCTCCTCGCAAAATAGCCTCAACGCCATCGCCGTGCTTGAGTTCTGCGCCGACGTACTCCCCACAGCCGCACCCGTCGGAGGCGGAGCCAATACATCGTCAGCAAGCAGTGCAGGTGAGTAGTCTCTGATCGCAGGTACAACGCGGCAACGGACCTTAGCGCACCGTTACGTCCCAGATCTTTGACATCCGGGACTTTCCAGCCGGCCCTTCAATATAAAGCGCCACGACGTACTGCCCCGCCTTCGCATAAGCATGGATCGGATACTGTTCCGTCGAACTCGTCCCATCGCCGAAGTCCCACTTCCACGCCGTCACCTTGCCCACGGACTCGTCCTCGAACGCAACCAGCCTCCGCTGCATATCCAGCACCTTAAAGCTCCACCGTGCCTCGATAGCCTTCACCAACTGCGGCTCCAGAGGCATCAGCCGGAACTCCCGCAGCAGCGACGCGTTGCCATACATCGTGTGCTCCAGCCCAAGGTTCCAGAAGCCGTTATTCTTCGCATCGCCGTCGTAGTCGATCACAGCCCACGACAGTCCGATGATCTTGTTTTCATAGAGCTTCGACTCCACCGCACGCTGCGGCCCCTCGCATCCCGCGTAGTCGAACGGCGTAATGTAAAACTCCAGAACATACTTCCCTGACTCGCCATGTCTGAAGCTGTAACTCTGTGCATGGTTCGCCCACGGCAGTTCCTTGTCCCACGGCTGGCATCCCCACGCCAGCGCCCAGTCCTTTCCCTCTGAAGGCGTAAAGATGTGGTAATTCTGCGCCTGCACACCATGCATCGAGAAGTGCGCGTCCCACTCGTCCTGATCGGCGTTGTTGCGGAACTGCGGCACCAGCGGACCGCCCGACCGGTCGCCATCGACCACAATCTCAAACGTATCGTTGTGTAGTCCGGGATCCGCAAAGTCCCAGAAGTTGTCATACGCCTCATACAAAAAGTAGAGCCGATTCAACCCCTTCACCCACCCTACCTTCACATGCACGTCCAGGTCCTTCGGATCGGGCGTCGCATGCTTCTTTTCGTCGTCGTGCATCTTGTCGAGCCCAATCGAGTAGCTCTCCGGCACCATCGCCCAGTCGCTGTCATCGCCGTCGATGCGCGGAATTCTGTCCGCCGGAAACTGGAACACCCTGAATATCTCAGCCGGAGGCTCTGTCGTGCCTTTTCGCTCCGTTCGCTGAATCGGCGGGGACTGCACTGGCCGCATCTGCTGCGCCGATACCGTCACCACGGCCATCATCCACCAGCCCAATCCCAGCCAGATCCTCATACAATCTCCACGGCTTTGACATCGGCACGCGCAGCCTCACCCACAAATCGCTCCATCTTCAACCCCGTACAATCACGCGCTTCGACTGCATGGCTGAACTCATCCTTTCGCGCACCGTCCCACGTCACCCTGCAATCTCGTAACGTCACATCATCCGCATGCTCCAGGCTGAACCCCGGTGTATCGTGCGGGACGATTCCTCTTCCCGCACCTACATCCAGAAACGTCGGCCGGTTGTCGAACACTCCGCCCTTGTACTTCGTCGTCCGCCCAAATGTCACATCCACGCGCTCCAGGACCACATCCTTCACGCGACTCATCTGGCTGCCCGAAACGCGCACGCTGTTCTCAGCCGTTCCCGTCACGTTCTCCACGCGGACTCCGTACAACCTGCCCAGCTTCGTCGTCTCGGTGCGCGGCACCGCCGTAAACGAAATTCCTTCACCCCGGCCCCACCACGGGTCCGAATAGAACCGCGAAACAAAAGTGATATCTCGAAACACAACATCGTGAACGTCGGCCTCATCCCGCAGCTGGATGCACAGACCGCGCGAACTCGTCTTAACCGTGCATCGCTCAAATCGGACATCGAAGATCTCCGACGTGGTCTCCGTTCCAATCTTCACGCCCGCATCCTGCGTCTCAATTACGCAATCATGCACGCGAATATGCGACGCCGGACCGTAATCCTTCTTCTGCCGGCTGGTCTTCACCACAATCGCATCGTCTCCGCTCACGATGTCGCAGTTTTTGATCTCCACATTCCGCGAGTGGTCAGGATCGATCCCATCGCAGTTCGGTACATCCAGCAGATTGCGGATCTTCACATGATCCACCAGCACGCCGTCGCATCCCAGCATATGCAGCCCCCAGTTCGGCGCCTCGGCAAACGTGATGTCCCGCACCTCAAGGTCCCTGCACCCCGTCAGCAAAAACATCTTCGGTCGAAACGCCTTCGGAATCCACCACTCCCCTGCGTCGTCGTACCGCTGCATAAACTCACGCGCTCTTCCCTGCACCGAACCCGTTCCGGAGATCGTCAAACCGACTGCGCCATCGGCCACAATCAACCCACCCGACGCGGTCGCCATCGCATCGCCGCCGGTCGACCCCGCAAGTCCGCCTCGATAGTCTTCCCGCCGCGTGCTCGCCAGCAGTTGTGCGTCGTCGGCCAGATGAAAATCGATGCCGCTCCTCAACTCCAGAGTGCCGATCACATACTTCTTTCCACCCCGGACCAACACCTGCGCCTTCCCTCCATGCGCCGCAGCCGCGTCGATCGCCCGCTGAATCGCAGGACTATCCAGCGTGTTGCCATCCCCCACCGCGCCATACTTTGCCACATCGAAGACCTGCACCCGCGGCGCGCGGCCCATCAACGGCCGCGCCACCGCCGCTCCAGCACACATCACCCCAGCCCTCAGGATCTCCCGCCTCGAAGGCCCGGTTCCGTTCCGTTTTTGCTTCATCAAATCCTCCAGAACAAACGAACCTCCAACAGAAATGACCTGTAAATTGCTTCGGCGCGACCGTCAGTTGAGACCGCTACAAACTCTCGGAAAAACTGAAGGTAAAGCTTATCAGAAACTATTTCCCAATTGAATGATCCTTGATATATAAATTTCAAGACTCAGAGAGACCGCTCACAATACCACCCAACGATGCTGACTCGGAATAACCTCCGGATAGATTCGCCTGGTCCCACGCAGAATGAATGCCCGGCCCGACTTCCTGCTATTGGAGTTGCCCACCGGCAAAATAAATCCCAAAACCCTGGCGTACTTCCTCCCACCACAACAAGCGTCCACAAATCACCACGTTGCACCACGCAATTCAACACAAATCACCAATTGACCGCTACGCAGGACCACCAACGGTTCCTCAATCTCCGCCATATCACTGCACTTCGTCCCGGCGTAAAGCAGAACGGCACCGGCCCCGTCAACTTTGACGAGAACAAGGCTAACCCTGGCCCAACCTGCCCAATCCGCTCGTTCTCAACAATGGCAAACCATCGGCAAAGATGTGGTGGACCAAAACGCCGTCTCGAGATCGAAGGGCTTGCAGGCTGATGGCGGGGATGTAGCATTCATCTTAAGTTCGCGCAGGTACAGATTACGTCGAAGTTGATGATCGTAACTAACGACAGCGCTACCTTCTGCCCCCCAGCAATTGCAGGGAGGGGAGCCAGGTTTAGCGCGGCGAGGGCGTCGGGATGAGCTGGATCAAAGTCTTTGAAGTCCTCCACGATGACCATCGGCGTTATCAGCACTGATGTCGCGTCACGCAGGCGACCTTCAGCGAATGGATCTGCACGCTCCTACAGAACTCCGACGAACGTAGCCAGGAGAGCTTCGCCCTTCGCTGCAGTATAACTACCCCCCGCATGCTAGCCTTGGGCTATCGCCACCTATCTGCCCGTCTCCTCCCGATCGGAACAACCTGCTGAGCCCCAGTCTGGCCTGAGCGCCCGTGACCTTGACGGTCATGAGAAATCAGGCGGTAGCCAATGCTGTCCAGGAAACAGCATTAGCGCATCCCAAGCGTCTGCGCTGAACGAAGCGGATGCGAATTTTCAAGTAAAGCCTTCCCGTCGAAAGAACGTTTGCTATCAGACGGAAGGCTTCTCAGAGGTCTCAAGTACAACCGATGCTTCACTCGTTAGCACGCGAAACGTAAACGTTTCCTGAAGGTAGAGCTTGACGACCGAATCTGTATGGCTAAGATAACCGATGGAGACATCCTGTCCAATGTTGAGCTCGAAGTCTCCGCCGCGTGTGCTCAATACGAAGGCACCTTCGATCGCCGGAGCCCAGATGATATCGCCATCAATGATGCGCTTGACGTGTTCGAGAACGGGATATCCGTGATCTCGTGTCTCCGCGAGTTCTGTATATGCTTTAGCACCGAGCAGAACAGAATATGGACCGTTCACACCGACGAGACGCAATTGGCTCAGCGCCTGAGCAACGGCGTCGGGATAGTCGCGTACGTCGGCAGGCAATATCTTGGTCGGATTGCTGGATCCTTCGCGGATGCCCTGGATGTTTGCTTTGCCATAGCCGTTGAAGATCGCGCGATCCTCTGCGAAGGCAATTGTTTTAGCTGCGTACTTAGCGGGCTGCCAATCAGAGTCGTCTGAGCCACGCTCAACGTCGTCTATAGCCTGGCGCGTGAGCTCAAATGGAACCCGTAATTCCACGAATGCCTTCACTTCGCGTTGTCTCGCGAGGATGTCTTCAGCCGGCGCGTCAATCGCGAGCAAATGACCTGTAGCGACTGCAGACAAAGCAGCTCCACCAGGAGTCGGCACATCCACGACTCGCCTGCCAGCGAGATAACGCTTAAGCGTGCGCGTCGTTTCCTCCTCGATCTGCTCCCATGCAGCGTCTGAGATTGGTGCTAACTCCCGATGGAGGTTATTCATGTCGTTCTCCTCTAAGCGATCCTATTCCAAGTGATGTATCGCGATTTTTTGGTGGCGCAGATGATTGTTCCGATTCCAAGGACGGCGTAGCGATTGTTGCGACTACAGGCTCTTCTTGACTAGCGCCATCAAGGAACGTTATTGACGGCACAAAGAACAAGCCGCCCGTTACCGCCAGGCTAAAATCCAGAAGCCGATCATAGTTGCCCGGCGGACGACCAACGAACATATTCTCGAGCATCAGTTCTGTAATGCGGGGTGT
>Ga0302314_10018004_pt1 | contig 11806 bp, 11 predicted proteins | sample III_Palsa_N2_3_FD_200533 | JGI IMG/M metagenome (GOLD analysis project Ga0302314, IMG submission 200533) | Peat permafrost microbial communities from Stordalen Mire near Abisko, Sweden - III_Palsa_N2_3 | ecosystem: Environmental > Terrestrial > Soil > Palsa > Peat permafrost | place: Sweden...
GGTCCAGGTCCGGCGAGACCTTCAGCGTCGCGGCACCGACGATCGATTCGGAGTTGGTGCGGGTCAGAACACCCAGCCGATCCGAGAGGCCGGGCAACGCGCCGGTGTCACGCATCTTGAACAGCAGCTTCTGCGTGTTGTACGTGCCGGCGGCCAGCACCACATGATTCGCGGTAAACGTGCGCTTCTTGCGCCGCAGCACGCGGCCAGTGTGCTTGGTGCGCACCTCCCACAGTCCGTCGGGCCGCTGCGCAAACCTGGTGACTGTCGTCATTGGATGTATCTGCGCCCCAGCCGATTCCGCGAGGCCAAGGTAGTTCTTCAGCAGAGTGTTCTTGGCGCCGTAGCGGCAGCCGGTCATGCACGACCCGCATTCCAGGCAGCCGGTCCGGGCCGGACCGGCACCGCCGAAGAACGGGTCGGGCACCGTCTCGCCGGGCGTCTTGGTTCCGTTCGGACCGAAGAACACCCCGACCGGGGTCGGCACGAAGGTGTCACCGCAACCCATGTCGTCGGCGACCTCCTTGAGCACGCGATCAGCGTCGGTGAACGTCGGGTTCTCGACCACACCGAGCATCCGCTGCGCCTGTTGGTAATGCGGCATCAACTCCGCGCGCCAGTTGGTGATGTGCGACCACTGCTGGTCGTTGAAGAACGGCTCCGGCGGTACATACAGCGTGTTGGCGTAGTTCAGCGATCCACCGCCGACGCCGGCGCCGGCCAGGATCATGCAGTTCTGCAGCAGGTGGATGCGCTGGATGCCGTAGCAGCCCAGTTGGGGAGCCCAGAGGAACTTACGCAGGTTCCACGAGGTCTTGGCGAAGTCCTCGTCGGCATAGCGGGGGCCGGCCTCGAGCACGCCGACCCGGTAACCCTTTTCGGTCAGTCGCAGCGCGGTGATGCTGCCCCCAAAGCCCGAACCGATGATCAAGACGTCGTAGTCAGGTTCCACCGAACCAGTATGTACTTACTCGCCGGTAACGATCCAGCGATCGAGGTCAGCTTCCTACGGTCAGGCCGACCTTCTGGAATTCCTTGAGGTCGCAGTAGCCCGACTTGGCCATCGAGCGGCGTAGCCCGCCGACGAGATTCAGCGAGCCGAACGGGTCGTCGGATGGTCCGTTGAGGACCTGGCTCAGAGGCAGCCGCTCGCCGACGGCGACCTGCAGCAGCGCACCCCGGGGCAGCGACGGGTGGGCAGCGGCGGTCGGCCAGAACCACCCGTCGCCCAACGCCTCAGCCGACTCGGCGAGCGGCGTGCCCAGCACCACCGCGTCGGCGCCGCACGCGATGGCCTTGGCCAGATCGCCGGAAGTGTGGATGTCCCCGTCGGCAAGCACGTGCACGTAGCGGCCGCCGGTCTCGTCGAGGTATTCGCGGCGCGCGGCGGCGGCGTCGGCGATCGCGGTGGCCATCGGCACGCGGATCCCGAGTACCTCGTCGCTGGTGGTCACTCCTTGGGTGGAGCCGTAGCCGACGATGACGCCGGCGGCGCCGGTGCGCATCAGGTGCAGCGCGGTTCGGTGGTCGAGCACACCGCCGGCGACCACCGGAACGTCGAGCTCGGAGATGAAGGTCTTGAGGTTCAGCGGCTCGCCGTGACTGTCGACACGTTCGGCGGAGACGATGGTGCCCTGGATGACCAGCAGGTCGATGCCCGCCGACAGCAGCGCCGGCGTCAGCGCCTGGGCGTTCTGCGGGCTCACCCGGACCGCAGTGGTCACCCCGGCCTCGCGGATGCGAGCCACCGCGGCACCCAGCAGATCGGGGTCCAGCGGCGCGGCGTGCAACTGCTGCAGCAGCCGAATGCCCGCCGACGGCTCGGGTTCTTTGGCGGCCGCCTCGATGACCTGAGCAACCTTGGCTTCGACGTCCGCGTGGCGGCCGATCAGCCCTTCGCCGTTGAGCACACCCAGCCCGCCGAGCCGACCGAGTTCGATGGCGAACTCCGGCGACACCAGGGCGTCGGTCGGATGCGCGACGATGGGAATCTCGAACCGGTAGGCGTCGAGCTGCCAGGCTGTCGTGACGTCCTGCGAGGAGCGGGTGCGTCGCGACGGCACAATACTGATTTCGTCGAGTTCGTAAGTGCGCCGGGCTGTTCTGCCCATGCCGATCTCAACCATGTCACGCATGAGTGGTCCTTCGATCAGTTCACCGGGCGGAGTAGTTGGGCGCTTCGGCGGTCATCGTGATGTCGTGCGGATGGCTTTCCTTCAAACCCGCCGCCGTGATCCGGACGAATTGCGCCCGCTGCAAACCTTCGATGGTGTCGGCGCCGGTGTAGCCCATCGCGGCGCGCAATCCGCCGGTGAGCTGATGAATCACCGACGACAGCGGCCCGCGGAAGGGCACCCGGCCTTCGATGCCCTCGGGCACGAGCTTGTCCTCGGAAAGCACGTCGTCCTGGAAATAGCGGTCCTTGGAGTAGGACTTGGCTTCTCCCCTACCCTGCATGGCGCCCAGCGATCCCATGCCGCGGTAGCTCTTGTACTGCTTGCCGTTGACGAAGATCAGCTCGCCGGGTGCCTCGGCGGTACCGGCCAGCAGTGATCCCAGCATCGTCGTGGACGCGCCTGCAGCCAGCGCCTTGGCGATGTCGCCGGAGTACTGCAGTCCGCCGTCGGCGATCACCGGCACACCGGCCGGGCCGCAGACCGCCACCGCTTCCAGAATCGCAGTGATCTGTGGTGCCCCGACGCCGGCCACCACGCGGGTGGTGCAGATCGACCCGGGACCAACGCCGACTTTGACCGCGTCGGCGCCGGCCTCGACCAGCGCGGCGGCCGCCGACCTGGTCGCGACATTGCCGCCGACGATCTCGACCCGATCGCCGACCTCAGCCTTCAGCTGGGCGACCATGTCGAGCACCAACCGGTTGTGGGCGTGCGCGGTGTCGACCACCAGCAGGTCGGCGCCGGCGTCGGCCAGCGTCATCGCCCGCACCCAGGCGTCGTCACCGACCCCGACCGCGGCACCGACCAGCAATCGGCCGTCGCTGTCCTTGGTGGCCAGCGGATGCTGTTCGGTCTTGACGAAGTCTTTGACAGTGATCAGACCGGTCAGCCGGCCGTGGCCATCGACGATCGGCAGCTTCTCGATCTTGTGCCGGCGCAGCAGGCCCAGCGCCGCGTCCGCGCTGACCCCCTCCTGGGCGGTGATCAGCGGGGCCTTGGTCATCACCTCGCCGACGTGCTTGGACTGGTCGACCTCGAAGCGCATGTCGCGGTTGGTGATGATGCCCACCAGTTGGCCCGCGCCTTCGATGACCGGAAGCCCGGAGATCCGGAACCGGGCACACAGGGCGTCTACCTCGGCCAATGTGTTCTCCGGGTGGCAGGTCACCGGATTGGTGACCATGCCGGCCTCAGAGCGCTTCACGGTTTCGACCTGTCCGGCCTGCTCGGAGATCGGCAGGTTGCGGTGCAGCACGCCGATGCCGCCGGAGCGGGCCATCGCAATCGCCATCCGAGACTCGGTGACGGTGTCCATCGCCGAGCTGACCAGCGGCACCTTCAGGCGGATCTTCTTGGTGAGCCGGCTGGAAGTGTCGGCGTTGGCCGGCACCACATCGGACGCAGCCGGCAGCAGCAGGACGTCGTCGAACGTCAGTCCCAGCATCGCGATCTTCTGCGGGTCGTCACCGCCGGTCGGTGCCGGATCGTCCGGGAAACCACCCACCCGGGGATACGACGTGACAATCAGGTCGCCGCTGCCTTCGAGACGGGACAAGCCAGATGACATTCCGGGGCCTCCCATATGCGCGCGGAGTGAGAATGCCATCCTATCGGCTCGGCCGACCGCCGTTGACGATGCGCGCCGCGGGCGGCGCGAAGAGGAAGCGGAACATTGAGCCTGAGCCGCTGACGACGCGCGCCGGAGAAGCCCCGCGAGCCGGCGACATGGGGGCTGGGCTGCGGGGTAGCGCTGGCGTGCTGCCCGCCCTGCTGCGTAATGTGGAGCCGTGCGCGACCACCTTCCGCCCGGTTTGCCGCCCGACCCGTTTGCCGATGACCCCTGCGATCCGTCGGCCGCGTTGGACGCGGTCGAGCCCGGTCAACCGCTGGACCCCCAGGAGCGGATGGCAGTCGAGGCCGACCTGGCCGATCTTGCGGTGTACGAGGCCTTGTTGGCGCACAAAGGTATTCGCGGCCTGGTGGTGTGTTGCGACGAGTGTCAGCAGGACCACTATCACGACTGGGACATGCTGCGCGCCAACCTACTTCAGCTGCTGGTCGACGGCACCGTGCGCCCGCACGAGCCGGCCTACGACCCCGAGCCCGATTCCTATGTGACCTGGGATTACTGTCGCGGGTACGCCGACGCCTCGCTCAACGAGGCCACCACGGACACCGAAGGCTTTCACGGACGCCGCTGAGCGGCTCCCTCTTCCTCTTCTCGACGACTTAGTGCGCCTAGCCACCAAACGGGTTGGGCGCAACCGTGATTCCCGGATCGCCCGGCGGGATGACCGCCACGGTGGCTGTTGCGCTGACCGCTGGTGCCGTGCCAGGCAGTGCGTTGGGCGGCATCGTCGCATTACGGTCGCGGCTGGCGACCTTCGCGTTCAACAGGTTCACCTTGTCGATGAGCCCCTGCTTGCGGCCGTTGTCCTTGACCGTCTGCACGTGAGCGCCGACCGCGGCCAACTTGTCCTGAGCCTGATCCCATTGGCCCAGCGCGATCATTTGCTGAATCTGGTCCAGGTCGGTCTCGGCGGACACGGCGATCTGGTCGTCGTGCACAGACGCGGGCTGCCCGAACAGCGTCCCGAATCCCACGACACCGAGGACGGCCGCGGCCAACGCGCTGACCAGCACCGTCCGGCGCCGGGCGCGCCGGCGCGCCGCCAGCCCACGGTTCAGCACCGCCACCGCGTCCTGCTCCGGACACACCCCGCGGGGGCGCTGAACCCTCAGCTCGTCGCGCCAGTCCTCCAGCAGCCCGGCCAGCGCCCGGTCCCCGGTATCGCCGGCGTCGCCGACATCGACGAAATCGACCGGCTCGCCGTTGGCCAAGGCGTCGACGAACCGCTCGCTGCGCGCGACCGCATCCGGATCGGGCTGATCAAAAGGTGTGATGAACGGGTCAGACATAGTCTCGTCCTGCCGCGGCGATCGCGGATTTCAGCCGCGCCAGCGCGCGGTGTTGGGCAACTCGCACCGCTCCGGCGGTGCTGCCGACGGCCTCGGCGGTCTCCTCGGCGCTCAGACCTACCACCACACGCAGGATCAGGATCTCGCGTTGCTTGTCCGGCAAAATCTCGAGCAACTGGCTCATCCTGGTGACTGAGTCGGCGTCGATCGCCACCTGCTCGGGACCCGGCTCGGCCGACCGGCGTTCCGGAACGGTCTCCGTGGCGTAGGAAAGATCGCGGCCGACGGCGCGGTACGCGTCGGCCACCTTGTGCGCGGCGATGCCGTACACGAAGGCCAAGAACGGGCGGCCGCGATCCCGATAGCGCGGCAGCGCCATGACGGTGGCCAAGCAAACCTCCTGTGCCACATCATCGGCCGACAGACCGTTGCGCTCAAATGCGCCGACTCGTGCGCGGCAGTATCGGACCACGATCGGCCGGATCGTCTCCAGTACCGTTCGAAGCGCGTCTCGATCACCTGCCACAGCATCGGCAACAGCAGCGTCGAGACGTTCCTCCTGCGTTGTCATCGACGGCAACATCTCCAGCGTTACGAACCGGCTATCGCCCGATTCGATGGGACTTCATTACGACCATAGTCACCCAGCAATGCCTAGAGCGCCCGCCAAGCTCCGCCCCAGTGCTCTACGCGGCGGGCGCAGTCATCGCGGAGGTCCCGCAATTCCGCGATCCGGGTCGGGGTCTCCTTGCCGAGGTCGACGAGCAAGCAGGCCACCGCCCAGCGCAGCGGTACCAGCCCCAGTTGGCCGGTGAGCTCCAGCGCCCCGTCAGCGACATCCCGCGCCCGGTCGAGCGCACTGGAGCTGCACAGCGCCGCGGCCAGCACCACTTGGCTCTTGGCCCGGTGCCGCGCCGAGCCGACGAGCGTGGTCGCAGCCAACTCGACCGCCACCTCCGCGTTGCGGACCGCGACGCCACCATGACCGCCACACATCGCCAGCTCAGCAGCGACCCAGGCCTTTCGTATCGCCAGCCGTGGTGGGGCCTGCGCGACGAACGGGTCCGCTCGTTGCAGCAGTGCGGCCGCGGCAGCTAGCCGTCCGACACCCAGCGCGTCGGCCGCGAGCCCGGTCAACGCATCGCCGGCCGCCTCAGGGTCGTCACCGGCGAGCGCCCATGCGCGACCGTCCCAACCGCGGGCAAGGCTGTGCCAGCCCAGCTGGCGCAGAAACGACGCATGTGCGCTATGAGCCAGCGAGGAAAGCCGGTCCGACGGTGCGGCACCCAGCAACGCCGCGAGATCGGCGTACGCAGTGCCGTAGCGGCCCTGTCCCGCGGCGCCGACCGCACGTAACCAGTGCTGATACGGTGTTGTCGCGGCTGGTAGCGGCCAGCGTCCTGGCAGGTCGCCGAACGCGACGGCGGCAAGCTCTGACTCGACGAACGAGCGTTGAGAGATATGTATCACGGCGGGCTACCCGTTAAGACTTCATGGTTTCTGAGTTACACCGGTATTAAATCGGTCGATGATCATATTTGTTGTGCATGCCGCATAATTCGGCCGCTAGCTGCAACATTTCCACATAGCAGGGGGTCAACATGCACTCCTCGGCTCAGCGGACTCATCGCGTCGATGAACTCGGGGTAAATTCCTAAGCCGCACTTGAGCATTCGGCAGATTACAGCCTGTTGACGGAAATTCACTAGCACCCCTACGTTTAGCTCGACGAGTAGTCACCGAAGACCCGCTCGATTCAGTTGACGACGTACGTGATCGCGAACTGGCCTGAAGAGAGGGACATCAATGCCGCAACCAGAGCAACTACCAGGTCCCAATGCAGACATTTGGGAATGGCAATTACACGGCCTTTGCCGCGGCGTGGATTCGTCAGTGTTCTTCCACCCAGATGGTGAGCGCGGCCGGGCCCGTCTGCAGCGGGAACGTCGGGCCAAGGAGATGTGCCGCACCTGCCCGGTGATGGCCCAGTGCCGTGCACACGCCCTGGATGTCGGTGAGCCGTACGGAATTTGGGGCGGCCTGTCGGAGACCGAGCGCGAACTGCTGCTCAAGCGGGACATCAGCAGAACGCGCGGCATCCGCCGCAGCGCCTAGTTCTAGCCGGGACGGGTCGGCGCTTACAGAATCGACCCGTCCTGCTTGTACTGCTCGATTTTGTCCCAGTCGACCCCGGCTTCCAGCAGGATCTCCTCGGTGTGCTGACCGTGTTCGGGTGCACCGGTCGGCTGGACGTGATACCCGTCGAATTGCACCGGATTGGTCGGCAGAATGTAGGGCACACCGTTCATCGCGTTCACCGTCGGGATGTAGCCATTGGCGATGACGGCGGGATCTTCGTGCAGCTCACTGGTCTTCTGCAGGACGGCCCAGGCACCCGACAGCGGCTTGAGGATCTCGCGCCACTGGTCGACGGTCTTTGACGCGAATTCCTCATCCATGATGTCGATGAGCTCGCCGCGGTTCATAAAGCGGTTGTGGCCGTCGGCGAAGCGTTCGTCGGTGATCAGGTCGGTACGGCCGATGACCGTCATGAACTCGGGGTAGAACTTGTCGCCCTGCAACATCATCAGCGTGATGTAGCGGTCGTCCTTGGTCTTGTAGTTGCCCACCAGCGGGTTGGGCATGTCGCGGTGGGTGAACGTCGGGATCGGATCGCCGCCGTACAGCATCGCGGCCGTCACCTGCGGGGTCATCGCCCACGCCGCGAGGCCGAGCAGCGAGACGTCCACGATTGAGGTCTCACCGGTCGACTTGCGTTTGTACAGCGCGGCGGCGATCCCGCCGGCGATGGTCAGCCCACCCATCAGGTCGCCGAATGCCGGGGTCTGCATCACCGGCTCAGGAAGCTCGCGAGTCAGCGCATCCGCGATCCCGCCGCGTGACCAGAAGGACACGCCGTCATAGCCGGGCCGGTCAGCGTCGGGGCCCTGCGGCCCATAACCGGATCCGCGAACGTAGATGATGTCGGGGTTCGCGGCGCGAATCTGCTCGACCTCAATGCCGAAGTGTCTACGACGACCGGGCAGATAACTGGTGAGGAACACGTCGCTGGTTTTCGCTAGCTCATAGACAACCTCTTGACCGCCCGGTGTGGTCAGGTCGATGCCGATGGATTTCTTTCCGCGGTTAGGCATTTCGATCATGTAGTTGACGGCGGTTGGACCGCCCGGAATGAGGCCCATGGTGACCAGCCCGCGCTGCGGGTCGCCGCCTTCGCGTGGCTCGACCTTGATCACGTCGGCGCCCCACTCGGCCAGCACCGCGCCGGCCGCGGGGACGAATGTCCACGCCGCGACTTCCAAGATGCGGATACCGGCGAGTGGTTTGGCGTCGGTCATAACGAGTCCTCCTGTATCACGGTCATTTTCGGACTATCAGCCGATCAGCCCGAACCTGCGGTATGCGGCACGGATGTCGATACGCGCCTGCTCGGGCAACTTAGCCTGCGGCGGGCGGGATTCCGGATACGAGCCGACCGGCAGCCCGATCACCGATGCGGCATATTTGAACGCACCGCCCCAGTGGGTGAAGTAGTCGGGCCGGCCGGGATACCGGGTGAACCAGCCTCGCATGTCCAGCTCGAACTGGTCGAGACCCGACTCCTGCGCGTAATCCATTGCCTCGACCAACTTCTCGTTCCAGACCAAGTCCCAATACTCCGACAGGGCGCGTTTTTTCGGCGTCTCGAAGAGGTAGCCAGCGGTACCCAGCTGCCCGGGGCCGACGATGCCAGATTTCAGCCAGCCGGCCCGGTATACCGTCGTATCGCACTCCCAGATCACCAGATCAGGTGCCAGCTCGTGCAGGAAGCGGCTCTGATGCGGTCGGAACGATCCCTCTTTGGTGGCGCATACCGCGGGGATCTCCTCGACGATCCGCGCGCCCTCTTGAGCGGACAGCACGTATCCCGAGCTGGGCGAGTTGAACATTCCCAGTGCGATGTCGGTGCGGTCGGCGATGTATTTGAAGTAGTTCAAAGCCCCTTCGCCACCGTGCAATTCCATCATCGGGGTCTGAATGTAGACAATGTCGGCGCCCGCGTCCTGGGCATGCTGGGTGAGCTCCAGGCAGTCCTTGGCCGACATCGCTGCGGTGCACGATTGGACGATGACGTCCGGGTCGATGCCGCGGGCCTCGTCAATGGCGACTTCCAGCAGCTTCTTTCGTTCTGCGATGGTCAGCGACCAGAATTCCGATAGACCGCTTGTTACCCAGAGCATCGGGTGGCGCAGCGTTCCCACGCAGTGCCGGACCAGGGTGCGGTACGCGTCCCAGTCGATGTCGTCGCCGTCGCGCCCGCTGAACGGGGTGTACAGCGAGTCGCCGATACCGTGCAATGCGTTGCGTGCCCACTGACGAGCATCCTTGGCATTAGCCACTATTCACTCCTTGAACTAGCCGACGATCTCGAAGATCGCTGCGGCCGACGTCACCGCCTTGTCGGCGTTGCCCTCGTCGTGCAGCAACATGCGCACACCCACCTTGCCCGACCCGCCGACGTGCGCGGTGCCGTCCACCCGGAACGGCCCGACCTTGCCGCGCGACATGAACATCACGTGCCAACTCACCACCTGCAGCTTGCGAGTTCCAACCGCGTCGGCGGCCAGATCGATCGCGGCGGTTTCGAGCACCACGTGCTGCGGCCCGATGTGCAGCGCCGCATCCGGAGAGGCCAGCTCCACGCTGAGGGCCGGCAGCTGCCAGTGGGCGTCGGGCCGTCTGGACGCGCCGAACGCCTGCCACATCGGCGGCAGGTCGGGCGAATCCTCGATCACCAGCTCGGTGCCCGAAACATCCATCTTTCCAAGGCCTTCCGGCGGGACACCGATGATCGCGCCCTGGCCTTCATTGAAGGCAATGACCCGGTCGGGGTTGTCGGCGTCGACGATCTTGCAACGCCCGTAGCCCATCATCCGGCCCTGGTGCACGTTGCCGGAGTCGACGATCTCGACCCTTTTCACGTCGTATCCGGGGTCGACGATCTGCACCGAGGCGATCACCGGGTTGGGCACCGCAACCATGTCGGTCTGGCAACCTTCGGGCGAGGCTATGGCCAACGGCGCCACCATGATTCCGCCCGCCTCGTTACGCATGTCGCGACGGATGACGACGATGTCGTCGGTGTCGCCGACGTTCATCGACGAATGATTGCGCCCGATGTAGCGGTAGCTCAGCAGCCCCGTCCAGCGCCGAAACAGCTCGTCTCGGTAGGCGTCGGCGTCACCCAGGAATTCCCGGATGTCTCGTAGCGGCCCGGTCAATCGCGTCGTCCCTCCTGAGCGGAAAGTTGAGCGAACGCTCAGCTACGACAGTACGGCTCATCCGGGCCGCCGCCGGCAATATCGCTGATCTATTGCGCGCATCGGGCAAATGCCCCGTTTGTCCGGCGGGGTCAGCGCGGGGGGCCGAGAATGATCTGTCCGAACTTGTCCGCTCCCTCGGCCATCCGCTCGGGAGTGATTTCGAAACCGTCCGGGCGCGGCGTTGCTTTGTCACGACCGGCATAGCGGAACATGCCTTCGATTCCCGCGGGTGTGTTGATCATGAGCAAATCCGCTTTTTTGGATGTGATGCGGTATGCGTGGGGAATGTTCTTCTGGTCGTCTAACCAGAGCAGTGCGGTGCCTTTGATCAGCATGAAGACCTCATCCTCACGCGTGTGTTTGTGATACGGGGGTGCTTCGCCCTCGCTCACATCGAAACGTCCGACCATCAACTGGCCATTTGTGGCCTTGCCGTCGAGCAAGATCGCCAGCGTTCCGCCGTCGAGCCATTCCAATTGCTGCTGCTGCTCCGGTTGCGCCAGGTATGCCATGCTCATGCGTCGTCCCCATTCGGTGTCAGCGGGAGCTCCACGCTCCCGAGTGAATTTGCTGGGCGACTTCGATGTCGGACATCGAGATTATCCAACTACGCCCCTATCAACTACCGGGGCGCGGAATTAAGATTTCATTGGCCTCTGCTCGGCGTCCAGCACCGGCACCCGGCGACGTTCGCCGCCGACCACTACGGAAACGGTGTGAACGATGGGTGACTACGACTACGACGTGCTGGTGATCGGGTCCGGCTTCGGCGGCAGCGTTACCGCATTACGGCTGACCGAGAAGGGTTACCGGGTAGGAGTGTTCGAGTCCGGCCGGCGCTGGGACGCGGACTCCCTGCCGAAGTCGAACTGGAACGCGCGCAAGTCGATCTGGGCGCCGAAACTCGGGCTCACCGGACCGCAGCGCATCAGCATCCTCGGCAAGTGCATCGTGTTCAGCGGCGCCGCGGTCGGCGGTGGCTCGATCATCTACGGCAACACGCTGTACCAGCCGCTCGACGCGTTCTACCGCGACGAGCAGTGGGCGCACATCACCGACTGGAAGGCCGAGCTCGCCCCCTACTACGACCAGGCCAAGCGGATGCTCGGCGTCGAGCCCAACCCCCGCCTGACGCCAGCCGACGAGGTGGTCAAGCAGATCGCCGACGACCTCGGCGTCGGTCACACGTTTCATGCCACCGACGTCGGTGTCTTCTTCAGCGAGGGCCACGAGGGCCAAGAGGTCGACGACCCGTACTTCGGCGGCGCCGGGCCGCGCCGCGCGGGGTGTATCCACTGCGCCCGCTGCTTCACCGGCTGCCCGCACAACGCGAAGAACACGACGCCGACGAACTACCTGTACCTGGCCGAACACGCCGGCGCCCAG
>Ga0302314_10018006_pt1 | contig 11805 bp, 8 predicted proteins | sample III_Palsa_N2_3_FD_200533 | JGI IMG/M metagenome (GOLD analysis project Ga0302314, IMG submission 200533) | Peat permafrost microbial communities from Stordalen Mire near Abisko, Sweden - III_Palsa_N2_3 | ecosystem: Environmental > Terrestrial > Soil > Palsa > Peat permafrost | place: Sweden...
TCGGTACGCGCGCCCAGCGACGTAATGACGATCGGCACTTTGTATTTCACGCACATTTCCACATCATGCATCAGCCGCTCATTGGTGCGGTGCACGATCTGGTTCACCGCAAACGGCGCGCTCGGCGCTTCCGGATGCGCCGCGTCATACGCCGCCAATTCGGTGGTGATACGGATCAGCCAATCCTCCAGCACCGCGGCCGGCCGTGCATTCAAAGCCGGAAAGCTGCCCACCACGCCGGCTTTGCATTGCGCAATAACCAGGTCGGGGTTCGAGACGATAAAGAGCGGCGCGCCAATCACTGGAAGACGCAGGCGGCTGGCGATGGAAGCAGGTAGGCTCATTATAAATCCTTTTTATGCCAAGCGTATTGGGCGTGGCTCACAGACCAAAGGCAAGAGTTCTTTTTTGAAAAAAAGAACCAAAAAACTTTTGAAAATTGAGGTGCGCGTTGCATTCAACGCGTACCCCAATGAGCAAAAGTTTTTGCTTCTTTTTCCAAAAAGAAGCGCTTCCTTAAGCCGCCTTATGCCGAGCCGCGAAAAACCCAGCCACGATCGCCGCCAGCTCCGGCGTTTCCAGCTGTGCCCCAAACGCCGCGTTTTCCTGCGCCATGCGCCCAGGCACATCAACCACCGCCGACCGCATCAGCCGCTTCGTCGCCAGCACCGCGCTGCGCGGTTTGGCCAGCACGCGCGCGGCCAGCGCCTCGGCCGCGGCAACACCGCCGCCCGCCGGCACCACCTGGTTCACCAGCCCAATGGCCAGTGCCTGCTCGGCGCTCAGCGCATCGCCCAGGATCAGCAACGCGGCGGCGCGCTGGTGGCCCACCAGGGCCGGCACCAGCAGTGAGCTGGCGGCTTCCGGCACCAGTGCCAGGTCGGTGAACGGCATCCGCAGTTCGGCGCCTTGTTCGGCGACCACGAAATCGCAATGCAGCAGCATCGTGGTGCCGACGCCGATCGCCTTGCCATGCACGGCGGCGATCATGATGCGGCTGCTGCTGGCAATGCCGCGCAGGAAGCGCTGCACAGGGGCGTTGGCGGCTTCTTCGGCGCTGGGCCGGTTGGCGACGAAATCGGCCAGGTCGTTGCCCGCGCAAAAACCGGCGCCCTCGCCGGAGAAGATTACCACCAGCGTGCCGTCCGTCTCGGCGGCGCTCAGCGCATCGGCCATCGCCGCGTACATGCTCACCGTAATGGCGTTGCGCTTGCTTGGGCGGTTGAGCCGCAGATGCAGCACGCCATCCGTGCGGGTGACGATAAGGTCCTCTGTGCTCATGGCGGTGCCTCCTATTTCTTCAACCGATTAATCAACCACCTGTCGCATACGTCAACGCCTCGGCCGCGCAGCCCTGCGAGAACGGGTGCCTGCTTGACACTTGGCTTGACAGCGACGCCGGGAACACCCCCGCATGCCGAAGCGGCCCCGCAACAGATCCACATAGCTCACAGGACGCCCCAGGAAGACATGGAAGTAACTGACATCACGGAGTTTGTGTTGACCCTCGCCTGCCCCAACCGGCCCGGTATCGTGGCCGCGGTGGCCAACCATCTGTTCGCCGCCGGCGCCGACATCCGCGAGGCGCAGCAATTCGATGACGCCGAGACCAGCCGCTTCTTCATGCGCGTGGTCTTCGCCTCGGCCCCCGAAGCGGGCGAGGCCGCGCGCGAAAGCTTCACCCCGCTGGCCGAAAAATTCGCCATGACGTGGCGCATCCATAACCGCGCCAACCACCGCCGCGTCATGCTGATGGTGTCGCGCGCCGACCACTGCCTGGTGGATCTGATCTATCGCTGGCGCCTCGGCGAACTGGCCATGCAGCCGGTTGGCATCGTCAGCAATCATCCCCGCGAAACCTACGCGCATTGGGATCTGGACGGCATTCCGTTCCATTATTTGCCGGTGACGGCACGCACGAAGCTGGAGCAGGAAACCGAACTCTGGCGGCTGATCCGTGAATCGCAGGCCGAGCTGGTGGTGCTGGCCCGCTACATGCAGGTTTTGTCGGACGGCATGGTGGCCAAACTCGCTGGCCAGTGCATCAACATTCATCACTCATTCCTGCCGGGCTTCAAGGGCGCCAAGCCGTATCATCAGGCGCATGCCCGCGGCGTGAAGCTGATCGGTGCCACCGCGCATTACGTTACCGCCGAACTTGATGAAGGGCCCATCATCGAACAGGACGTGGAGCGGATCAGCCACGCGGACCGGCCCGATGATCTTGTGCGCAAGGGGCGGGATATCGAGCGGCGTGTTCTTGCGCGGGCCGTTCGATATCACCTGGAGGATCGAGTGATCCTGAATGGGCGTAAGACTGTGGTATTTCAGGAGTAAGGAAGCGCTTCTTTTTGAAAAAAGAAGCAAAAACTTTTGTCTGTTGGCGTTTAGTTGGGGCGCCGCAGGCGTAACGCGTTTGCGCGGTTTTCTATGCTGTTTTTTTGGCGCGCGCTTAGCATCATGGCCGCGGTCAGGGCCTTCCCGCTCGCTCTTAGCCGTGCCGTGGAAATCCGGGCGCGCTCGATATTTTCACGGGCTCCTGCAACCGCTTGTTGAGATCGTTCGATCAGGTCGCCAAGCGAGAACGGCTTTGCCACACAGGGGCAACCAATCGTGTCCAGCATCTCGATGGCGCCTGGGTGCCCGGAGAAAATCAGCACCGGCGTATTCCTGTCCGTGGCGATCTCGACAAGCGAAAGATCAGGCACGCCGGGAAGAATTGCCTCGATCAGTACAAGGTCATAATGCATCGTCTGCAACGCCCGAGCGGCCAGCGTGCCATTTGTAACGCAGCTTACTTCCGTGCCGGGCCACTCGGCCATGCACTCGCCAATGACGGAGCAAACCGAAGGTTCGCTGTCTACCACCAAGACCTTTCGCTTCGACTGAAGGGCGGACACCGCTTCTCTCTATTCCGTTCAACGCCTGAACGCCGAATTGGCGTCGCAAGCCGCGTGGATCGATTAAGGCTGGGTTACCATACACTCACGATTTCTTTGCACCGAGTCATTTTTCATCCTTATTGCGACTACGGTTCAGCAATGCGCCGTCGCATTATCTGGAAAGTGCCTGCAGGTGGTGGCGCCTCGCCGCCCGGCAGTGCAAAGTCACGACATAAGTGCGCATTACGAAGCGCTTAGCGGTGTCCTTGATCCAGGCAGCAAGTTTTCTGCCGCAATGCGGTGGCCGTAAGCGTAAACCGGATAACTCAAGCGGGTACTGGCCGCCGGTTTGGTGTATGCAGGGTCTGGCCGCCGCCATAGGGCGCTCGCGGCGCATTAGAAACTTCCTGAAGGACGTTCAGTTTTTTTGAACAGCCATCCGCCGGCAATCTCGCCTTAGCTGCGGCGGGAGCTACCATGATGTGCTGAACGGCACGGACGGCCCGATCCCCGCCCTGGCAGGGTATGTGCCGGTGCGGACCAAAATCGAGGGATATAGCGGCCATCTCAAAAATTTGGATCGACTGCCGCTTATTTGAGCCGCAGGGCCCAGCCGAAACTGCAAGTTATTGAGCGCAGCACTAGAGCATTTTTGCTACTTGTTGAATCCAAGGAAGAGCTGAGGGGACAAAGCTTGTCCCCCCAGACCCCCCGTCATTTCAAGGGGAAGGGGAATCGAAAAGGAACTATTGTTTCACGCAGATCCATAGCGATAACTATCGAACTGGCGCGCCGTTGGCACGTCAAATCGCGCATCCGCCAGAAACGGTGCCCGGCAACTATCCCAGCCGGACGGCCCAAGGCGCCACCGGACCGGCCCCAGACTGCGGCCCCCAGACTGGTGGAAGGAACGCCCGGCACCCCTCTTGCCCAAGCTCCGAAAACCCCGCCTATCGTGATCGCCCACACGAGAGGAACCCGCCACGCATGCGCAAAGTGCTGATCGCCAATCGCGGCGAGGTCGCCGTACGGGTGGCGCGGGCCGTGGCCGAGGCAGGTTTGCACCCCGTCGGCGTGTTCGCCGCCGACGAAGCCGCCGCATCCTATTTGGATATGATGGCATCCCGAATCGCGCTGCCGGGTACCGGGCCGGCCGCTTACCTAAACGCCGCGGCGCTGGTGGATGCGGCCAATGCAGCGAGCGCCGATGCACTGCATCCCGGCTGGGGTTTCCTGAGCGAGTCACCGATCCTGGCGCGCGCCTGTGCCGCCGCCGGCATTATGTTCGTGGGCCCGTCGGCTGAGGTTTTGCAGATTTGTGGCGACAAGCGCCGCACCCGGGCCTTCGCCACGGAACACGGCGTGCCCGTAGCCGAAGCGGCAAGCGCGCCGGATGCAGTCACTGCACTCCTGGCAACAGGCCCCATTCTGTTGAAGGCGGCCGCAGGTGCCGGCGGGCGCGGCATGCGCCTCGTGCGCGAGCATGCCGATTTGCACGCCGCCTGGGCCGAGGCCGCCGCGGAGGCGCTCGCCTTCTTCGGCGACGGCACGGTGTTCGCCGAGCGCGCCATCGAGCACGCCCGGCACGTAGAGGTGCAGATCGCGGCCGACGGCATCAGCGCAATTAGCCTTGGCACGCGCGATTGCAGCGTGCAGCGCCGCCATCAAAAGCTGGTGGAAACCGCGCCAGCCAACACCGCCTGCACGCCGGCGCTGGAACAGGCGGCACAGCGCATGGCGAAGGCCATGGCCTATCGCGGCCTGGGCACCTGGGAGTTCCTGGTCAGCGGCGCGTCCTTCGTGTTTCTGGAAATCAATCCCCGCCTGCAGGTGGAACATACCGTCACCGAAGCAGTGACCGGCCTGGACCTGGTGCAGTTGCAACTGCGCCTGGCCGACGGCGAAACGCTGTCCCAACTGGGCCTGGACCGCGCGCCGCCCTCCACGGGTTGGGCAATCCAGCTACGTATCAATGCCGAAATCCTGTCGCCTGACGGCAGCGTGCGGCCCAGCGCCGGCACATTGGCGCGGTTCCGTCCGCCCGGTGGCCCCGGCATTCGCGTGGACCACGCCACGCGAGAGGGCGCCGAGATCGGCGTCGCCTACGATTCGTTGCTGGCCAAGCTGATCGTGCACGGCCCCGATCGCGCCGCCACATTGCGCCGCGCCGCCCGCGCCGCAACGGAGTTCGGCATCGAGGGTGTGGCGACCACGCTGCCCGTGCTGCGCCGCCTGCTGGCATTACCTGAAATGCAGGACGATGCGCTGCACACAGGTTTTCTGGAATCCGTGCTGCCCGAAATCGCCCCGCCAGCCGATGCGGCACTTGCGGCAGATGCCGCGGAAATCCTGGCGCCCATGCCCGGCCTGCTCGCTCGTCTTACCGTCGCGGTCGGCGACGCCGTGCAGTGCGGCCAATGCGTGGCCCTGATCGAAGCCATGAAGATGCAGACGGAGCTGCGCGCCGGCATCGCCGGCACCGTGCTGCACATAACCGCGGCCGAAGGCGAGATCCTGCGCGAAGGCCAGCTCGTAATGCTCCTGGAGCCCGCTGATCACGGCAGCATCGATGCGGCCAACATCGACCATGACCTGGAAACGATCCGGCCCGATCTGGCCACGCTGCAAGCCCGTGTGCTGGCGACGCTGGATGCCGGCCGCGCCGCCGCGGTCGCCCGCCGCCACGCCGCCGGCAAGCGCATGCCGCGCGAAAACCTGGGCGATCTGTTCGATCCCGGCAGTTTTGCGGAATACGGCGCCCTCGCCGTCGCCGCCCAGCGCCGCCGCCGTTCGCTCGAAGAACTGATCCGCGTCAGCCCGGCCGATGGCCTGGTCTGCGGCATCGGCACCGTCGCCCAACAGCCCACCGCGGCCATGGCCTATGATTTCACCGTCATGGCCGGCACCCAGGGCTTCCTTAATCATAAGAAGACCGACCGCCTGCTGGGTGTGGTGCAGCGGGACAACTTGCCGCTGGTGCTGTTCGCCGAAGGCGGCGGCGGCCGCCCCGGCGACACCGATGTCATGGGCGTCGCCGGCCTGGACCTCACCACCTTCGCCGCCTTCGCCGCGCGCTCCGGCCAGGCGCCGCTGCTGGGCATCGCGTCCGGCAGCTGCTTCGCCGGCAACGCCGCCATGCTCGGCTGTTGCGACACGGTGATCGCCACCGCGGATGCCAGCATCGGCATGGGTGGCCCGGCCATGATCGAAGGCGGCGGCCTGGGCCAGTTCCGGCCGGAGGAGGTAGGGCCGGTATCGATGCAGGTCCCCAACGGCGTCATCGACCTGCTGGTGGCCGACGAAGCCCAGGCGGTGCTGCAAGCCCGCCGCTATCTCGGATATTTCGCCGCCGCTGCCGCCGCCACCGAATACACCGCCGCCGATCAGCGTAACTTACGGCATGCCGTACCCGAGGACCGCAAGCGTATCTATGACATGCACGCGCTCATCGGCATGCTGGCCGACACCGGCAGCATCATGGAACTGCGCGCCGGCTTCGCGCCCGGCATGATCACCGCCCTGATGCGCATCGAAGGGGCGTCCTACGGCCTGATCGCCAACAATCCCGCCCATCTGGGTGGCGCCATCGATGCCCCGGGGGCCGACAAGGCGGCGCGCTTCCTGCAACTCTGCGACGCGCATGGCCTGCCGGTAGTCAGCCTCTGCGATACGCCGGGCTTCATGGTGGGCCCGCAAACCGAACGTACGGCGCAAGTGCGCCATGTCTGCCGCATGTTCGTCACCGGCGCCGCCTTGCGTGTGCCGGTTTTCTGCGTGGTGCCCCGCCGCGGCTACGGGCTGGGCGCCATGGCGATGGCCGCCGGCGGCTTTCACCAGACCCGTTTCACGGTGGCCTGGCCCAGCGGCGAGTTCGGCGGCATGGGCCTGGAAGGTGCCGTGCGGCTTGGCTACCGGCGGGAGCTGGAGGCCGAGCCCACGCCAGCCGCCCGCCAGGCGCTGTTTGAACGGCTGGTGGCCAAGATGTATGACGAGGGCCAGGCGATTAACATGGCGGCTTATGTGGAAATCGACGCGGTGATCGACCCTGCTGAAACCCGGGCCTGGATCACGCGCGGGCGCAGGAGTGCGGCAGGCGCGATCAACGCCCCCCGTGCGCCTCGTTTCATCGATACCTGGTAAATCTGTGCATGCTATGATGCCCAGACATTCGGCAAATTCGGCAAGGATGGCTCCATGACCGGCACCTCTCATTCCACGCGCAGCGCCGCTTCGGCGTGGGGCATGCTGGCTGGCCTCGCCGGTTTGGCCGTGCTGTGGGGTGGCCAAGCTGCCGCGCAAACCGCAGCGCAAACCGCACCCGGTGCCCCGGCCGAGCCGGCCCCGCCGGTGGCAGCCATCATGGCGCCGCCAGCCAGCACAGCCACGCATTATGATTTACAGCCGCCGGTGTTCGGCGCTGGCCCCAGCAGCGTGTACGATCTGAACGTGTCCAGCGCGCAGAACGGCCCCGCCGGCACCGTTGCGGTCACCAGCGCCGCGCCCTCGCTCGCTTACAGCTTCGATCAATACGCACGGTCGATCCACGGCAGTGTTTCAACCGGGTTCTCATCCAATGGCGGCCACGAGTTTTCCGGCATGGTGAACTTGCCGCTGGTGCCCGGCACCGCCGACCTGGACGTAGGCTTGGCCACCGGCCAAACCGGCAGCTACAAATCGAATGGCTTTCGCGTCGAATCCGTCGGCTACGACGCCTACTACGCCGGCCTGCATTTGCACCCGGCCGACAATATCGACGCCTATATCGGTATCAGCGGCCTGCGCATGAACTCGCCGCAGGTGAACGGGCAGCAGCCTTACACGCCGCTGCCCTGATCATTCCCTTGATCATTACTTGGCGGAACCCGGCCTCGTAACTTTATTGTTATTTGACGCGCCGAAATACGCCGATTCGGCATTTCCGCGGCCTGAATGGCCGGTGCGGCGCGCCACATCATTCGGCGCCACGACCGCGATATTATTCGGGTAAAACCAGCCCGATCGCCTGAATTCCTTGCGCCCATGCGGAGGTTTTAAGCATTTCGCTGGTGCTTCGGCGTGCAATCGCCGGATCATGTGGCACCCGAGCGCGCAGGGTGTGCCTGAATGAGCACAACCTGTTCCATAAAAGCGAGAATACTGGCCCTAACGTAACTTTTCGGTTAAAGTCAGATCGATGACGCGAAATATCCACAACTTCATGCAACCTCTCCGTGTGCACCGGCCTCACCCCGGCGGCTGCGGTTCGGCAGCATGCACGCCGCGGGGAACGCCATCCCGAAATGGCCAAATCTGGACATTGCGGATTAATACCGAACGCCTACCGTAATAATAAATTCATTCCGTGCGCCCGGGCTTCGGGCGTGAACCAGTAGACGAGGTAAGACCGAGCATGGCTTTCCGCAGCGGCCGTTGCACAAACGATCTTTACTGCTCCTTCGCCAGCAGCCAAACGGATTTGCAAATCCCAGCGGATAGCAATTTCGTCTGTCCGCAATGCGGCAAACCGCTGTCCGAACCATCGGCCAAAGCCGGCGGCAACGGCCGGATCATGCTGATGGCCGGTGGCGGCGCGGTAGTGCTGGGCGGCGGCGTGCTGCTCGCCGGCCTGTTGCTGACCGGCGGCCACAACGCGCAACCAACCCGGGTGCCCACGCCCGTAGCGCAAATTGTAAAACCCGCAGCGCCCGTGCAAACCGCGGCCACAACCGCGCCACAGCCTGCACCGGCACCGCAAGCGGCGGCTGTTGCAACTGCGGCCCCTGTTGCAACGGCGGCCAATGGTGCCCTGCCAGGGCCAGCCCCAGCCCCAGCGCCGGCCCCGGTGGGCACGCCCCCGGTTGCCGCGTCCGCGGCGCCACCAGCGCCTATGCCCGGCGCGGCGCCCGCAAACGTTGCGAGCACAACCCAAGCCGCGCCAGCCCCGGTCGCCGCACCGGCCTATCCGGCGCCCACCTTCCCGGCCAGCCCGCCGCCCGCCGCCACCCGCGTGGTGATGCAGGAGCCAACCCGGCCGGTAGTACCGCCACCAGCCGCGGCGGCCCCAGCGCTGACGCCCGCCCAAACCCGTGCCGCCGCCGCCGCTGCCGACAAGGCACACAAGGCGGAACTGGCCGACGCGAAACAGAAAAAGCTGCAAGCGCTCGCCGACAAGCAAAAGGCCGACCAGGCAGCGCGCGCCGCCGCCGCCGAGGCCGCGCCGAAACCCGCCATCAAGCTGGCTTCCAGCAATGCCGCGCCGCGTATCGCGGCACCGCCGGCTTCATCCGGTGGTACATCCGAGGCGTTTTCGTCGCGCCCCATCGCCGGTGGCGCGCCAGCCTTCCCCGCTGACGATGATTATGTCGGCAAGGCCGGGCAGGTCACCGTCAATTGCCGCATTCAGGAAGACGGCCGGCCCGCGGGCTGCAGTGTTGTAGCCGCGCGTGGCGGCCCCGCTTTCAAGAGCGCGGTGCTGCGGTGGCTAAATAGCGGCCGGGTGCGTTACGCGCCCATTATTCATAACGGCCAGCCAGTGTCTGAAACCCATCAGTGGAGTGTGCAGTTTCAGGGAGATTAATACTAGGCGGCGTAGAGGTTGACCCTTAGCAAGCAAGACAGCGCTTCTTTTTGAAAAAAGAAGCAAAAACTTTTGCAAATTGGGGCGCGCGTTCGATCCAACGCACACCTAAATGAGCAAAAGTTTTTTGGTTCTTTTTCTCAAAAAAGAACTGCTTGCCTTTACCTTACGTGAGTCAGCCTCAACGCCGATTGGTATAAGGCGTGATGATTCTAAATTTGAGCATAGCCTGAGTTCCTGATGTAGTTGGCGCACGCCTCGGGGGTGGTGGCGCGCAGCGAGCCCAGACGTAAAACCCGCCTGAATTGTCACTCAGGCGGGTTCTTCACGGGCGGCTACAGAAATCACGATATTCCGGTAAATGATTTATCTCTCGAGCGTGATGTTTACACCTGCGGCCGCAAGCGTCAGGCTCAGTCCCTGGGTGGTCGAAGTCGTGTGAATCACCACGCCGTTCTGGTTCTGCATCGCTGCAGCACCGCCGCCGCCACCCAATGTGCCGCCAACGGCGACCGCCGTGTAGACGCCATTGATGTCCTGTGCCGTCTTCAACCCGGTGACGCTGCCGGCCAGGGTGTATTGGGTCACGCCGACCGAGGCCAATGACAGGCCGCTGACCTTGAGCTGGTAGCGCTGGCCTTGGTAAATCAGCGTACCGCTGCCCCAGCTAAAGCCGATGCCAGCCGCGACCGAACCGCCTGACAATTCAATGACGGCGTCAGGAGCCTGTGCCAGCGATGGTGCGGCTTGGCTGAGCAGAAATCCCAGGCCGATTCCGCCAACTACAAACACCGTCCTGAAAACGTCTCTTGTAACAACATTACCCAGGCGGGGAAAACCGCGCCGCACTACCGTCACTATCATAATCACTCTCCTGTAGGTTAGAGGGTTATGGCAATGTATATAGGCGTATAAGCACGTTGCTCTGGCAGGAAGGCTTTCTTTTTTGAAAAAAAGAAACAAAAAACTTTTGCAAATTGGTGTACACCGCACATTCAACGCGCACGCCAATAGATAAAAGTTTTTTGCTTCTTTTTTACAAAAAAGAAGGCCTTCCTACCTCTTCGCCGCCGCAATATCCTCGGCCGTCACCACCCCAGGCCGCCCCCCAAACCGCGCCATCACGTAATTCGCCACTGCGGCCAATTCCGGATCGGTATAGGCGCCGGCGAAGCTATGCATGAACACCTCGCCGTGGTCCGTCCGCAATTCGGACCCATGCGCCAGCACCTGCAACAAATTGGTAGCCGCGGGATCGGCAGCACTCTGGTCGCCGGCCAGTGCCGCCCATGGTGATTGCCGCCCGTGCCCGTTGGGCAAATGGCAGCCGGCGCACGCCAATTCAAAAATATGCGCCCCAAGTGCGGTGTCCGCCACCGCGGCCGGCGCGGGGGGCGCGCTTTCGGGGCCCTGCGCCTGCGGCGGAATATCGCGCAGATAGGTGACCATCGCGCGGATATCATCCGGGGTCATATAGCGCAGGCTGTTGGTGATCGCTTCCGCCATAGGGCCTGAAGCCGGGCCGTGGCCATCGGCAAAACCCGTCGATAAATATTGTGCCAGCGCGGCATCGGACCAGCCGCCAATGCCGTGTTTGGGGTCGTTGGTGATGTTGTAAGCGCGCCAGCCCGCCTGCACGGTGCCGGCATAGGCATCGCCCGTTTTCAGCCCCTGCATCCAATTGCGCGGCGTGTGGCATTGGCCGCAATGGCCCAGGGCCTCCACCAGATAGGCGCCCCGGTTCCAGGCGGCGGATTTGGTGCTGTCCGGAACAAAACGATGATCCGGATTGTTGGCTTTGTTCCAAAGCCACAATGTCCAGCGCTGGCTGAAGGGAAAGCGCAGTGAATTGGCGGGCGCTTCGGCGTGCACCGGCTTCAGGCTGAACAGGTAGCCCTTGATCGCCAGCGCATCCTCGCGCGACATCAGCGTGTAGGAATTATAGGGCATGACGGGATAGAGCTGCTTGCCGCCATGGCCGATGCCACGCTGCAGCGCGTCCACCCATTCGTCATCGGTGTAGTCGCCTATGCCGGTTTCGCGATCCGGGGTGATGTTCGGCGAGTAGATCGTACCGAACGGCAGCTTTATCGCACGCCCGCCGGCGAATGGCGCGCCGCCTTCGGCGGTGTGGCAGGAAACGCAATCGGCCGCACGGGTAAGGTATTCGCCCGAGCTACTCGCGAAAGCCACCGTTGTCAGCCCAAGAAGAGCAAGCAACGAAAACGCCGGCCGATGCCAGTAGGCCACGCTGGGCCCGCTCATGACGGCACCAACTGACCGGTTGCGAACGGAATTCGCCGCAACCGGCGCCCGGTCGCCGCGAAAATCGCATTCGCCAATACCGGCGCCGCCGAAGCCGTGCCG
>Ga0302314_10018007_pt1 | contig 11805 bp, 6 predicted proteins | sample III_Palsa_N2_3_FD_200533 | JGI IMG/M metagenome (GOLD analysis project Ga0302314, IMG submission 200533) | Peat permafrost microbial communities from Stordalen Mire near Abisko, Sweden - III_Palsa_N2_3 | ecosystem: Environmental > Terrestrial > Soil > Palsa > Peat permafrost | place: Sweden...
TAGCACTGGGATGTCGCACTCGTTCGCGAACGTGGTCCCGAACGAGGTCAAGCTGAATGTGACGGCCGACGCGCACCTCGGCACTCTCGGCGCGGTACCGGAGGCCGGGCTCGGCGACGTCAGGGGACTGGGTTCACTGACCGGCCAGCTGCCCGGACTCAAGGGCATGGAGATCTCCGGGCTCGACCACACGGAGTTCAGGGGAAGTATCAACACTGATCTCTCGCACGCCGGAAGCGCCGATGTCGGCAGCCTCTCCGCGATGAGCATGCCCGACCTGCAGAGCAAGGCCTTCGCGTTGCTGGACGGCGGCGGTGGGGGCGGCGCCTTCAAATTCGACGCGGCCAAGTTCGGCGGCGGCTCCTTCGACTCGGTCAAGATCGATACCGGCGATGTCGAGGGCGGCGCTTCGAGCTCGGCCAAGTTCGACAGCACCTCGTTCGACAATGTGCCCAGGCCGATCGACGACACCGCGCATCCCATCGACACCGCCGTCTCCTCGCACGTGAACACGCCGGACACGACCCCGCGCGGCGACGATCCGGGCGATCCCGGCAGCCCGAACGAGGCCGGTGTGCCCGGTGTGCTGGGACTTCCCGGCGACCGGGTGGCCGTGCACTGGAACGAGTTCAAGGCCGCGCAGCACGAATACGTGGAGGCGTTCGACAAGGCCGACCAGTTCAACCCGCACCCGGACGCGAACGGCGCCGAGGGCTCGGGCGTCAGCGGTGGGCGCTTCGACGTCAAGGGCAAGGGCAAGATGTCCGACGCGCAGGCGGACGCGCTGGAGGATCTGGACTCCGCCGCGTCGAAGTTCGCCCACGCGGGCGAGGCGCTGCACGAACTCGGCGAGACGCCCGCGCACCTGCACGCGATCGACGCGATGAACCTGCTCGAATCGATCAAGGAGCGACCGCGCCTGGTCGGCGGCTCCCGTGTGGGCGACCGCCCGGTCGACATCGGCCCCGGCGGGGTCGTGCGCCTGACCACCAGGCCGCTGCCCGGCGCCGGAGGGCGCCTGGACATCGACCTGACCGGTGCGGCCGAGCGCGGCATGGTGTTCGACCACAACAACCACCAGCTGTACGCGGGCGACCTCACCGAATCGGCCCACGGCGGTTTCCGGCTGACCGACCCGGCCGACGGCACGTTCCACGAGTTCGACGCGGGCGGCCACCTGATCGCCAAGGACGTGATCGTGACCAGCCCCGGCGGGGCCGGCCACGTGGAGATCGACCTGGTCAACAACCACGTGTTCACCGACCCGAACGGGACCCGCGTCCAGTGGGGACACACCCCGGACTTGCAGGGTGGCTTCCGGATGGACCACCTCACCGACGGCTCCTGGCACCACTTCGACAATAACGGGCAGCTGGACTCGCAGGGTCTGCTGATCACAGCGCACGACAATTCCGCGCTGGGCCACGTCGAGATCGACCACGTCGCCAACACCGCGACCACTACCGATCCGCTTGGTGCAGCCAGGAATTGGGACTACGCCAGGAACGCGGACGGATCGTTCCGGCTCGACGACCAACCGAGCGGAGCCTGGCAGGACTACAGCGGCGTCGGGCAGCTGCACACGCAGAACCTGGTGATCACAGCACACGATGATGTTGCGCTGGGTCACGTCCAGATCGACTACCGGACGAACGCGGCGACCACCACGGATCCAGGCGGTACGGTCGTGAACTGGACCCATGCTCCGGGCGTCGGCCCTGGGGCGGTCCGGCTCAACCACCCGACCAACGGGTCCTGGCAGGACTTCGACGGCGCCGGGCAGATGACCGGCAAGGACATCGTGGTCACCAACCACGATGGCACCCCGCCGATCCACATCGAGGTCGACTACGGCATCAATATCAGGGCCACGACGAACCCGGGCCTGCCGAACCGGGCCGGCTGGGGCGTGGTCGAGGACGCGCACGGCGGTTTCCAGCTGAATCACGACACTGACGGGACCTGGCAGCACTACGACGCCACCGGCGTGATGGACGCGAAGAACATCCTCATCACCAACCACGACGGGGTCACCGGCCTCGGCCAGATGCGGGTCGACTACAACACCGGCCAGGCGTTCACCCATGAGGGCGGGTTCAACCGGACCTGGACCTACACGCCGGCGGCCGGCGCGTTCCGGCTCGACCACCTGGCCGACGGCTCCTGGCGCGACTTCGACGCGGCCGGAACGGTCACCGGCCGGAACCTGAACATCGCGGACCACAACGGCAACGGGCTCGGCACCCTGCAGATCGACCACGGCACCGGGAACGCCACTGTCACGGATCCGGCGGGCACGGTCACGAACCTCACCCACAGCAGCCCGGTGGTCGGCGGACACCAGATCACCGCGGCCGACGGCACGTGGACCCGGTTCGACGACGCCGGAAGCCTTACCACGAAAGACATCCTCACGACCCGGCCCGGCGCAGCGGCGCCCGACCACGTGGAGATCGACTTCCCGAACAGCCACGCCTACACCGACCCGGCCGGCGCCCGGCCGCAGTGGACTTACACGCCCGACCCCGGCGGCGGCTTCCACCTCACCCGGGGCAACGACGAGCTGCACTTCGACGGCACCGGCAACCTGCTCGAAGAGCACGTGGACCTGCACGGCGGCCCCGGATACCTGGCCGGCAACCACGTCGTCGGCGACTACCGCGGCGCGGCGCCGACCTTCGCAGTACACGACGGTACCGGCGCTCCGCTGGCCCATTTCACCGTCGACCTGAAGGCGAACGGCGACTGGAAAGTCACCGACACCCGGAACGGGGCCACCAAGGGCGACTACACGGTTTACGGGCACAGCGACGGTGCCCTGCACGAGACGGGCATCAAACTCCAGGACAACACCGAGCAGTTCATCCACACCGACCACACCAACGTGGCGGGGCCGGTGCACAGCTTCCACGACGCGGCGGACACGGCGGTCGGTCACTACGGGGTCGCGGTGGACGCGGCCGGCGACTGGCGGGTGACCGATACCCGCGCCGGCGCGCACAACGGCGACTGGCGCACCTATCACCCGGACGGCACGCCGGTGCGAGAGAAAATCAGGGTTCTCAACAGCCGGGGCCGTCCGGAGCAGATGCACTACTCGATCGACTACGCAGCGGGGACTTGGCACCACGCCGACGGCAACACCGGCGTCGACCTGCCGGACCGCTACGGCAACCACGGCGCGGTCGTCCGGAAGGCGAACGGCGACCTGCAGCTCAACGGCCCGGACCGGGCAGCGACCTACTACCGGGAGAAACTGAACACCGGCAACACTTTGGAGACCATCAAGGCCTCTAGCGGTACGCGCAACTGGCACGAGTGGAACGACGCCGGGGTCAGGATCGACAGCGGGTACCGGCATTTCGGCCTGGAGCCCAACGCGGTCAATTCCAAGGACCTGGGCAAGTACGGCCAGACCATCCGCGAATACCGGGTGACCATGGACGGCGGTCTGATCCGCGCGGAGAAGATGCCGAACGGGACGACCAGTTGGACCCGGTTCAACGGCGACGGCAGGCCGACCGTGACCGGAACGCGGGTGAAGGGCCTCACCGGGTGGAAGGACATCATCACCCGGGCCGACGGCACGACCCACATCGTGCAGCAGAAGTGGAGCACCTTCAATCTGTTCGCGCACGCCAACCACTACATGGAGCACGGAGTCGCGCTCGACGCGACGACCGGCGCGTACGTGGTGAAGGACTCGTACAAGGAGATCTCGCAGCAGGCCAAGGACACCGGCGGCGCCGACACCCTGGCCAACCGCAATACCCTGACGTGGACGCGGTACGCCGAGCAGAAGCCGCCGGACTGGATCTGGAAGAACCCGGACAACATCGACAACTGGTTCAGTAAGGGCCTGGCGCACACCCCGCTGGGTTCGAAGTACGGCGCGATCGACTTCCCGCACGACGGCTTCTTCCGCGGCGACTCCCGGTACCAGGTGTTCAAGTGGAACGAGAAGGCCCCGCCGACCGCGGCGCACCCCGGCGGCGAGATGCTCTCCAGCGGCGTGCGAACGGTCTCCCCGGACGGCTCGACCTTCGACTACGTCGGCGACGGCATCCTCGTGCGCAGCACGGTCAAGCTGGACAACGGCCACTCGATCGAGATCGGCAAGGACGCGGGCGCCAACCCCAAGTGGGCCACGGTCGACACCCGGGCCGGCATGCCGCCGGCCAACCGCACGCTGAACTGGCGGCAGATCGACTCCAACAAGGTCGAAGTGGCCAGCGGCACCCGCACCTTCGACGGGAAGCAGTGGATCGACTCGCAGACCGTGCCCGACCCCAGGCCCGGCGCCGCGCCGGGCAGCACGATCGACGTGGTCGTGCGGCACACCGACGGCGACGGCGGGAACGTCACGCACTACATCGGCGATGACAAGCCGACCTACCACGCGACCGCCACCCCGATCAACCGGATCGCGCACAGTGGCAACGAGTTCTCGATCACCCGGGACACCATGGGCGACATCGTCGGCCGTGACGACCACTTCGGGGACATCAACGGGCCGGGCCTCGGCGCGCGCCCGCCGGCCACACACATCAGCGGCAGCGGCGACCCGCGGACCGGCAAGTGGACCTGGAGCTCCAGCGACGGCAGCGTCGGCATCCGGATCAGCAAGCGCAACGAGAGATGGGCCGGGGCCTGGGACGACTCCTTCGCCGACTTCCACACCAGTCCGGCCGGCGTGACCACGCAGGTTCGCGACTTCCGCGCGCTGGACAAGGGAAGCTCGATCAAGGCCGAGGAGAACGCAGGGGTCTGGCACTCGGAGAAGTACGACGTCAACGGCAACCCGGTGGCGGGTAAGGCGGGCACCCGCGAGTGGAAGCAGGCCGACGGCACCTGGGGCCCGAACCGCCCGCCCGGCATGAACTCCGCCGACTGGCGCGACCTGGACGGCAACGGCGCCATCCTGCGCGACCTGCAGGACGGCCGGGTGCGCGAATACACCACCGCCGGCGACCTCGGCACCTTCAAGGAGTACGACTTCGGCCAGGTGATCAAGGAGCGCGCCGAGACCGCGCCCGGATCCGGGATCTTCCGGGAGAAGGAGGCCCTGCAGAAGCAGTGGCGGGAGACCGACGCCGCCGGCCGCCTGATCAACTTCCGCGGCCTGTCCGGCCGGGTCTTCGGCCGCGGCCCCACCGGCCGCTGGACGATGATCGGCAAGGAGTCCGAGAACAAGGGCCTCCTGACCTCCGGGCGCGCCGCCAACCAGCGCTTCCGCGAGGTCAACCGGCGCGAGTTCACCGTCGAGGACGGCGTCGCCGGGCGGTACGTCGGCGAGAAGTACAAGATCTTCAGCAAGGTCTGGGCCGACACGCTCCAGGACTACGTCATCGACGTGGTCGCCAACATCATCATCACCGGCGCGGTCGACGACTGGGACTACAACGGCGACACCTGGGGCTCGATCTTCGTGGGCGGCCTGATCAAGTCCGGATTCAAGTCGGGTTACGCCCTCCTGCACGAGACCTGGCTCAAGGGCCCCCGCGAGGGCCTGGCCAACCTCGACAGCGGCAAGGGCTGGAACCGCAACCCGTACAACCACGACAAGAACATCGACAACGAGTGGGGCGGCAACGAGAACCCGCGCCGCTGGCGGACCACCGTGTACGACTACGGCTTCAGCTCCATCGGGGTCGGCGCGCTGAGCAACTTCGTCTCGGGCGCGGTCACCTCCGCGGCCTTCGGCGTCGGCCCGGACCACGTCAAACTCACCGGCGTGGACGCGCTCAAGGCCGGCGGCGAGGCAATGGCCGGCAACCTGATCGGCAACATCTCCGTCGGCGCGGGCAAGACCGCCTTCCACAACCTCTTCTCCGGCCGCTGGTTCCACAAGGGCGGCCTCGGCGACGTCACCCTGCTGTTCGGCGAGAAACTGTTCGAGAAGTTCCTGGTCAACGACGTTCTGAACCCGGCCGAAGGGCTCAAGCCCAAGGCGCCGGACACGTCCTCGTCCTCGTCCTCCTCGTCGTCCACATCCGGGACGTAACCTGAGAGACCAGCGGTTGCCGTCGAGGATGAGTGCGCGAGACATCGGGTGATCGAATCTCGGTTCGGGGCGGTCCGGATGCGGAGTGTTACCATGGTAGAGCCGACACATACCGCCGCCCATGCGCCTGAACGGCGTGCTAGCGATCTTTACACTTGTGCGTGCTCGGCCAGTGGCCCTTTCCGCCACGGCGTCCGCCGAGCTGCCCTTGGCCACTCCTGGCGCACTCACCTGCGTAGCCGACCGACACGTGATCGGCTTGCGAGAAACAGTTCCACGTGAGGTCCTTATCCCGTTTCGCCGGGGTCGCGGCCGTCCGGCTTGCATATCCGAGAGGCACCCCGTGTCTGTTTCCTACGGTTTCCTGAGCACTTCCCCGCCCACCCAGTGCGGTCTGGCCACCTTCAACCAGTCGCTGTTCCAGCACCTGACCGGTGGCCTGGACAGCGGCGGGGTGGTCCGGGTCGTGGACGAGCCGCAAAACACGCACGGTGAAGAAACCGTCGGGCACCTGGTCGGCGGCTCCCGCCTGTCCATGCTCGCCGCCGCCGCGGTGCTCAACCGGTATGACGTGGTGATCGTCCAACACGAGTACGGCATCTACGCCGGCCGCGACGGCGACCAGGTGCTCGACGTGCTCAACCGGCTCCGGGTACCGGTGATCGTCGTGCTGCACACCGTCCTCGGCTCGCCGACCCCGCACCAGCGCTCCGTACTTGAGCGTGTGGTCGAGGCCGCCGACGCGGTCGTGGTCATGTCGAAGACCGCCGCGACCCGCCTGTTCGACGGCTATGTGATCGATGCCACCAAGGTGGTCGCCATCACGCACGGCGCTCCGCCGCTCTCCGCCGCCGCCGAGCCGGCCCCGGCCGACCCCAACGCCTTCGCCGATTTCACCGACTTCACCGGGTTCAACGCCTTCACCGCGTTCGACACCCACCGCCAGCCGCGCCGCCCGACGATCCTGAGCTGGGGCCTGATCGGCCCGGGCAAGGGCCTGGAGTGGGCGATCGACGCGCTGGCCGAATTGGGCGACCTGGACCCGGCGCCGCGGTACCTGATCGCCGGGCAGACCCACCCGAAGGTCCTGGAGCGCGAAGGCGAGGCGTACCGGACCAGCTTGATGAACCGGGCAGTCGCGCTCGGCGTAGACCATCTGGTGCGGTTCGACCCGACCTACCGTGACACGTCGTCCCTGCTGCGCCTGGTCCGCGAGGCGGACGTGGTGGTCCTGCCGTACGACTCAAGCGAGCAGGCCACCTCCGGCGTGCTGATCGAGGCCGTGGCCGCGCAGCGCCCGGTGATCGCCACCCGGTTCCCGCACGCCTGCGAACTGCTCGCGAACGGCTCCGGCCTGCTGGTCGACCACCGCGACCCGGCCGGTCTGGCGACCGCCCTGCGCCGCGTGCTGACCGAACCCGGCCTGGCCGCTCGGATGAGCTCGGTGTCGGCCCGGATCTCCCCGGACCTGGCCTGGCCCGCGGTCGCCGGACAGTACCGGGACCTGGCCCACGGCCTGCTGGCGGCCCGCGCCGCGAAGAGTCTCGACACCGTCCCCGTCACTGTCGCTGTCGCCGCCGCGGTCGCCGTGGCCGGCGTGGCGGCGTGAGCTCGCTGCGGGACGCAGGCGCTGTCCTGACCGCACCCCTGGTCAGCACCGCCCTGGACCTGCGGCACCTGCTGCGGATGAGCGACGACACCGGACTGTTCGAGCATGCCGACGGCGCGATCCCCCGCCGTGAGCACGGCTACTGCGTCGACGACGTGGCCCGTGGCCTGCTGGTGCTCTGCCGCGAGCCGTTCCCGTCCGAAGCGGTCGTGGAGCTGTCGGGCCGCTATCTCACCTTCCTCGCGCACGCCCAAGCCCCGGACGGAAGCTTCCACAACCGTCTGGGATACGACCGTCTGTGGCACGACGAGCCGAGTACCGGCGACTGGTGGGGTCGCGCCCTGTGGGGCCTGGGCACCGCCGCCGCCGGCAGCCCGGCGCCCTGGATCCGCGAGGCGGCCCTGGCCTTCTTCGACCGGGGGGTCCAGCTGCGGTCGGGGTACCTGCGCTCGATGGCCTTCGCGGCACTTGGCGCGGTGCAGGTCCTGACCGTGGACCCGGCGCACCGCGCGGCGCGCGAACTGCTGGCCGACACGGTGCACGCGATAGGTGTGCCCCCGGTCATCGGCCCGCGCAAGAGCGGCCGCCCGTGGCTGTGGCCGCAGGAGCGCCTGACCTATGGCAACGCCGTCCTGCCGGAGGTGCTGATCCGAGCCGGCCGCCTGCTCGGCGACGAGGCCGCGCTGACCCGCGGCCTGCGGCTGCTCGGCTGGCTGCTCGATACGGAGAGCTACGACGGGCACCTCTCGCCCACCCCGGTCGGCGGCCGGGGTCCGGGCGACCTGCGGCCCGGTTTCGACCAGCAGTCGATAGAGATCGCCGCGCTCGCCGACGCCTGCGCGAGCGCGTACTCGATCACCGCCGACCGCCGGTGGGCCGACGGGATCCGGCAGGCGGCGGCCTGGTTCGCCGGCGACAACGACGCGCACACGGTGATGTACGACCCGGTGACCGGCGGCGGCTACGACGGACTCACCGCGGCGGGCCGTAACACAAATCAGGGCGCTGAATCAACCCTCGCCCTGCTCTCCACCCTGCAACAGGACCGACGTCTCCGGATGGAGAACCGATGACCAGCCCAACCTTGTCGATCGAGGACCAGGGACTCGCTGTTCGCAGCCCACTGAGACTGCGCCCCGACCCGCGGCGGGTGGTCACCAAGCTGTTCGTCCCCGGCGACGACGTACCGGAGTACGGCACCCGCTCCGCCGCAGTGATCGAGCGGGTGATGGCGATGGACGAGACGACCGTGGCCGCCGTCCTGGCCGAGACAGTGGACTGGTTCGGGGACCGGCACAACCGGCTCATCGACACCTTCGAGGACCACTTCACCTCCGTCAGCCACCGGCTGGCACACAGCGCGCAGCCCTCCGACGCGCGCCGCCAGCTGATCGGCGCGTACTTCACCCACGAGTACTCGGTGGAGGGCGCGGCGCTGTTCAACCCGTCGATCGTCCCGCATCCCGACCAGACCGGCCTGGAGCCCGGGCAGCTGCGCTTCGTGATGAGCGTGCGCGCGGTCGGGGAGGGGCACATGTCGTCGATCGGCTTCCGGAGCGGGGTGATCGGCCCCGGCGAGCAGCTGAGCCTGGACGATCCCGGCCGGCACCTGGCCATCGGCCGCCACCGCCGAGTGCTCTGCGACCGGGCCCTGTTCCACGGCAAACTCGCCGAGGAGGGCTACGACGACGAACTCTCCGCGTTCCTGCAGCGCAACCTCTCGGCCCGGTTCACCGGCGAGGACCTCGAACAGGCCCTGGCCGCCCTGCACCCGCAGCTGCTCACGCGCGCGAGCGCACACCGGACCATCGAGCGGATCCACGAGATCGCGGCCAACAACTACGAGGTCGCATTCCCATCGGAGAGCGCTCTCGGGGAACGGGTGCTCTGGCCAGTCGGGCCGTCCGAGAGCCGCGGGATGGAGGACGCCCGCTTCGTCCTGTTCACCGAGGACGACGGCACCCAGGCCTACTACGCCACGTACACCGCCTACGACGGCCGCCGCATCGCCCCGCAGCTGCTGGAAACCGCGGACTTCAGCACCTTCCGCGTCTCGCAGCTCACCGGCGCCGCCGCGGTCAACAAGGGCATGGCGCTGTTCCCGCGCCGAGTCGGCGGCCGGTACCTCGCGCTGTCCCGGCACGATCGGGAGTCCAACTCCCTGTCCGTCTCCGACGACCTGCACACCTGGCCGAATCCGCAGACGCTGCAGATTCCGGTGCGTCCCTGGGAACTGGTCCAGCTCGGCAACTGCGGCTCACCGATCGAGACCGAGGCTGGCTGGCTGCTGCTGACCCACGGCGTCGGAACGATGCGCAACTACGCCATCTCAGCGCTGCTGCTCGACCTCGAAGACCCCTTCCGAGTCATCGGCTCGCTGGCCGAACCCCTGCTCACCGCCCAGGCGGACGAACGGGATGGCTACGTCCCGAACGTCGTCTACTCCTGCGGCGCGCTCATTCACGAAGACGTGCTGGTGTTGCCCTACGGCACCTCCGACACCGGGATCGGCTTCGCCCGGATTCCCGTACCGGCGCTTTTGGAGCGGCTCACGAAGTCCTGAGCAGTCCTGAGCAGTCCTGAGCAGTCCTGAGCAAAGGGTCCTGCGACCTATCGGCCTCGCGACGCTGCGCGGCCGATACGGTCGCGGTGATCGAGACGGTTCCGGGCTCAACGCCAGCAGGGTTGGACGTCGGCCTCCGGCGCGGGTTCGGCGAGCTGTGGCACTCCCTTCGAGGGCGCGTTCGGCACCAGGATGGCTACCGGTCGCCCGTTCTCGCTGATGACAAGGGTCTCTCCGGCTTTCACGCGATCCATGACCTTCGTGGTCTGTTGCTGAAGCTCGCGTACGGTAACGATACTCATATAGCGATACTACTAAGGGTAGCTGCGCGGTTCACGCCATGTCCAGGTGTGGTGGCTGAGCCGTGCCTATAGTGGGCGGACAGCAAAGAAACGAGGATGTATATGTACGCTGTCAAGCTCACCGACGACGCTGAACTTCGCCCGCTGGAACCCTGGCAGGCGGAGGAGTTCCTCGCCCATATCGACCGGGCCAGGCCGAACGTCGACCCGTGGATCCCCTGGGCGACGCTGACCACGGACCTCGACTCGGCGCGCGCCACCCTCCAGCGCTACGCGGACAAGCAAGCCGCCGACACCGCCCGGATCTACGGGATCTGGCTGGCCGGAACGCTCGTCGGCGGAGTCATGTTCGTGGCCTTCGACGCGGCGGGCGCCACCGCCGAGATCGGCTGCTGGCTGGAGTCGGCCGGCGAAGGACGGGGCCTGGTCAACCTGGCGATGCGGCGGCTGATCGGCTGGGCCTTCGAGGAGCGCGGCCTGCACCGGATCGAATGGCGCAATACCAGGGCCAACGCCCGCAGCGGCGCCGCCGCCAAGCGGCTCGGCATGAGTCTTGAAGGCGTACTGCGCGAGGCATACCTCCATCGGGGCGTGCGGCACGACGAGGAAGTCTGGGCACTGCTCGCCACGGAGTGGACCGCCGGCTGATTCCGGCCCTATCTCTCACCCCCTTGCCCTCATGGCTCGCGAGGCGATATATATTCTCCTATGACAGCACAGCGAAGGACGGAACCCGTCTTCCTGATCCTCACCGCACTGATTGACCGACCACGCCACGGCTACGGCATCACCCAAGAGGTGCGGCACATTACCGACGGAGATGTGGACCTGCGGGTGGGCACCCTGTACGGCGCGCTGGACCGCCTGGCCGCGGAAGGGCTGATCGAGCCGGACCGCGACGAGATCGAGTCGGGCCGCCTGCGCCGCTACTACCGGCTGACCGACGCGGGCGCCGGGGTGCTGGCAGCCGAGGCCCGGCGGATGGCGGCCGAGGCCTCGGTGGCCACCGAGCGCCTGAAGGCCTTCAAGGGGGCCAAGGGACGCGCGGCGCCGGCGGGCAGCGCCGGACTCGGCCTCGGACTCGCAGGGGGAGCGGCATGAGCACGCTGGAACGGCGTTACCGCAGGATTCTGGCCTTCTTGCCGAAGGCCTATCGGACCGATCGGGCCGAGGAGATGCTGACCGCGCTGCTGGACGGCGCACGGCCGGGGCAGACCCGGCCGAGGCCCGGCGACGTGTTCTCGTTGGGTGCGCTCGCAGTCCGGTTGCGCTTCGGAGCCCCCGGTGCGAGCGCCCGAGGACAGCTGGCCGGGGACATCGCCAGGCG
>Ga0302314_10018008_pt1 | contig 11804 bp, 13 predicted proteins | sample III_Palsa_N2_3_FD_200533 | JGI IMG/M metagenome (GOLD analysis project Ga0302314, IMG submission 200533) | Peat permafrost microbial communities from Stordalen Mire near Abisko, Sweden - III_Palsa_N2_3 | ecosystem: Environmental > Terrestrial > Soil > Palsa > Peat permafrost | place: Sweden...
CCGACGAGCCCTTGCGCGCGCGGGTGCGCGACGCCGTGTTCCGCCATCCGGACTGGATCGATCTCGATCGCGGCACCTTGAGCGACAGCGTTGCGATCGAGCGCTTCGCGGCCCGGATGGGCCGTCCGGCCGCCGAAATGCACGCTCTCATGCAGTACGTCAAGGATTCCCTCACGCCTTTGCCCGATTCGATAGCGCTGCTCGACGAGCTGGCCGAGCGCGGCGTGCCGCTCTACGGCCTCTCCAACATGTCGGCGCCAATGTTCGCCCTGCTTAGGAGCCGTCACGGGCATTGGGATCGATTTCGCGGCATCGTAGTCTCCGGGGAGATAGGCATGGTGAAGCCTGACCCGGAGATCTTCCATCACCTCGCGCAGCGCTACGACTTGATTCCGGCCGAAACCGTGTTCATCGATGATCATTTGCCGAATATTGAGTCCGCCCGGCGACTGGGGTTCCGTACGATCCACTTCGCGGATGCAGATCAGTGCCGCGTCGAGCTCGAGACGCATCTTCCCCGTTAGGTGGCCGCGCGCATTCGCATCGAGTCGGTATAATCGCGCGCTTCCCAATTTTCCGGAGTGGCCATGCTCAACGTTCGCTCGGGCGCCGCGGCCGCGGTTTGCGCGCTGGCCTTTCTTTGCGGAATGTCCGCTCTCGCCGGCGCGCCGCAACTGAAGACTCAGGCACCGGGCTGGTACCGCATGATGCTCGGCGACTTCGAGGTCACCGCGCTCAACGACGGCACGTTTCCCATGGATCTGGTGAAGCTCCTCACCAACATCACCCCGAAACAGCTCGACGAGGATCTGAGCCGCTCGTTCCTCACCAATCCGGTCGAGGCGTCGGTGAACGGCTTCCTCATCAATACCGGCACGAAGCTCGTGCTCGTCGACACCGGCGCGGGCACTTTTTTCGGACCCACGGTCGGCAAGCTCGTGACGAATCTCGAGGCCTCGGGGTATCGGCCGGAACAGGTGGACGAGATCTACATCACGCACATGCATCTGGACCACGTCGGCGGGTTGATCCAGGACGGCAAAATGGTCTTCCCGAATGCCGTCTTGCGCGCCTCTCAGCAGGAGGCGGATTATTGGTTGAGCAAGGCCAAGATGGCGGCGGCACCCGCCGACGCCAAAGACGGCTTCGCCAATGCACAGAAGGCGCTGGGGCCGTACGTCGCGGCCGGCCGATTCAAGCCGTTTCACGGGGATGTGGAGCTCGTGCCGGGCATCCGCTCCGTCGTGACTCCGGGGCACACGCCCGGGCACACCCTTTATATGGTGGAGAGCGGCGGTGAGAAGCTCCTCTTGTGGGGCGATCTCATGCACGCCGCCGCCGCGCAATTCCCGGACCCGTCGGTCTCCCTGCGCTTCGACATGGATTCGGCCGCCGCGTCGGAACAACGCAAAAAGGTGTTCGCGGACGCGGCCGAGCATCGCTACTGGGTCGCCGGTGCGCACCTGCCGTTCCCTGGGATCGGACACTTGCGGACGAACGGCTCGGGCTACACCTACGTGCACGCGAACTACACCACACTCACGCTGCACGAGCTGCAGCACTAGAGCGAGCCGCGGCCGCGGCCTCGCGGCGAGCTTGGCGTCGCTACTCGGCTCGGGTGGCGCCCGCTAGGCGGGCGACCGCCCCGAGCGTCGTCTGCGCGGCGTTCAGTCCCAGCAGGAAATCGGCGTCGCTGAATGTCGCGTACACATCCGTCGGCTGGTGCCAGTGCGGGTCCCAGCCGGCACCGATCTCGGTGCCGCGCTCGTTCTCGCGCACGCTGATCGCGGGCACGAGATTCATGAAAGGCGTCGAGTCGGTGTTGGTCATGTGCGGGCCTACGGCCGCCGGATAATCGGTCGCGTAGGCGTCGTTGGCGAAGTACAGCGCCCAGGCCAATTTCTGCGAGCCCTCGGCCTGTTTGGTCTGCGACTGGAACTCGATGTTCACGTCCGCCTCCGGCCGCTGGTCCTTCGAGACCGTACCGTCCGCGCGCGGCATGCCGTGATCGAACATCATCATGTCGTGCTGAATCATGCCGAGCCAGCGCGGTTCGGGATATTTCCCTGAGCCGGGCGGCGACTCGATCCCCTGCAGCGCCGCGCGCTGCGCCACATAGGCGTAGGCGCCGTTCAAGCCGGTCTCCTCGTTATTCCACAGGATGAAGCGGATGGAGCGCTCGGTCTTGACGTCCGGCAATGAGAAAACCCGGGCGAGCTCCATGACCAAGGCGGTGCCCGAGCCGTCGTCGTTCGCCGCCTCGCCCCAGCCGTGCCCGTCCATGTGGGCGCCGACAATGTACATTTCCTCAGGGTGCGTCGTGCCGATCTTGGTGCAGTAGACCTCCTCGCGGGCGCCGGGCGTGCTCGGCTGCATGTTGAGCGCCCGCAGTTTCTCATCGGGCTGGCGCATGGGATCCATGTTCACGCCGGTCGGCGCGGTGTTGCCGCGAATTCGTCCGCCGCCGACGGCGGCGCCCGGTCCGGTCGCTTTGGGCGGCCCACTCGGCTGCGGCTTCTCCGCGGGGGAGTAACTGTAGTGCAGGCGCTCGGTGTTCGAGCAGCCGTAGCTCTTCAGCTGCGTTTCGATCCAATCGATCGCCGATCGATTGCGGTCGGTGCCCTGGCGGCGGTCGCCGAACCGGGTCAGGCCCTTGATGGTCGCCTTGTAGCGCTCGAGATCGAGACGCCCGACCAGAATCGCGATGGGATCGCCCGGCGGCGGGCTGCTCTGAGCCGGGGGAGTCTGTGCAAGCGTCGCCGGCAGCGAGGCGGCTACGATGAGGGCGCCGGCGAGGCACGCTGGGATGATGTGGAAACGCATGCCGGATGATAGGCGGGAGCCGCGCCGACCGTCAAAAGCGAAGGGGTGCAGAGCCCCGGAGCGTCGCGCCCGCAGGGTCGCGGGCGAGCTTTGCGCCGGCGCTCTTTAAGTCGAGGTACGCGAGCGCAGGATGTCGGCGAGATTCACGGACGCGACTTGAATTTGTCGGTTCGCGGCCTGCCACCGCTCCGCGCCGCCGTTCCAGAGCTTGCCGATCATCTCGGTCGAGGCCTTCCAACCCTGGAACAGACTCTCGACTCCTCCGACGAGGAGCGCTTCGCCGTATCGTAAAGTGTTGTCGAGTTCGTTGTTCATAATGAAAACTCTACTGTCAGTTGACAATACTTTTCAATTGTCGGTATATCGAGACACAACATCATCGATGTGTCACGAAAAAAAATCGGCCTCCAATTTTTCGGACCGTGCCGGCCGCGTTTCGTTGCATTACGGTGAGGTCATGATTCGCGCGCGATGCTAACGTAGCGACCCATGTGCGAGCAGACATCCCCAACGAGCGCCGAGCATCATGGATGAGGCGCAGCGCCCAGCCGAGGCACTCGAGCGTGCGCGCACCCTCGCGCGTCAAGGACAGGACGAGGCGGCGAAGCAGGCCTACATCGATGTGCTGCGCCAGGATCCTCGAGATTTCAGTGCGCTGAATGAGCTCGCAACGCTCGCCTGGTCGGGCGGTTTTCGATCGGCGGCGCGTACCGCATATACCCAGGCGGTCGCGCACCATCCCGACAACGTCGTCGCGCGCGTGAATCTCGGCAACCTGCTGCGCGAGGAGCAGGACGTCGCCGGCGCGCGCGCGCAGTACGAGGCTGCGCTCGCGCTCGATCCGGAGCTGCACGAGGCCCATCAAGGTATGGCCTGGGTGCTCGGTGAGCTCGGCCTCGATGCGGCCGACGAACATCGCCGGCGCGGATTCACCGGGCGGGCCAAGGTCACGCAGCCTTATCGCGGGATGGGGCAGGGCGTGCCGATCGTCCTGTTGGTCTCAGCACGCGGCGGCAATATTCCCACCCGGCTGTGGATCGACGACCGGCGCTTCACGATTCATGCGATTTACGCCGATTACTACGATCCGGAAGAGCCGTTGCCGCCGCACGTGCTCATCGTGAACGCGATCGGGGATGCGGACCTATGTGCCCTGGCGCTCGAGCGTGCCGAGGCGCTTGCGGCGCGCAGTAGCGCACCCGTCATCAACCCGCCGGCGCGGGTCCGGATTACGGGGCGCGCGGAAAACGCGCGGCGCATGGGCGCGATTCCCGACGTCGTCGCTCCCCGCATCGAGACGCGAACGCGCGCAAGCCTGGAAGCGGCCCCGGGGGCCGAGTCCGGCCACGGTCTGAAATTTCCGTTGCTGCTGCGCAGTCCCGGCTTTCATACGGGGCGGTACTTCGTGCGGGTGGAGGGTCGCGAGGCACTCGCCGGCGCGCTCGCCACGCTCGCGGGCGAAGAGCTGCTCGCCATCGAGTATCTCGATGCGCGCGGCCCGGACGGCATGGCGCGTAAGTACCGGGTCATGTTCATCGACGGCGTGCTCTACCCGCTGCACCTTGCGGTGTCCTCCGACTGGAAGGTGCATTACTTCAGCGCCGACATGGCGCGCAACGCCGCCTTCCGCGAGGAGGAGCGGCGCTTCTTGCTTGATATGCCCGGGGTGCTCGGACCTCGCGCGATGCGCGCGCTCGAGCGGGTCCGCGTCGCGCTCGGCGTCGAATACGGCGGCATCGACTTCGCGGTCGCCCCCGACGGCGCGGTGCTCCTGTTCGAGGCGAACGCCACCATGGCGCTCGTGCCGCCCCCGCCCGACGAGGTGTGGGACTACCGCCGTGCCGCCATCGATACCGCCATCCAGGCCGCCCGGCGGATGATCGAATCGCGCACCGGCGCCGCCGGCATCCGGGACGCCGCCGACACCGTCGACGGGGAGTGAGCGGGCTCACGGTTTATCGCCGAGCGCCCGCACTCGGCCAGGGAGAGCTATGGCCCAGCTTCCGGTCAAGGCTGCGTACTACGGCGGCGGCCTCGATGGCGTCTCCCTCCTCGGGCTCCCGGCCCTCTTGCGCTGGCGCCGCCTGCGGCTGCATCATTGAAGCCGCGAGGCGCTCCCAAGGCCTCGCACACGTTCTCGGGGCGGGGTGAAAGTCCCCACCGGCGGTGATGGCGCGAAAGCGCATGAGCCCGCGGGCGCTTGCCGAAAGGCAAGGCAGCAGATCCGGTGAGATTCCGGAGCCGACGGTAGGCATCTTTCGGAGATGCCTGACAGTCCGGATGTACGAGAGCGGAGTGGAACGATAGCGCCGCGGGGCCCCAAGCCCCGGTGGAGAACGTGCCGCCCTGCGGCGCGCCTGCGCGACTCGACCCGCTGCGACGCCCCGAGCTGTTCTAGTTCGGGGAGATTTGCATGAGCCAACATCGTTTTCAGCGTGACGCGGCCGCCGCGGTGCCCTCACGTATCGCTTTCATCCAGTCCTGCTGGCACCGCGACATCGTCGATCAGGCCCGCACCTCGTTCCTGCGCCGTATGGAGCAGGAGGGGTACGCGGCCGAGACGGTCGAATGCTTCGAGGTGCCGGGCGCATTCGAGATCCCGCTGCGGGCGCAGCTGCTCGCGAAATCCGGGCGCTACGACGCCATCGTCGCGGCGGGGTTCGTCGTCGACGGCGGGATTTACCGGCACGATTTCGTCGCGGCGAGCGTGATCGATGCGCTCATGCGCGTGCAACTCGACACCGAGGTGCCGGTGCTGTCGGTGGTGCTCACGCCGCAGCAATTTCACGAGCACGAGACGCATCGCACCTTCTTCCGCGATCACTTCATCCTGAAGGGCGAGGAGGCGGCGGTTGCTTGTGCGGCGACGCTCGTCGCGACGCGCCGGCTGAAGGAAAGCGCGGCGGAGCTCCGCGAAGCGCGGCCGGCTGAGGCGCGCCCTGCTCTAGCCCGGAATTAGCATCCTCACGGCGGCGGCGCCCATGACCGCCGTCGCGATCCAGCCGAGGACTACGAGGGCGCGGCTCGCGGTGAAAGGCCCCATCACGGATTTCTTGGATACGAGCAAAATGATCACGGCCATGAGCGGCACGGCCACGACGCCGTTGATCACGGCGCTCCAGAAAAGCCCCTTCATAGGATCGATCGGGGTGTACTGCAGGACGAGCGCCGCGAGCACGCTCACGGTGAGCACGCCGTAAAAGCCGCGCGCCTCGGACAATTTCCGCGCCAAGCCATAGGGCCAGCCCATCGTGTCGGCGAGCGCGTAGGCGGCCGAACCTGCCAGCACCGGGACGGCGAGCAGCCCCACGCCGACGATACCGATGGCGAACAACAAGAATGCGAACTCCCCTGCCAGAGGCTTCAGGGCGCTCGCCGCCTGCGCAGCGGTCTGGATGTTGGTGATGCCGGCGGTGTGCAAGGTGACGGCGGTGGCCAGGATGATGAAAAACGCCACCAGATCCGAATAAAACATCCCGGTCCAAGTGTCCCAGCGGATGCGGCGCAGCTCCAGGGGCGCCGATGCCGGATCGTGCACCAGCCCGGGTTTATCGAGCGCCTCCATGTCCTCGATCTCCTCCGAGGCCTGCCAGAAGAAAAGATAGGGACTGATGGTGGTGCCGAATATGGCCACGACGACCGCCGCGGCCGTGGCATCTGTCTTGAATCGGGGGACGAACATGTGCAGCGCCACCTGACCCCACGGCACGTGTACTACGAACAGCACGGCCACATAGGCGAGGAGCGACAGCGTCAGCCACTTCAGAAAGAACACGTAGCGGTGGTAGGGCACGAAGATCTGCAGGAGGAGCGTTACCCCCACGAACGCCGCGGTCATCACGTGCCGGTCGATGCCCGTCACGAGGGCACCGGCCTCGCCCATCGCGGCAAGATCCGCCGCGATATTGAGCGTGTTGGCGACGAGCAAGCCGAGCACCACGCCTTTCAGCACGATGGGTGGGAATGCGGTCTTGATGTTGGCCGCGAGTCCCTTGCCGGTGATGCGGCCGATGAAGGCGCACATGCACTGGATGGCCGACATGAGCGGGTAGGCGAGCGGCATGGTCCAGAGCATGTCGAGCCCGAATTGCGCGCCGGCCTGGGAGTAGGTCGCGATGCCGCTCGGATCGTCGTCCGCCGCGCCGGTGATGAGGCCCGGCCCGACGCGCGCCAGCGGGTGCGACTTCACGCGCTGCCACCGGGTCAGTATTTCCGGCAGTGGGGGCGTCGCCTGCGGCGTTGCTTGGTCCATGGCGGAACCCTAGCACGGTGCACTATGCGACGAGCACCTTCCGCGGCTCGGGATGGTGTGTATGATTTGCCGACATGCATATGACAGATCTGTGAATCAACCGCGGGACACGCGTATGGATGATCGATCGACTGCCGGATTCAAGTTGCTCGCCGCCGATGAGCCCGCGCCGGTATTCGAGGAACGGCGGCAGGGGGGCTCGAGCTTCGTGATCGTGGTCGACCACGCGGGTGCGCGCATCCCGCGTTCGCTCGACAACCTGGGACTCGACGCCGCGGAGCTCTCCCGGCACATCGCCTGGGACATCGGCGCCCTCGGGCTCGCGAGGCGCATGTCCGCCATCCTCGATGCTCCGCTCGTGGCGCAGAACTACTCCCGGCTCGTGATCGATTGCAATCGCGATCCCGGCGTCGAGACTTCGATCCCCCGGCAGAGCGAGTACGTGGCGATCGCCGGCAACATGGACTTAAGCGAGGCGGAAATCGCCGCGCGGCGCGCGGAGATCTTCGAGCCCTATCACGCCCACATCCGCGCGCTCCTCGATGAGCGCCAAGCAGCGGGCCGGCGCACGATCCTCGTGGCCCAGCACACCATGACCGACGTGTACAAGGGCACGAGCCGCGACATGCACGGTGCCGTGCTCTATAACCGCGATCGCCGATTTGCAGGCTTGGTCCTCGAGATGCTGCGCCGGGAGCGCGATCTCACCGTCGCCGACAACGAGCCCTACTTCGTGAGCGACGAGACCGACTACACCGTTCCGCAACACGGCGAGGTGCGCGGGCTCCCGCACGTCGAGATCGAGATTCGCCAGGACTTGGTCAAGGACGAGGCAGGGCAGGCCGAGTGGGCGGAACGGGTGTCGCGGGCGCTCGAGGCGGCTCGGGCCGCGTTATGGCCCGGACAATCGGAGTAGCAGCGGCTGATCGACGCAACATCAAGGGGCTCCGATCTTGACCCACCCGCTGCACCAGCCGGCGAACGCTACGCTCTTTCCCGCGAAGAGCGCGCAGGAACCCGTGGAATCTCCCGTCTTCTTATAGAGCGAACAATTCCCGCAATAGGCATCGGACTTCACCGATTTTGCTACGTAGTCGCGCCCTCGTGCGGCCGGATCACTCGGATCCAGTGCCGGCAAGTCGGCATACGCAGCGACACTGATAAAGAGCCCCGCAACCGGAACGAGCGCGCCTGCAATCAGGCCGCCCTTGACCAGCGCACGCCGTGTAATCACTCTATCCATGTTCATGGCCCTCTTGGCTATAACGTTCTAGACCCGGGCGATCAATGGAGCCCGCCGATGATGAGCATGTCCATGCCCACACTGAATGTCTGTACGTTGTCGAACACACGTTGCATGTAGCGCTCACTTCTTCGTGTCCGCCGACCCGCCGCGACGAATTGATCAGCCGTAAGCTGGATCATCGAGCGGTCAAACGCCGGTGCGTCTGACGGCCTGACGGTTAGGTTTCTCGCCATTCAACTTCCAGGCGCCTTTGTCTCGGCACTGCCGCATAACAAGGTCTGTGATGCGGGCGAGTCGTCGACTTCAACCCAGCCCTTGCTGCGTAGCGACGGCCTTGCTGAGCGCGACTGCTGTCATGTACGTATTCGGCTGAAGAGCAAAACAGTATGCGACGGCGCCCATCACGAGGGTGTTCATAAACAGTGTGCCCGCGAGAGCGGCGAATTTGGTTGTTAAGGTGTTCATGTGTGTCTCCTTGCCAGTGTGCTTGTGTTCGATTCCCTACCGACAGAACACAGCAACGGCCGTGAAGTTGCACAAATAGATGGGCAATCAACGTCGGGGATGACCCCGCGATGACAGAGGCCGGTACCCGACGGGCGTGTACGCGCGATCATGGCGCTCACTGCATTGAGCGCGAACTTCGGCAGCGCATTTCGGTGCACTTGTCCTGTTGGACCAGACAGAAGCCGACGCCCTAATCGTACAACTTGGGCGCTAGTTGCCAACCAATCCGGCATCTACGAATATGCGGTTAACTTACGAAGTACCCGAGCCATGGATGAAGCTGGTAAGCCTAGGAGCGCCGCGAATGCGGCTGGTCACGCAGAAGCGGCCGGACCGCGTCGCGTGTTTATCAGTTACGCTTCATCCGATGCGGTGCTTGCGCAAAAGGTGTGTGCTGCGCTGGAAGCGGCGGGATTTTTCTGTTGGATCGCGCCCAGGAATGTCGTCCCCGGCACTCTCTACGCAGACGGCATTGTTGGAGCGATTGACGAGTCGACGATACTCGTCCTCATCCTGTCGGAACACGCGGTTGCGTCCGCGCATGTGGGAAGAGAGCTCGAACGAGCAGCTTCTAAACAGCATCCAATCATTGCTCTACGGACCGATACCGCGCCGCTGACCCGGACCTTCGAGTATTTTCTGAATCAGTCGCAGTGGATCGAAGGTGGCGCAAGTGATGCCGCCATCGCGCAACTAGTGAGTGCGGTCGGACAGCATCTTTCACCCGGCGCCGTGGCCAAGAATCGGGCGCCGCAACCTACGGCCGCGCCCGCTAGATCTGCAATGGCGCAGCCGCGGGTCATCGCAGCCGTCGTCATCGCAGTAGTTGCGCTGGCTGGCAGTTATTTGTTGCTACACGACGCACGGCGCTCAAAACACGAAATGACTGGCAGCACGGCGGTCATCAGCGATAAATCGATCGCAGTTTTGCCGTTCACGGACATGAGCGAGAAAAAGGACCAAGAGTATTTTGCCGATGGGATGGCGGAGGAAATCATCGATACGCTAGTGAAAATCCCCGGGCTCAAAGTCATTAGTCGTACATCATCTTTTCAGTTCAAAGGACGCAGCGAGGATTTGCGAGCCGTCGGCGAACAGCTCGGCGCTCACTATTTGCTCGAAGGAAGCGTGCGCAGGTCCGGTGATCGATTGCGAATAACTGCGCAACTTATCAACAGCCGAGATGGCACGCATCTTTTTTCAGAGATCTATGACCGCGACGTAAGCGATGTCTTGAAGATGCAGGATGAGATCGCGATTTCGCTGGTGCGCGCGCTGAAAATCGAGGTAAGTTCCGGAACCCTTGATTCTCGAACGACATTGCATAACCCCCAAGCGTACACATCCTATCTACAGGGGCTGCATGCCTTCGATGGCAACGACCAGCAGGGCTTCGAGCGAGCCTTAAGTTACTTTCAGCAAGCCCTGGACATGGATCCATCCTTCGCGGACGCGGCGAGCATGCTCGCCAGCTCCTATTTCGTTCTGGGGCAATTCGGATTCATGCCGCCGGGCGATGCGTTTGAGAAGGCACGTCAAGCGGCACAACGCGCGCTCGAGCTCAACCCAAATCTCGCCAGTGCGCACGCGAATCTGGCGGAGATCTCTCGCGCCTACGATTGGGATTGGCCTGCCGCCGATCGGGAGATCCAGTTGGCGAGGGCTCTTGCGCCCAACGATCCAGACGTTTTGTTCATAGCGGCGGTACAAGCACAGAACCTGGGCCGCTGGGATGATTCGCTCAAGTTCATCAACGCAAGCTTGGCTCTAGACCCCTTAAGCCCGCCTGCCTACATGGTTTTGTACTTCGTGCAGCTAGGTCGCGGCAGATTGGAGGAATCTGAGGCAGCCATACGCCGGACAGGTGAGCTTGATCCCACCTTTACACACGTGCACTATTTTCTCGGCGTCGTGCTGCTTGCTCGCAGCGAACCTCGAGCGGCCCTGGCGGAGATGGCGAAGGACACTCAAGAGCCTACCCGCCTAGGCGGATCCGCTATGGCGAATTTTGCACTCGGCCGTAAGGCGGATTCCGACGCGGCTCTTGCGCAATTGCTCAAGGTGCAGGCGAATCACCCGTACTTCATCGCACAGGTCTATGCATACCGCGGCGAAATGGATAAGGCGTTGACATGGCTCGACCTCGCATATGCGCAGAAGGACGCCAGCCTCGCCCTGCTCAAGAGTCAGGAGAGATTCATGAAGCTCAAAGGCGATTCGCGCTACAACGCGTTTTTAAGGAAGATGAATTTGCCAGAATAGCGGACTGGCAGGTACTGATTGGCGATGCGCCGCACGAGATCGATTTGCCGCCGCTGAGGTGGCGCTTTTTCCGCGGCAGGCTACTACCCTGGATCGTCGCCGAGAGAAATTGCGCGCGCCGGGCACTGGCTGACGGCTTGCCGCACCGAATCCTCGAGTGCCGGTGGCACCTCGCTGACCAGCACGATGGCGTAGCCGTCATCATGTAGTGCAAACACCTCGGGGCAGAGCCCCACGCAGACCCCGAAACCGGCGCATACGTTTGCGTTGACATGGACTTTCATCGTGAACGGCCCGGCACCGGGTCAAACTCCAAGTTGATGTGAGTCAATCCGCGCAATATGAAGGTTGGCAGATAACTGTAACGTCGTGCGCCGGGCGATCCATGGACTTTCTCGGAGATGCGAATGTCGCCGGTCCGGTCAAACATCCGGTTGAGGCTGACGACTGTCTCCGCCCGCGCCAGGGGGGCGCCGGGACACGCATGACGGCCGCGCCCGAATGCCACATGTAACCGGGCGTTCGCCCTGTCTATCTGGAACTCTCCGGGGTTTTCGAACTTGCGGGAATCCCGGTTGGCGGCGCTGTTCGAGATATACAGGAAGGTGCCGGCCGGAATGTCGACGCCGCCGACCTTGGTCGGCCTTTTCGCCAATCGGAAGTCGCCCTTGACGGGGCCCTCTATCCGCAGGCATTCCTCGACAAAATTGGGGA